>MTKZ01029041.1_pt1 | contig 15391 bp, 12 predicted proteins | sample 1042781 | NCBI WGS metagenome assembly MTKZ01 (sample SAMN06212207, study PRJNA360539) | anaerobic digester metagenome | biome: Wastewater treatment plant; material: sludge; isolation source: anaerobic digester fed with sludge from wastewater treatment plant | place: Denmark: WWTP Viborg ...
GCTTCCAGAGGATGCAGCGGGCACGGCTGAGGTGGTGCGCTTCATCTCCCAGGAGATATCCAAGAACACCTACCTCAACGTCATGGCCCAATACCATCCGGCTTATAACGCCTGCCGCTTTCCTGAGCTATGCCGCCCCATCACTGCCCGGGAATATGCCAGGGCTCTGGCACTGGCGGCAGAGGCAGGCCTGACCCGGGGTCTGGCAATGCTTTAAAGCTTATTAGCCTCAATGAAATGGTAGATGATCCCTTTCGAATATCTGGAGCATACCGCTGATGTTATGTTTCGGGCCTACGGCAAGACGGCGGAGGAGATGCTATGCAATGCCGCTTCTGCCCTCTCCCAGGCCATGGTGGACCCGGCAAGCATCATGGCTCAGGAAAGTTGGACGGTAGAGCTGGATGGGGATGACCTCGAGGATCTGGCCTACCGGTGGCTCTCTGAGATCATCTTTCTCTCTGAGACAGAGTCTGCAATCTTCTCCGCTTTTTCCGTGCGGCTGGAGCAGGATGGCAGGATGAGGCTATATGGAAAAATAGGCGGTGAGAGGATAGATCTCGGCAGGCATGCCTTCGAGAATGAGGTCAAAGCCGTCACCCGGCATAAGTTCGGCATTAAGAAAAATCAGATCTGGTGCATTCAGGTAGTTCTGGACGTGTGATTATGGAAGAGGCCAGCAAAAATCTCTGCAAGATAGATGACAATACCTATGAGGTGCCCCTGGGCTACCGGCCGGGCATGAGAGTGCCGGGGCGAATCTTTGTCTCTGCCGCCCTGCGAAATATGGTCGAGCCGGGGACGGTGGAACAGGTGGCCAATGTGGCCACCCTGCCCGGCATAGTCAAGTACTCCATGGCCATGCCCGATGCTCATTTAGGCTACGGCTTTCCCATCGGCGGCGTGGCCGCCTTTCGGGAGGAAGGTGGGATCATCAGCCCTGGTGGGGTGGGCTTTGACATCAACTGCGGGGTGCGGCTGCTGCGCTCCGACCTCCTGGCTGAGGCGGTGCAGCCCAGAATCAATACCCTCATCGATGCCCTCTTCCAGGCCATACCCTCCGGCCTGGGAGCCACGGGCGGGCTGCATGCCACAGACAAGCAGCTAACCGAGGCCTTTGTATCCGGGGCCCGGTGGGCGGTGGAGGAGGGATACGGCTTTGAGGCCGACCTCACCCACTGCGAGGAGAGTGGGGGCATGGCCGGAGCCGATCCAGATCAGGTCAGCCTCAAGGCCAGAAAGAGGGGGCGGCCCCAGCTGGGGACCCTTGGCAGCGGAAACCACTTTCTGGAGATCCAGAAAGTGGAGGAGATCTATGATCCGGCTGTGGCCCGGCAGTTCGGCCTTTTCCAGGGCCAGATAACAGTGATGATACACTGCGGCTCGCGGGGAGCGGGACACCAGATCTGCACCGACCATCTGGATGTCCTGTCCCGGGCGGTCCGAAAGTACAACATAGACATTCCGGACAAGCAGCTGGCCTGCGCCCCCCTGGGCTCGCCCGAGGCCAGGCATTATTTCGGTGGCATGGTCTGCGCCGCAAACTATGCCTGGGCCAACCGGCATATCATAGCCCACTGGACGAGGGAGGTATTCGAGAAGTACTTCCCGGGCAGCCGGCTGGACCTGGTATATGATGTGGCTCATAATGTGGCCAAGATAGAGGAGCACAATGTGGATGGAAAGCGGGAGAGGCTATATGTGCACCGCAAGGGCGCTACCCGGGCCTTCGGCCCCTGCCGAGATGAGGTTCCCGCTGCCTACCGCTCTGTGGGCCAGCCGGTGATAATTCCCGGCAGCATGGGCACCTCCTCTTATGTCCTCTGCGGCAGCGACGCCGCCCTGGATCTGACCTTCGGATCAGCCTGCCACGGCGCGGGCCGGGTCATGAGCCGCAGCCAGGCCCTGAGACAGTTCACAGGCAAGAGTGTGAAAGCGGCCCTGGACCAGCAGGGAATCGTGGTCAAGGCCACCTCTCCGGGCATGCTGGCCGAGGAGGCCCCTCAGGTCTACAAGCCCTCCGGGGATGTGGTAGATGTGGTGCACAACCTGGGAATAGCCACCAGGGTGGCCAGGCTGGTGCCGCTGGGAGTGTCAAAAGGGTAAGACATGAAAGGAATGACATGCCTGAAATTTGTATCGAGCCAAGACCTGAAAGCCATCTTTCCTTTAGAGAGGGGTGAGGGATTTCGCAGCATGATTCAAGATGCTGCGACGTTATCTCCATGCAAGATATCTTTGGATTGGCTTAGTGTGGAACAATAGACATTGAGTTTATTTTCGCTAGATGCGAGGAAGTACACCGTTTCTATAATGCTATCTGGATTTGATTCAAGATAGGAAATCGCTGATCCTAGCAGCTCGGGGATAATCATTTCTGGATTTCCACCACCAGTGCCGGTGCCAAAGGGAGGGAACAAGATAGTTTTCAACCCAGCATCCATGAGTGAGTCCGCCTTGCTGAGTGCCGCAGTAATGCATTCGCCTATATTTGAAACTGGTCTGTAGCCATAACCGATCATACCCTCTACAGAAGCTACATGGAATATCTTCTTTACATTATGCGTTTTTTCTAATTCCCCCGGCCCAGCAACGATCACAGTGGCTGGTGGCACTGATTCATGATGACCCATAATCCCAGCAAGCTCTTTGGCTATAATGTCATCTTCAACATGTCCTGTGGCATCTTTGCGTGCTCCAAGATATCGGATGATACTGGAAATAGACTTATCATAATAGCGAGCCATCTGCATATTGGTATTCTCAGAATTGACCCATATATCTGCTTTCTTGACTGCGTTAATAGCTCCTGTAATTATGCAAATCTTCTTATTGGGTGATTTTCGCAGCGGAAATTCGATTACATCGCACTTTTTAATGGGATTTGAGGTTTCTGGAAGAAATATTCTCTCACCAAGCACCTGATGCACAAGGCTGTCTGTATCCCTAAGCTTCAGTCCATTAACCACAAATTCAGCTATCTGATTCTTGGCTTCCTCAACGCTCTTGAGATCCTCATGATCGTAGTCGACTATTCGGAAGCCGCTTATATTGAACGGATTTTTAGTGCCTTTATGATGAATGAGGACCGTACCGGATTTTCTCAAGGCATGGCGTACTCCCAACTCATAAAAAACATTTGGATTCAACGTTGTCAAATCCACAATGGCTATTTCATCATCTCGAATATGCTCCATCATATCCGCATGAATCCATCCTGCTCTTGAGATTTCATCGCAGCGAATGCATTTGACATTATACTCTTCAATTTTTTCTAGGGCAGGTTTAATGAGATAATCGTAGATCTTGTTAAAATCAATGATTTTGCCACCCACATCCTGCTTTTCGCCAAATGGCATTATGACGAAGCACTGCTTTTCGCTTGTGTCTTTCATATCTACTACCCCGATTTTTATTTGGTCTGAAGCATCATTTGCGGTTCAAGGCGCCTTTGTAGCCAAAGAAGCGCTAAAAGTGTCTTTGCATCTTGTATCTGTCCTCCTGAAATATAAGCATTTAGCTTGCTAAGGGAAACCTCCTCCATCATGATATCTTCATTCTCTTTTAGTGAGCCACCGCCAGAGCCTTCCTTTCCCACATTCGTCACTTCTGCATAATAGAGCCAGATGCGCTCTGAAGTGCCACCTGGCGAGACATAGAATTTGGCTATCAGCTCGAGCACATCAATGCGATAGCCAATCTCCTCAAAGACCTCCCTGCGGACTGCTTCCTCAGGCTTTTCGTCCGGTCCCAGCATTCCCGCCACTATTTCTGTGATCCAACCAGGTCCCTTCTTGAAAGTCGGATATTTGAACTGATTTACCAAGAGGATTTTCTGGTCATCTCGATTGAGAACGAGGGCTGCGACTGAATCTCCGCGTTCAAAGCAGAGACGTCGTATAAAAGGAGTTCTGCTCCCATCGAATTTTTCATAAGAGACCTTACATTCCTCTATCTTAAAGAAGTCATTGAAGATATATTTTTGATCTTTAATTTCAACTTTTCTATCCATATGATTCCCACACTGCAGCATTTCTTACTGATATTCGCTTCATACTAAATAAACTCATAGTCTGCTTAGATCTGCTTCTTAAAATCACAGCGGTGGGCCGCCCCGGCTGTATCTTACTCCGTCCAGCGCCACCAGCCAATCAAAATCGGCCAGGCTATTAGCCGTCAGCGGAAAATAGGTTGTATTCTTCAGGCTGCCCGATCTTACCGGAGGTGCTGTGCTCTCTGAATCGAAAAGGCTCTGCACCCACCGGGTGGAGACGAAGCGCCCCGGTCCGGGCGTGGCCATGAGCATCGCCTCCAGGCTGCCCGCCTCGGGCCAGCCTATGCCGTTTTCATGCGAGACGCCCACGGCGGAGCCGATGACAGCATAGCTCTGCCCCAATGTCTCTTTCAGATGCGATCCTGCCGGCCACCAGGTGAACAGCTCATCGCCGAACTGCCACTGCATTCTTCCCTTCTTCAGATGACTATTGTGAGCGAAGGCCAGAGGCCTGCCCCGGCCCTGCTGGCATGATAAGATATAGGCCAGATTATCAGCCATGCAGGCATCACGAATGCCTAGGAGCCTGCTGGTTCGCTGGCTGCCCTTCTTTGCCATAGCGGCGTGGTAGACCAGAAGCCACCGGGCCAGTCGAGCATAGTGGACCGCCTCACAATATCGCTCTTTGTCGCTGCCTGCGATCAATTCCGGTCGGCGAGCCTCCAGTTCGGCTATCAGATCCTCCACCTCGATTCGCAGCTGCCTTGCCGCCGCTGAGAGGCCGATCGACTTGGCCGGATCGAATAGCGTTGCCGGGTCTTCCCAATCGCGGTCTCTACCAATAAGCGACTCCATGCACTCTCGATACTCATTCCCGCGGGCATCATCGAGAGCGGAAAGGTAGTCCAAGACAAAATGCAGGACCCGTCTCGGGCTATCCGCATGGCTCATCTCGGTGGGAGCGTCGAAGCCGTAGAATTGAAGCTTGATCGAATGAGAGGTATCGGCATTGTATCGTCTCATCCACTCCACCAGCTCTCTATTGGCTTCGAGACTGCCAAATCCGTGACTGAAGCCGGCCTCCTCCACCGCTTCATAGGAAGAAGAACCACAGCCAGCCACATACTCGTTAACCAGATGCCCTCTGGTAAAGCTGCTCTCAATGGCAATGGCGCTGTAGCCGTGCCTCTCCACCAGCCTCTGAAAGAGCCGATTCCGGAAAATGAGGATGTCCTCTCCACCATGCAGCGCCTCTCCCAATCCCAGCAACTCTACCGGCGGGCCAAGCTGGGAGACAAGCCGGTCTATGCTGGCGTTGGTGCTTTGCGGTGAATCAAGATTGAAGGCAATGGCCTGTTCATCCAGCTTCATTATGCCTCAGATCAATAATGATCGGCATAAGCCGCATCAATATACTCATTTCCAATACAGCGCAAGAGCGCTCACTGCTTCTTTCCGACAGTAGCACAGTAGATCACGAACTGCTCGATGCCATCTATCCCCAGCAGTCCGGCCATGATCTCATCATCAAAAGCCCCGATGGCGCAGACGCCGCATCCGATCTGCTCTGTCGCCAGGTAAAGGTTCTGGCAGACATGCCCGGCGTCGAGGTGAACCAGCCGGTAAGCCCTCTCGCTGTACCTCCAGGCCATGCGGTAGATGACGCAGGACCAGATGAAGAACACTGCTGAGTCTCTGACCATAGCTTGTCTCAAGCAGGCGTCGGCCAGGCACTCGGCCATGCCCGGGTCGGGATCTATGAGCAGAAGGCGGTGCGAGAACGGTATATATCGATAGAGGCCCGGCTCCAGGCCGCTTACCCGGTTGATCTGCAGGTAGGTCTCAAAGGCATGCCGTCCACCGGCGGAGGGGACAGTGCGGAATGTGGCATATGGCTCATGGCTCTCTTTTATGCCCTGGGTGCACCAGAGCAGATAGGCCAGCTCATCTATGGTCAGGGACTGGCCGGAATAGCGGCGGACCGATCGGCGGGACTCTATGGCTGAGCGCATCTCCAGAGGCGGCACAGATATCCGGGTGGGCGGAGGCAGGGAAATGAATTTGCCCTCTTCAGGGGCGGGCTCTTCAAGAGGTGGTGCCGGCATTCCCCGAAACTGATCAGCCTGGGAGAGGTGCTTGTATCTGGTCATCTCCATGAATATTCGGCCAGTGGGCTGCATGGCATGTTGTGTATCTGCTTTAATAATAAGGATCGCGGTGATCAGAGAATAATTAGCTGCCTTATCCGGGCAGAATGAGCACTCTTTGAGGATTAAATTATCCGGCCATAACAGATGCAAGCCTACAACTCTAGTTGCAGAATCGACATTAGCTGCAAAGCATTCCGTTCTAATGCAGGGGAGATATAAGAAGGAGGGAGGCAAAAGCCAGTCTGTAGGAGGGAAAACAATGGCTTCGACTTTTGCCAAGTACAATATACGTCAATTGCCGAGATATATAGCTTTCGGCTCAGATTGAGTGTGCCCATGCCACGGAAATTTAACCAGCTGAGTATAGGCTATTAACTGCCTTGCAGATCGTCAGGAGATGTCTGGCTAAATTAGATCCGCGAGGGATAGTTCGGGGATGGTGAACGGCACGCAAGAAAGCGGAGCATAGCGATGCAGTAAAACCGACATGCTCGTGGCCAGTTTAAAATTGGCCAGATTGATGTGGAGGACGCGAAATAATTTCAGGACTCCACAGTCAAGATCGAAAATCGATAATTAGATATACAATAATGCATACTTTTAGAAGAAGGAGGAATATGAATTCCAAGACAAGCCACAATAATAATGGCTTTTCTGATTTTTTTATTCGCAATAATAGCCTCCGATAGCTTTTCTGCAGATAGCATCAATTCTGCGGAAGCATCAGATGCTTTAGCGATTACAGACAGCCAATTAATCAGCCAGAAAATGGCGGCCGATGCTAAGAGCTGCTCCGGCACTGCCTCTCTAGAAAATTCTGGCCTGGAACTGATTACGAATAGAAGAAAGGTCTTATCTGAGAGTTCAACCCTGGCAGATCTGTCAAACGAGGACGTAGTATCGCCTCAAAAGGAGACCGTCCTGGTTATACAGTCTGCAAACAGCGAATCATCTTCCGCATCTTCTCAGGATACAGCCGATGCTGCCAAGAAATGCGTACCTCAGATCGGCCTGACTTATGCAGACTCAACTGCATGTCCTATCGAGACGGTAAAGGCTCCAAAGGGATCGCCCAACGTTGTTTTCCTGGTTCTAGACGACATTGGGTATGGCAGCCTTGGATGTTTCGGTGGTCCCGTGGAAACTCCAAATATAGATCGATTGGCTCAAGGCGGGCTCAGGTACAGCAACTTCCACACCACAGGCATCTGCTCTCCAACCCGGGCCTGTATGCTCACTGGGCGAAACCTTCATTCTGTAAGTGTCGGTTCCCTCATGGAGTTTGCATCAGGCTACCCCGGATATACGACTTATCTGTCCAAAGAGGCAGCTACCATGCCAGAGATGCTGGTTAAGCAAGGGTACGATACCTATTGTGTAGGCAAGTGGCACCTGGCACCATCCGGCACAATCAATGCTGCAGGGCCTTACGATCAGTGGCCCATGGGAAGAGGATTCGAGAGGTTCTATGGATTCCTTGAGTCCCACACAAGCCAGTGGTATCCTGACCTTGTTTCCGGCACTACCCGCATAAACCCGCCAGCCACACCTGAAGAGGGTTATCATCTCTCCAAGGATCTGGTGAACCAGTCTATACAGTACATAAGCGACGGAAAATCACTGCAACCAGACAAGCCCTTCTTCCTGTACTTAGCCTTCGGCGCTGGCCACTGGCCGCACCACGTTCCGCAGGCCTACATCGATAAGTACAAGGGTAGATTCGATATGGGCTGGGATGACATGAGGAATGAGACTCTGGCTAAGCAGAAGGAATTGGGAGTCGTGCCAGAGAACACCGATCTTCCGCCACGTGACCAGTGGGTCAAAGCGTGGGACGACCTAACCGAAGACGAGAAGAAAGTCTACGCAAGGTTCGCTGAGGTTCATGCTGCATACATAGATTACACCGATGAGCAGATTGGAAGGTTCCTGGATTACCTGGAAGACAGCAGCCAGCTCAATAACACCATGATCGTGGTGATATCGGATAACGGCGCATCTCCAGAGGGAGATGCTAACGGTTGGACTAACATGATCATGTGGGCAAATACGATATCCGAAGGTGGAGACTCGTCTGGATTCCAGGACAACTTCCTGCCAATTCGCAACATAACCAATATGAGCACTATGCTTTCCAAGATCGATGAGATTGGCGGCCTCCTATCCTATCCAACATATCCACTGGGATGGGCCATGGCGGACAACACGCCCCACAAGCTCTACAAGTGGACTAGCCATGAAGGCGGAACTCACGACCCAATGATCATCTACTGGCCTGATGGAATCAAGGAAGAAGGCGGTATCCGGTCGCAGTTCTGTCACGTTATCGATATCGTCCCAACCGTTCTGGAAGTCCTGAAATTCGAGGCTCCTGAGGTTTACAACGGTGTCACACAGAAGCCTATCGAAGGAATTAGCTTGGCTTATGCCTTCGCGAACTCAACCGAGCCTACTCACAAGAAGGTCCAGTACTTCGAGATGATGGGAACCCGCGCCATTTGGTACAATGGCTGGAAAGCGGTCGCATTCCACCACCTGGATGCAGGGCCCGACTTCCAAAACGATACCTGGGAGCTGTACAACCTTACCAACGATGTCTCTGAAGCTCACAACCTGGCAGACCAGTATCCTGCCAAGCTTGAAGAGATGAAAAATCGCTGGTGGGCCGAGGCCAGCAAGTATAATGTGCTTCCTCTGGATGATCGCGCCCACGCAAGGTACTCTGCTCTCCAGGCGAGGGAAATATCGACCTTCACCTATCTGCCCGGCGTAGAGAAGATCATGGAGCCAGCTATCCCCGATACGCGCAACAGTTCCTATACATTGAATGCATATTTGAACAACTCCCGAAACGACAGCGAAGGCGTTCTCTTCTCTATAGGAGGCAGGTTTGCAGGACTGTCGCTCTATGTCAAGGACAGGCACCTGATCTTCGATTACAACCTCTTCGGTCTGAAACATTACATCATCAAATCGAAGGATGAGGTTCCCGAAGGAAAAGCCACCCTGGGCTTTGAGTTTGAGAAGACGGGAAGCTGGAAGGGTGAAGGCACGCTTTTCATCAATGGCAAAGAAGAAGGGAGCGTGGATATGTCTTTCACCGTACCTGGACGCTATTCCTTCGAAGAAGGTTTGGAGGTTGGACAGGATCCGCAGACGCCTGTGACCGACGACTACCAGAGCCCATTCAAGTACAACGGAGATCTGGAGAAGGTGGTAATGACGGTCGCTAACGATTGAACTTTTAGGTATGGGCAGTCTTCAAGATTGTCCATATCATCATTTCATATTTATCGCACAATTAACTGTCGTTTATATCAGGAATCCATTCATCCAGCTCTTCCGTGGCATTTCCATTTCCTGCATTTCAGCCCACCGCCAAAGGGACGGGAATCCTTCCTGACTTGAAGATGGCATGGGGAATCTTGCCAGGCATCAGTTGTTTAACAAAGGCGCGCTTTTATATTTAAGAGTCTTGGCATTGGCTGCCACAATAACAGTGCTTAGGCTCATCAGCAGAGCTCCTGCCGCAGGACTGAGCAGAATGCCCCAGGAGTAAAGCACACCCGCCGCCAGGGGAATGGCAATGACATTGTACCCCGTAGCCCAGAATAGATTCTGCAGCATCTTGGAATAGGTCTTGCGGGACAATTTGATGATATTGACCACATCTCCAGGATTATTTCTGACCAATACAATGTCCGCCGTCTGTATGGCTACCTGAGTTCCTGCTCCGATTGCGATCCCCACATCAGCCTGGGCCAGAGCGGGAGCATCGTTTACACCATCTCCGACCATGACCACGGAAAACTCTTTCTGTATCTTCCTTATCGCCTCTGCCTTCTCCCCAGGCAGAACATCAGCAAAGAACTCATCCAGGCCCAGCTCTTTGGATACGGCTTCGGCCACGTATCGGTTGTCGCCGGTCAGCATCATGCATCTTATGCCCATGGATTTAAGCGCGTCTACAGCCTCACGCGACTCTTTGCGAACAACATCCGCCAGAGCCAATGCTCCTAGTGGCCTATCGTCTTCCAGCAGCACGACCACAGTCTTGCCTTGATGCATCAGGCCCTCCAGTTTTGCATCCTGGGCCATGCCGTGCTGGCGAAGATAATTCGGACTTACGATCTTCAGATGTCGGCCTTCTACCTGGCCTTCGATACCCTCCCCAGGAATAAGATGAAAATGCTCTACATCATAGATTGGCAGTCCTCTCGCCTCTGCAATCTCGATCAATGCTCTGGCTATAGGATGCTCGGCTCTGCCTTCAAGAGACGAAGCCATGGCCAGAATCCGGTCTATGTCTTTCTCTTCTAAGGGCAGGATATCAGTGAGCCCAAAACGACCTTCGGTCAGAGTGCCCGTCTTGTCGAAAACAACTGCCTTGATGTCTTTGGCGCTCTCGAAGGCTTGTCTGTCACGGACAAGAAGCCCTGACTTGGCGGCAATAGACGTGGATACAGCCACGACCAAGGGAATAGCCAGTCCCAGTGCATGAGGACAGGCAGTAACCATCACGGTTACTGCTCTCTCTATAGCGAAGGCGAATTCTTTGCCATAAATCAGCCATCCGGCAAAAGTAATGCTTCCAACCGCTAAAGCCACAACTGTGAGCACAAATGCCGCTCTGTTAGCCAGGTTTTGAGTTCTCGACCGGCTCTCTTGGGCGTGTTTAACAAGCTCAATCACCTGGCTTAAGTAGGTATCTCTGCCTGTTTTCTTGACTCCCACGGTTATGGATCCTGAGCCATTGATTGAGCCGCCCATGACCTCGCCACCAACTTTCTTGATAACTGGTTGAGACTCACCAGTGAGCATGGACTCGTTCACATCCGTAGCTCCCTCCAATATCTGGCCATCGACGGGGATCTTTTCGCCCGGCTTAACCAGAACGCGATCTTCGGGATTCAAATCAGATACATTGACATCATATGTCTCCCCATCTTTGACCAGGTGGGCCTGAGAGGGCAGGATCTTGGCTAGCTCTTCCAGCGCTCGCGAGGCTCCCATGGTTGATCTCATCTCGATCAAGTGACCAAGAAGCATGATGTCAATCAAGGTTACCAGCTCCCAGAAGAAGTCCATACCCGAAAGTCCAAAGACAACTGCAGAGCTGTAGAGATAGGCGACGGTTATGGCCACAGCCACCAATGTCATCATGCCGGGCAGTCTTTTTTTCAATTCATCTTTGAAGCCCAGAAAGAAGGGATAGCCTCCATACAGATAGACCACGGAGGCAAGCAGGAATAGAAGGATCTCTGATCCAGGAAACCGCAGACTGAAGCCGAAAAATAGCTGGATATGATGGGATAAGACCAGAACAGGTACAGTCAGAATGATGGAGACAATAAGTCTTCTCTTGAAGTCCTGTAACATATCTCCGTGAGCCCCATGACCCTGATGAGCCTGCGGCATCTTATCATGGGAAGAACTTGATTGAATTTCACGGACATGATCCGATCTTCTTTGACCGTTGGTAGCCCGATCTTTCTCTTCTTCAGCCATGTGGACAGTATCATGCTGATGATGCAGTTCCATACCTCTCTCCAATATACCATATTGTTGGTCTTAAGATAAAAGAAGTTTGTTTACGATATTTGCACTTAATTTTTCCTTTTCGGGATTTCTGTGTGGAGTTTATAGTCTCTAGCCGGATTTTCAGGCTTAGCCTATATTGAAATCGATTGGCGTGGATCTCGATGCACATGAGCTTCCAACTCCAGTGCATCTTCTGTAATCTTCTTGAGCAAGTAGGATATATATCACCACGACCTCTTGCACAAGGCGTCCGGAATAGAAGAACTTGAAAGTCGGAGTGGCCATGACACCATATCTGCTAACTGAAAACGGATTCCTGTTTATATAGATCCTGGCAAATTCCCGCAAGAGCCGACACCTGGCGGCGTGAGACGGGAGCCGCCTGTAATCCTGATGGGGGGGCGTAGGTACGAGAAACCGCATGCTGCTGCAAGACGCATTCATCGACCGCTCGGACTTGACGACCCCTCGCCCAGGTATCCCTTTCAGGTTTCTGAGCCCCTTTCCACCTGCCCTCTAGCCAGCCGTATGGCCTCGTGCAGCTTGGCCTCCAGCATCATCTAGGGAGGTAGCTCCACCGGGTACTCAGCTACCCTGATCTCGCCCCGGTCCAACTGGAGCTACTCGATCTGCTCCCTGCCAGCGCTTGTATCTGTCCTGCCTTCTCAGATGCATCCCCATCTGGTCCTTGCAGGCGGCATCGAAGCCCTACGCAAGCCCGTGGTCATGGATCCCGATCTCCAGCTCTATCCTTTCAGCCTCTCGTCTCGTTAAGCAACTTCTCCATCCTCTCTATGAACTTCTCCGCCAGATCGATCCCCGCTTGCACCTCTTCCTCCGTGGGCTTGGCCATGAAGGAATATTGATCAGCATGACGAACACTTCTGATCCGGTCAAAGAGCATAGGCCAATCCTCCTCAAGGCTGCCTTCTTCAACATATCTCTGCAGGTAAAGGCCAATGCAATAGTGGCTTTTCTCCCTAACTCCATCCCGGAATAGAACAGCTCGGGCGGCATGAAAGACGGCCAGGTACGCAGAGGAGACTGCAGACCGCCAGGCTCCAGCCTCCATCTGTAATACTCATACTAGCTCTTGGTGACGGCTTTGCCACATATATCGGCACCAGCTATGGCAGACATAAGCTGCCCTGGAATAAGAGCAAAACATTGGAGGGGACGATAGGATTTGCTGCTGGTGCCATCTGGGCTCTGATTGCAATGCCTATACCGGTGACAATTCTTATAGTAGTATTAGCAATGATGATTGAATCAGTACCTATGAAAGTAAACGATAATCTGATATTGCCGGTCGTCTCGTCTTTATTATATTATTTAATGCTGTAAATTGCACTCTTAAAGCTAAGAGATTTTACGGCTTGACCACTTGCCTTGAGGGTTTGGCCATCTCGGTTCGGACTACATTCACGATAGGATCAATACCAATCGACTCCAAGGCTTGACGAGTTGCAGGACTCGATATGATGCCTGAGATCGATATCCAAAAGCCTCATTCGAAGTTAAATGGTACCACCATAACTGGAACCTCTGAGTGTCTGACAACTTTCTCTGCCACGCTGCCGAGAAGAAACTTGCTGATTCCTGTTCGCCCTATGCTTCCTATAATCAATATATCCGCTCCTAGTTCCTTTGAATACCTTAGTAGCTCATCACTTGGATTTCCTTTCAATATCACCTTTTCAAAGGATACACCCTCATCCTTTGACTTACCCTTGATATATGCAACTGCCTCTTCGCCCTCTTTGAGCATAACATCAAGCAGACTCTTTTTCAAGCCGTGCAATGTTGTGTAACCAGGCAAATGGGCTAGCCTCTGTATATCCACTACATAGACCCCAATGACTTTTCCATTTGATTGCTTAGCAAGACTTATTGCCAAGCTTGCGGCATGCCTACTGGATTCAGATCCGTCTGTTGCTATCATGATCTTATTAAGCATATTTTCACCTTATATGATTAACAATTTACCAAACAGAGCTTCTTTGTCTTCTTCGTTAAGGAAGCAATTACATTTGCTTTCAGTTGCAGAATGGCAGTTGCATGGCTCAATATGGATATGGACTGTCGCACCAGGAAATTGCTGCTTTATGGAACAAGTTAGCATGTCTGCGATTCTATGTGATTCATCAATGGTCATTGAGGGGCCTACTATCATATGGAACTCAACAAATCGGTGAGATCCGGACTTGCTGGTGCAGAGCCTATGGAATCCTCTTACGGTTGGCGCAAATGCAGCTATCCTTTTCTTTATGCAGGCCTCTTCGTCATTGGGAAGGCTTACATCCAGCAGATCGCGTGAAGATTCAAGCGTGAGCTTATAGGCGGCCTTGATGATCAGCAGTGCTACTCCAATGGCTGCCACCGGATCTATCCAATCCAGATCGGTTCCCGGCAGCAGAAATCTACCGATCCAGATTAAAGCCAGTCCGGCCATAACGCCTGCTGATGTATATACATCCGTGCGAAGGTGCCAAGCATCAGCTTGCAATGCTACTGAATCAGTCTCTTTTCCAACCTTGAAAAGCGCCTTCGATACTAGGATGTTTGCAGCAGATCCAATCAGCATCACAGCCACACCCCAGCCGACTTCTTCCAAGGGCTCCGGATTTTTTAGCTTCTTTACTGCCTCAAAGATGATCCATCCTGCAGCCAGAAAAATAAGCAGGGCTTCAACTGTGCCGGACATATTTTCAAATTTTCCATGTCCAAAGGGATGCTCTGTGTCGGCAGGTTTACCTGATGCCCTGACGGCTAATAGTGCTATTAATGCAGCGAGGAGGTCTACGCTCGAATGAATGGCCTCTGATATTACAGAAACTGACCCGATCATCATCCCGACAGTTAGCTTGAGCAGCACCAGAACAGTATTCGATATCACCGAAAGCAGTGCTACTGATGATTTTTTCTTATTAATCAAGTCGTTTCTATCTTCCATAGGATAACCTCCTAGCTTCGAGATTTTAGCTTGGGCCATCTAAAAAGATGATCAGAATTCTTAGCTAATGCCTTCTTCTCAGAATAAGGGCGGTTCCAAGTATTCCAGCCAGGGCTGAGGCATATTCAAATCCAGTAAGCTGGACATTCTTATCCAATTGCTTCTTTAGCTCTTCTTTTGCTTTTTGCTCAAGCTGCTCAGATGTGACATTGAGCGCAGGATTGATCTTCTCCAAAGCATCTTTCCTGAGCTGATCCCTTGTGGCGTTCAAATCTTGACTGATATGCTCTTGTGTAAGATTTCCTTCAACGATATGTTGGACAGCATTCTGTTTCAGCTGTTGTCCAGCTGTATTTACCTGCTCCTGGACTGACCCAGTTAAGTCATCAATGGGATTTTGGGCAATCGCTATCGGTAATAGAGTTAGGAGAGCAATTACAGCTATATTCCTAATTTTCATATACATCTCACCTTGTCTGCCGTTTGTGAATCCTTGAAATAACCATTGTTAACCTAAAAGGCTTTCCCTGCGGGTATTATCCAGGATATTTTCTTAAATCAGGTACTTCACCATCCTGATCTCGCCCCGGTCCAGCTGCAGTAGCTCGACCTGCACTCGGTTCTTCTCACCGCATAAGATCAGCCCAATAGGCGGCTCCTCTCTCGGCCTGCGCTCGTATCTGTCCAGCCATCTCATGTAGAGCTCCATCTGGCCCTTATAGGTGGCACCGAAGTTGCCCAGCTTCAACTCAA
>MTKZ01021132.1_pt2 | contig 15384 bp, 8 predicted proteins | sample 1042781 | NCBI WGS metagenome assembly MTKZ01 (sample SAMN06212207, study PRJNA360539) | anaerobic digester metagenome | biome: Wastewater treatment plant; material: sludge; isolation source: anaerobic digester fed with sludge from wastewater treatment plant | place: Denmark: WWTP Viborg ...
TGGAGTGGAGGTCACAGAAAGGGCACCGGTCGTCCCGGAAGGTGCCTGGGTCGGTGCTGTGGTCGGGATTGTTGTGGGAACGATGATAGGGCTGGTACTCGACCCAGTATTAAGTGTTACGGGAACAATTTCGATTTTTCCCGTGTTGATAAAAACTGCAGTCGAATAATCCTGATAGCCGGATTTGGTCACCTTGACCTGGTGTGTTCCGAATGAGACCCCGGGGATGGTTGCGGGTGTAACGCCTTTGTATACGCCATCAACGTAGACCATGGCTCCCGTTGGGGTTGAACCCACAATAAGGCCCCCTCCTGTTGCAGTGAGGACATCACTCCATTTAAAGGGTAGCGTATAATCTAATGGGTCATCTAGAGGAATAATTATTGGATTAAAATAATTCAGATGATTCCGTTCTACCTCTTCATCGAATTTGTCAATTACTATATTAGTTAAAAAGGTACTTACAAAATTGGCTATTGCCCAATCAACCATTTGTGCCGAGTCTTCAAGCATTCCTCGTATTGCGATTACTCCATAAATATCATAATTGATCCAATCGGGTAGGACTAAACCAATAGTATCGAGATATTGAAGAACTTTATCTATTCCATCAACAGCTGTTTTACCCCCATCAATATATCCTTGTACACCTAAATTCACGCCAACATTTGCTAGAAATTGAACTGTGTCATCGGACGATTCTGCTGCCAGTGCTTGATGGACACAGGATGATACAATTAAAATAACTATCCACTCTTTATCTGTAGTAACAACAACCCCTTTCGCCTCTGCTTTTTTAATTATGTCCTCGGCGTAGTCATACGGGTTTGTAAGTATTGGAATAATTGCGCCACGACTATATTTTAAGTAAGCATCTTTATTTTCTGCATCGATACATATATCAGAGCGGCTTTCAATCCAAAGTGCATAATCAGGTGGTGTAACATCACAATTCGAAATAATAATTTCCTTTGTTAATTTTTTACAGAATAGAATTGCAAGACCCGATTGTTTCATTTGAAATACTGGATGATAAGCACCGGGGGTTTTAGGGGTTTGGAGTAAGATTTGAAAAGTATATTCATGACCAGGAGGTACTTCTTTTATAACCGATGTTCCTCCCCCAACAATCGAAAATCCATCAGGGACTGTTAAAGAAAGCTCTCGAAGATTTATTCTTGCTTGTCCTGATGAGTCAGTAATCTGGGCCCAAGTAACAGATTCTGTGTTTTTGACAACAATTGTTACAGGAACTGTAGAATCTGGATTCAAGTGATCTGGTATTGTGGCCGATACAAATTCAACACCATTTGTTAAACAATCAATAGGGGGAACACCACCATCTGGACATTCAAACTCTCCAAAACTAGGGAACCTGGTGTAAGCATTACTATCGACATAGGGGAAACAATTAATAAAATAATCTTGGATCGTCCCTTTCATTTCAACACAGGTACCTTTATATTGAGGAAGATTGTCGAAGGGTGGTGGATCCTGATAGTATGATGTGTCATCATTAATTGATCCATCATAATGAACTTGGACTACATCGCCTTTCCTTATTGCAGTTGCTTTTCCTTGTTGTATTATTTCTAGCACTTCAAGATCGTAATTGAATATTACATGACGAATAGACCCTTGTCCCGAATTAATTTCGTATGGATAAAGGTTGACGACTCTTCCCCTGAAAATACTATAATCGGAATCTGCAGGGGTTGGTGAACTGCAGCTAATTTCTTCGACTTCATGTAGGCTGTTACTAATTTGCGAACACGTTCCTTTACCCCCAATTCCAGGTGCGTATGCGACTTTGTAACATTTTCCAATCTCAACATCCACCCCCCAAGGAGGATGGTAACATTCTGAATCTTGTGCACAATCGACCCACATGTTTTGATATTCATAGGTTATTGTTATGATTTCTCCAACGTTTACTGAAGGAGGTGGATATATACAATTACTTAAATTTACGACTTTTGTTACCTTAATTTTAAATTCATATTTTTTATGCATCCCAGAGTTCTCATTGATTAGGTAAGGACCAACATCAGTAATCGTTCCCTCCACTATTGTCGGACAATTTCCAGGCTGAGGTCCCACCTTAACAAAAATTTTAACCTTTTTTACATCTCTAACATCTGGTTTTTCATTCACGTATACCAAAACATCAAACTCTCTTGTTTCGGTGGCAACAAATTCATAGATTTCAGAGTTGGATTCTCCAGATTGTGCTGGAATATTAAGAGGCGTCGATACGGGATTTCCTGTTTGCGAATCATAAATCCCTAATGTTGCATCCCAACTAGGCACCGATTGATCCCTAAATAGATTAAAGCATGTCGCTGCAATCCTCACTGTTGTACCTTGGGATACTGTGACTTCACCGTAGGTATCCTCTTTGTCTAATAGTAACAGTGTTGTGCCATCGTTCACTGACGTTATCCGGACAACATTGACAAATACATTGCCAGGATCGGGCGAATTACACGGAATCTGGATCTTCAAGCCAGTATACCAATTATTTCCTTCATTTGATTCTTTCACTGCGTAAGTCGAATCTACTTGGGCTAGGATATAATAGGTACCAGCGGTCGTGTTTGCCGGGATTGTTAATGTATCGGATTTTGAGTTACTTGATCCTCCACTGCCTATAGAGGCAATAGATCGGGCACCAAGTTCGATATCGCTTGCATCCGATTTACTATCAACTGATAACAGATAACGGCTAACAAAGCTTGAAGTAATCGAAGCATTTCCCACATTTTTTATGGTATCGGTAATCGTGATACTTTGTCCTGGATTTGCACAAGTCGGCCCTGTTAGAGATATCACAAGATCCGGGAGTTTCGTTACTACTGGGGGATTTGGATCTGGACCGGGGGTAGGATCCGATTTACACGGGTCAACTGTTCCTCCCCAAGGAACCCAGCCTTTCGGTGGTGGATAGGGAGAGTTACAATTCATATATGCTGAATATCTTGTATAATCGTCATCTACCTGGTTGCAGTTCAATACAATCCCGTCAACAGTGCTGATTGGTCCAACAAGCTCGCAACACCCTCCAACAGAAACTATCGGGGGATCGGGACTTGCCAGAGTGAGGATCACATAAACAGTGTCTCCAATTTTAATTGCGGGGCCTCCGGAAGATCCTGGGGGCAGATAAATCGCAGTCGCCTGCACTTTAAATGAACCTATAAAACTATTCTGATTGACCTGTCGCCATTGATTCAAGCCGGTCAATACCTTACCCTGAAGAATGGGGTACTTACTAGGTACATCCGACGTCTTCCGATAGCAACTGGGTTCTTCTTCAGGGATGTAAGTGTCACACCACCCGTCGTTATTGCTATCCTGACCAGGAATACATATCGGGCATGGCCCTAGTGGAGCACATGCAATTGGACATTTGCAGTCTGCTGGATTAGGATCAGAAACAATAATTTTTACTCGTTTGACATCCTTTATTTCGGGTTTTTCCTTAACATATACTAATACCTCAAATTCTCTTGTCGAGGTTGCAATATACTCATAAATTTCAGAATTTGACTCTCCGGATTGAGCAGGGACGGTCAGTGGTGTCGATACAGGATTTCCAGTCGCCGCATCATAGATACCTAATGTTGCATCCCAACTTCGCACGGATTGATCCCTAAATAAATTATAACATGTTGCTGCAATCCGGACAGTTTTCCCTTTTTCTACAACGACTTCTCCAAATATGTCATCCCTTCTCAATACCAATATTGCAGTATTGTCGGCCCCTGAACTAACGCGAACGACATTGATATAAACCTCCCCAATATCAGGAGGTGTCGAAGCAAATATTACGGAAATACTATGGTTCGCATGGACATTTGAGAAGGTATATGTGGAGATCTGGCCCATTGACTGGCCGTTAACCTTCACATCAATGATTTGATATCCAGTGTTTGGTGTAATACTAAATGTCTTGCTTGCACCGGCCGAGACTGATACCTGGCCGCTTGGAGAAATACTGCCTCCGCTACCAGCTGTAGAGGTGATACTATATGATTGGGTACACGGGATTTGGATCTTCGAGTTTGAAGACACCCAATTATTTCCTTCATTCGATTCGGAAACAATATTCGATGAATCAGTATAAGCAACTAGATAATAAGATCCAGCCGGAATGTTTAATGGAATAGAAACCGTTTGTGAATTAGTAGATCCAGCAGTGAGAGAACTGATGCTCCGTTCACCTAAATAATAATCGCTATTAGAACTGTAAGTATTATCGGATGATAAGTAATAGGCAACAGAAAAAGCTGAAGCGTCTGCAATACCTATATTCTTAACACTATCTGTAATGACAATTGATTTTCCAGGGTCAGCACATGTTGGTAATCCGGTTAAACTATTTATTATAAGATCCGGTTGTGCCACGGGGGGTGTGGAAGTTGTATTTATACAAACGGAGTCTACACCAACATATTCAAACCAACATTTACCCCCACATGCCCAATCGCTGGGAGCTATTGTACCAGCACCTACACATTCAACCTGTAACGTCGCTGTTTTTCCTTTCCATTTATCGGGTATGTTGACAGTAACCGTTGATTTTCCTTGATTAATGACCCCCTCTTTAAGGAAATCACCCCATTCGTATGTAGAAGGTCTCAGAAAGATCCTGTAACCTCCGTCACCGGCATCATCTTCCTTCACAAAATTTATTGTTATGGAATTTGCATTAGAGGGAATTGCAATAGATTTCCAGATACCACTCCAACCACCATGACAATCACAAGCGTCCATTCTCACAACGCCGGTTACACCACCGTAAGAATCTAACCATTTGATTTGTTCATCCAGACTACTAATCCAGGGTATAAGGACACCTGTCCTTTGCCATCCTTCAAGGCCGCTATTAAAATAAAAACAAGTCTGTTGACCGGGTGGTGTTGTCGGTGGAACTGCACAAACAAGTCCACATCCACCTGAGCAACTTTGACCAGTAGGACAAATGAGGGTCTCTCCTGGCTTACAGGGTGGGGGAGTGCACATTGGGGTTGCTGTTGTTGTTGTTGTTGGTGTTATTGTTACTGGGCATGGAATCTGGATCTTCAAACCGGTATACCAATTATTTCCTTCATTAGATTCTTTGACTGCACTAGACGAATCAACTTGCGCAAGGATATAATAGGTTCCAGCGGGAATGGTTGCTGGGATAGTTAATGTAACTGATTTTGAATTACTGGATCCTCCACTGCCCATTGAAGATATTGTCCGGGTCCCTAGTTCGATATCACTTGCATCAGACTTACTGTCAACTGATAAGAGATACCGTATGACAAAGCTAGATGAAAGCGGTGCATTCCCAGTATTTTTGATAGTATCAATAATTGTGATGGATTGTCCGGGATTTGCACAAGTCGGGCCTTTAATGGATATTTCAAGATCAGGAAGGTTAGTTGGTTCGGGACCAGGCCCTGGAGAGGATTGACATTCTTTTATGTAGTGAGTATTGTCAAAATATGGAGCACAATACAAATCCCCATCCCAGTTTCCTCCAACTTCAACACAATCATTATATCTTACATCCGGATGTCCTGAAGGATAGATATAATAAATTTTATAATAATTACCTATGTTAACATTCGTGGCATATTCAGGTTTTTGGATGATAGAAGTGATTAAAATCATAAATTCCCCTGAATATGGGGCACTATCATCTGAAAAATCTGGTTCAAAGGTTACTGTTCCTTGAATAATTGTATCCGGTGTTGCGCTCACAATTCCGACGCCCATTGCGAAAAAGGCGGCAATAGCTACTATTATCCCTACTTTTGAAGGCATGAAAGAGGTCCCCCCTATGGGATAAATTCCTGATTAATTATAGTAGTATAAATTCGTTACGATTTTATGTTCTGATGCGAAGGGATCACAAAAATTACGACGGAATACCTCCAAGATCTCCGAATCCAGTCCCTCCTTGCCGGTCACTGTACCTCGTTCGCTTAACTACATGCCCTTCAGGACATTGTTCGGTGCAGGACATGAGGTCGGATTGACACTGGATTGGTGGGGTACAATGAGTGGGGAGAAGACCGGTCTTCGTTATCTCTGTCAGATATTTTTATCATTTCCCCCCAGCAAGTCTCTGTACCCTCACAAGGGGGGATTGGTGTTTATGAAAGTGCATGTACTTGGTATTGGCTTGATGGTGCTCCTCGGTGCGCTTCTGCTCTGCGCCGGGTGCACCCAGCCGGCTGCTCCACCGGCTACTCCGACCGCGACGCCCACGATGACTCCAGTGGCAACGACCGTACCGGAGATGAAGGATATCGTCCAGACAGCGGTTGCTGACGGGAGGTTTACCACGCTCGTTGCAGCAGTCCAGGCTGCCAACCTCACCCCGACCCTGAGTGGACCAGGGCCGTTTACGGTCTTTGCTCCCACAGATGATGCCTTTGCGAAACTTCCCGAAGGGACGGTCGCAAACCTCCTGAAAGAACCGCAGGGAGACCTTACCCAGATCCTGCTCTACCATGTGGTATCCGGGAAACTGATGGCCGCAGATGTGGTCAAGCAGACCAACCTGACGACGGTCGGGGGCAAGCAGCTGACGGTCACCATTGAGAACCAGACCGTCATGGTGGATGGGGCAAAAGTGGTCATCACCGACATCGAGACAAAGAATGGAGTGATCCACGTTATCGATGCCGTGATGATTCCGGCAGCGTAAATCAGGAGATCATTCCACCTTTTTCCAATGAAAATCACTTCGTAATTTTCATAATTTATACCCGTATCCCGAAGTCGGGGCTCATAGGAGGTTTATATGAAAATGCCTCCGCCATTTTCATCTTTCATGCTTGTGGCCCTCAAAGGAATCATGTTAATTTTAGAACTTAACGCCCTACAGGAGGGCATCCCTATTGTGACGGTCATTAGTGGATTTTTCCCAGTTTCTAAAAAAAAGGAAGATCAGATCAATGCTGTCTCAAAGAGATACTCGGTCGGGTTCCATGCATTGAACTGGGTCCCGGTCAGGTCTTTTGAGGGGACAAGCCAGATCTTTCCGGAGAATCCGGCAGCATTCCCTTTTATATTGACACATCCCTCATCGTTGGCAACTCCCGTACCAAGAATGGCACATTGCGGGACAGATCCCCAGGGATCGAAGTAATTGATGAGGGAATAATCCTGGCCGAGGAGCAGCCCCTTCCCGTTGAAGACAAACATCGGCTTTGGTACCTCTTTGAACATCATCCTTCCCCAGGCCCCTCCTTCTATCGGCTCCCAGGTTGCCGGATCTTTTGCTACCAGCGTGACGAAGTTCGCATTGCCTGCCGCAGAGACTGCCCCGACCATAAGGAAGAGGCACATCAGTACCATAATGGTTGTAATCCATCCTTTCATCAGTTCCACCTTCGGGTTTTCCGTGAACGCGACATATCCTTCCGCGTCATAAGGGAGAGCGACATGGGGCGTATTCAACATTGTTGCAGAGAATGTTCACCAGATCGAGGAAGGTGCTCTGGTGGAGTGAATCTGATCGGACAGGAGAATCCTGTTCTGCCGCAGAAGCTCCAGGGAGCAAGCAGTTTTTTTTAGGGAGCACGGCTTCCTTGGGATACATTGGTCCATTACACCACATCGTAACGTGCCAATCTATTCTTTGCTATGCGAACGGTATGGGGATTATGACACGCTTCCCTTTTCTGACCTCATACAGAAATCCCAAAAAATGAGCCTTTTTTAAGAACAATAGCCTGCACAGGATCGAATTTCCACATCTTGGAGGAAATGAAGAATCGGGGTACTTATCCTGCTGTCCCTCCTGATCAGGAGTTGCGTTTATTCAGAAAGAAGAAAAAGCGGACCCCACCACGTGGCAGTTCCATCTTGAGCCGGTTCAATGAGCTTCCGGAAGGTCTTATTCCGACACCGGGATGATCTTTCCCTTCAGCTGTCCCTCGGGATCGAGCCGCATCAGCTCCACTACGTTATTCACGACACCTCTCGCATAGGTCTTCACCAGCTCGTCATTCCTGAAGAACTCCCGGTCTGCATTGCTGTTGAACTCAGCCCCGTGGGTCCTGTATGCGATGCCGAACGGGGCGAGGATATATCCCATCTGCTGGAGGTTGAGGAAGATGTCCATTGCGGTCTTGATCCCGCCGTCCTCGTGGCCGCAGACGAGGATCCCTGCGACTTTCCCCTCGGTGAGCCCCGGTTTCTTCAGGTGATACAGGTTCTGCAGGCAGGTCGTCCGGTCGAGAAAGATCTTCAGGCGGGCTGACATGGTATTCCAGTTGATGGGGGAGGCGATGATGACGGCTTTTGCAGCGGCCAGCATCTGGTGGAATGCCGGCATATCATCCTTCGGATTGTTGCAGGGGTAATTGCAGGACTGGGCCCGGACGGCGTAGCAGCACCAGCAGTTGTCTATTTTGTATTCACTCAGGTTGTATCGCCGAAAGGATACCCCTTTTTCCCTGAGCACCTCTTCCGCAATATCGGCCATGACGCTGGTGTTCCCGTTCCGGTGGGTGCTTCCGTTGATGATCAGCACATCGAAGGGTATTCCATCGTAGGTGAGCGGGACCAGTTCCCGCTCGTGGATAAATTCCCCGGACGGGCTATGGCAATTGGGGCATCCTTTGGGCGGTTTCTCCCCGGTGAAAATAAATCCGCAGACCGTGCATTTCCATCGGATCGGGCCATCATGGGTGGTAGACTCTGACATGTTCCTCTCCTTCCACAATACCAAGAGGTATCAGTTCCACGATTTATGAACATGACGAAAGGAGAAGCCCCGGATTAGTTGTGGAAGGAAGAAAGAGCCTTGCGTTCATCAGATCAGGTCACCGAGAGATGCTATTCTGGAGGATCTCAGTTCAGTGGAGTAAAGGGTCATGAGAAAGGGGGTGTTCTCCCTTCCTTTTGCGGAAAAGAAGGGCATATCCTGAACTCGATGAGGTTCATCCTGGTGGAGGGCAGGTTCAACAAAATTACCCCTGCTTCCCGTTCTTCCAGCGCTGGTATTCGGGGGAAGCCTCCTGCATGTCATGCCAGAGCCAGACCATACGGTCAACGAACCATACCTTTCCCAGGCAGACCACGATAATTCCGACAAGGGTCAACCACACGTCGAGGGTGACGGCACCAAAGAGGGCGAGAATCATCCCCACTCCGGAAATGACCGAGAGAAGATGAGGGACCCTCCGGTGGTGGGAAGGCACAGGAATCACATCACGGTTCAGCCAGACCCGTTCCCCGAGGACCCCCTTTGAGGTCCAGTGATCGAGCGATTGAGGGGGAGGAACGATCCGGGGGTTGATCCATGCCCAGATCATGGCAAGGCAAACGGGGAGGACTGCAAGCCATCCGAGCCAGAGCCGGCTCCAGAGGGCAAGGACAAGAAGGGGGAGCACCGTCAGGCGGAGCATCACGCTCCAGGGGTTTGCGTGGCGCATCCAGGTGCGATCGTCCATCCGGAACAGGCGGGCAATCATTCGCTCCAGGGTCATACGTATACTTCTGGTAGAGGCTCTCATCCCAAAAAATGGTGCATCATTCCCTACAGGGAATGCTGGTGATCAGCGGATCCTTCAAAGAAAAGGGCACACTTCAGACCTGTATTCCCTGGAATACCATATGCAGTTCCAGTTCCACAAATGTGTTCTTTTACCGAAGGTCATGACAGGAATGGTCACGGACGAAATGATTTTAAATGATCATTTCAATGTATGATTGGCTGTCCCTCAGCAATGGGAATACATAACAAGATGAAAACGTGCTCTATACTCATCTGAATTCAGGTTCCAGATAAATGTAGGTTTATAAGGAAGAATGCGGGGCAGCCAGAATTTCTCCTGGTAGTATTCTGGTTCTCCAGATGTACCCTTAATGTCCTGGTATTGTTCTGGCTCTCAAGGTTTTATTCTGGTTCTCCAGATACCACTGATTCTCCTCGTATTGTTCTGGTTCTCAAGATGTACCCTTAATGTCCTGGTATTGTTCTAGTTCCCAGATATCTCTGATTCTCCTTGTATTGTTCCTGGCTCTCAAGGTTTTATTCTGTTTCTCCTGATACCCCTCTGGAAATCCTCCTGTTGTTACGTGCCGGTAAAGACCCTCCAAAGGACCTCCAGGGGCCCGGTTGTCCAATTGTACTTGATCCTCTAATCCCTGGCCGCTATTCGTGGAGAAAACTGATTCACCCCGTTGTCTACGATACGGGGAATCTCCTCCCTGGGCTCAATTTCACCGGTGGCACCACAGCACCTATCAGTCGTGTTCTTTTACATGGAGCCCCATAAGAATAAACCAACACCATTTTTTATCCAATGCCCGATTCTGTACTACCTGGGATCGCTCAAGGGATCCTATGCCATGGATGGTGACCCCCCGTTTTGGAACGCCCGAACCCTTCCCCTGCAACAACTGGAGAGGTGACGGCCATCTGCCGCACACCTGCACCTCCGCTTTCGAGCACCGATAAAGGGATCGTCCTCTTTATTGCTGCTCTTGCCGGGTTCCTGACCCCCTTTGACGGATCGGCCGTCAATATCGCGCTGCCCGTGATGGCGGCCGAGTTCCACCTCGATGCTATCACCCTCTCCTGGATCACGACCGCGTACCTGCTCACCTCTGCCGTGTTCCTGGTGCCATTTGGCAGGATCGCCGATATCTACGGGAGAAAACGGATCTTTTTGTATGGGATAGCCATCTTCACCGGCACCTCACTTGTCATGACGATGGTCTCCTTCCCTGAGATGCTGATCGCAATCCGGCTCATCCAGGGATTTGGCGGGGCCATGATCTTCGGGACCGCCCTTGCGATCCTCTCCTCCGTATTCTCTCCCGGAGAACGGGGCCGGGCTCTTGGTATATACATCATGGCGGTCTACCTCGGGCTCACTATGGGCCCGTTTCTTGGCGGCATCCTGACCGGATACCTCGGCTGGCGGAGCATTTTTCTGGTCAATGTCCCCCTAGGGATACTCGCCTGCCTCCTGATCCTCTGGAGACTTCGGGGTGAATGGGCGGAATGTCAGGGCGAGCGGTTCGATCTGAAGGGATCGGTCCTCTATGCCTGCAGCCTTGTTGCGGTGATGCTCGGGCTCTCGACCGTCCCTGACCTGAAGGGTGTGCTGCTCCTTTCTGTCGGTATCGTGATCGGGGTGATCTTTGTCCTCTATGAACTGCGGGTGCCGCTCCCGGTACTTGATCTCAGTCTGTTCACGAAGAACAGGGTCTTTGCCTTCTCGAACCTTGCTGCCCTGATCAGCTATTGTGCCACCTATGCGGTGACCTTTCTCTTGAGCCTTGACCTCCAGCTCACGAGGGGATTTTCCCCTGAGCAGGCGGGGGGGATCCTGATCGTGCTCCCTGCAGTGCAGGCACTCCTCTCACCGGTTGCCGGGCGACTCTCAGACAGGATTGACTCCCAGGTGCTTGCCTCGATCGGGATTGCACTGACCGCCGTAGGCATGTTCCCGCTGGTCTTCATCTCGGAATCCACGCCGATCTGGTACCTGGTCGCCTGCCTGGTCGTCCTTGGGGCCGGGTTTGGGATCTTCTCGTCCCCGAACATCAACGCGATCATGAGCTCGGTCGAGAAGAGGTATCTGGGGGTGGCGTCCGGGATGAACGGGACGGTGCGACTCGTCGGGCAGATGCTCTCGATGGGGATCGTGATGATGCTCTTTTCCCTGTTCATCGGGCCGGTCATGATCACCCCTGAGTATTTCCCGGAGTTCCTCCAGAGCCTGCATTACGCGTTTCTTATCTTCTCCCTGCTCTCCCTGGTGGGGGTCGTGGCATCCCTGATGCGGGGGAAACGACAATCCGTTTCCCGGTGAAGAATACGCGGAGGGAGATGAGAACGACGACCTCATATCGATCGTAACGATCAACCTATCTATCAGAGGAACCCCTCTCTGTCCCGGCCCAGGTACCCAATGTCCGGGACCTCCTTATGCGTACTCTACGATTTTTCTCGCTCCTCCCTCTTTTCTCGCCCTATGCAGATCGGTCTCTTTCGCTCCTGACTGGTGGGGCATCCTCCTGAAGCCCTCTCCATCGTCATCGGGATAACAGATCTGATGGTGGCCCGCTCGATGCGGTAGGTGGGAGGGGTCCTCTTTTGGCGGGAAGTTACTGGAACAAATCGGTAGAGGATCCACTTTTTTACAGGAGATCATCCCGCATATAAAAAAATGTCTCTCGAAACACTATCTGTATGCAGGAACAGGTATGTTCGAAAAAGGTTGTGTCGTCGTCACCTGTCATCTCGTATCTCGTGCATTCTGATAGGATCGTCACGTAAAATAATAGATGTCGTTGGGAATGTTTCCGGAAACATCGCCGCCAAACAGGTTGACAATGCTGTCAGAATCAGAATAGATCCCGCCACCGGTACCGGTCTCGGCGGTATTCCCGGTAATCGTGCCTCCATTCAGGGTTATCGTACTATAGAAGTAGCTGTACATTCCCCCGCCGTCATAAGTTGCCGAATTATTGGTAAGGGAACTGCCATCGTTCATGATTACCGTTCCCGCAAGGTTATCCAATCCGCCGGCAATTTGCGCTGAATTCCCGGAAATCGAACTCCCCTCGTTCAACACAAATGTTCCGCCATCGTTCATGACTCCGGCGCCAACTTTTGCGGTGTTCTCAGCTACCATGCTCCCGTTCATGACCACTGTTCCCATCTGGTTGTAGATACCGCCCCCACTGAAGGATGCCGTGCTGATCGTAATGGAGACACCAGAAAGCGTGAGGGTACCCTCACTGTTGAAAATTCCTCCTCCATACTGTGCGGTACCCTGCATGATGGTCATGCCAACAAGAGTGACGTTGGGTCCGGATGATTGAAGGAATGGTTTGGTGATGTTGATGACACCGCCCTTTATGATTTCAGCGCCGGTGTCGCCACAGATAATGGTACTCCCAGGACCAAAGCCTATGAGGGTCACCGATTTGTTGATCACGATATTCTCGTGGTAGGTTCCCTTCTTTAGGAGAATAGTGTCACCATCAGATGCAGCGTCCACAGCAGCCTGAAGGGTCTCGACATCCCCGGGTAGCTGGGGAGCCTTTACGAGGATGACAGAAGGCAGGGCCTTCAGGCCTCCCTCCGGGACATTGACCAGCATCGACGAGGGCTGGTATCCCGCTTTGATGAGCGTCAGGTTCCGGGTGCCAGCCGGGACATCCCTCACCAGTTTATTGGTGGTCCCGTAGTCTGTGCCATCGATGAGGATGGTTGCCCCGAATGGGATTGAAGCAATGGAGAGAGATCCTGTACCGCCCGGTGTACCTGCCCCCTCAGCCGGAACGAGGATGACAGAAGGCAGGGCCTTCAGGCCTCCCTCCGGGACATTGACCAGCATCGACGAGGGCTGGTATCCCGCTTTGATGAGCGTCAGGTTCCGGGTGCCAGCCGGGACATCCCTCACCAGTTTATTGGTGGTCCCGTAGTCTGTGCCATCGATAAGGATGGTTGCCCCAAATGGGATTGAAGCAATGGAGAGAGATCCTGTACCGCCCGGTGTACCTGCCCCCTCAGCCGGAACGAGGATGACAGAAGGCAGGGCTTTCAGGCCTCCCTCCGGGACTTCGACCTGGATCGACGTGGGCTGGTATCCTGCTTTAATGAGTGTCAGGTTCCGGGTGCCAGCCGGGACATCCTTCACCAGTTTATTGGTGGTCCCGTAGTCTGTGCCATCGATGAGGATGGTTGCCCCGAATGGGATTGAGGCAACGGAGAGGGCCCCCCTGCCTTGCTCTGAATCGCCTATCGGGCCGTCAGGTGTGGCAGGACTGGCGGAAACAGGCATAGGGGTGGCGCTGTATGACAGTTCAGCCATAGAGATTTCCCAGTTCCCATTCCGATTGTCCTGGTATCCGATATGATATCCATCAATATCCGGCAGGTATTGATCGTTGGAATCATTGGTGATCGGGAACTCTTTGATATTTATCACGGCATCGGCAGCCGCAGGGGGAATCGCCATCCCGTTGAACGCTCCCAGTGCTATGAGGAGCAGGATTGCGATGATAACAGGTCGCTTCATATGACCTCCTGCTAATTCAGCCAGCATCAATCTTTCTGATGCTATTCCAGGACCCCGTATGACATGGCCGTCACCATCTGCGCGGGATGCTCCAGCAGAGGATCGAAGGAGTATCTCCGGGAATTTTCCTGCGAGATGACAGGGGGTCTTTACGGGAACCGGGGGATTTTGTCAGAGGCAAAGGATATTTCTGAAGGTCGCCTCAGTAATAGTCAGGGGAGATCAACCAGCGGGAGAGAGGAGTTCTCCGTGATCCTGCCGGCATCAGAAATGCCATAAAGGAAAAAATGGATGTGGTGATGGGACGTGGCTGAAGATACCCCAACAGCGGGAAAGGCAGGTGGTGGATCTGGGAAAAAGAAGCCCCCGCGGTTGTTCAGGAAGGTGCCCTGCACCCGGATCACCGATGAGCAGGTCGAGGAGATCCTCCACGAGGTCATCGAGGAGACTCCCTATGCCCTCTTCGTGAACGGGCGGCACATGATGACGGCGATGATGACCCCGGGAGATCTTGAGGACTTCGTCACCGGGTTCCTCTTCACCGAGCAGGTGATCAAGGGTCCCGAAGAGATCGAGTCGATCAGGGTAGAAAAGAACCGGATCAGCGTGATCACCACGAACCTGTTCCGCGTGGTCGGGCCTAAAAAGACGATCCTCTCGGGGTGTGGCGGGAGCACCTCTTACCTCGACTCAGAAAAGCTCCCGAACATCCGGTCCGATTTTTCCATTGGGTCAGGGTGTATCGCAGACCTGATCAAGCAGACCCTCACTTCTGAACTCCACCAGCTGACCGGGGGTATCCATGTCGTCGCCCTGGCCGGTGCGGAAGGCATCATCACGGTCTCCGAGGATATCGGGAGACATAACGCCCTTGACCGGGTCATCGGGTATGGATTGCGAAACGGGATTGATTTTTCCCGGACCTTCATCATCGTCTCCGGGCGGGTCTCGTCAGAGATGGCACGAAAATGCCTCATTGCAAACATCCCGATCATCGCCTCTCGGGGTGCAACCACCACCCTCGCACTGGAGGTTGCCGTGAAGAACGGGCTGACCATCGTCGGATTTGTGCGGGGATCGAAGATGAACGTCTATACCCATATGAAACGGATCAAAATAACCGGCCGGCAGGCATCGTCAGGATCCACTTGATTCCGGATATGGTACTAGACATTTCGGGATCATTCGATCCCGAGTGATTCCAGGATCCTGCACGCCTGGCATATCTCGCTGTTGCAGAGCGCCCCGCACCGGGTGCAGCGGGTGAGCTCTCCGGCAATGGATCGGGGAGTAACCCGTTCCCTGACCCTCTCCTGCCACTTCATCAGCCTCT
>MTKZ01021820.1_pt1 | contig 15382 bp, 17 predicted proteins | sample 1042781 | NCBI WGS metagenome assembly MTKZ01 (sample SAMN06212207, study PRJNA360539) | anaerobic digester metagenome | biome: Wastewater treatment plant; material: sludge; isolation source: anaerobic digester fed with sludge from wastewater treatment plant | place: Denmark: WWTP Viborg ...
CTGCAGGCGGTTTCCATGATCTCGCACATGCCGCTCGCCATGACGGCCTTCCAGGTGGTCCGGGAATCGCCCACGGAGATGGGCATTTCCGGGATCAGGGGAGCCGCGCCGCCCGCCTCGAACAGAATCACCAGATTGGGGGAGCCTGTCTTCTGCGCCAGCATCGCCGCCGCGCAGGGCGCCCCGGTTCCAACCCCCACGGAGGCGCCGTCTTCCAGCTCCCTCGCGGCGGTGCAAATCATCAGTTCCATCGTATTGTAGTCAGCCATTGTCTCAGTCTCCTCCTTTCTAATCCCTCGCGCCGATGAACATCCATTCCTTCTGTCTCAGCATCTGCAGCCTGTGCAGTCCGCCGTTTTTCTCGATGTATTCAAAATGATCCTTGCAACTGTAAATGTTCTTGTCGAGGAATTTCTTGAACTCATCGGGGTCCTGTTCGACCTTCATCCATTCCCGCAGGTGCTCCTCGTCCGAGAAGTACTCACCCAGCATGTTGCCGGGATAGCTGCCGTAAGGTACTTCGCAGACTGCGTCGACGAGCCAGTAGGGGATCACGGTGTAACTCGGGTCTCTTCGGATCTCGTCGTTCGGGATGAGCCGCTCGCAGGTGATGATCAGCCGCTTGGAGGCCCTGGCCACGTCGAAGTCGGAGACGGTGATGCCGCGGATCCGGCAGTTTCCGTAAATGTCCGCTTCATGGACATGAATGGCGGAAACGTCGGGATAGATGGCCGGCATGGCCGCGTATCTGGTCCCCGTGAAGGGGCACTGGATGATTTTCGCGCCGCTGAACTTGAAAGTGTCGGTGCCCATGACGTTCCGGGCGGGATAGAAGGATACGCCGGCCGCCGCCGCCTTGAAGCGGACGGAAAGGGAGTAGTTGGTCCACTCACTGACATCGACCTTGCCGCTTTCCATGTACTTCCGGGCATTCGCGGAAAGTCCGCGCGCCTCGAGGCCGACGATGTAGGCGACATCCAGCTTGTTGAAGACCTCGCCTGCACAGAGAATCTGGAAATCGTGGGTTGAGGTGTGACCGGCAAACCCCATGTTTTTCCGGCCCTGCCTCACGATCTCATGCGCGACGGCAGCGGGAATGCGGTTTGCGCCGAACCCCCCCAGGGTCAGGTAATCGCCGTCCTTGACGAATTTCTCGACCGCCTGCTTGACGGTCATGAGCTTGCTCTCCAGTTTGCGGTTCTTGTGCCGGAAAAATTCTCTGGCCTTGTCCGCATCCGGATCCGTAAAAATCTTGCCAACTCCCTGATCTAATACGTCCACTGAACTCTACCTCCTTCTCTAAGTTTTGAAAGCCACTTCTACAACTTTAAATCCGACCTCCCACACAGCATTTTGAAACTTTGTTACCGAAAAAAAGAAAATCCGGATAGGTAATTTGATGCCGCCCAACAAAAACTTTTTTCCGATAGCACAGGAAAACAGATGAATCAAGCAAAATTACGATGAATCCGGAACATTTCCGCGGGCCGGCATTGCCTTTTCAACTCATTCATTTTGCTTTCTTTTTCTCCATCGCCGCCCTCAGCTTGTCGCCCAGCCCACCCAAACCGGACGTCGGGACGCCCGAATTTCCTCTACCCTGAAAAACGAGGCTCGCCTCTTTCGGCGCTGCCGTCCCCTCCAGGTAATCCCCGAGGACGCCGCGGCTGTGCTCATCCTCATGGCAGTAAATGCAGAGGTTTTCCCAGTTGCTTCCGTCCGGCGGGTTGTTCAGGTGGTTGCCGTCCCGGTGATGAACGGTCAGGAGCCGGCGGTTGGCCCCGCCGAAATCGCGGCCGCACCGCGCGCAGACCAGGCCGTGAATGGCCAGCGACCGCTCCCGGTAATCCTCGCCGGCAGGCTTTTCACCGGCTTTTTTGAGATCCCGGACAACGTCCTCGGCGGATTTCCCCGTTCCCGCGCCCTTGCCGACACGCGATGAAACGCGACCCCACTTGCTCCCGAAGCTGACCTTTGCCACAACAATCCCCTCCCCGGCGAGAAGATCGAATCCAATCCGGCAAAATTTGAATTGACAATTTCGCGGGTCAGTTTATAGCATTAATCGACTTAAAGCAATCCATCTCGCAACGCGCCGAGACAACCGCTTTTCATGGAGGCCCAAATGTCCCTGCCGGATCGAAACAATCCCTATAATTTCAACGAATACCTGGAATGGCGGCGCAGTGTGGACTATTACGGCGACGACCCCTTCATCCAGAAGGTGGTGCGCCACTTTGCCGGCAGCGAATGGGAGAAGGTCGATGCCGAGGCCCGCGCCGTTTCGAAGAAGGCCTCCTTCCGTTGGCGGGACCTTTCCGAAAGCATCGCCTGGCCGGAAAAGCGCCCTTACCTGATGTGCTACGACGGCCACCGCAACCGCATCGACCGCATCGTCCGGCCCCGGGAAACGGAGATCCTCGAAAAGGAGGTGTTCTCCGAAGCCTTCTTCGCGGTCAAAACGTCCCCCTGGGTCAAGCTCGTCAAGATGTACATCATCTACCAGAACGGCGAGGCCTGCGTCGCCTGCCCGATCACCTGCACGGAAGGCCTGGTCATGCTCCTGGAAAAGTTCGCCGACACGCCGGAGACGCGGCGCATCCTGCGGCACTGCAAGGAGGGCATCGACGGCGAGTATGCCATCGGCGCCCAGTACCTTTCCGAGATCCAGGGGGGCTCCGACGTCCCTTCAAACGTGCTGGAGGCTTCCTGCAAGGACGGCATCTGGCGTCTTTACGGAACGAAATTCTTCTGCTCCGCCACGCACGCCGACTATGCCGTCGTGACGGCAAAGCCCAACGGATCGGAAAAGGTCGCCCTGTTCGTCGTCCCGTCCTGGCTTCCGGGCAACCGGGAAAAAGAGCTCCGCAACGGCTACACCATCGACCGGATCAAGTGGAAGATCGGCACGAGTGAGCTGACCACGGGCGAATTGACCTTCAACGGCGCCGTCGCCTACCCCGTCGGCCCACTGGAAAAAGGGGTCGCCAACGTGGTCGGCATCGTCCTGACCTATTCCCGCCTGACCGTCGGCCTTTCCGCCGCGGCCTTCATGACCCGGGCCGTGCGGGAAGCTAAAAAATACGCCGAATTCAGACAGGCCTTCGGCGTCGCCATCGGCTGCTTCCCCATGGTGGCGGGACAGCTTGCCCGAATGGAGCGCACGGCGCGAAGGACAACGGCGGGCGCCTTCAAGCTGTACCGTGATTTCCTGACGCTGGAGGGGGGTCTCAAGGGCGGCCTGGCCACGGATGAACCGGAGGCGGCCCGGAAGAAGCGCTTCGACATTCGGGAGCTGATCATGCTCCAGAAGATCGCCGCCTCCTGGGACAGCACCGACGTCATCCGCGAGGCCATGTCCGTCTTCGGCGGCCACGGCGTGATGGAGGACTTTTCGTCCCTCCCGAGAATCTACCGGGACTCCGCCGTCAACGAGCTCTGGGAGGGGCCGCGAAACGTCCTGCTCACACAGATCCATCGCGACCTGCAGCGCGTGGCGGGGTGGTACAAGCCGTCGGATTTTGTCGGAAACCTCCTGCCGGACCTGGACGCCGCGCTCGTCGGGGAGCTTTCGAAGGAGATCACGGAGCTCCTGGCGCACCCGGACCTGTTCCACATGGATGAAAAAACGATCGAGGTCTGCCGGCGCTGGGACGCCTTCTGCCACCGGCTGTTCCACGCCTACCAGGACCTGGCGCTGCGGGAGGTCACGGGATGATTTCAGCCGCGCCGATGCCCTTTACATAAGCGCCGAGACAGATACACCATAACAGACAGGAAGGAGCCGCACATGTTTGACTACATGCTCACCAGGGAACAACTGAAGATCCGGGACGAGGCCCGGGACCTCGTGAAGTGGGTCCCCCGGCAGATGATCCTCGACATGGACACGGACGCCATCAAGTTCCCCAAGGAATTCCTTCGCGAGGCGGGAAGGCGCAATCTCATGGGCTGCCGCTACCCGAAGAAATGGGGCGGCCGGGAGATGGACTGGGTGACGACCTGCATGCTCATGGAGGAGATCGGGACGCTCGGCTACGAGTTCGCCTGCGTTTTCGGCGTCGGCGCCGAACTGGTCTGTGACGCCATCATTCAGCACGGCACGGACGAACAGAGAGAAAAGTACGTCAAGCCCCTCCTGCGGGGCGATCTCTTCGCCGCCGAATGCCTGACCGAGCCCCGGGGCGGCTCCGACTTCTTCGGCGCCACCACCAGGGCCGAGGACATGGGGGATCACTTTCTCGTCAACGGGCAGAAACGCTTCATCGTCGGCGGCGAAGGGGCGGACTATTTCCTCCTTTACGCCCGGACCAACTTCGACCCCGCCGCCAAGCCCCAGGACACCCTGACGGCCCTGATCGTGGACCGCGGCCCCGGCGTCGAAACGAAGTACCTCTACGGGCTGATGGGCTGCCGCGGCGGCGGTACGGCGCGGCTCGTCTTCCGGGACGCGAAGGTGCCGAAGGAAAACGTCATCGGCAAAGTGAACGGCGCCTATGCGGTCTTCAACACGATGATGATCCCGGAGCGCCTCGGCACGGCGGCCATGACCATCGGCGCGGCCCGTCCCGCCCTGGAGATCGCCACGAACTACACGTCGCGGCGGAAGGCCTTCGGCCAGATCATCGCCCAGTTCGAGGGGGTGAGCTTTCAGATTGCCGAAGCGGTCATGCTGCTGGACGCGGCCCGCGCCATGGCCTATGTGACGGCCCGGGCCGTGGACGAGGGCGTCGACATGAACCGCGTCCGCCGGATGGTCTCCGAATCGAAGAAGTTCATCACCGAATCCTGCCAGAAGGCGGTCCATAACGCCATGCAGGTCGTGGGCGGCATCGGGTACACCAACGTTTTTCCCATCGAGCGGATTTTCCGCGATGTGCGGCTCGCCTCGATCTGGACGGGCACGAGCGAGGTCATGTCCATGATCACGGCCCACGAGTGGTACCGTGAATTTTTCAAGACGAAGGCCGGCCGCCAGGCCCGCGATTTCGAGCGCGACGCCCAGGAGGCGGACGCCGCAGACGAAAAGATATTCGAATAGCCGCCGGCGAATCCTGCCGCTCCGGGCAGTTCAAGATGAACGATGAACAGAAACTGATCCCCGTTCTGCGGGAGGGGATCCACATCATCAAGATGGTCCTCTTCAAGATGCTGAGGAGCGGGCTTGAGGACCGGCACCCTTCCTGGGAGCGGGTAGACCTCGGCCGGCTCGCCGGGGCCGTGATCAACGGCCTGTTCGGCACGCCCAACCGGGAAGAGCCCTTCCTGTCCTTCGCGAAAGCCCATGCGGCCCTGATCGATGAGGAAATCGGGAGGCTCGCCGCCGAATATCCGGAAATGCGGATCCCGATCACCGATGCCCTGCGCGTCCAGTTCCTCTGCGACAGCCGGGAAGGCTGCGACAGCGAGGCGGTCCTTGCGAGGGCAAGAGATCTCGGCATCCTGATCCTCGATCGGGAGGTCCCCCTGCCGGATCACTTCATGACGCTTGCCCGCAGGCTGGGTGAAGCGCATCACGTGACCTGTCAGGTCCGGATTCATTCACACTGACCGGACCGCCGGCAAATCGCCNNNNGAATTTGTGAACATGCCCCCCCGCACGAGCAGAAAAGATTCACCCGACTATGCCCTCTATGAAAAGATGCGGAGGAAATCCCCCCGGGCAGCCGGATACTGGATGGCCGGCGACCGCCTCTACCACGCGGGCCTTTTCCTGACGATGGTCAGCATACCGGCACTGTTCTATATCTACACGCGCCTCGAACCGGGCGGAATGCTTTACGGGATGGTGGGCCTGCTGGCCGGGTCGGTCGGCATCCTTGCGCTGGGGATCTACCTTAAAAGGGAATCCTACAAACTCGCCATGAAGGCCGGGATCGACATCACGCATCCGCACGGATGAAACGGCATTCGGCGCCTGCCGCACCGTCACGATTGCAGGGCTCCCCGTCTGTCAGGCTCATGAGGGAAGCACCGGGAGCCGAAAGCGCTCCAGCAGCGAGGCGCTCGGACGGACCCTGCCCGCCTCTGCATCGTGCACGACGGCGACCACCTCGTCGTTGACGGGCGTGGCCACGCCATGGCGTCTTCCGGTCTCGCAGATTACGCCGTTGATCGCGTCGATCTCGGTACGGACTCCGCGGTCCAGATCCTGGAGCATGCTCGCCCGCAGTTGCCGGTGCGGGCCGAAGATCAGTTTGTAAATCTCCCGCCGGAAATTCATCTCCTCGGCCGTCTTGAACGCCAGGATGTTGATGTCGTGCCCCTGCATCGGTTCCAGCCTGATTCCCGCTGCCGCCGCGGCACGGATCGCCTCGTCACCGATGTGGACGACGCAGGTCAGCGCCTTTTCGTTGTCCAGCACGTCCCCGAATGTTCCGCCGATCACGGCGGACATGCCGCTCATCGTAGCGTTGACGATCAGTTTCGTCCAGCGGACGCCGACCAGGTTTTCTACGGGCTCTATCTCGCAGATCCGGGACAGCTCCATTTTCACGGCATCGACCGCCGGAGGCGGTACCGCTCCGTGCGTGCCAAGCGAAATCGTCATCTTGTCCCTTTCCGAGGTCAGCTCCGAGACGCCGGGTCCGAGCCAGGTCGCGCCCCATCCGACCGGGCAGCCCAGCAGCCTGCTCTCGCCGACATACTTTGCAACGGCCGGCTCCGGCACGCCGTTCTGCATCGTGGCAACCAGACTTTTCTCATGCAGGTGCGGCAGCAGCGCGGTCAGGGCCGCCTCGTTGTAGGTCTGTTTCACGGCATAGAGGACGAGATCGTAGCGTCCCGACATCTTGTCCGGTGTGACGGCCTGGACCGGAATCGTTTCGTCCATGAAGCCGGTGATCCTTGCTCCCTTCGCATTGATGGCGGCCACATGATCCCGATTGGCGTCTACCAGTGTTACGTCGCCGCCGTTTTTCGCCATCAGTGCACCGGCGATCATGCCGATGGACCCCGCCCCGAGAACCGCAGTTTTCATATCCTTCTCCCTTCCAGAGTAATTTTTGCATGGGTTGTTTTCAGGTGGAGCATATACAGGCAGAGCGCCTCTTGTGTCAATGGAAACGTGGCCCGAAAATGTGTTATAAAAACGATCGGCAGCAGGATGGATTGCGTTCCCGGTCCGCTGATGCCGGGATACCGGCCCGAACACAACGGTTGCCCTGCGGAATGCCGCTGAGGCGTCCCCCGGAATAAGGAGGTGAACGGCCCATGAAATCATACCGAAAGGAACTCTGGTTCAATGTCCCCTCTCGAAGAGGGTTTCTCAACATCACGCGGCAGGTGGAGCAGTGCCTGAAGGAAAGCGGCGTATCGGAAGGCCTGATCCTGGTGAACGCGATGCACATTACCGCTTCCGTTTTCATCAATGACGACGAGTCCGGCCTGCATCAGGATTACGAAGAGTGGCTGGAAAAACTTGCCCCCCACGAGCCGGTCTCCCGGTACCGGCACAACCGCACGGGCGAGGACAACGGCGACGCCCACCTGAAGCGGCAGGTCATGGGGCGGGAAGTCATCGTCGCCGTCACGGAGGGGAGGCTGGACTTCGGCCCGTGGGAACAGATCTTCTACGGGGAGTTCGACGGCCGGCGGCGGAAGCGGGTCCTCGTCAAGATCATCGGGGACTGAGGCCCGGCGAAACGAGGCAAACATCGATCCGGCGACCCTGGCGGCCATGGCGGGCTTTACGGTCATGATGATCCTCGACCTGGCGCTGGGGTGACAACTTGAAAAAATAGCCGCGGCAAAATCGCTTGCAATAATTTTCCGTTGCGCCGATTATGGTTTCCGGAATGCATTGCGTCGATCACAGGATCCATGATCTTTACAGGATGCAACTCAGGCGTGATTAGGGATCGTATGAACGGACCGACACCGGCAAGGGCCGTTCACACGGCTATCAAGGCGTTCCCATGAAGATCATCTACCTTTCCGACATCCACGGCGCCTTTGCGCAGGTCAAGAAACTTCTCTCCCTGACCGATGCCCAGGCCTATATCATCGCCGGCGACCTGATCGACCGGCCTTTCTACACGGAAGAGATGTCGGCCCGGTACCGGGAGTTGCAGACTTACTTTTCGGGCCTCTACAACCGCATGGGTGCGGACCATGCGGATCTGGACGATTTCATCGAAGACCTCTCGAAACGCAAGGAACTGTCCGGCGATATCCTGAAACGGGCAAAGGAATACCGGGACGCAACCATCCGGGCCCGGCGGGTCCTCCAGCAGAAGTACAAGGTCCTGGAAAGCATCCTTTTCCTGAAAGGCGCCTCTCAGGTCTTTTGCCTGCCCGGCAACTACGATATGGACCTGCAGTACACCTCGCTCCATGGCAGAGACCTTCACCGCCACTGGCACCATGTGGCGGACTTGAGGATCGCGGGCTACGGCGGGGCGGACGTGGCCACTCCCGGAATTCCCCAGCGCTATGCCGTACCCTACAATGCCGACCGGGGTGTGAGCGAGATGACCCGTTTCTTCGCGGAGACCCGCCCGGATATCATCGTTGCCCACAAGCCGGCCCACGGGATCCACGATCACGTCGCCCCCATGGGGGAAAGCGGATCCCCGGAACTGCGAAGGTTCTGTGAGGAGTACCGGGTCCCCCTTTGCCTCACCGGACACATTCACGACCAGTGGGGGTTCGAAGAGATCGACGGGACGATTTACCTGAATCCCTCCAACTTCGGAACCGTGATCCAGCCGGGGGGTGCGGTGGCCGAAGGAGGGTTCTTCTACGGCATCGAAACCCGCGACCGGCAGATTGTCCGAATCAGCATGGGCAAACTGGTCCGGGACCGGGTTCATGACATTGTCGCTTACAGCCTTCGGAAAAAGCGCTGGGACAAGCATGTGCTGGACCCGGAGCGCTTCGGCGCCCTGATCCGAGGGAAAAGCCACGATCTTACGGAGGGGGCGAAAAAGTGGGTCCCCGGGGAGATGCTGAAACAGGAAATGCGGTGGTACTTCCCCTGCGGAGGGGCGGATCAGATGACGGGGGCGGCCGCTGAAGCGATCGAACGGGTTGCGCGCGAGGCTGAAGAAAAAAGCGGCGCAGCCGTGGCGCTGGATCTTGTCGAAGGTGAAGAAAGCCTTTCCCCCGCTTTGAACCTGGTGCTCTACATCCGGAGCGGAGGCTCGAACCCGGAGAATCCGGACATGCAAGAGGATGGAAAACACATCGGGCCCCGGGCAATACGGGATGCGGTGCAGGCCGGCCTCGCGGCCTTCCCGCACATCCGGATCATGGACTGGATCGATCTCGACCGGGTTCTCCAGAGCCTGCAGCGGAAGGATTACGAGTGCGATGTCACCCAGCGTTTCGCGGCATACCGGGCGATCGGCCGCACCCTGAGGGGAGGCGACGCGGCCTTCGTGGAAGAAAAGCTCGATGCGGACCGCCCGTTCCGGGGCGAAATCGAAGGGACCGGCTGGTCATACCTGGAAATATTCCGAAACCTGGCCGACCGCGTGGAAACCATGAAGATTTTCGAAGCCCGTTTGCGGGAGCTGGGCATCACGGCCCCCGAGGCTTTCAAACGGAGGATCGCGGAGTTGCTCCATGGCGCTGACAAAACGCAGGATCAGCAAGCTGATTGAACTGGGCGATCTCCTGTGCGCCTCTTTCAACCTGGAAGAGGCCTACCGCATGATATCCCTGGAGATGCCGCAGCTCTTTCCCGCCGGCGCCTGTTACCGGTTCGATGCCGCGGGAAACCTTCTCGAAGCCGCGGCGTCATGGGGCGAGGCGCCGGGGAAAACCCTGTTTTCAGCGGAGGACTGCTATGCCGTCCGCAGGAACCGTCCGCACCTTGTGGCCGGTTCGGGGAAAGGGATCCCCTGCCCTCACGCTCAGGGGGAAAAGGGCAGCGGGGCTTCGATCTGCGTCCCCATGAACGTCTATGGCGAACGGCTGGGCCTCATCCATGTGCAGTTTCCCCGTCCGGCCGGGAAAAAGGTCTCCGTGTCCGCGAGGGAACTGGGCGCAAACGAGCAGCTTGCCATTCTGGCGTCCAGGCAGATCAGCATTTCTCTGCGGAATCTTCAGTTTCGGGAACAGTTGAGCAGCCAGTCCATGACGGATCCGCTGACGGGGCTGATCAACCGCCGCTACCTCGAAGAAGTCCTGTCACGGGAACTGAAGCAGGCCCAGCGTGAAGGTGGGCCGGTTGGTGTCGTGTTCATGGATATCGACCGCCTCGGGCAGATCAACCAGACCTACGGCATCGAGGCAGGCGAAGGGATCATCAAGGACTTGGGGCGCTTTCTCGGCGAGAACATCGGAGGGAAAGAATTGGCATGCCGCTGGGGCGCGGATGAGTTCGTTCTCATCCTGCCCGGCGCTTCGCTGACGTCCGCCCGCAGGCGCGCCGAGAACATCCGGGAGATCTTGAAGGACCATGCCGGCCGCGACGACCACAGGCAGATGCGGCGCGTCACTCTTTCCATCGGTGTGGCCGCCATGCCGGAACACGGCGAAACGGCCGGAGACCTTTTGCAGTCCGCCAAGGCAGCCGTGAAGGAGGCCAAAAAGGAGGGGCGCGATCGCGTCCGCATCGCCGATTGAAGGATGTCTTTCGAGGAGGAGACCATCCGCACGGATCAGGTCAGGAGTCGCTTCACCAGGTTCACGACCGGCTCGGTGAACAGAAGCACGAGAACGGCGTAGAGAAACATGGCCACCGCCAGCTCCATTGCACGGATCCGGCGGTACCTTTTTCGAATGAGCAGGATGACAACGAGCCCCGCGACCAAGGCAATCAGATGCAAAAGAGAAAGTCCGCTCATGTTCACGCCCCCCTTCAGCGGTAAACAAGGACAAATCAGGTTATGGCCGCGCTGAACGCTCGGTGGTCGCGGAAGCAGGACCCCTATATTCCGAGATTGGAAAGCATCGTGCAAAATCGGTTTACGATTTCCACCAGCTTGGGATGCGTTGTCTCGAAGCCCTGAACCGACGACGCCAGGCCCCGGATGGACAAGCTCAGAAGGGGCGGACTTTTCTCGCTTCGCATGGCTTCCTGGGTCGACAATCCGGCAAAGCCGGTGATGCTTTCCGCCTGCTCGTAATGGGTCCGGGAAAGTTCGGTAACTTCCGCTCTCAGGGCCGTCACCAGGCTCAACAGTTCGGACCTGTCATGCTCCGTGACCGTATCGCTCTGCTTCAGACGTTCTTCAATCCTGTCGAGCCGATCCTGAATCATTGTTCCCGCCTTTATTCGTCATTCATTTCCAAAGGCTTCGGAATTTCGCTATGATTGTTTCGAAATATACGATGGGCGGATTCGCGTGTCAATGGAAATGCGCAGAGAAGGAACGGTTGGAGCCGGAATACAAGCCTGTCTCCCGTTTGGCTCAAAGCCGGCTGAAATCTTCCTGCGACAAAAGCCTGAACCCTCTTTTCGAAAGAACGCTGCGCGCGAAATCGAGGTTGTCGATCCGCAATACGATGACGGCATTTTCCGAGAGCTTGTTCATGAACGTGTACAGATAATCAACATTCAGGCGTTCCTCGGCGAGGGCCCTCAAGGCCTTCGCGAGGCCGCCCGGCTCGTCGGCGACTTCAACGGCCAGCACTTCAACGACCTGAATGCTGTATCCCTTTTCACCAAGCAGCGCGGCCGCTGACGCGGGATCGGGGACGATCATCCGGACGACTCCGAAATCCCTTGATTCGGCGATGGAGAGGGCCCGGATATTGACGCCGCCCTCCCCCAGCAGCGTGGTCAGTTCCGCCAGAACGCCCGGCCGGTTTTCCAAAAAAACGGATATTTGCTTCAGTTTCATCGGGATGCCTTTTCAAGGTCTTTTTTCAGTCTTTCGAACGATGTAAAGACGCAACCAGGATGCCCAGGGCAATGGATGCCAGTCTCGCTCCGGGGGGATCTGAACGGGAGCTGATGAGGATCGGGACCCGGGCGCCGACAATCACGTGCGCCAGGTCTTTCCCGCCATAATAGACCAGGGATTTTCCGAAAATGTTGCCTGCTTCCAGATCCGGCAGGATGAGGATGTCGGCCGCGCCCGCAACGGGGGATTCGACCTTTTTGATTTTTGCCGCCTCCGGAGAAACGGCGTTGTCCAGCGCAAAGGGGCCGTCCACGATGCAGTCCGGTATGTCGCCGTAGGAACAGATTTTCGAGAGGGCGAGGGCATCCACGGTGGAGCGCACTTCCGGCTGCACCTTCTCCACGCCGGACAGAATCGCGACTTTGGGGACCTTTATGCCCAGGGCATGGGCGACGGCAACGGCATTTCGGATAATGCTGATTTTCTGCTTCAGGTCCGGCGCCACATTGACGCCGCCGTCGGAAGCGATCGTGATGCGCCTTTTCCCTTCACGGACATCTTCGAAGATGAATACATCGCTCAGCAGACTGCCCGTCTTCAGGCTCTGCGCGCCGCGCAACGCCGCCGCGAGAAGGCTGTTGGTGGATACATTGCCCTTCAGCAGGAGATCAGCCTCCCCCGAAACGGCGAGCGCAACACCGTGCTCCGCCGCCCGGTCCATGTTCTTCTCATGATGGAATTCAAAAGCCGAAGAAGAGATCCCGAGGCTTTTCAGAAGGTCTTCGATCAGGTCCCGATGGCCGATCAGGACGCCTCTGGCCAGGCCCTTATCCCGTGCCTCGCTGATTGCAACCAGCGAAGAGGGTTCGTGGGGGGCAATGACGGCCACCCGCTTCGGTCCTGAGTCGGCAGCCTTTCGAATCAGTGTCTTGAAATCTCGAATCATCGATCTCGACGTTGCGGTCGGCAATGAGTTGAGCGAAGCCGGGAGAAGCGGCCGCTCCCGATATGCAGGACGATGCCCCGATCCTCATTTTGCCGCCCGGTTCTCCGGCGACAGCAGCATATCCCAACAGCTCCCGGTCTGATCAGACACGCCGGCCCATGTTCGTGACGCGGCGAGAGGCTCTTGTGTTGCGGATAACGTTATTTCTTTTTGCCGACGAAAGCAAGCATCTTCTCCTTCTGCTCCTCTGTGGCGAAGCAGAGGCCGAAACAGTCGATTTCGAACAGCGACGCCGACTCCAGGTCCATTCCGGTGCCCTTGTTGATGGCCGACTTGATCAATGTCAGCGCCGGGGCGCTCTTCGAGGCGATCTTTTTCGCCAGTTCAATCGTCTTCTCCATCAGAGAATCGGCCGGATAGACCTCGTTGATCAGGCCCAGCGCCAACGCCTCGTCAGCGCCGATCATGTCGCCGGTGAAACAGAGCTGCTTGGCCTTTGTGATGCCGATCAGACGGGAGAGGCGCTGCGTGCCGGCGCTTCCGGGCATGATCCCGATGTTGATCTCCGGCTGTCCGAAGCGGGCCTTCTCCGAAGCCGTCCGCAGGTCGCAGGCCATGGCATATTCGAGCCCCCCGCCAAGACAAAGCCCCTGAATGGCGGCAATGACCGGCTTTTTGAGGTTCCAGATCCTGTCGATGACGCGCTTGGCGGCCAGGGCATACTCGCGTGCGCCCATTGCATCCTTGTCCACCATTTCTTTGATATCGCCCCCGGCAATGAAGGCCTTCTCCCCGGATCCCTTCAGGACAACAACCCGAACCTCAGGGTCCGCCTCCGCGCGGTCCAGCAGTTCGATCAGCTTGAGGTTGACCGCGGTATTGAGCGCATTGAGCGCTTCCGGACGGTTGACCGTCAGGAGGGCGATCGACTCACTTTTCTCATAGAGCACAACGTCTGTGTTTGCCATATCGTCTTGACTCCTCTGTCAGAATGGGGGGGTACGAACAATGCTTGAGGCAACTGCGGCAATGGCCGCATGACCTTCGGAACCGACAAGGATAAGGGTCACGCCCCGGCGTTCCATGGAATGCATGCTATTCTTTTCTCGTCTTCAGGATCTCCCTCGCCTCGTCCGGAGTGGCGGGCTCGTAGTCGTATTCCTTCATGATCCGCACCATCTTCTCCACCAGCTCGGCATTGCTCTTGCATAGGACGCCTTTGGAAAGATAGAGGTTGTCCTCCATCCCGACCCGGGCGTTCCCCCCGAGGAACATGGCCGTGGTGCACATGGGAAACTCCATCCTGCCGGCGCTCAGAACGGACCAGTTGTACTTCCCCGAGCCAAGAATGCGTTCCGCGGCCTGGTGGAGGCTCATGAGGTCATAGACCGTGCCGCCGATCCCCCCGAGGATCCCGGTCACGAACTGAAGGAAAACCGGCTCCTCGAGGACACCGTTGTTCAGGAGATATTTCACGTTGTAGATCTGGCCGACGTCGTAGATCTCAAGCTCCGGCTTGGTCCCGTGGTCGCGCATGATCCCGCACATCCCCTCCATGGCCTTGAAGGTATTGGCAAAGACGAAATCGTGGGAGGACTCGATATAGGGCTTTTCCCAGTCGAATTTCGCATCGTTGAGCATGCGGGCCATGGGAAAAAGGCCGAAGTTGACGCTGCCGGCATTCATCGACGCCAGATCGGGCTTGAAGGCCGGTACGACCGCAACCCGCTGCTCCACGGTCATGCCCATCCCGCCGCCCGTCGTCAGACAGAGCATGACATTCGATTCCGCACGAATCATCTCGACGATCTCACGAAAGATATTCAGGTCCGGCGACGGCCTTCCATCCTGCGGGTCGCGGGCATGGATGTGGACGGAAGCCGCCCCGGCATTTGCCGCGTCAATGGCCTGCCGCGCAATGTCTTTCGGCTTCCAGGGGAAATGGGGCGACAGGCTGGGGGTATGAATCGCGCCGGTTACGGCGCAACTGATGATCCGCTTGTTCGTTTTGGACACGTTCCTTTTCTCCTTCCGATTCACACGGATTCATGCTGCTGAAACAATCGCTCAGCATCAGCTTTCCTACCTGAGGATCTGCCCGGCAATGATGACGCGCTGGATCTGGTTGGTACCCTCGTAGATCTGGGTGATCTTCGCATCCCGCATCATCCGCTCCACCGGGTATTCCCGGACATAGCCGTATCCGCCGAAGATCTGGACGGCGTCCGTGGTCACCTTCATCGCCACGTCCGAGGCGTACCACTTCGCCATGGAAGCGATCTTCGGCTGGTCCGGCGATTCCGGTTCGGTGTCGATCATCGAAGCCGCGCGGTACACCATGGTCCGCGCCGTCTCGACGGAAAGGGCCATCTCCGCCAGCATCCACTGCATCCCCTGGAACGAAGCCAGGGGCTTGCCGAACTGCACCCGCTCCTTGGCGTATTTGATCGAGGCATCGAGCGCCCCNNCCTTCGGGGCCCAACAGACGGTCCGCCGGAACAAACACGTTCTCGAACACGAGTTCCCGCGTGTCCGAACCGTGGAGGCCCATCTTGTGCTCCTTCTTCCCCACGGTGAACCCTTCCATGCCCTTCTCCAGGATGAACATGCTGATGCCCCGGTTGCCTTTCTCCTTATCCGT
>MTKZ01000655.1_pt1 | contig 15376 bp, 14 predicted proteins | sample 1042781 | NCBI WGS metagenome assembly MTKZ01 (sample SAMN06212207, study PRJNA360539) | anaerobic digester metagenome | biome: Wastewater treatment plant; material: sludge; isolation source: anaerobic digester fed with sludge from wastewater treatment plant | place: Denmark: WWTP Viborg ...
GAAAAACACGAATTAGTTAAAGAGGAACTTTCAAGGCTTAAAAAAGTGTCAGAAGTCTACAGCGTATCTGGAGAATACGATATCCTAATTAAAGTCTGGGTAAAGAGCATTGAAGATTTGAACCAATTGATAAATTCAAAAATCCGTTCAATTGATGGTGTTGAAGATTTGACAGAAATGATAGTGATGGAAAGAGTTAAAGAAGATATTCCAACACTTTAATGAAAAATTAAAGATACTAATCTCGAATAATCAATTTATAAGTGATAAAATTAATGATAAACAATATTTATTTAATTTATATTTAGTAAAATCAGCCCATACTGTAATCTTAGGGTGGTTAGGTGAAATGGACGGAGAAACTATTGAAGAAGATTGGCGATATAATACATATCATTCTAAATGGGATGGTAATATTAGCAGTCCTAGTTTCCAAAAGGTCTTTAAACATTCTCCAGATCCCATTCATCATTAGTGGTAAGATTACAAACTTTTTTAAAGATTTTTCACGTGTTTTGGGTGAAACATTCACCGCTCTTTTTATATGTGCCATTGGGGATTTAATAGCAGGTATATTGCTCACTGGAATGACCAATACTCTTGAAATACTGCCTGGCATTTTAGTTCTCATCCCTGGTGCTATTGGGATGAGAGGGAACATATTCGGTGCATTAGGGTCAAGATTAGGCTCAAACCTCCATATAGGTACCTTAACTCCTGAATTAAAAAAATCACCTGTTTTAAACCAGAACATCATTTCAGCAATGATTCTAACTGTGATTATGTCCATTTTCCTGGCATTCACAGCTAAGGGATTCTGTGTTCTCCTTGGATTTGAGAGTATTAGTATCATGGATTTCACAGTCATTTCAGTACTGGGGGGAATATTTTCAGGTGCAGTTCTTCTGCCGGCCACCATCTTAATTTCCATTAAAAGTTATGAAAACGGATGGGATCCCGATAATGTGACAACACCCTTAATTGCAGCTTCTGGAGACCTTTTCACTATTCCATCAATTCTTTTAGCTGTACAAATATTACTTTGGGTGAGAAATGGATACGTAGAAACCATATTGTTTATAATATTCATCATAATTGGTATAATGGGCTTTATTTATGGAATACAAAGGGGAAGTCACCTTAAGAAGATTATAATGCACAGCACTCCCACACTATTTCTATCATCACTATTTGGAACTACTGCAGGTACCATTTTAAACAGTAGCTTCTCAACAATCCTAAATAATCCCAGCATTCTGGCATTGGTCCCATTATTCTCAGGACAAAGCGGGGACCTGGTTAGCATTTTAGGGGCCAGGTTATCCTCAGGATTACACATAGGATCCATTAAATCTTCTTTAAGGCCAACAGAATCCGCACTAAGGAACTTTGCCATCATCGTAATCCTGGCTACACTTATATACCCATTAATAGGAATTTTAGCTTACCTTGGATCTTCAGTTATTGGGGTGGAATCAGTGGGACTGGCGAAGATGGTCTTAATCAGCACCTCAGCCGGATTAATGCTTACTCCACTACTGCTACTCATTGCATTCTACCTGAATGCTATTTCCTACAGGAGAGGTCTTGATCCCGACAACATAGTGATACCCTTATCCACCAGTATGACCGATCCGGTGGCCAACACATTCCTGGTGTTGATGGTGATGTTCACCCTAGGATTGACTATATAAATGAGGGACCAATGAACAACAAAAAAAAAGAATAAACACCTGGAAATACTATATTTACGATATACTTCCAGATTTTCATGTTTTACCAATATATTATGGATTTAGAATGCACACCAAATAGTTAAGGTAACTGGCTATCGTCGCCCATATTGATTTTACGTTATAGACTAATTCAATTTAAGTGGCCAAAAATTTCAAAATAGTGGAAAAATAGAAATTTTATTTAAAACTAAAAAGTGAAACTTGTTTTCCATTATCTTCTGCTTCAGGTTTCTCAGACTTACTACTATCCTTGGATACAGATTTTGAAGAATGATCTTCATTCTTCTTTGCTTTGTCTTTAGTAATGGAATCTCCAGTAAGAACTTTTTTCTCTTCTTTTTTAGTAATCTTTGAAGATTTTGTTGATGTTTTGGTCTTTTTAGAAACTACAGATGTGGAAGATTTTTTCCTATTGGATTTATCCTTGTTAGTTGTGGATTTGGGAGATTTTTTAGTTTTCCTCTTTTTTATCTTCCGTTTACGGAATTGTTTTACCTCGGCATCATCCAGTTCGAAGTAATCAGCCAGATCTCGGGCCAAGTCTTCTGGTTGGAACATGATCTCAAAGTATGGGAACTGTTCAATGGCCACCTTCCGTGAAGTGTGCATTTTTTCTCCCATTTTAGCAGCAACCCTGTCTCTCAAGTCCCTTTTGGCCCGGTTCCGGGATAGTGTGCTGTAAAATGTTGAGCTGGCGTAACGGCTAAACTTTTTGTAGGTCTCATCCTTGGCCAGTGCCACCCCTAAACCCATTAAATCATAGGTATACCTCCAGTATCCATAATGTCTGGTGTGAAAGGCCCTTCCCAGGTACATGTCAGCTTCTGCCACCATATCGTAGGCTTTTTCAATTTCTTCTGGCTTTTCATATTCCCGAGGGATATTTTCGGTGATCTGTTCCAGTATAAATCCTGGTTCTGATTCCAGGCGTAGGGCTTCTTTGATTCTCTTGGGGTTTTTGCTTTTAAGAACAGTACGTATTGAGTCAAAGATACTGTTAACATTATCTTTTTCTGATATGATTTCCAAGTCATTGGAGGTAATAGATTTTTTTCCCTGGGCAATCACCTGCAGATCATTGATTGCGGAGCGCAGATCCCCATGTGATCTCTTGGCAAGGGTGCGAAGAACATGTTCCTCAAATTCAATCCCTTCCTTAACACAAATCCTTTTGAGTAAGGCCACAATGGAGTTAGTATGCACTTTTCGGATGTTTATAACCTGACATTTGGATTTCAAACTGGTAATACGCTTACTGTATGGGTCGTTAGCCATCATTATTATGGGATGATGGCTTTCCTTAATGATCTTGTTTATGGCCCTGATACCTCCACGATCTTCATTTCCGTGGAGTCCATCTACTTCATCCAGGATTATAAGTTTCTTCCCTTTCCCGAAAAGGGATGTGGCAGCCGATGCTTCTCCGATGGTATTCATTATGATATCAAAGGATCTTTTATCACTAGCATTCAGTTCTATGTGGTCTGAGAAGAAAACTGCTATTAAATGGGCCAGTGTGGTTTTCCCAGTTCCGGGAGGACCTATGAGTAGGAGACATTTTTGGGGGTCGCCATGTTCCCAGTTTTCCACCCATTCATCGATCTGTTCAATGGCCTTCTTATTTCCCAGAACATCATCTATCTTCCGGGGGCTGTATTTCTCGGTCCACAACATCTAATCTGCCTTTTCTTTTGGTAAAAATTTGGTTAAAAGAGATTCTAACTGTATCCGTGGATTTGCACCTTCTCTAATGCGGAAATCATATTCCCCAATGTATCCCACCAGGTTAATGTACTCTTCACTTCCGATAAGATCGTCCATGGACATTCTGGATACTTCCTGGTAAACCTGGGTTATCATATCCTCACCACTGGTTCCCTGAACCACCATAACTTCTCGTAAAAGGTCACGTGAGCCCATGAAATCCCCATCAAGGGCCATGTTAATAATTCTCCGCACATCTTTTGGTTTTGCTTTAGAAACCACGTCATGGACATGTTCTTCTGTTATTTCAGTCCCCATAGCTGCAGTGGATTGGAGTATGTTCACGGCACGGCGCATATCACCTTCGGCAAAGTAAACTATGCTTTCCAGAGTTCCAGGAGTGAACTGGATGTTTTCTGTTTTAGCTATTGTTTCCAGTCTCTGGATAACCTGATGTCCTTTAATTGGTGCGAATCTGAATATTGCACATCTGGATTGGATGGGGTCTATGATCTTAGAGGAATAGTTACACGATAAGATGAATGAGGATGTTTTGGTGTACATTTCCATTTCCCGGCGAAGTGCGTGCTGTGCATCCTTGGTCATGTTATCCACTTCATCCAGGAATATGATTCTAAATGGTGCTCCTACTGCTTTTAGGCGGCAGAAGTTTTTAATGTCTTTACGTACAGTATCGATACCCCTAGCATCAGAGGCGTTTAACTCCAGAAAATTCTGTTTCCAGTATTCCCCCAGCATGGCCTTGGCAAGGGCAATGGCTGTGGTTGTTTTTCCCACTCCTGCAGGGCCGGTGAACATGAGATTAGGCATGCTCTCCTCGCTTACGTATTGTTTGAGTCTCTGTATAATGTGATCTTGACCCACAACTTCCTCTAGAGTTTGAGGTCGGTATTTCTCCACCCATGGTCTATTCATGTTTTCACCGTTTTGATTTTCAATATAATATTAACTGATTTTGTATGGTTGATGGTATGTAATTGTTATTTTAAAAAGTTTTGAAATTTATATCACTTCGTTATTAAAACATCTTTTTCCAGACAATTTCTTTTATTTATTAAATAGAGTTATTAAAAATGTTACCTGTTTAGAATTGATAGTAAGTAATCTCAAAATCTATTAAATTTGTTTAATGAGAAAATTAGTAAAATTAGTAAAATTGTAATTTAGTTAGGGGACTTGTGGATTATGTGAATAGTTGTGAAATTTCTGGATGTATTTTTTCTTTGATGTTTAGTTTGTCCATAGCATTACCATATGATTTTTTGATTTCCATGAATTCGGCTCGTACCATTCCTCTGAATGCCTCATAACCCATTACTCTTCCATAATTTTCAGTTATGATATCGATCATCCGGCTGAAATCCTGAATAAATACTTTTTCTCTTTCTTGAAGGGGAATATCCGTAGCATTCTTCTTTATCTGGTCGAAGTCAATAGTGGCATTGCTTTTAAGTTCAACATTATGAAGTAGTTTCGGACACTTTTCAAAGGGTAGGAACTGTTTAGTTAGTCCTCTGGCAGGAGCTACTCCCATTATTTTAGCTGCACCCATAGCCATGGCCAGGAAAATAGACTCGTAGATGTCTAATATAAGTTCAGAACGTTTTTCAGGCTCATCAGGAACTTGAACATCTTTAGGTAGGGATGGGAATGAGATCGGTGGTTTAACTGTGGGTATGGATGGTTTTACTTCTTCAGGTTCTGCTTTCTCAATGACTGTTTCATCCGCTGTCACTTTTTCTAATTCTTGGGCTTCAAGTTCGGTTTCAACTTCTTGTGGTTCTGGAACAGAAGGTTCACTAGGTTCTGCAGCAGGCTTTACAGATTCTAAAACAGGCTCCTCTTGAATCTCAACAACCTCATCTTCGACTTTTATCCCTTCAATAGGAGTCTCTTCTAGTGGAACTTCTTCAGTAGTTGCTTTCTCAGCTACTAACCCTTCGGTTGTTGATGTATCGGCACTTGTTTCTTCTTCTGCAACTTCTTCAACTGTGATTTCAGGAGCTTCTTCTGGGATTTCTGCGGGAACTTCGAATTCCAGATCCTGGGTTACCTCATTGATTAGTTGTGATGCTCTTTTAGCATTCACCATAACCAGGCCCACATTTGCAGAATCCAACATTAAAATAATTAGATGAGCATTTTCCAGACCTAAAAAGAGTGCTTTACCACCTGAGGACTCCACTAGCACCCTTTCTAATTCACCCTGGCCGGATGAACTTAAAAGACGGTGTGAAGAATTAGAGATCACCTGGGACATGGGGCCGAAGAGGTTAATATCCACATCTACCCTTAAGTTATGATGTAAAATTTGACCATCACGAGCCACAATAAGAATACCTTCCACATCTGTGGTCTTATCCAAGTCTAATGTGGCCTTTTCCAGTTGTGTCTTCAAATGAGTGTCTATCATTTAATCACTGATTACAGGTAAAGAAAATTATTATCATTATAATTATTTCTTATCAATATAGACATTTTTTACCCTAATATTTATTATGCTTATCGTTTTTTGTATATTGAACAAAAACTGATTATGTGATGATTATCTGCTATAATCATCCCAAAACGGGGATTCAAGATTTAACAAATTAAAATAAGGGGAATTTTTCGTATTTATAACTAGAAAAACATGTTAATTAACTAAATAGCTATATTGATAAATTTTCCATCAATAAAAAAAGAAAGAAAAAAGTATAAAAAAGATTTTGAGGTTCGTTTGAACCTCAGAGCAAGTGTTTTTTAAGTAGTTTGCCTTCACTGTCGTAGATGTCCACTTCCAATGGTGAGCTTCCGTCTATGGCGTGGGTTGCGCAGGATAGACAGACGTCGTAGGCTCGGATAATCATCTCTAACTGATTTTTCAATCCTTCAGAGACTTCTTCACCATGTATTAGCTTCTTGGCAGTTTCACGCACACCTATATCTATGGCTAAGTTATTCTGACCTGTTGAAACTATTAAGTTGGCTCTATTAATAAATCCTGCTGCATCAGTCTCAAAGTCGTGGATTAGCATTCCACGAGTAGCTTCGATCATACCCACTCCTCTACGGGTTTCACTGGATTCTTTGGCTTCAGCTTTAGTCATCAGTTGTTCAGTTATTGGTTGCCTGATATCGGTGCCGGTTATGCCGTCATCTTCTAACAACTGTACTGCTCTCTCAGCGGAGTACATCAGCTCAATTAGACGAGCGTAATGGTACAGTAATGGATTCTGGGCAAGTCCAAAGTTTTCTTTGTACTCAGCGAATAGTTCGGCTGCTTTCTCTGTTGGAATATTGTCTATCACATTCAGTCTAGCCATGGGTCCTACTCGATAATTTCCATCTGGATATCCAATCTGTTTTAAGTAGGGGAATTTCATGTAAGACCATGGTTGAACTTTCTCTTCAATGTAGTTAAGGTAATCTTCTGGTGCAAATTCATTAACAGGGTTACCTGATGGGTCAATAACCTTCACATTACCCTCGTAGAATGATATATCTCCACCATTTTTGGTTAAAGCGCCGAAGTGAGTTTCAACTGGTCCTAAAAGTTCAATTGCTTCAGCATATTTGGTGAATAGTGGTTTAGCTACTTCAATTCCTTTTTCTACGAGTCCGATTGCCTCTTTGGCTTTACCTAATAAATCTGCTTGTTGATCTGATGTTAGTCCTCTGGACATTCCTCCGGGGACGGCAGTTACTGGGCTGATGGGTTTACCACCCACCATGGCTGTAATCTGTTGACCGATTTTCCTGGTTTTTATGGCCATCATACCTAAATCAGGATTGGTTTTCAGAATTCCCACAACGTTTCTCATGGCGGGGTCTGATTCAGGGCCCATTACCAGGTCTGGCCCTGCCAGGAAGTAAAAGTGCAGGGAATGTGACATTATGTACTGTCCCAGAAGTAATAATTCTCTTAACTTTTTGGCTGTTTCTGGAGGTTCCAATCCGAATACCTGGTCAGTTGCCTTGGCAGATGCGATGTGGTGGGAAGTTTGACACACACCACATATTCTTGGTGTTATTCTTGGTGCTTCCTCTACAGCAGCACCTTCCAGGAATTTTTCAAATCCTCTGATTTCCATAACGTGGAAATGAGCGTCCGATACATTTCCTGAATCGTCAACTTGAACGGTGACTTTTCCGTGACCTTCGATTCTTGAAATTGGAGCTATTTCAATGTTTTTCATAATATCACCTATTTTTTCACCAACTGGGGAATTAGAGAAACTTGTTTTTCTTCCATGATGGTGCTTCCAATCACAAATCCATAAATAACATGCCCAATATCATAAAGCTGTTTTTCAACTTCTTTTTCAGGCATTTTTGAAAGGTGTGCAATTCTCTTGATTACTCCGTTGTATATATCATGGCTTGGTTCCCTCAACACATCCAAAGAGGGACCTCCACAACCGTGGCAAGGTACATTGGCTGAGGTGCATAGACCGCCGCAACGACCTAAAGTAACTGATCCTAAACAAACGTATCCTTGACTTAGGAAACATTTACCCGGTTCTGGTTCGCCTTCTATTCTACGCTTAATTTTATCAAACTCTACATGTTCCATGACATTTGTGCAGTCTGCGCAAACACTTTTCTTAGGAACATCAGGGGCTTCGTCGTTAATTAAGGGAATTAATATATCGTGGGTGAGTTGTTCTTTTGGTGGGCATCCAGGTATGAACCCATCTATCTTGATAAAGTCGGCTGCAGGGTGTACAATGCTTAAAAGTTCAGGGACGACTTCATTGGGCAGTTCAGCTGGTTCAGTACTTGGATTGTCAGTGAAACTACGTGACATAACTTCTTCTGGAGTGTATAAATCAGCCATTCCAGTTATGCCTCCATAGCATGCACAAGTACCATATGCGATTAATATTTTTGATTTTTCCCTTATTTCTTCCAAACGTTCTTGATTCTCTTTGTTTCGAACTGATCCAGTAACTATGGCGATATCGATATTATCTGGTAGTTCTTTAATATCCATAATTACTGGTGCGGAAACAATGTCTGCTTTTTCCAATAGTTTAAGGAGATCTTCATGCAAGTCCAATATGGAAACTTCACAGCCATCACAACTGGCCAATGTTTCTATTGCTATGTTAACCATTATTTCGCACTCCATTTGATTGTTAAAGTTTTAAGACATGCGTTGGGTCCTACGTGGTCTATGTCAACTTTTGCTTTCAGATCCATAACTTCTTCCACTGCCCCCACCATGTAACCATATAATAGGTAGCATAATGGGCCTTTTTGTGGTAAACCTGTTCTTCGGAGTGTTTGCCTTACAACACAGTCCATAAAAAGAAGTTTTACTGTAACTTCATTATCTTTTTGGATGACGTAACTTTTTTGGGCTTCTGGTTTCCACTTCACATAGTAGAATTCATGCCCCAGGACTTCACCCATTTCATAAAGGGCTTTTTCCAAGTCGTCGGTTTTTTCCATCATTTTTGCCGATTCATGTCCCATTCTTTTACCGGCTTGGTAGACAATAGCATTGGCACCTCTTCCAGAAACCTGTTCCAGAGCACTGGACATGGATCCCATGAACTTCATCAACACATGGAGTGCATCTTCATAGTCATCCAGATTTCCACCAGTTTCTTTGGGAATTAATTCGGGTTTAAATGTCCCTATAGTGTCTGTTATTTCCCTCATATCCATTTTTAATCCCTCAGATAATTCTTTCAAGTGCGTAATTTACTTTACGGTCTATATAGAGTCGTTTGGCCACGTGGATATCACGGTGTTCCATGGCCTGGGCAGGACATATCTCGTGACAAGACAGACACGCCATGCAGTCTTCTTCTTTAACCACTTTGGTTTTGTTTATTGCTTCATCCATTTCATACACGTCGTTGGGACAGTCTTCCACACAGGATCCGCATCCCACGCATGCATCTTCATCTATTAGGACTTCAACCATTTTAACGCCTCTTTTTTGGTTTTTGGATTGTTATTTATTTCTCCATTTTTTCTAAATTCAGTTTTTTAGAATAATCTTAATTATCTATAATGGAACTTCTCATTAATAAGTGTTATAACTACACATCGAAATGATCATAAATATTCAGTATTACTATGAATATTTATCACTAATAAGTATTGTGTAAATCGAACAGTTCGAGTTTTATTCAATAAAAATTATGATCAAAGTCCCTATTGGATGTTGATTTTATTTTTATATCTTACATTGGGACTAGAAGTTTTTATGGATATTCTTATTACTTTAAATGATTTAAGCAGATATTTTTAATAATCTATCCTTAATTATATGGCAGAGAAAAAAAATATTTAGGTTAAAAATCACTACTTGATACCAATTTGAAGTGGGTAATCCAAGCAGCTTGCTTTCTACCTGGAGGATAACACGTAACTATTAATAAACGCGCTTTTCCTTCCTGTGAAAACCTTATAGGGTTTGTTTTGTAGTCCCAACGGATATCAGCGCCGTTTGAGGTTACTTGGTACACAAATTTTTTCCGCTGGATAAAATCTCTAATAATTGCCTTATCACCGGGCTTTAAAGATGATATCTTAGTAAATAATCCAGAATATTTGGTTCTATGACCTAATATGCCACATTCGCCTGGTTTACCTGGCATAACACTTTCAGGGTAGTGATAAACAATGTTATACCCATTTACAGTATCAGAACGGATAGATGCAACAATATTCAGTTTAGGAATGTATAACTGGGCGTTCATATACGAACCGCTAAAATCGGTGGGGTCAAGAGCGTTTACAGGGTTGCTCATTCTTTCCTTATATTCTTTAACAGCTTTCTGAGCTTTTGTCACATTTTTCATCTGTTGGAAACCTGCTATTGCAATACTTGCCGCTAAGAGGACACAGAAAAGCACAATCAGAACTGAAGCAATTTTATACTTTGATATCTTCATCAGAATCTCCTCCAACCAAAAATTCCTTCACTTCCATGGCTAACTGGCTTCGGTATGTGGCTACCTTCCATGGATCATTCACCCAAACATTTAAACTTGCTCTTATGCCTGTATCTCCCATCTCTTTAATAAGAACGCTCGGTTTAGGATCTCTCTCGGCCCATTTACATTTAGATGCTGCATTAACAAGGGAAGTCACTGTTTCATCTAGTTTCATCTCGTAGGGAATGTTAACGTCCAATTCGACTCTTCTCTTTTCTTCTGTAGTATAATTTAGGTAAATATTTTTGGAGAAATTGGAGTTGGGTATGGTAATAATTTTGTTGTCCACAGTTTTTAGGGTGGTTACTCTGAAACCAAGTTTCTTTACTGTCCCAATTTTATCTGTGATTTCAATGATGTCTCCAACTCTGAAGCTTTTATCCGCCAGTATGAACATCCCGGCGATAAAATTTGATAGGGTGTCTCGCGCAGCAAAACCAACTGCTACACCAACAATACCCAGGCTGACAATTATCGCACTTATATCCCATCCTACTTCCTTTAAAACAACGGTGATTGTCACAGCAATAACAGAATACTTTATAATCTCATTTAAAACTTGTATTAATGTTGGTTCCAGAGTTAATCGTTTTCCAGTTTTACTCACAATATACATTGCCAATTTGAGGAGAATGAATGAACAAATAAGAATTATAGCAATTTTTATTAAATTTAAATATAATGGATCTGGATCAGTCATGTTTTTTCACCTCAAAGATCATAAAATCCTCGGCTACTGTAACTTTATCAAATATTGATTTTGCTTCTTTTTGTAACATATCACTATCCCTATAACGGGTGCTCATGTGGAAAAGAATTAATTTAGATACATCAGCTTCTTTGGCAATGATTGCTGCGTGAGCAGTGGTTGAATGGCCTGTTTTAAGAGCCTTATCTTCCTGGGCTGATTCAAAGGTTGATTCATGTATCAGAACATCTGCTTGTAATGCAAATTGAATCATTTCAGAACATGGTTTGGTGTCTCCTGAGTAAATTATCTTCCTTCCCTTCCTTTCCCCACCTAAGACTTGTTCGGGTTTTATTATTCTGCCGTTAAGTTCTACTGAGATACCTCTTTGAAGTTTACCGAAATCAGGGCCTGGTTTTAATCCTAAGTCCATGGCTTTATCTTTCTGGAATTTGGGAGATCTTTTTTCTTCAACTGAATAAGCTAGGTTGGGAATTGAGTGTTGCATGGGGCAACATTTAATTATATAATCATCTGTTTCTGTAACCACGTCTTCATTGATTTTGTTAAGTTCATGTGCATTGATGGGGAATGATAATGAATAGTATCCTAAATTTTTAATGTTTTCTACGGTTTTTTTAATGCCTTCAGGACCGTAGATATGTAATGGATCCTTTCTTCCTCTAAATGCCATTGACTGTATCATGCCTGGCAATCCCAGAAAGTGGTCACCGTGAAGGTGAGTGATGAAAATTTGGTTTATCTTCATTGGGCTTAGTTTAAGTCCTGCCATCTGTCTCTGTGTGCCTTCTCCACAATCAAAAAGCATCACTTCTCCAAAGGCCTTCAAAGCTATTGCCGAGTGATTTCTTTTAGTGGTGGGGAGTGCAGATGATGTTCCCAAAAATATTAGCTCCATCCCATTCACCAAATTCACTTAAATTCGTTAAGATCAGTAAAAAATATTGTTCTAATGGATTTTGTGTGTATTATGATTAATGTACTTAATGACTATTTTATTATTGAATATTCTTTTAATATTCTCTTTATTTTTATATTAGTTTATAGATTAAAGTTTTAATTAGGTTCTATATCAAATTTCGTCTGTAATTTTGAGGGTGAAAATTTATATTCCTAATTTGATAAAACATAATAAATAATTAAGCTAGATCTTAGATTCAAATTTTTCTTAAAGGAAAAACTTTTTCCATGAATTTTAAGAATTTCACATTAAATTTAAGAAATTATGTTGATTAATATTCAATTAAACTCATTTCAAGGATTATAATAAGATGGATAAGGTGTAATCATGATGTATGACCTTAAGAAGATCGTTTTCGATGATTTAGGTTTTGAGGATGTTACTACACGAGCATTGATCCCAGCAGGAATGCAAGTAAAAGGTCAAATAATATCTAAAGAAGACGGAATAGTTGCTGGAGTTAAACTGGCAGCGGAAATTTTCAACGAGTTTGGAGTGGAAACCAAAATCATGAAGAATGATGGTGAAAAGATTCAGAAAGACCAGGTGATCATGGAAATATCTGGAGATCCTCATGATATTCTTAGTCTAGAACGAACCGTGCTCAATCTTATGATGCGTATGAGTGGGATTGCTACTTTAACAGCTAAATTGGTTGAATTGGTTAAGAATGTCAATCCGGACATTATTGTTGCCGGAACCCGTAAAACCACTCCCGGACTCCAATTTTTCGAGAAAGATGCTATTCGGTCTGGGGGAGGAGATACACACCGATACCGTCTTGATGATGAGATATTAATCAAGGACAACCACCTCGCCCTGGTGGGAGATGTGGCTGAGGCAGTGTCTAGAGCCCGGAAATATGCCAGTTTCACAAAAAAAATAGAAATCGAAGTTGAAAACACTGATGAAACACTTCAAGCAGCCAGAGCCGGAGCAGATATAATAATGCTGGATAACATGGCTCCAGAAGAAGTTATAAATGTCTTAGCCGTCCTTGAAAAAGAAAGACTTCGTAGTAATGTCATTATCGAAGTTTCCGGTGGCATTAATTCTGATAATATAGTTGATTTTGCAAAGACAGGGGTGGATGTTATATCTACAGGATACATGACTCATTCTGCAAGATCCTTGGACTTAAGTTTAGAATTACATAAAATGCATTAAGACATATACATTCTTTTATCACTCAAGGAACTAAAGTCACAAACTACTACTTAAATTTTTTATCAGGGCTATGATTATTGTTATGATATAGCTAAAAATCACCATAAATCTTACACGCAACCTATCATTTTAACCATACCTTTATATGACACCATTCACATAGCATCTTAGTAGAAGAACTATTTTGAAATTATTAGGAGAATTTGTAATGTACGACGAAAATGAAGATGAATTTAACGAAGAAGTTTTGCAGGAAGAGAATGAAGAAGTTATCTCATCAGATGATGATCAAGATGAAAGTTCACAAGAAGAAGGGGAAGATCTGCCTTTCGCCAAAGCTGAAGTTGTACGGTTGATGAAACAAAACCTTGACTCTGATAAAATGATCCGAGAAAGGGTCAAAGTTGAAATGAACAAGTTCCTAGGTGAAGTCTTGGTAAAGGTTTGTGATCAGTTAAATGAATATCCATACACCACCATTGAGTATGAAATGCTTAAAGAGTCCATTTATCCTTATCAAAACATTGAGCGAATAAATGAGGAAAAAAAGCGAATATTAATGCATTTGCATGCGATAAAAGCAGATTGTGATGCTTTGAGTATGGATGTTAAAAAGACACTTAAACTCAAAGATGTTACTGAAGAAGAATCAGATCCTGCCTTCATGGACTAAAGAACTTTTTTTCTTCTTTTTTACTATGACGGTGATGTTTTCGAGGAATTTATTAAAAATAATTAAAAAAATCAATCCTCTGGATTATTATTTCCATTAATATCTAATTCCTCATTTTCAAAGGTTAAAAACCCAGTTTTTAATCTTTTAACCTCTTCATTGGTTAAATCATTTTTTTGAGCATTTTCATGGATTATTATGCTATGTCCGAAGGGATCTTCAGCTATTAAAGTAACCTTTTTTTGGCCATTTTTCACTTCATCAATGGATCCCAGTATTTTAACTGCATTTTCCTGGGTTTGCTGATCTTCTGCCCAGGATAAAGCTGTTTTGACAGCCTTTCCGAAACGATCCAGAACTCCTTCAACATTGGAAACATATCCCTGTGATTGGGGTCCTGGTTCCACTTTGAGTCCCAATTCAGGTATGGTAATGGTAGTTGACTGTGATTTCACTACTCTGGCATTTAAATTATCCTTTCCAACGAGTAGAGTGTATTTCACAGGGTCTTTTTTTTCAATACATATGGTATCAGCATGTTTATAGCCGCATTCACGACATATAAGTGTTGATTCCATGATTTCCCCAAAATAAGGGATTTTTTCAGTTTTGGTGGTGACTTCCAATCTTTGTGGTGCCTTACAGATGGGGCAGTCAGAAAACATTTTACTCAAATACATAACTCCAATAATTTATTTAATATTTAATCTTTATTTAGGAAATCTTTAATTTATTAAAATCATATAATCCAAGATTCTTAAAAATCAATATTTATTCACTTAAAAAAGGGTTTTTTAACCATCAACTCTCAGCTAATTGTATTAATAGTCCATTAATCAGGTTTATATAGCAATCCCTTGTCATCTAATTCTTTAACCATAGATTTGAGACTTTCTTCATCAGGAGCACAGATCTTATGCCTGTGAATATTTCCAGAAAGTTCATAAAGTCCTTCTAAGTCTTTTTTTCTTTTAGGATTTTCTTCGAGAAGATTAATAAATCTTTTAGCCTCTACAGGGTCATAAACATTGACTTTCCTCTTTAAAGGCTCTCCGAAACCAGGAAGGAAATAGGAAACATCCATTATCCGACCACCATACTTGTTAAGAATTATGTCAGTCTCAACATCTAACTCGTCAACAGAATGACGGAAAATCATCTCTTTACATATCTCCTTAATCAGAGTGAGCATTCGCTTTTTAGTATCATTAATATCTAAGTTGTTTACTACTGGAATGCGATGTTCCAGTGCCTGTTTAACCAAATGATTATTGATGATACGGTTTTCTTTGAAATACTCCAGATGTTTTCCTCCCCTCTTAATTTTCATGGCCCTTCTCACGAACCTCTCCTTATGCACTTCCTCATCAGCAGTAAGCACGAAAAAGTGGATTGATGCATCTTTCTTGAATTTTTCTATATCTAAAAATCCAGGAAGAAGATGCACTCCTTCAATTACCAAGTCATCAT
>MTKZ01003292.1_pt1 | contig 15373 bp, 17 predicted proteins | sample 1042781 | NCBI WGS metagenome assembly MTKZ01 (sample SAMN06212207, study PRJNA360539) | anaerobic digester metagenome | biome: Wastewater treatment plant; material: sludge; isolation source: anaerobic digester fed with sludge from wastewater treatment plant | place: Denmark: WWTP Viborg ...
GCGATCCCCCAACCCCATTCCCGCTTGCCCGCCATTCCCACTCATTTCCCCCTGCCAACAGGCCGTGTACAAGGGGTGTACAAGGGATGCCCACCGGATGTACCAGCTAAAATCCCATGATCTCCCGGTGAGCATCCCTTGTACACCCCTTGTACACGGCCTGTTTGGGGCTATGCAGTGGCATAATGAAAGGGAATTGGCTGGGTGGGAGGCAGGCTTGGTGGGAGGGATGGGAGGAATGCCAGAACGGGGGTTAGGGGAAGTGTCCAATAATTAGACACTTCAAGTCTTCGCTAGAGTGTCCAATTATTGGACAGTTTTTGGGGTTGCCGGGGAGGCAGGAGGGTGGCCGGGATTGGCTTCGGGCGGGGCGTATGCCGGCGGGGCGGGTCAGGGGGGAAGGTCTTTGCCGGTGGAAGTGATGGTGAGTTTGCCGTGTTTGACGCCGCGCGCGGCGATCAGTTCATCGGCGATGGCTTTGACGGTTTGGGCTTTGCCGCGCACGGCGAGGACTTCCAGGCAGTTATGGTGGTCCAGATGGACGTGCAGCGTGGCGAGGATGAGGTGGTGGTGGTCGTGCTGGATATCGGTGAGGGTGGTCTGGACGTGCTGTTTGTGGTGGTCATAGACCAGGGTGATGGAGCCGGCGATTTCGCGGTCGCCGTAGTTCTGCCGGTGCTCGACCAGGCCGGCGCGGATGAGGTCGGCGACGGCCAGGGAGCGGTTGGCGTAGCCTTTTTCGCGGGTCATCCGGTCCAGCTGGGTGGCCAGGTCGGGAGGGACGGAGACGGTAAAGCGGACGACGTGGGGTTTTTTGGCGGGTTTCACAGGTTTCGCGGGTTGGGGGAGGCGCCGGGGTGGAGGCGGAGATTCGGGCGGAAAAGGGAATCAGGGGCTTTTGAATTGCATGCCGTCCCGGTTGGCGAAGCGCACGATCACGCCGTCGTCGCCGGTGCGTTGGTACCAGGTGAGCTGGCTCATGGGGGCGTGGCTGCTTTGGCTGCGGGGGCTGCGGGGCCGGGGGCCCAGGCTCCAGAGCACCCAGCGCACCGGGCTTTCGGCGGGCTGGGAGTAGAACTTGCCGTGGTCGCTTTTGAGGTTGGGGTAATTGGTGGGCACCCAGAGGGCGTAGTTGCCGGCGGGCTCGCCGTTGAGCAGCAGCGGCCCGGGCGCGGCGTATTTATAGGTGTGGCCGGGAGAGAACGGGTCTTCCAGGTTGGCTTCGCGCCCGTCCTCGCCGCTGCGGGGCAGGTAGCGGCTTTCGGAGAGTTCGCCCGGCAACTGGCACCAGTGGTCGCGCAAGTTGTTGTTGCAATTCTCGCGCACGGGGGGGACCCGGCCGCCGTGGTCGTCGGCGTACATTTGCAAGGCCAGGCCGATGCCGTAAAGCTCGGCATGGACCTTGGCCACCAGGGCTTTTTCGCGGGCCCGGGCGATGGCCGGGAGCAGCAGGCTGGCCAGCAGCGCGATGATGGCGATGACGACCAGCAGCTCGATGAGGGTAAAGCCGGGCGCGCTNNAGACGACCAGCAGCTCGATGAGGGTAAAGGGGGGCGCGCCCCGCGGCGGGGCGGCGGGGCGCGCGGGCTCACACTCGCGACGGCGGCTCATGGGAGCAGCTTAAGCCGTCAGCGCACGCGTTGCAATCGGAAGAAGCGCGCGGGCGCCGCCGCCGGGTCGAGGGTCACCGTCCAGCGGTCGTTGGCCAGCACGGGGGAATTGGTCACCGGCAGCCAGTGGTCGCCCCCGGCGAGGGCCGGCTGGCTGAACAACTGGTAGTTGGCCAGCGAGGCCGGCCAGGAAAGGACGGTGGGGGCGGGGCCGGACACGCTGAGGAGCGGCGGTTCCGACGGCAGGATTTGCTGGACGAACAGCTCGTAGCCGTTGGTGCCCTGCGAGCCGGAGTTGCTTTCCTGGTTGAGGATGCCGATGGCGTCGAAGACATAGTCCGGCGCGGGGCCGAGGTCGTAGCGGGGGTGGCGCAGCCGGAACATCCGGTTTGCGCCGTCGGTGACCTGGCAGAGGCGGTTGCCCCAGGTGTTGGTGGGGTTCCAGCCGTTGGTGCTCAACAGGGTCAGGCCGTTGATCCGGACGCGCATGCTCTGCCAGTGTTCGCCGCCCGTGGCGCGCGTGGCGTCGAAGATGTCCTCGGACGTGCCGGGATTGTTGTCGTCGGGGCGCATGAGCGAGAGCAGCGAGATGACTTCCGGCGCGGGCAGGCCGTAGTTGGAGGAGACCAGCGAGATGGTGAAGTCAAAGTCCGGCTCGTTGCGGTGCATTTCATTGATGTTCCGCTTGCCCCCGTAGAAGAGGCTGGCCTGGGCCGTGACGGAAACGAGGTCGCCCTTGCGGAAGGCGTGGCCGGTGAGCGGGTCGTGGTTGAGCCGCGCGATTTCGGCCAGCCACTCGCTATTGCTATAGCTGAAGGAATCATCGCCGGGCGAACGCCGGGTCGCGTAGTTCTGGCCCATCCAGCAGAAGGTGCCGCCGCGGTCGCCCGGCGCGGTGGCCTGCACCACGATCTGCCATTCGCCGCCCATGGTGCCGACGTAGGCCGGCTGGAAATTGGGCGTCGCGTCCAGCATTTCGTCCGGGTCGGTGAGCAAAACGCCCTGCACCGTGAGCGGGTAGGCGGGCGTCCAGGCGCTCTGGCCGACGGCGTTGACGGCTTGCAGGTTGGCGTGGGTTTCCGCGAGCGCGGACGCGGCCGGCAGCAGCGCGGCCAGGGTCAGTGCGCCCCACCGGCCGGCGCGGACCGGCGTCCGGGGCGTGGAGGTCGTTTCGTTTGGTTTGGTTGCTAGTATTACGTTCATGCCAAATAATATGAAGCAAGGCGCGGCGGAGCGCAAGGCGAAAAAGCCGCCCGCCGAAAGCCCGGCCCCGGCGGCGGGTTCCGCCGGGCGGCGGCGCGGGCGGCGGCGCCGGGGGCGGGCGGCGGGGCGGGAATAAGGGTTTGACACCGGGCGGGCGCGGCCCTACTGTGGCGGCACATCAATTTTATGGCTGAGAATATTCCAAATGTTCCGACCGGCGCGATGCCGCCGAAGAAGGAAACCGGCAAGGTTCAACCCAAGAAGGAAACCGTCCGCATCAATTTGCCGCCCAAGCCCTCAGCCGCCCCGACGATCAAGCTGCCGACGCTGCCCCCCGGGGGGCCCGCCGGCGGCCCGGCAGCCGCGGCTCCGGTCGCGGCGCCCGGCGCGGCGCCAGCGGCCCGGCCGGCCGGGGCTCCGCGCGCCGCCGCGGCGCCGGCGGCCCCCGCCGCCCCCGCCGCGGGAGCGGGCCGCGCCACTCCCGCCGCCCCGCGCATGGCGGCCGCGCCCGTGGCCGCCCGGCCCGCCCTGGGCACCCTGGACACGGTGCTGGCGATTGCGGCCGCGGTCATTGGCGTGCTGGCGCTCCTGACCACGTTGAACAACATGTTCGAGTGGATCTGGAAGACGTAGGCCGGCGGGCTTTTCTGGTTTTGGCCGTGTAATCAACCGCAACCCTGTTTTATTTGTATTTGACTATGGCAGCTCCCAATATCGTGAATGTGACCAAGGCAACCTTCGCCGCGGAAGTGCTGAACGCCGCGGGGCCCGTGCTGGTGGATTTCTGGGCGGAATGGTGCGGCCCGTGCAAGGCGATCGGGCCGATCCTGGATGAATTGGCCGCGGAATACAGCGGCCGCGTGAAGATTGCCAAGGTGAACATTGATCACGAGCAGGAACTGGCGGCCGAGTATGGCGTCCGCGCCATCCCCACGCTGCTGCTGTTCCAGAAGGGCCAGGTCGCGGAGCAGATGGTGGGCCTGCGCAGCAAGCGCGAGCTCCAGAACAGCCTGGAGCGCGTCGCGGCCTGAGCGGCTTCGGAAGCCGCCGCCGGAAGCGCGCGGCTCCGGAAGGGGCCGGCCGCGCCGGGACCGCCGCCATGAAGGCGTTTATCTTCACGCCCGGGCAGTTAGCGCGGCGCGCGGATTTCTATTACCAGCTCGGCCAACTGACCGGCGCCGGGCTGGGGCTGGTGCAGGCGCTGGAGCAGGTCCGGCGCAATCCCCCGGCGAATTCCTACCGCGCGCCCCTCGGGCGGGTGCTGGTGCAGCTCGCCGCGGGCCGCACGTTCAGCGAGGCGTTGTGGCAGGGCGGCCCGTGGCTGCCGGAGTTTGACCTGGCCCTGCTGCGGGCCGGCGAACACAGCGGGCGGCTGGAGGCCTGCTTCCGGTTGCTGGCGGATTATTATACCGACCGCGCCCAACTGGCGCGTCAAATGATCAGCAACCTGGTTTACCCGGCGTTTCTGCTGCACTTCGCGGTTTTTATTTTCCCGCTGGCCACGTTGCTGCTCTCCGGCGACTGGGTTGCCTACCTGGGCCAGACGCTGGGGATGCTGGCCCCGCTTTACGCGGGGGTGGGGCTGGGGATCTTCGCGGCCCAAAGCCAGCATGGCGAATGGTGGCGGGCGGTTTGGGAGGCGCTGCTGCATCCGCTTCCCGTGCTGGGGCCGGGGCGGCGCTGCCTGGCGCTGGCGCGGCTGGCGGCGGCGCTCGAGGCCCTGCTCAGCGCCGGGGTGACAATCATCGAGGCGTGGGAACTGGCGGCGGCAGCCAGCGGCTCGCCGGCGCTGCGCCGGGCGGTGCGGGCCTGGCAGCCGCAGGTCAAAGGCGGCCAGACGCCCGCCGAGGCGGTGCGCGCGTCCGGCCGCTTTCCGGAGCTTTTCGCCACGCAGTACGCCACGGGCGAAATCAGCGGGCGGCTCGACGACTCCCTGCGGCGGCTGCGGGACTACTACCAGGAGGCGGGCGCGCGCAAATTGCGCGCGGTGACGCGCTGGGTGCCGCGCGCGATTTATATCGGGATTATGCTGCTGATTGCCGCCCGCGTGCTTCTGTTCTACACCCGGTACTTCAACCTGGTGCGGGACGCGGGCGGTTTCTAGCCCGCCGGGCGGGCGCGGGACGGCGGGTCGGCGGACGCGGTTGCCGAAGTCGGCGCGGCGGGCGGGCGGGCGGATTTTGGGAACCGCCGGGAGCGGCGGGCTTTTGCCTTTCCATTCCATCCGGCGGGCGGTTAAATGACCCGATGCGCGAATCATCACTTGCTTTCCTGAAGACGCTGGTCAACACGCCCAGCCCAACTGGTTATGAAACCCGCGGCCAGCGGGTCTGGCTGGATTACGTGGCGCCGTTTGCCGAGGAGACTTTTTCGGACGCGTACGGCAACTGCGTCGCCGTGTTGAACCGGGGGGGATCGCCGCGCCTGATGCTCGCCGCCCATGCCGATGAAATTGCCATGGCCGTGAGCTACATCAACGACCAGGGGTTTATTTACGTGCGCAAGCTGGGCGGGGTGGACGCGGCCATCACCAAGGCCCAGCGCGTGATCATTCACAGCCGGGGCGGCCCGGTCAAGGGCGTCGTCGGCAACCTGGCGCCGCACCTGATGAAGGAGGAGAAAGACCCGAAACCGCCGCGGATGCACGATTTGTTCATTGACATCGGCGTGGCCAGCCGGAAGGAGGCGGCGAAGCTGGTGCGCATTGGCGACCCGATCACCCTGGACGATGAGTTTGAGCTGCTGCGCAATGACCTGGCCGTGGCGCGGGCGTTCGACAACCGGGTGGGCACTTTCGCCGTGGCGGAAACGCTGCGGCTGCTGCGGGAATCGCCGGGGCGGCTCCGGGCCGAGGTGTGCGCGGTGTCCAACGTGCAGGAGGAAGTCGGCCTGCTGGGCGCGCGCCAGATCGCCTACTCGCTCCAGCCCGATCTGGCGCTGGTGGTGGATGTCACCCACGCCACCGATTACCCCGCCATCAGCCTCCCGCAGCACGGCGACATCCGGGTCGGCCGGGGGCCGGCGCTCACCCACGGCGGCTGCAATCACCCGGCGGTGGTGGCGCGGCTCGAGGCGGTCGCCCGCGCCCAGCGGATCCCGCTCCAGCACGAGGCCATGTCCGCCTCCAGCGGCACCGACACCGACGTGATTTTCTGGACGCGCGGGGGCATTGCCAGCGCGCTGGTCAGCCTGCCCAATCGCTACATGCACTCGCCGGTGGAAGTGGTCAGCCTCCGGGACCTGGAGCTGATTCCGCGGCTGCTGGCCGCCTTTGCCCGCTCGCTGGCGAAAGGCGAGCGGTTCAAGGTCAAAATCTGAGCGGGCTCAGTGCGGGCGGTGCATCTGCCAAATGATGCTGCCGCCGTGAATCAGCGCCAGGATCAGCAGGCCCGCGCCCGACCAATGCTCCATGCGCAGCAGCGTCCGCTCGCTCAGTTTGCCGTGCCCGAGCGAGGCCGCCCAGCTGAGGCCCGCAAACCACGCGCTGGTGGCCACGGCCACCCCGGCCACGCAGGCCAGCTTGCCCGGCCAGTCGGGCGTGACCCACTCGCGCGAGATGAAGTTGGCCGCCAGGATGATCCAGAAGACCAGCACCCCGACGTTGCCCAGCACCCGCACCGCGCCCGTCATGAAGGCCGAGTGGGGATGCAGCCGCTCCTCCAGCCGCGCTTCGAGGCGCTCCGCCGCGCCGCGCAGCCGCATCGGCGGCTCATGCACCGATTTGGAGAGCAGGAACTTGAACCCCAGAAACAGCAGGAAGACGAAGCTGAACAGCTCCATGGCCGCCTTGACATAGCCGCGCGTGAAGAAGGTCGCAAACCCGGTGAACGCGATAAAACAGTAGATCACCTCCATGGTCGTCGCCCCCAGCCCGATCAGGGCCGCCCATTTGAACCCGCGCCGCGCCCCTTCGTTCAGGATCGTCAGGTTGATCGGCCCGATGGGGATCGAGAGCAGCAGCCCGCTGATGATCCCGGTCAGCCCGGCGACTAAAATCGGCGGCAGCGAGTGCATGCGGGGTTAGCCCGGCGCCGCCGACCCCGGGAGTGCCTCCTCGTCCTCCTCCTCGTCTTCAATTTCGCGCCGCATCCGGCGCGAAATGTGCGGCCGGATAAACCCATAGACCAGGTACGCGGTGAAAAACACCGGCAGGACAAAGACCAGGAGCTTCTCGCGGAAGATCATGATGCTGCCCAGGAACAGGATGGCCACGAGCGTCTTGGTGAACGTCCGCGTGGCCCGCAGGTCCAGCGTCTTGAAGCTCGGGTATTTCACGTTGCTGACCATCATCCAGGACAGGAACAGCAGCAGCACGGGCAGGCAATAGCGCCACCAGCCCGTGGCGAATTCCTTTTCATCCCACCAGATCATGAACAGCGTCAGCGAGGCCACCAACCCCGCCGCCGACGGGATGGGGAAGCCGAGAAACTCGCGGGACGCCGCCGTTTTCATGGCCGCCAGGCAGTTGAACCGGGCCAGCCGGAAGGCGCCGCAGAGCAGGTAAATGGAGGCGATGAACCAGCCCCACTCCGGATGCCCGTGGAAGACGTCCTTAAGCACGACCCGGTGCACCAGGAAGGCCGGCGCGGCCCCAAACGAGATCAGGTCGGCCAGCGAGTCGAATTCCCGCCCGAACGGGCTTTCCACCCCGCCCATCCGCGCCACGCGGCCGTCGAACAGGTCGAAGATGCACGCCAGCAGAATAAACCCCAGCGCCACCTTCACCGGCTGAAAGTCGCCCCCGGAAATATTGGCCTCCACGATCTTCGTCAGCGCGACAAAGCCGCAAAACAGATTGCCCGCTGTCAGGAGGTTCGGCAGAAAGTAGATTTTGAGCTTCGGCTCGTCCGCGTCCGCGCGCGGCGGGGCGGGCGCGGCCGGTTTCTGGGTGGGGGCGCTCATGCGTGCTTATTCCCAGACGGCCAGCACCGTCTCGCCCCCGACCACATGGTCGCCCAGCTTCACCCGGATTTTTGCGTCGGCCGGCAAATAGACATCGGCCCGGGAGCCGAACTGGACCAGGCTGATGCGTTCGCCCGGGGCCACCGTGTCGCCCAACCGCGCAAAAGGCACGATCCGGCGCGCGATCACCCCGGCAATCACCCGCACCGCCACCCGCCGCCCGGGCGGTTCGTCCGCCGTGAACCCCAGCAGCACATTTTCGTTGTGCCGGGCCGAGTCGGCCCGCATGGCGTTGAGAAACCGGCCTTTCGTGTATTTTAGCCAGGCCACCTTTCCCGCGATCGGCGCATTCTGCACATGCACATCCAGCACCGAGAGGAAGATGGAAATCCGCTGGCATTGGCCGCCCATGAACTCCGGCTCGTTTCCCGCCTCGAGGGCATCCACCGTTCCGTGCGCCGCCGCCAGCACCAACCCCGCGCCCGCCGGCGCCCGCGGCGTCGGGTCGCGGAAAAAGAAGAGGGTGAAGAGCGCAAACACCAGCCATACCCCCGCCACCGCCGGGATAATCAGCCGCCCCGCGCCCGGGACCAGGAAGCCCAGCGCCCCGATCGCCGCCAGCACCGGCAGCGAAAGCGCAATCAGCTTGAGGCCGGCCTTCCTCGCTTTGCCCGAATGTTTCATCCGCCGCCAGCCTAAATCCGCCCCCGCCGCGCGCAAAGCCTAAAGTTGCCGCCCGGGAACCGGGGGCCGGTCGGGCGCCCCGCTTTTGCCGCGGAGAATGAAATCATGCCCCCGCAGCACCGCGCCGGGCCCGTATTTCCCGCGCAGCGCGTCCACGGCGTCGGCCAGGCGCTGCCGCGCCTCGTGCTGCCGGACGGACGCGTCCAGGGCAAGCTGCGCCCGGAAACGTCCGTCGTAGAGGTTCGAGAGCTTGAGCGCGACCAGCCGCAGGCGCACCCGCCGTTTCCATGCCTGGCGCAGGAGCCGGCCGATCTCGCCGTAGATTTCCGTCTCCAAATCCGTGGGCTCCCGCAGGCTCGCGCCCGCCTGCTCCTCGCTCATGTCGTTATAGCGGACTTTGACGGTGAGCGTGCGGATGCTCTTGCCGTCCGCGCGCACCCTGGCCATGAGCCGGTCGCCCATGCGCCGCAGGGTGGCCTCCAGGTATTCTTCGTCCGCGGTGTCGGCGGCGAAGGTTTCCTGCTCGCTGTAGGACTTGGCCGGCGCGCGCGCCGGCACAACGGGCCGGTCGTCCACCCCCCGCGCAAACTCGCGCAACTGCGGGGCCAGGCGGCCCACCACCATCTCCAGCAGGCGGGGCGGGGTCTGCGCTATCTGGCCAATGCGAACCAGCCCGGCGGCGTTGAGCCGGTTTGCCGTCTGCGGACCGACCCCCGGCAGCCACTGGTTGGAGAGCGGCGCCAGGAACGCGGCCTCCTCCCCGGCGGGCACCTCGAGAAAGGCGGCGGGCTTGTTGATCTTGGAAGCGATCTGGCTGACGAGCTTGTTGGCGCCGATGCCCTCGCTGACGGAGAGCTTGAGCGCCTGCCGGATGGCCCGGCGGATCGCTTCGGCGATGCTCAGGGCCGGCTGGCGCGCGCCCGTCACGTCGAAATATCCCTCGTCAATCGAGCCGATTTCCACATCCGGCGTGAAGTCATACGCGTAGGAAAACATCAGCCGGGAGAAGAGCTCATACTTGTCGAAATCCCCCGGCAGCAAAATCAGCCGCGGGCACAACCGGCGCGCCAGGAGGGTGGGCATCGGCGTGTAGATGCCCAGCCGGCGCGCCTCATACGAAGCCGAGGCAATAATGCCGCGCCGCTCGCCGCCCACCGCGATCGGCTTGCCGCGCAGCCGCGGATCCGCCGCCTGCTCCACCGAGGCGAAGAACGCGTCGGCGTCCAAATGCACAATCGCGCGCGGCCGGGCCATGGTCGGCTCCGTTCATTGGCGCTGGCGAATCAGCGCGACCATGACGCCCTGGATCAGCAGCTCCTCCTGGGGGATGAGATTCGGGTAGCGGGGATTCTCCGCGCGCAAATACGGCTTGCCCCGCTGCCGCAGGAACGTCTTGAGTGTTACCTGCCCGTCAATCAGCGCGGCGACGACATCGCCCGGCCGCGGCGGCGCCCCGTGCTCGATAATGGCGATGTCGCCGTCCACGATGCTCTTGCCGATCATCGAGTCCCCCCGCACTTTCAGGCCAAACGTCCGGGCCGTCGGCTGGATGCCGAGCGTCGTCACGTCAATCAGCACGCAGCCTTCCTCCTCTTGCGCCGCGTCCTCGGGCCGGCCGGCGGGGATGGAGCCGTAAATCGGCACCGACACCACCCGCGGCCGGGGCCGGTTCTTCGGCGCGTTCGGCGCCACCACCTGGAGCGACCGGGCGCGCCCGGGCCGATTCCGCAGAAACCCCTTGGCCATCAGCGCCTGCACATGCGTCAGCGCGGCATTCGGGCTGTTGAACCGGAAATGCGCGGCAATCTCCCGCAGGGTGGGCGTAAGCCCGGCGGAATCTTGGTTTTCCTGGATAAACCCCAGAACCTGCTGCTGCCGTTCAGTAAGCTCATTCATACTGAACAAATGTCCAGCTACGGGCGCAATTTGTCAACCCGATTTGCCGCCGGCTCCGGGCCGAACCGCCCGGCCGCCTGAGCTCACTGACCCGCGGCACGGACAGCGCGGAACCCCATGAGGTTGCTCCGGCCGTCCGGCGGGTTGCCGTAGCCGCGGTGGGCCGTCCGGCAAACGTACGCGTCGCAGCACCAACCGCCGCCGCGACCCACACGACCCACACGGTCCCAGCCCGAGGCGGGGCCGCGAGGGTCAGTCCCAGGCGAGGAGCTATAATACTCATCCGAATACCAATCCCAACACCACTCACCCACATTCCCCGCCATGTCATATAACCCATAGCCGTTCGCCTCAAAATACCCCACCGGACTCGTATAGGGATGGCCGCCAGTAGCGAAGGTCGGATGATCACCTGCCGGGTAACTCAAGTCGTAAGGATAGTTGACAACCGCCCAATAGTTCGCCCGGCTGTGGGAGATGTTGTCCGTGTCAGCCCACGGAAACCGATGCCCGCTGACCCCGCCCCGCGCCGCCTTCTCCCACTCCACCTCCGTCGGCAAACGATACCCATTTGCAGCCCATTTCGCGTAGGGCGCGTTCGTCCCGGCCTTATAGATCGTCGTCAATCCCGCCTCGTTGTAGTAACACGGCACCAACCCCTCCTTCTGACTCCGCGCATTACACCACTTCACACAGTCCCGCCAGTTGACCATCTGCACCGGGTGATTGGCCGCCTTTCCGGAACCGACATTCTCATACACGTAACCGTTGCCGCCATTCCACCCCTTCACCTCGTCCCACAACGCCGTGGTCACCTCATACTGGTCCATGTAGAACGCGCTCACATACACGGCGTGTTGCGGAACCTCGTCGCTGTAAGTCTCGTGCCCCGCATTCGTTGTCGCCCCCATCGTGAAATTGCCGGCCGGAATCAGCACCATGCCCGGCGGCGCCAGCACGACCACTTGGTAGAACCTCCTGGGAAACGGCAGCGCCGTCACATCCACGAAGTAGTAGGGGCTTTCCGTCACTACCACATTGGTCAGCACCGCCCAATTACCCGCGCTCACTTGGTCGGCATACTGAATCTGGTTGGTAACCCCAATGGTGCCCTGAATCGTTAACCGGGGGGCCATCACGATGTCTGCAACCTGGTCTGCCTTCACAGAATTCGCCGCGCCCGCCCACAGTGCCAACGCGCACAGGCCAAGGCTGATTCCTGGCAATTTGTTCCTCATGGTCCTGTTCATAGTTGATGCTCTGTTGCGCGCGGGACAAGGCGATTCTCCCCTTCCGGCGCGACCGTCGAACCGAACGGTAGGCTGACCTCTCTCAGAGTTTTCATGACCGGCACCCCAACTTCATCCCGGCGAATGATACCATTCTACCAGACCGCCGGTCTCATTTCAAGCCCCAATCGGCGACGGCGGCGACAGGCGGTTGTCCATGTGAACTGGGATATAGGCCGCCTGGTCACTTTTCCTTCCGCTCCGCGGCACCGGCAGATTCAGTTCCCGCGGCGTGAAGCGTAATGAGCGCGCCCACGGCCTCGTCGCTGGCCTGAAAGGCCGTGTCACCGCTCTGGTTAACGCAGACCAGCACGGCGAAATCGCGGGCCGGGGCTACCCACACGTTGGCGCAGTTCATCGTATTGTCGCCGCCGTGGTTCAACGCCTTGCCGCCGGCCCAGGCACGCTCCACCACCAGCCAGCCCAGGGCGTATTCGCCCCCAAACGGTTGGGTGTGGAGCTTCTGATACGTGGCTGGCTGGAGCAGTGCGGGTTCGCCCCGCGCCCCCCGCAGTTGGTCGGCAACAAACCGGGCCCAGTCCTGAATCGTGCAATGAACCCGCCCGGCCGGACTCAGCACCGGCGGGTTGTCCATGGCGGGCCCATTGCCAGCCGCCGGCCGCCCGTTCTGGTAGTGTCCCCACGGCTGGTCCACCTGCCCTGGCGTGCCCGTGCCGCCGAAGCCTGCGCTGGTCATGCCCAGCGGACCGAACACTTCATCCCGCATGGCCTGCTCCCAGGACTTGCCCATCACCCGTTCGGTGATCGCGCCCGCAACGCTGTATCCGAGATTGGAGTATTCGTAATGCGTGCCCGGCTTGTGCGACGGTGCCTTTCTCAGCGTCTCCTTCACCAATCGCAATCGCTCCCAGACGCCGTCAGCTCCACCATACGCGGCAAGGTCTGGGTTGGGCCTGAGGCCGGACCGATGGGACAAGAGCTGGAGAACGTTGATCGTGCGCGCCTCGGGGTGAAAATCCGCGGCCAGGTCGGGGAATGTCTCCGCCACGGTGCTCTCCCATTTGAGACGCCCCTGCTCGACAAGCCTGGCCACCAGGGTGGCCGTCATGGCTTTGGTGTCCGAGCCGAGATGCCACTGGTCGTCGAGGGTTGCCGGAATCGCCATCCCGCGTTTGCGCGTGCCAGCCACGCCGACAGCAACGAGACCCTTGCTCGTGACGAGCGCGGCGGCAATTGCCGGCACCTCGTGCTTTTGCCGGATTGGCGCCAGCAGGTTGGTCACCGCCTGGTCGCCGGCGGCCGGGAGGCAGTCGGCATTGAAAGACGGGCGCGCCGCGCGATGCGCCCAGACTGAAACAACCGCGGTAACGACGAAAAGCCCCAGGATGGTCAACAAGCCCTTCCACCCTGCTTTGCGGGGACTGGCGATGCCCGAATCCGGCCCCTGCGGGGCAACGGCGGGCTCAGTTGTATCCTTGAGCTCCGCCAGCAATTCCTGCAACTCCCGGCGCCGCGGCTCGAGCTCGGAACGAATGGCGTGCTGGTTCAACCAGTAAACGCCGGCGAAGAAGAGCGCTTCCACTGCGAGCACTCCCACAGCAACGAGAGCCATCCACCACCCGCCGTCCCGCGCCTCCCAGGTAACCTGGCCAAAGAAGGCCAGCAGCGCCAGGCCAGGCGGTAACAGGTACCACCAAAACACATTGCGCAGCAGCCATATCTGATGCTCGACCTGGGCGAGCGAACGCTCCACGCTTCGGCTGAGCGGTTCGCCCGGCTCCGGCGCGCGCGGCTTATGGCGCGCCCGGTCGAGCAACATGAAGCCGGCAATCCACACGAGGGCCGGCACCCCCAAATACCACGTCCAGGGCAGCGCATGGCTGGCTCCCAGGTAGAACCAGAGAGGCACCATTAGCAGACACACGCCGACTTCGCGCGCATCCCGCCAGAAGAGCCGGGCGGCGAACCACTTCTGGTTCCGCCGCACTTCCTTGAGCAACAGATCCGCGCCAACCGTCAGCCGGGATTGCGGCGTCTGCGCCCGCCACGTCTCTTTCAAGTCGTCAGAATTCATGCGCCACCTCTTTCATAAGTTCGCCCAAAGCTCTTCTCGCGCGTGTCAACTTCACCCCCACGTTGTTTTCGGAAATGCCCAGCACCGACGCGATCTCGCGATAGCTCAGATCCTCTAGATAAAGCAGCACCAGCGCCGCCTCGGCCTTCGGCAACTGGCGGATCGCCGCATACAGCCGTTCAACCACCTCGCGCTGGTGAAGTTGCTCGGCGCTGTCAGGCCCGGGCAAGGGCGCTTCCTCCGGTTCGACAAGTGGTTGCTGACGCGCCCGGCGGCGGCCCTCCTTGCGATGCCACCCCAGCGCGGTGTTGAGCGCCACGCGATAAACCCACGTAGACGCGCCGGCCCGCCCCGCAAACCGCGGCAGCGAGCGCCAGAGCTGAAGCAGGATTTCCTGCGCCAGGTCCTCGCACTCCTCCGCCGTCAGCGTGTAGGCGCGCGCCACCTTCAGCACCGCGCCGCCATACGCCTGCAGCCAGCTCTTGAACAGAGCCTCTAAATTCTCGTCCGGCATCTCAAATATTCCGTTCCACTGGTATTGGTAGCCGGAGCCACGGCTCCCTTACACAAAAAGTCTCACCACCGCCGGCCCAGATGGCAACGGCCGCCAACCAGCTCCGTCGCCGAACAGATGCCGTAACCGCGATCCAGCAGCCAGCACAGATCCCAGCTCGNNCGGCACCCCTGTGGCGGCGGGACATTTCCATGCAGGCAGATTCGACTCGCCCGAAGGTCACGTCAAGCTCGCCGCAGCCAAAGCCCGCGCGGGCACTCTCCCTTTTCGCCCACCACAGCCTGCAAGAACTGCCTCCCAGGCACCCGCGCGACGCGGCGGCCGGCATTGCGGCCAAAACGGGGCTGCGTTTGGGCGCATCTCAGTTCTTGAGCGGTGTTTTCCTGGCAAACACCGCTCCAAAACCGAGATGCGCCCCTGGCCGCCGCGGCGCTGCTGCCGCCGTGTGATTAGCGGCAACCGACACGCTCGACACCCGCTCGAAAGGGCCTCACCTCGCCTTCCTTCCAATTCGGCAGCGAGCAGGCACAGACATCCTGAGGCGTTGGAAACGACGTGAGGTGGTCAGGGCCTGATGAACACCAGCGCTTCCTGCTCGGTTGTGTCGGCCCAGAGCCAGACACGTTGGGCGGCGTCGCCGCAGTCAATCACCCTGACCACCTCGGCCAGGCGGGTCGCGCCGCTGTCGAGCTCCGGCAGCCGGTTGGGCGCCGAGCGAAACCATACGTCGTCAATGCTGTTGCCAGCCTTCTTTGGGAAGTAGGCCACGTAAAGCATGTCGTGCTCGACCACGTCGTTGAAGAAGTGCGTGCCGAGCGACACGTCCGGGATGAGGCTTTCGTGCATCGCCACGACCTCGCACACGACGGAGGCGCGGCTGATTTCGGTGAACGAGACCGGGATGCCCAGCGACGGGCTGTGCGTGCCCCAGCGGCCGGGCCCGATCAGCATCAAACCGCGGTCCCCGGCCGGATGCAGCCGGGTGAGCCGGCCGATGAGGCGGGCGACCGCATAGCGGTCCCGCTCGGGCAGGGCCGCGTATTTGTCGGTGACAATATAGACAATCCGGCTGAGAGNNCTGGCTTGGCGCCGGATCTGAAACGTGCGGCATTGCAGCAGGTGAATCCGATACGAGCCGTCGCCGAGGAAGTTCAGCGTGAACTCGATGTCCACCGGGTGCTCATAGACCGACTCCAGAATCTCCAGCATCCGGCGCAGGTCGCGCGCCACGGGCGTTTCC
>MTKZ01000956.1_pt2 | contig 15363 bp, 16 predicted proteins | sample 1042781 | NCBI WGS metagenome assembly MTKZ01 (sample SAMN06212207, study PRJNA360539) | anaerobic digester metagenome | biome: Wastewater treatment plant; material: sludge; isolation source: anaerobic digester fed with sludge from wastewater treatment plant | place: Denmark: WWTP Viborg ...
CTCGCCCGGAATGGTGTTGAGATCGACGACTTTGAGCTGGAGCGAGGGTCATGGACTGGTCAGCAGTAGTTGCTATTGCCAGCCGCGACGCCCGGGCAGGGCTGCGCAATCGCTGGTTCATCCTGTACGCGATCGTTTTTCTGGTCCTCAGCGTGGGGTTTTCCTGGGTCGCCCTGGCGGGAACCGAGCTGACCGGCCAGGCTGGCTTTGGCCGCACCTCGGCCGGCCTGCTGAACCTGATGTTGCTGATGGTCCCGCTCATCGGTCTGACGATCGGCGCGCAGGCGATCGTCAGCGACCGGCAGGATCGCAGCCTCGAATACCTGCTGGCCCAGCCGGTTTCCCCGGCCGAAGTCTATGTCGGGAAGTATCTGGGCGCGGCGTTTTCGCTGGTGGTGCTGCTCGTCTTTGGCTTTGGCTGGGCGGGTGTGATGTTGGCCCTGCGGGGCGCCGTCGGTAGCCCGGGCGACTTCATCCTGCTGGTTGTTCTGACCGTGCTGCTGGGGCTGGGGATGCTCAGTGTTGGCTACCTGATCTCGAGCTTCTCGCCGCAAACGGCAGCGGCGCTCGGCATTGCGGTGTCGCTCTGGCTGGTCTTCGTCATCATCGGCGATCTCGGGCTGATGGGTAGCTCGCTGGTCATGCGGCTCCAGCCATCGACGTTGCTGATGGCGACGCTGATGAACCCGCTGGACACATACAAGATCCTCAGTGTCGACTTGCTGCAATCTTCGATGGAAGTGCTCGGCCCGGCCGGAGTCTATGCGATCGACCGGTTCGGGGCAGCGCTGGCCCCGGTTCTCCTGGCGGCTGTATCGCTATGGATCCTGGCGCCGCTGCCGATCGGCTACTGGCTGTTCAGAAGGGTAGACGTGCGATGAGCGGACGTTGGTTGCGAAGCTTCGGGTTGATCGCGATACTGACGAGCGCAGCGCTCGTGCTCGCTTCCTGCGGCGGCCAGGTGAAGGCCGACCAACCACCGAAGATCAAGTTCGGGGTGGACACTTGCAGTCGCTGTCACATGATCATCTCGGAGGAGAAGTACGCGGCAGGACTCGTGGCCACCGACGGGCAGGAATGGACGTTCGACGATACCGGTGAGATGTTCCTTACCATCAAGGAGGAGGGGCTGAACGACCGGCGAGCCTGGGTGCATGATTTCGACTCGGCCAAATGGATCGATGCGACCACAGCGTTCTTCGTCGATTCTCACGATATCATGACACCGATGGGCATGGGCGTGGTAGCGTTCGAGCAGCGCGAGGCAGCTGATAAGCTGGCCGCTGAAAAGAGCGGCACCGTGCGAGACTGGAGTACGATGCTCGTGGAATGGGAAATGCACGGGCATCATTAGGAGCGGGGCTTCTTCCGTCGCGGGTGTGAAGCAGTCGCAGTGGTTGGTTGGAGTGAAGGGTCGTAGGACGATGAATCGAATTCTGGCGGTTCTTGCCATTATGCTGTTGCTGGTGGTCGGCGTCGCATGTGGCAGCAGCGAAAGCGCGAAGCCGACGGCGACAGCTGGCAGCGGGTCGGCGGCGACACAGCCGAGCGGCGGCGCGGCGACGCAGCCAAGTGGCGGCGCGGCAACCCAGCCAAGTGGCGGCGGAACGCTGCCCGCTGGCAACGCGGACAATGGGAAGGCCCTGGCAACCAGCCTCGGCTGCGTGGCATGCCACTCGACCGACGGCTCGAAGCTGACCGGCCCGAGCTGGAAGGGTCTCTACGGCAGCCAGGTGGAGCTTGAGGGTGGCACGACCGTGACGGCCGACGACGCCTACATCCACGAGTCGATCATCGACCCGAATGCGAAGGTCGTGAAGGGCTATGCGCCGATCATGCCGAGCTTCGCCACCCAGGTCGATGATCAGAAGGTCGCCGACCTCATCGCCTATATCATGACGCTGAAGTAATCGCGCTCTACCCGTTTCGTTGACACTGCGACGGATCACGCCCCGGCCAGAGCGGTCGGGGCGTTTTTTCTGTGTCGCTAATAGTGGATGCTCACCGTCGACCCCTCGCCGAGGAACTTCCAGAACCAGCCAGCGTCCGCGTTCAGTAGCCCGATGCAGCCATTGCTGGTGAAACCGCCAAATTCGGACGACGGGGTCCAGTAGTTGCCATGCAGGGCAAAGCCACCGGTCTTGAAGTACTGCGTGTACATCACGTGATCGAGGTAGTAGTACTCCGGACTTCCCTTGGGAATGCCGACAGTCGCCGAGTCCATCGTCTCGTCCCTGACCCGATAGAACACCTGGAACATGCCGATCGGCGTGCGGTCGTCCCGGCCGGCGGTGATGATCGCGCTGTAGACCGGCCGATCGCCGTCGTAGGCAATCGCGTAGAAGCTCGATAGATTCACGTCCACCCAGTGGCCATCGAATGTTTCGGGTGGGGGTGGCGCGATGAATGGCGTGACGAAATCTGCTGAAACGTAGCGGCCGTCGCCGATCCGAAACCAATGCCCGCCTTCGTCCTGGTTGGTCACCATCTCATAGACGGTGACGGTGTGCCGTGCAAATGTCGTGGTCAGGATCGGCGCGTCGGTCGATGGTTCCGAGCGGATGTTCAGCTCGGTTGCCTGAACGACTCCCATCCATGCGCCGTCGAGCGTGTGGATCGCGTCGTGCCAGGCCGGGTCGCCGTCGAGGATCTCGCCGCTATCCTCCTGCGTTTCGGGCGACGCGGTTGGTTCGGCTGTTGGCATCGGCGGGGCCGGCGTCGCCGTTGCCGCGGGCGTTGAGGCAGGTAGCGCGGGCGTCTGCGTCGGTGTCGNNTGCCGCGGGCGTTGAGGCAGGTGGCTCGGGCGTCTGCGGCAACGGCGCGACCGCTAGCGTCGTCGCCGGCGGCTCTGCGCGTGGTGGTGTCACCGTCGGACTCGGGGCGGGGCCAGCGAGCGTGTTGTCGACTGCCATCGTCGTGCATCCGGTGAGTATCAGTGTCGCGCCCAGGAACAGGATCAGTCGCCAGCGCGCCAGGAGGCGATGATCGTCTGGCATGGCAGAGTGGCCGGCCGTTCCGGTGAATTCGGTCATGAAGAGCGAGTCCCGTCAGTTCAGGCGTAGAAACGCGCGGCGGGCGGCGGCTAGTCGATCATCGTCGCCGGGTTCGGCCGCGGTTGTCGTCAGACAGTCTGCGAGATTCTCGGCCAGCAACGTCAGGCCGACGGCGTTGAGCGCGGCGCGCATCGCGGCGAGCTGGGTCAGAATGTCATCCAGCGACGCCCGTTCGTCGAGCAAGCGCTGAAGGCCGCGGGCCTGACCTTCCAATCGGCGGAGACGATTGCGCAGCGCCCCGGCTGCCCGGTCGCTGAGCCACTCGGTCTGCCCGGACGGCTCATCCATTGTGGCTGACCTGGCTAGCCACGAGGGTGGCAGCTCTGGTTGCGCGGTCGTCGCGAGGACCGCGCCGTGTCGTTCGATCACTCCCTCGGCGGTGCCACGCTCGAGAGGCAGGAACCGGATTCCGGCGGCCTGGGCGATCGCGTGCGATACAGCGCAGAAGCCATCCGGCACGGCAGCGACGATATCTACGTCGTGGCCGAGCAGTAGCTCAACGGCAGCAAGCCGCTTGCCCGCTCGTAGCGCGGCGGCCGGATTCGCGATTCGGTCGGCTGATTGGGCGTTGGTGTCATAGATGACAAGCTCGGCTGCGTCATCGAGGCCGGCGAGCTCACGTGCGGAGACGGCGGCGGCAATCTTCATCGAACCCCCTTCAGATACCCACCGGGGTATCTTAGGCGATCCGGCTGACAAACGCAAAGGCGGGGCGCTCGTTCGCCCCGCCTCTCGGGCTGTTGTTGGCCGGTCGATCAGGCGAGCGCCGTCTCTCCTGCGCTCGATGGGGCCGGCCGAGTGCGGCCTGGATCGCGTCCGGGGCGGACCGCCGGCGTCGACCGCAGCAGGCGCATGCCGTTTGCGATGACGACCAGCACCGAGACCTGGTGGATAAACATCCCGCCGGCCATGTGGATCTCGCCGAACAGGACGCCGGCCAGCAGCGCGCCGACGGTGAGCAGGGCGACTGCGACGTTCTGTCGGATGTTGCGAACCGTGGCCCGCGAGAGTGCGATCGCCTCTGGCAGCTTACTCAGATCGTCGCCGACCAGCGCGATGTCGGCCGTCTCGATCGCGACATCGGCGCCGGCCGAGCCCATCGCCACTCCGACATCCGCGGCGACCAGCGCCGGGGCGTCGTTGATGCCATCGCCGGCCATCGCAACGACATACCCTTCCTCCTGAAGCCTGCGGATCAGCGTCAGCTTGTCGTCCGGCATCAGGTCGGCGTGGATCTCGTCGATGCCAACCTGCCGGCCGACAGCGAGCGCCGTCTGCCGGTCGTCGCCAGTCAGCATCAGGATGCGCTCGACGCCGTTGGCGCGTAACTCGGCGATTGTTCGGGCCGCCTCGGGACGGACGGCGTCGGCGATGCCGAGAATACCGATGACACGATCGTCGAGCGCAACCGCGACGGCAGTGCGGCCGGCCTGACGCAGTTGCGCGAGCTCCTCGACGACGCGCTTCCCGACCGGGATTCCGAGACCGCCCATAAGATCGGTATTGCCGACAGTGACCAGATGCCCAGCATGCGCTGCCGCGACGCCCTGCCCGGGGTAGACGGTGAAGGAGTCAGCATCGAGCGCCGGGATGTCTGACGCGGCCGCCATGACAGGCCGGGCCAGCGGGTGCTCCGATCCGGATTCGGCAATCGCGGCCCAGCGCAGGATCTCCTCCTGGTCGGCAGTCCAGCCCTCACCGGTTGTTGTGGGGTGGGCGTCGGCGTGGTCGGCGAGCGGCTGGAGAGCGATGACCTCGGTCAGCGACGGGCGGCCTTCGGTCAGCGTGCCGGTCTTGTCGAACGCGACGGCGTTGATCCGGCCGGCCTGCTCAAGGTGCTCGCCGCCTTTGATCAGAATGCCGCGGCGAGCTGCTCGCCCGATGCCGGCCATGACTGACACCGGCGTCGAGATGACCAGTGCGCCAGGGCAGCCGATCACCAGCAGTGTCAGCGCCAGCTCGATGTTGCGGCTGACGATCCAGGCCACGACACTCAGTCCGATGATCGCTGGGGTGTACCAGCGGGCGAAGCGTTCGATGAAGCGCTGAGCTGGGGCCTTCGCCTCCTGCGCCTCCTCGACACGGTCGATGATGCGACCGAGCATCGTGTCGGATCCGATGCCCGTCGCCCGGACGCGCAGCAGCCCGTTGAGCGCGATCGTTCCAGCGAAGACGCCCGATTCGGCCGACTTGTCCTCCGGCATCGGCTCGCCAGTGATCGCGCTCTCATCGACGGCTGCCGAGCCATCGATCACCCGGCCATCGACTGGTATTCGCCCGCCCGGCTTGACGACGACGATGTCGCCCAGCCGAATATCATGGATCCGCTCCTCGATGACGACGCCATCACGCTCGACCAGCGCCGATTCGGGGGCCAGCTCGACCAGTTCCCGCAGCGCCGCTCGCGTCTTGCTGATCGTGCGCGCCTCAAGGTATGCGCCGAGCATGAACAGGAAGGTGACGGCGGCCGCCTCCCAGACCTCGCCAATGAGCAGTGCGCCGACCGCGGCGATCGTGACCAGAAGCTCGATACTGACCTGCCGCAAGCGCAGCGCGTTGAGCGCCCGGCCGGCGATGTCGCTGCCGGCCACGAACGCCGCAGCAATCATCAGCCATGCCCAAGCCGTCTGAGCATCGAGCATGTACTTCACGCCGAGCCCGACCGCGATCAGCAGCCCGCTGGCCGCGGTCAGCCACTGGCGGCGGATCAGCGGATTCGCGAGCTGCTCGCGTATCGAATTGTTGTCTGTGGTCTGCATGTCGTTCCTGTCATCAACCTTCTGGGGGCTTGGCGAGCGCGCTGCCGGTCAGACTGGCGAGACGCGCGCCTTGTAACCGACTGCCGCAACCGCCTGGATCAGCTCTTCGCCGCTGGTCCGAGTCGGGTCGTGCAAGACCTCGATCTTCCCGGTCGCGAACTTCACCTTTGCGCTTTCGACACCCGGTCGGGCAGTGAGCGCCTTCTCGATCTTCGACACGCACGATGGGCAGCTCAGATTGTCGCTCCGCAGGATCGTTCTGGTTGTCATCTGTCTCCTCCTTGGTGAAAGACCGTTCCATCCTCTATCCCCACTGTAGGGAGATCGAGGAGGCAGATGAATGATCTAGGTCAATTAGCGGGGGGATGGGGGATGAGGGACGGGAGATGGGGGACGGGGCTCTTCTGGCTTACGCCATTTCAGCGATTTCGGTGAGGCGGGGAAGGTCGATGACGACGATCCATTGCCGGCCGCTCTCGATGACGCCGTCACGGCGGAGCTGGCTCATCACCCGGCTGGCTGTCTCGGTCGTCGTGCCGGTCATCGCGGCAATGTCCTGCCGCGAAATGCGAGTCTGGATCAGCGTACCGCGTTCGTCGGGGACGCCGAGCTTCCCAGCGAGCTTGACCAGCGCCGCGGCAACGCGAGCCTCAGCCGGAGTCGTGCTGATCTGCGAGATCGTTGTGTGCGCTTCCTGCAGGCGCTTCGCGACGATGCCGAGCACCCGCAATGCGACGTCCGGTGAGCGTTCGAGGATGGCCTGGAAGTCGTGGGCGCCGATGCCGAGCACGCAGGAGAAGGTCTGCGCCTCAGCGGTGTCGGGGTAGGTGACATCGCCGAGGGCAGCGAGCGTGCCGAACATCTCGCCGGTCGCCAGGATATCGAGCACCGTGTCCTCGCCGCTGGCGCTATGGCGCAACAGCTTCACGCGTCCGTGGGCAACGACATAGAGGCGCTCTGTCCTGTCGCCGCTCATGTAGATCGTCGCCCCAGCCTCCACGTCGTAGGAGCGGAACTGGCGGTTGATCTCCTCCAGGCGTTCGTGAGACAGATCATGAAAGAACGGCAGGCCGCGAAGCACCTCCAGCCGGTGATCCACCGTGCAGCTGGCCGGGCTGATGCTCTCGACAATCTGCGGAACGGACCGGCGGTTGGCCATCGCTTGTGCCCCTTCACTCACTCCGCTTGACAGCGCATCACGATGATACTACACTCACTTTACTAAATGGCGTTTACTATTCTCGACAGCCTGAAAGGAGTCGAAATGACCATGACGCAGCAGCGCTCGTCGCCCGCCTTACCATCGCTCGCGTGGGCGGGAGTTCTCCTGGCCTGGATGACCGGCGCGATCTACCTCCTCATCGGCGCTGGTATCGCGCCGGATGACCTCGCGTCCCCACCGCGAGGGGTGATGCTGGTCGCCGCCCTCGCTTACTTCGCCGGCGGATGGCTGATCCGCCGGCTCAACCGGCGGCTCGTGCTGGCTGGCGCGATCGCCAACGCACTGGTCATGGTCATCTACATGATCTCACTGATCGCCGGCCGGTCGGATCTGGAGGCCTACGCGGCAGTGAGCAAGCTCACGCAGGTCGGGCTTGAGGTCGTCCTGATCGCGCTCCTCGTCCATCTTCCGCGAACTGCGGCTGATATCGTCGCGACGCCAGTGACAAAGCAGGCAGGATAGAGGCACGTCGATGAATGATCGATCTCCGAGGTCGTCGAGCTGGCTCGGTCGTTGGGCGGCGTTCGTCGTCCGGCGGCACTGGCTCGTCCTGGCGAGCAGCGCGCTCGTCCTCGTCGCCCTGGTCGGTGTCTACCGCGCCGGCCACGGCGACTTCGTCAACAGCTTCAACATTCCGGGAGCGGAGTCGCAGCGGGCAATCGACCTTCTCCAGGAGCGTTTCCCCGGCAAGTCGGGCGACAGCGCGACGATCGTCGTCCGCGCCGACGCAGGCCTGAACGACCCCGCTATCCGGGCGACAGTCGAGGGGCTGGCGCGTGACGCGGCTGCCGTCCCCGGTGTCGTTGGGGTAGTGTCTCCGTACGACACGAAGCCGCCGGCCATCTCGGCCGATGGGCGGATCGGCGCGATCGTCGTCCAGTTCGCCCAGCAGGCGGACAGGGTGCCATCGTCGAGCGTTGACGCGTTGATGGGGTTGCGCGATGGCGCCATCCAGCCGGGCGTGCAGGTTGAGCTGGGCGGCCAGGTCATTACCGTCTCCGAGAAGCAGCCGCCGGGTTCATCGGAAATGATCGGCGTCGCGGCAGCGATCGTCATCCTCCTACTGGCGTTTGGCTCGCTTGTTGCGATGGGTCTGCCACTCATCACGGCATTCTCCGGTCTGATGGCAAGCGTGCTGATTATCGGCATTCTGGGGCTATGGCTCGATTTCAACACCGAGACGCGCGCGTTCACCGCGATGATCGGTATCGGTGTCGGGATCGACTACGCGCTGTTTATCGTCACCCGTTATCGGGAGGGATTGCACCGCGGCGAGAGCGTCGAGACGGCGATTGTCACCGCGATCGACACCGCCGGCCGCGCGATCATCTTCGCCGGCTCGATTGTCGTGGTCGCCCTGCTGGGCCTGGCGACGATGGGCATCCCCTTCGTTGCGGCGCTCGGCATCGCCGCGGCGGTTGTCGTGTCTCTGGCGGTCATCGTGGCGATCACGATCCTGCCGGCGTTGCTGGCGGCGCTGGGCCACAACATCGACCGCTGGAGCATCCCATGGTTCCATGCGAGCGGATCGACTGATGAGAAGGGGGTTTGGTACGAGCTGGCCGAGTTCTCGCAGCGCCGGCCCTGGCTGGTGATCGTCACCGGTCTGACGCTCCTTCTCGTGCTCGCGGTTCCGGCGTTGGATATGCGCATCGGCTCGGCCGACGCAGGCAACGGGCCAACCGCGCTGACCAGCCGGCGGGCCTACGATCTGCTGACAGAGGGGTTCGGCCCCGGCTTCAACGGTCCGCTCGCGGTTGTCGTCGACACACGTGGCGCGACCGACCCGTCTGCCGTCGACCAGTTGGTGACCGATTTGCGCGAGCAGCCGGGCGTCGCCCGTGTCGCTCCGCCGGTGTTCAATCCGGCTGGTGACACCGGCATCATCACCATCATCCCGACGACGTCGCCACAGTCCTCCGAGACACAGGATCTCGTCCATCGGTTGCGGAAAGATGTCGTCCCGCCGGCCCTGGCGGGCAGTGGTGTCGAGGCGTCGATCGGCGGCCCGACGGCGGCATTTATCGATATCGGCGACCGGATCTCCAGCCGCCTGCCGATCTTCTTCCTCGTCGTCATCGGCGTCAGCATGCTGCTGCTGGCAATCGTGTTCCGATCGCTACTGGTTCCCCTGCAGGCGGCGGTGATGAATGTGTTGTCGATCGCGGCAGCCTATGGCGTCCTGGTCGCGGTCTTCCAGTGGGGCTGGCTTTCCCATCTGTTCGGGATCGACCGGACCGGGCCGATCGAGTCGTTCCTGCCGATGATGCTCTTCGCCGTGCTGTTCGGCCTCTCGACCGACTACGAGGTCTTCCTGATGAGCAGGATCCATGAAGCCTGGCTGGAGGGGCGAGGCAGCCGGGCGTCGGTCAGCCACGGCAGCGCAACGACATCGCGAGTGATCAGCGCGGCGGCGGGCATCATGGTCGTCGTCTTCCTCTCGTTCACCCTCAGCGACTCGCGAATCGTTAAGGAATTCGGTCTTGGGCTGGCCGTGGCGGTCTTCGTCGATGCGACGATCATCCGGATGTTGCTGGTCCCAGCAATCACCGGGCTGCTTGGCCGGGCCAACTGGTACATGCCGGCCTGGATTGACCGACGTCTGCCACGTCTGTCGCTGGAGATGCCCCAGCCTGTGCCTTCTGAACAGACGGCAACTCCGGTCGAGACAGACTGACGTGTTTCCACCTGCGCGGTATCCTGCCTGGCAGGAGTGGAGGGAGGAGTCTCTGGCGGCGCGAACAACCGGCGCTCGGCAGGCACAGGCCGCGCGCCGACGCGAGCAACTGCTGGATGTCGCCTTCACACTCTTCGCTGAGCGAGGCTATCGCGCCACGTCGGTGCGTGACATCACGCGGGCTGCGGGTGTTACCGAAGCGGTCCTCTACCACTATTTCGGCAACAAGGCTGATCTGCTGGCTGCCGTGCTGGAGGTGTACGCGCCGTTCGCTGGGTATCGGCGCATTCTCGACGCGGCCGACTCGACGCCGGTCGAGGCGGTCCTCCTGCAACTGGGCGGCGAGTTCTTGCGACTGCTGCGCGAGCGACGCGTGTTTGTCCTCACGCTTCTGAGCGAGGCGGCGTCCGACCCGGAGATCAGCGTCATGCTCGGTCGCCTGCTCGATGACGTGGTCGGCGCGGTTGGCTCATTCATCGACACCCGTCACACCCGTGATGAGGCCGGCAAGGACATCGATGGACGAGCCGTCGGAAAAGCGCTGCAGGGCGGATTGCTGATCCACTTTCTCAGCCATCAGTCAGGCCAGGATCCCGAGGTAGACGCGATTGTCGTCGATCGGATCGTCACCGCGCTTCTGCCGGGCATCACCCCGCGTCGATAGAACGGCCCGGCAGCGGGGGATGGCCGGCAGCCCATCGGCGACCCCGAATCGTAGCCTCCGCGATGTGTCTCCGGGCGCGAGATTCGACAGACCCAATATGTCTTGACACGATGACTACGTGTGGCCTACCGTACCTGCACGCATTCACCGAAGATGCGTGCGCGTAGCGATGTCGCTGCCGACGCACGGACCCCCGATCGCTTCCTGGCACCTGCTGACATTGTGGTCTCGTACTTGCGATCGACCCCGTAATGTCGTCCACGATGAAGTGACCGATCCAGAGCAGACGCCTGCTGATGCGCATACGCTACGGTCAGGCTGCGTTACCCGTGGTTGTCGTGGCGACGCCGAAACGGCGCGCATGGGGACTGCTGAAGGAGGTGATATTGGCGTCGCGCTGCTGTTTCCCCGATTGCGACGCTTGATGACACGCAAGTGGGTCATTGATGCTGTGAAGTGACGGAGGGCAACCATATGGATCCGCTCGAACGACACATTCAGTTCCTGCTATCGCTACGGGGCCGCTCGCCCCAGGCGGACGCGTACTCGCGGCGGGAACTGTTCCGGCTTAGCGCTCGCTACGCAATCGGCGGTAGCGCACTGGCGATGATTCTGGCAGCGTGTGGCAACTCGCAGACGACGCCGACCGCGACGAGCGGCAGCGCCGGGTCGGGGACCTCGTCACCGGGTGCAAGCTCGCCAGCAGCCGAGATCGAGCTGCCGATGATGAAACCCGAAGACGTGCCAGAGAAGCTCAAGGGAAGCGGCGAGGTCGTCGCGATCTCGTTCGGCGGTGCATATCAGGCAGCCCAGCGTAAGGCGTACTTCGAGCCGTTCACGGAGCTGTGCGGCATCACCGTCAAGGAAGCCGAAGGCCCGGACCTCGCCAAGATCAAGGCGATGGTTGACACCGGCAACGTTCAGTGGGATCTGCCCGAGGTCGGCCTTGACGGGATCATCGCGCTCGAGCGACAGGGCGATTACTGGGAGCCAATCAACTACGATCTCGTCGATGTCGATAACATCGACGAGGCATTCCGCCACAAGAACGCCATCGCGATGAACCCATACGGGCTGATCTATGCCTATCGCGCCGACGCATTCAGTGGCACGCCGAACGGATGGGCCGACTTCTGGGATGCTGAGAAGTTCCCCGGCCCCCGCGCGATGGAAGGTGGCTCCGGCGGCCTGTTGCCATTCCTCGAGGCGGCTGTCATGGCGGATGGCGTGGCCAAAGACAAGATCTATCCGATGGATATCGATCAGGCCTACGCGTCACTGGAGAAGATCAAGCCGCACGTCGTCAAATGGTGGGATGCCGGCGCGCAGCCAGTTCAGATGCTGGCCGACAAGGAGGCTGTCCTTGCTCAGGCCTGGAGTGGCCGGATCCTGACGCTGCAGAAGCAGAATCCGAACCTGCCGGTCGAGATCGCCTGGAATCAGGGGGAGCTCGCCTTCGATGTCTGGGGCATTCCGAAGGGCGCGCCGAACCGGGAAAACGCCCAGAAGTTGGCAGCCTTCTCGACTCTCCCGATCTCACAGGCACGGCTCTCGATGCTCTACCCGAACGGCTTCGTCAATAACAAGTCGATCGATTACATCCCGAAAGAGATCGCCAGCACGTTGGCAACCGCGCCAGAACACAAGGAGCAGCTGTTCTTCCTGGACGACAACTGGTGGGCCGACAACCGCGAAGAGGTGCTCAAGCGCTGGAACACCTTCATCCTCGGCTAGCAGCGGACGGCGACGGGAGACGAGCATGGCAACGGAGGCAGCCACGCAGCCTGCGGGTGCGGCAACGCAGTCCGCCGGTCCAAGTGGGGCAACTGTGCGGATCCATCACCTCGACAAGCGTTTCGACGCTGTTGCGGCCGTGCAGGATGTCTCGTTCGACATCGAAGCCGGCGAGTTCATCACCATGCTCGGACCGAGTGGGTCCGGCAAGACCACCACGTTGATGATGATCGCAGGGTTCGAGATCCCGACATCCGGCGAGATCTACATCGACTCGTCCCCCGTCGCGACCGTCCCGCCATTTCGACGCAATATCGGGATGGTCTTTCAGAATTACGCGCTGTTCCCGCATATGACCGTGGCGGAGAACATCGCGTTCCCGCTGAAAATGCGCAAGGTCGATAAGGCGACCATCCAGCGGCGAGTGCATGAGGTGCTGGAGATCGTCAAGCTACCCGGCTATGACCGGCGCTACCCACGCCAGCTTTCCGGTGGTCAGCAGCAGCGGATCGCCCTGGCGCGCGCGATCGTCTTCAACCCTCGCGTGCTGCTGATGGACGAGCCGCTTGGCGCGCTGGACAAAAAGCTGCGCGAGGAGCTCCAGCTGGAGATCCGTCGCCTCCACCAGGATCTGGGCATCACGTTCATCTATGTGACCCACGATCAGGAAGAGGCGCTGATCATGTCCGACCGCATCGTGGTGATGAATAACGGGCGTGTCGAACAGATCGGCGATCCGATTGACCTCTACGATCGCCCCCGCAACCGATTCGTAGCGTCGTTCATCGGCGAATCGAACTTCTTCGACGGCGTCGTTGTTGAAAGCGCCAACGGCGTTCAGACGATTCGTGTGGACGGGGCGACGCTCAAAGCGATCTCTCTGGATGGCCTACAGGCCGGCGATCCGGCGGTCGTCGCGATCCGGCCAGAGAAGCTCGCATTTCCCGGACAACCGAGTGCCGATGACGCAGCAGAGAACGTCCTCGATGTCACCGTTGTCGAGGCGACGTTCGTTGGCGACATGCGGCGCTACATTCTCGCGACCGACGCCGGCACGCAGATGGTTTTGCGCCAGCAGCAGCGGTTTGGTGTGCCGGCCCATGACCCCGGCGAGCGCGTCCGGATTGTTTGCCATGTCGAGGACACGCGCGTCGTCGCAGCCCAATAGGCGCGGACGAACGGAGGATCTCGTGGCGCAGCCATCAGCGACGATGACCGCCCCGGGCGACACGCAACCATCACGAATTGCCAACGCGCGAGCGCTGGCCCGTCAGCGCCGTGGCGTGCAACTGCGCTACCTCGCGCTGGTGCTGCCGATTGTGCTGTACCTCGCGTTCTTCTACGGGTACCCGGTGTTGGCGATGCTCTTTCGCAGTGTCAGCCAGCCAACCTGGACGCTCGACAACTTTGCGCAGATCTTCCAGGAGTCGATCTATGTTCGGGTGATCTGGATCACCGTCCAGATCTCGCTCGTCGTGACGATCGTGACACTGTTCCTGGCCTACCCGCTAGCGTATCTGCTGGCGTCGATCAGCAGCTCGCGGGCGAACCTGCTGATGATCCTCGTCCTGGTGCCATTCTGGTCGAGCATCCTCGTTCGGACGTATGCGTGGATGGTATTGCTCGGCCGATTCGGGATTATCAACAACTTCTTGATCTGGATCGGGGCGATCGACGAGCCGCTGCGTCTGTTGAACACTCGCCTTGCGGTCTACATCGCGATGGTCCAGATCCTGATGCCCTTCATGGTGCTGCCGCTCTACAGTGTCATGCGCGGCATCGACCGCAACCTGATGCGGGCGGCCGAGGGGCTCGGAGCGCGACCTGACCAGGTGTTCCGGCGGATCTTCTTCCCGCTCTCGCTGCCCGGGATCGCGGCTGGCTGCTTGCTGGTGTTCATCCTCTCGCTTGGCTTTTTCATCACGCCGGCGTTGGTCGGCGGGCCGCGGGACGTGATGATTTCCGTGCTGATCGAGCAGCAAGTCAACACGCTGCTTAACTGGCCGTTCGCATCGGCGCTCGCCGCGGTGCTGCTGATCGGCGCGTTAGGGATCTTCACGCTGTTCAACCGTATCCTCGGGGTCGAGAATATCTTCGGAGGGACCTCCTCATGACGAGCGCCCCTGCCCGCCCCGCTGATATGGCAACCGGAGCCCGCCGCCGGCGACGGTCGGTGTCCGTCCCGCGCCTGATTCTGTATGTTTTCTGCGCGATGGTGCTCGTCTATCTCGTGTTCCCGGTTCTGGTGGTTATTCCGTTGTCGTTCTCCTCGGCGCAGTATCTGACCTTCCCGCCACCGGGGTTCAGCCTGCAGTGGTATCGCAATTTCTTCACACGCTCGGACTGGGTGAGCGCTGCCATTCTCAGCTTCTGGGTGGCGTCTGTTGTGATGATTCTGGCCACGATCCTCGGGACCCTTGCGTCAATCGGGCTGGTGCGCGGCCGGTTTCCCGGCCGGGGTGTCGTCAACACATTCATCGTCTCGCCGCTGATTGTCCCGGCGATCATCGTCGCAATCGGGATCTACTTCTTCTATGCGCAGCTCGGGCTGGTTGGACGCCCGATCGCGCTCATTACGGCGCACACGGCGCTGGCCGTGCCGTTCGTCGTCGTGAACGTCACGGCCACGCTGTACGGCTTCGATGAGCGGCTGGAGTACGCGGCGATGAACCTCGGTGCGAACCGACTGCGCACGTTCTGGCATGTGACGCTGCCGATCATCCGCCCGGGGGTGTTGGCCGGCGCGTTGTTCGCCTTCATCACGTCGTGGGATGAGCTGATCGTTGCGATCTTCATCTCGGGAACCGGCGCGGTGACGCTGCCAAGGAAGATGTGGGACAGCATCCGGTTCCAGATCGACCCGACGATTGCCGCCGTCTCAACGCTGTTGATCATCATCACTGGCTCGCTGTTCTTTAGCGCCGAGATGCTGAGGCGACGCTCTGAGCGCATGCGCACCACCGTAGTGGCCGAGGAGGCGGTGGAAGTCGCCTGACGCAATACAGGCGGGCACTCCTCTGGTGATTCAGGAGGGGAGCGAGCCGAACTGGCTCGCGGTTGGCTCCGCTCAACAGAACCACGATTCGGTCAGCCTTGGAGGCTGTCCCGGCGGACGAGTGCGTTTGCGCTCGACCGTTGGAGGCGCGACGCCGGCCATTGCCCAGGCAGCGGCCTTGATTCGCTCGAACGTCTCCTCCGGCTCGCACGACGCGGATTCCGCGCCCTCAACGATGGCTGCGACCTCGCGTTGGAGC
>MTKZ01003981.1_pt1 | contig 15344 bp, 16 predicted proteins | sample 1042781 | NCBI WGS metagenome assembly MTKZ01 (sample SAMN06212207, study PRJNA360539) | anaerobic digester metagenome | biome: Wastewater treatment plant; material: sludge; isolation source: anaerobic digester fed with sludge from wastewater treatment plant | place: Denmark: WWTP Viborg ...
CACGTGGTGGCGGCGCCAGTGGGCGAGGCCATGGCGGTCCATGCACTCGATTCGCTCGACTCCTGCGCCGACGTCATCATGCGCCACGACGCCGAGCTGGATGTCACGGTGCTGCAGTTGCTGACGCCGGCAGGGGATGCGGCTGCGTCGGCCGGCGCAGCCGATGCGTTGATCGACGCCGTCGCCGCCATCGGCGTGGCGGATCTCGAAGCCCGGCTCGGCCGTCCGGACCCGGCCTCAGCGCGACAGTAACGACACCCACGGTGCAACTGGGTGCGTTTTGTTCATACAGGGTGAAGTAAAGACACCCAGATCAGGCATGGGTGTCTCTACTCCATCAAGCTGCCGGCGACCTCAACGGCGATCTACTCGCCGCCAACCTCGGTCGTGTCGTAGGTCCAGCGGACCGGTGGCAGGCCCGGCCGGAGCGCTTCCGCCCGGTCGTAGGCGAGCCGCAGGATCGCTGGGTCCTTGGGCGACGGTCGACTTGCCCGAGGCAATCGGGCCGGCAACGACGACGAGAAGTGCGCTGGCACCCGGTCTTGCCCGCCGCCCGGTCGGCGCGCTCCACCCATACTGGTGAGCATGACGATCGACCATGCTGTTGGCGCCGATGACGGCCCGCACGAGGGAATGACGCCGCTCGGGCCGGTCGAGGCCTTGGCCTTCGACCAGGCGCACCTGTGGCACCCCTACACGTCGATCCCCGCCAGCCCTCAGCCGCTGCTGGCCACCTCGGCATCGGGGTGCAGGCTCAACGTGCGCACGCCCGATGGGGAGGAGCGCTCGCTCGTCGACGGCATGTCGTCCTGGTGGGCGGCGGTCCACGGCTATTCGCACCCGGTCCTGGTCGACGCGGCTCGCAACCAGTTGGGGACGATGAGCCATGTGATGTTCGGCGGGCTCACTCACCAGCCGGCGGTCGAGCTGGGACGCCGGCTCGTCGAGCTGACACCGCCGGGGCTGGAACGGGTGTTCTTCTCCGACTCGGGCTCGGTGGCGGTCGAGGTGGCGGTCAAGATGGCGCTTCAGCACTGGGCCTCCTTGGGACAGCCCGACAAGAACCGACTGCTCACCTGGCGCAGCGGCTACCACGGCGACACGTTCATGGCGATGTCCGCCTGCGACCCCGAGGGTGGCATGCACTCGATGTGGTCCGGCGTCGTTCCCGCCCAGCACTTTGTCTCCGAGCCGCCGGCCGGCATCGATGCGCCGATCGACCAGGCCTTTGTTGCCGAGATCGACCGCGCACTCGAAACCCAGCGCAACGAGCTCGCAGCGGTGATCGTCGAGCCGGTCGTCCAGGGCGCCGGTGGCATGCGCTTCCACAACCCCGGCTACCTGCGGGTGCTGCGCGAGCGCTGCGATCATCATGGGGTGCTGTTGATCTTCGACGAGATCGCCACCGGGTTTGGCCGCACCGGGCCGATGTTCGCCGCCGAGTGGGCCGGGGTCACCCCGGACATCATGTGCGTCGGCAAGGCGCTCACTGGCGGCATGATGACCCTGGCTGCCACCCTGTGCACCGACCGGGTGGCGACGGCCATCACCGCCGGCGATGTGCCGGTGCTGGCCCACGGCCCGACGTTCATGGCCAACCCGCTGGCGTGTGCCACGGCGGTTGCGTCCCTCGACCTGCTCGGGTCATCGCATTACCGCACCTCGGTGGAGCGGATTGAGGGGGCGCTGTCGAGTGGCCTGGCTGAGGCCCGTGACCTGCCGCAGGTGAGCGACGTGCGAGTGTTGGGCGCCATCGGCGTGATCGAGCTGGACCACCCGGTCGACATGGAGCGCGCTACGGCAGCTGCCATCGACGCCGGGGTGTGGCTGCGCCCGTTCCGCAACCTGATCTACGCCATGCCGCCATACATCTGCACCGACGAGGAGGTCGGCGCGATCTGCACGGCGATGCGGGCGGTGGCCGAGGCCCACCCGCCCGCCTGAGGGCGGCGGGCGCCGAGGTGACGGGTGCCTCGGGAGCGGGCGGGTGCCACCTGCCAGGATGGGCCGACCCCCATCGAAGGAGCCAACGCCATGTCCAGCCTCCCCACGCTTCCCGACGGTCTTGAGCTCACCCGCACCACCAAGCTTTTCGACAACGACACCGCCCCCGCCGGGCTGCTCAAGGCACACCAGGTGGCCGAGGGCGTGTGGGCGCGACTGGTCATGCATTCCGGTTCGGTCGGGTTCGTGTTCGAGGACAGGCCCGACGACGTGATCACGGTTGCTGATGGCGGCAACGTCGTGATCCCGCCGCAACGGCTCCATCACGTCGTCCTGGGCGAGCCGGCGACCTTCGTCGTCGAGTTCTACCGGCCCGCCGCCGAGGAAGAGGTGGATCGGGAGACGGTGACGTTCTCGACCGGCCTACGTGGATCGCCGGGTCCCGTCGACCCCCAGTGATCGATATTCCGATCAGGTGATCGGAATATCGATCACCGGCACCGACGCCGTGATCCCCAGTGTCAGCCGGTATGTGTCAGCCGGTGAAGGCCGGCCGAAGCGGAGCGGCAGCAGCGACGGGTTGGGACGGCTCATCCCGCGCTACGCGTCGGGGCGTCTGGTCGTCGACCGGGCCGACCCACAGCTGGTAGTCACCGGCCGACGCGACCGTGGCTGTGATCAGCCGTCCGCCGGGCACCTCGGTTTCGACCACGTCGGCCAGGTTGCGCACCGTGACCGGGTGGGCGGCGTCGTCGCTCGTCGGGGTCCACACAATCAATTCTCCGCCTAGCTCGGGCGCAGCGGCGGTCAGCGCCATGTTGCCGGTATCGGGGTCGCTGCGCAGCTTGGTGATCCGTCCCGGCGTCGCCCGGGGGTAGCCCCGGCCGAGGATGTCGAGAAACGCGTCGTTGGGGCCCAGGTCGAGGTTGGCCGGGCACTCCATGAGGTTGAGGTGGGTCTGCACGCCGGGCGGTGACACCACTGTGCCGCCGACCCACTCGAGCGAGTGCGGGTCACCACAGGACTGACGCCACTGCCACCAGGCGCCACCCCACGCCAGCCGGTCCTCATCGGCGGCGTAACGCCGGGCCTTGACCAGCGTCGTCTCGCTGGTGTCCCAGAACCCGTACTCGCCACCCCAGTTGGGCACGCCCAGACCGGCGGTCAACCCATCTACCGCCTCGTTGAGGCTCTCGATGGTGAAGCCGTTTTCGATCGACTCCGAGTAGTTGTGCACCGATGCCACGATGTTGGTGGTGTCGAGATCGACTGACTTCGGGTCGGGGATGACCAGGCCGCGGCTGAGGTCGCCTGCCGGAAGCGCCGGTTCGATGAAGATGAGCTGGCCAAACGGTGCGTCTACCTGTGCCGGTCGGATCGCAAAGACGACCTGTGCCAGAAACTCGTTATAGGTCGTGTTGAGCTCGCCGGCGGGCTTGGAGTTCTCGGGTTCGTTCAGCACGTCGAACCCGGCCACCTCGCTGCTGCCGGCGAAACGCTTGGCGACCGCAGCCCAGCTGGCGGCAAACCGGTCGCGGATGCCGTCGGTGTTGTCGTAGAAGTTGTTCCATGCGCGGTTGACTGCCGGCGAGCTATTGCGCTCGCCGTTGGTGAGACAGGTGGACAGCCCGTCGGTGAGCGTGGCCCAGGCCGGCGCGAGTAGGCGTCCTGGTGCATGTCGATCACGCTGTACATGCCGTGCTCGGCAGCGGCTCGGACGTAGGCGTCCACCTCGTCCAGGTAGTCCTGGTCAATGTTGCCTCGCGTGGGTTCCACCCTCGACCAGGTGATCAGCAGCCGGATCACGCTGAAGCCGTGGGCCGACATCTCGGCCCAGTCCGCATCGCTCACCGGGATGGTGGGGTCCAGCTCGGGAACGCCCTGCCAGTACTCGCCCAACGAGTTGACGTTGGCACCGCGCAACAACACATCCCGATCCTGGGAGTCGACGATGCGGCGATCCGCCGATGTCGACAGCGGCAACAGCCTGAGGGCGTCGGCCGCTTCGTCGGCCGGAGCAGCCGAAGCAGGTTTCTCAGCAACGGGGACGACGGAGAGTCCAGCCGCCAGCGCCAGCGCCAGCGCAACCGCAACCGCGGGGCGTGGCCGGCGGCGTGTCTGCCGGTGCTGTGGTCGTGTGGACTTCATCGGTTCCCGCGCTCGCACAACAGACCTGTCGGTCGACCTGCGTTGTGGTGTGGGCACGTTGAACACATTGTGCGCCAACGCCTTTGTGTTCTGGTGCGGCGAGCCTTGGCGGCTCGCCGGAGACCATGCCTGAAGACCGGGGGTGATCAGGTGCCCGCTCGGTATGGTCGGAAGAATGCCCTCCCCTGACATCGCCTCGTTCGACCCGTTCGCCGGCCCCCCACGCTTGCAGGGAGCTCGTCGGGTCGGTGTCCGGCCAGGCACCGAGCTGATCCACCCGCTCGCCGTCACCGGCGAGCGCCCGCTCCGCTTCGAGGTCGTTGGGCTGCCCGGCGGGCTTACCGTGGACGGCGACGGCATCGTCAGGGGAACGGCCCCTGCACAGCCGGGCGACCATGAGCTGACGATGGCTGCGTCCAACGAGTTGGGGTCGATCGCCGAGTCGGTCACCCTCTGCGTGGGCGACACGCTGGCGCTCACCCCGCCGATGGGCTGGAACTCGTGGAACGTGTATGGCGCCTCGGTCAGCGCCGAGGTGGTGTTGGCGGTGGCCCAGGCGATGGTCGACACCGGCATGCGCGACCTTGGCTACTCCTACATCAACATCGACGACTTCTGGCACGCCGCCGGGCGTGCCGCCGACGGTCGGCCGTTGGCCAATCCCAAGACGTTCCCCGACGGCATGGCGCCGGTGGCCGAGCGGGTGCACGAGCTGGGCCTGAAGTTGGGCATCTACTCCGACGCCGCCGAGCTCACCTGCGGGGGGTGTTACGGCAGCCTCGGCCACGAACAGGTCGACGCCGAGGCCTACGCCGAGTGGGGTGTCGATCTGTTGAAGTACGACTACTGCCATGCCCCCGTCGGTCGGGACGCTGCCATTCAACGCTACGGGGCGATGGGGCGGGCGCTCGCCGGGGCCGACCGGTCGATCGTGTTCAGCGTGTGCGAATGGGGCCTGCGCCAACCTTGGCGCTGGGCGGCCGATCTTGGCGGCTCCTACTGGCGGACCACGCCCGACATTTTCGACTCGTACTCCTGGCTGCCCATCGGCGTGCGGGGTCTCGCCGCCCGCAACGTGAAACTCAACCGCTTCGCCCGGCCGGGCCACTGGAACGATCCCGACATGCTGCTCGTCGGAAACCGTGGTCGGGGCAAGAGCACGGGGGAATTGCGACTTCCCAAGGGGCCCCGGCCCAAGGTGTGGAGCTTTCGCGGCATCACCGACGTGCAGGCCCACAGCCACATGACGCTGTGGTCGATGATGGCGGCGCCGTTGCTCACCTCCCACGACCTGGCCTCGACCGGCGAGTTCGATCGGCGGTTGCTGACCAATCCCGAGATCCTGGCGATCAACCAGGACGAGCTGGGCGTCCAGGCGCGCAAGGTCTCTCCACGCTTCCGGGCGTGGGTGTTGGCGAAGCCGCTGGTCGACGGATCGATGGCGGTGTCGATCACCAACATGGGACGTCGGTCGCGTCGGGTGAGCGTGCCGCTCAGCCAGGTGGGCTGGCACGGCACTGCCCAGGTCCGGGACGTTTGGCGGATGCAGGACGTCGGCCGATTGGATCGCCTCGACGTGGAGCTGGGGCCCTTCGCGTCGGTGGCCTACGTCTGTCGCCGAACTGGGTGACGGCGCCGAAGCCGCAAACCTTGGGCCGACGCTTCGTCGACGGGCCGTCCGGGATTAGCTTCTGGACCCGAACGATGACGGAGGATGCCTTCACATATGGACCTACGGCGCATGACCCCGTCCGGCATCTCGGCGATGATCGACTCGGTCCGTCATCGCAACGATCCGAGCGTCCAGGCCGACCTCAACTGGCAACGCCAGGGCGTCGACCTGCCCGCAGGCCTGGAGCTTCAATGGCTGGGCACGGCCGGGTTTCGTTTGGCCTACGGGGGGACGACCATCGTGATCGACCCGTACCTGTCCCGGGCGCCCCTCGGGGATCTGGCGCTCAACAGCGCGCTGCGCAGCGATGCGGTGAGGGTCGACCGGCTGATCCCGCATGCGGATGCGGTGCTCGTCGGCCACAGCCACTTCGACCATGCGGTCGATGTGCCGCACCTGGCCGCGGCCCATGGCTGCCCGGTGTACGGCTCGGCGTCGGTGCACCACCTGCTCGGCTTGTTCGGGTTGGCTGAGCATTCGGTGGTCGTCGAGCCGCGCCGGCGTTACGAGGTCGGTCCGTTCACCATCTCGTTCACTCCAAGTCTGCATTCGAAGCTGCTGGCGGGCCTGAAGGTGCCAAGCGACGGCGAGCTGACGTGTGACTCGCTCGACGACCTGGGCGGTCGGCAGTACCGGTGCGGCCAGGTGTGGGGGATCACGATCGAGGTCGCCGGCATCACCTTGTACCACCAGGGTTCGGCCGACCTGGCCGACGACGAGGTGACCACCCGCAATGTCGACGTGCTGTTGTGCGGGATTGCCGGCCGCATGTGGTCGCCCAACTTTACCCGCCGGATGATCACCGCATTCGATCCGTCCCTGATCGTTGCCCACCACCACGACGACTTCTTCCGTCCGGTCGATTCCAAGATGGGCTATTCCTTCAACGTCAACCTGGGTGGGTTCGTCGACGAGGTTGCCGCTGTCGACCCCAACCTGCCGGTGCGGGTGCTCCAGCCGCTCGAGACTGTGACGGGCTCAACAACGTAGGGGGTTGCTCCAGGGTACCCCCGGGGGTATGCTGGCGAACATGTGCCAACGAGTGACGTGTTCAACATGCCAGCGCCCGACCTACGCCGGATGTGGTAGCCACATCGAGCAGGTGTTGGGCGACGTTGCCCCTGCCGATCGTTGTCAGGGCCACTCCCGAAGCGCGGGTGATCCCACGGCCAAGCGTTCTTGGTTCGGGCGCCGCGGCGCCAGCGTGTAGCGGTGGACCTGCCCGAGGAGGTCGTTGACGACCTACGGAAGCGCCTTCGCCGCATCGGTGGGCAGATCGAGGGTATCGAGCGCATGCTCGACGACGGCCGGGAGTGCCGCGACCTGGTCACCCAGATCTCCGCCGCCAACCGGGCGTTGGAGCGGACCGGGTTTCGCTTGGTCAGCGCTGGGATGACCTATTGCATCTCCAACCCGGACAAGGCTGAGGCCGAGGGCTACCCGATCGACGAGGTCGAAAAGATGTTCCTGCGCCTGGCCTGAACGGTCGGTCTACGCCTGAGGCGGTTCCTTGAGCTGAGCCTGCATGGCCTGCTCGGCCTCGAACTTCTTCTTGCGCCACGGAGCGATGCCATCGACCTCGGCATCGAGCGACAGGCTCAGCACGGTTCGCACGACGACGAGCACGCCCAGGGTGACCACGCTCTCGACCGTGCTCTCCACCGCCACGGTCTTGATCACGTCGGCGGCGACCAGCACCTCGAGGCTCAACAGCAGGGTGCGGCCCAGGCGGATCCGGCTCTGCTCGTAGGCCGGCTGCTTGCGGATCAGCGCAACGACGGTGGTCCATGCAACCAGCACGGCACCGACGATCAGGATGCCCACCCCAACCAACTCGAAGGCTTGGGCAACCTTCGACATCCCCTCGGCGAACTCCATCGCGTCTCCTTCGTTGGCTTACGTGCTCGTCCACGTCGAGTTCGACGTGTTGGTCGGGTGGCTTCGGACGGCGCTGCCGCGCCGCCGAAGCGGGTCAGGCGCTGGCACCGCCGTCGATCTCCAGCGTGGTGCCGCTGATGTTGGCGGCCTCGCTCGATGCCAGGTAGGCGACGGCGGCGGCCACCTCCACGGCTTCGACCAGTCCCCCCATCGGTGACATCGACCGCTGGAGCAGCGTCATGTCGGCGTCCTCGGGCAGGTGGTAGTCGCTGAGGAACGGGGTGTTGACCGCACCCGGGCACACGGCGTTGACCCGCACGCCCGTCGACGCCAGCTCGACCGCCATCGACTTGGTCAGCGCGATGACGCCGCCCTTCGATGCGCTGTAGGCAGCGTTGTAGGGGGTGCCTCGAACGCCCGACAGCGACGCCATGTTGACGATTGCGCCGGTCGTCTCGAGCAGGGCCGGCAGCGCCGCCTGGGAGAGGAAGAATGTGCCGGTGAGGTTCACCTCGATCAGCTTGCGCCATTCCTGCGGGGTGACGTCCTCGATCCGGTTGCCCGCCCCGATGCCGGCGACGTTGACGAGGATGTCCAGCTGATCGTGGCGCTCGAGCGTCTCGGCGATCGCCGCAGCGCAGGATTCGGGGTCGGTGACGTCGCAGATGACGCCGTCCTCGATCTCGGCGATGTCGGCGGCGACGACGGTGGCGCCCTCCTCGACCAGGCGATCAACGACAGCAGCGCCGATGCCGCTGGCTGCTCCCGAGACCAACGCAACCTTGTTCTCCAACCGTTCCATGTGAGTGATCCTGCCTTCAAGGTTCGAACGTGAGGTGACGTCCGAGGGTACCGGTGAGCCCGACGAACATCTCGCGAGTGTCGAAGCGCCATCGCTCGTCTACCCGGTGGAACGTGTCGTGATAGCGGCCGGTGATGATCGCCTGCAGTGGCAGCCCGTCGCTGGCCTGAAACACCGTGTAGTACGAACGTGCCTTGGCGGTGGCCTGGTCCCCGGCGACGGTCACCGCCACGTTGGTGGTGACGTGGTGGGTGCGGGGCGTGCCGTCTGGATGAATGCGCACCGCAGCCTCGTACATGACGCGCACCTGCTCGGAGCCCTCGTAGACCACGCCTGGGGCTGCCTGGATACGGCCGTCGGAGAACAGAGCGGCCACGCTGTCCAGGTCGCCCAGATCGAATCGCTCCGCATACGCATAGATCAGGTTCTCGATCTCACGCTCACTGTTCCCCACGGCACCGGATGATACTGATGCCCCATGGCGACCGACTTCTCAGGCCGGTCCGGTCACCAGCTCGTAGCTGATTTTAAGTCGGCGGTAGGTCGGCTCGGCCCGCTCGTCGCGGGTGAGAAGGATTCGCTCATCGGCGTGAGCAGCCAAGGCAACCAGGCCGTCGTACACCGCACCACCAGCGATCCCGAAACCCGCAAAGTGGTCGAGTATCTCAAGCTGGCTCTGGGTCGGCGCTGGGCACGAGTTCGGAAAGTTGTGCAGGACCACGCGTCCTGCCGACTGTGCACTGAGCCGTGCAGGCCCCGGCAACCGGGTGAGTACCGAGTAGGTCTCGATCGCAGCGTGTCCGGCCAGCGCAGGTTCACGCCTCCGAACAAGATCGACACACCATGAGTGATGGGCGTGGGTGGTGTCGAGCGCTGGAACCGCGACGCTCGTGTCGCAAGCGAATCGCAGGGTTCCGGTCACCGCTGCATTGCGTCCCGAAGTCGGTTGATCACTTCGTCCGTCACTGGCTCATGGTCGCCCTCGGGCGCCAGGAGCACCAGGAAGCCGTCACGTTCTTCAATACGACGCTCCCTTGACACCACAGGCTCCATGCGGATGCCGACGCCATCTTCGTGGATCGTCAACTTCGAATCGGGTCCAATTCCGAACGCCGTGCGCAGCTGCTTGGGGATGACGACTCGACCGACCTTGTCGACTGTTACTTCCATGGCCGCAAGGCTACCCACCATTGGGAATCGATTCCCATCATCGCTGGGTAATCCTGGATTCCTTCTCGATGGTGATGTATGTCGCCCTCGATGGGTTCGCCTCGCGCGTCCTAGCCGCGGGGAACGTCGATCCAGGGGACGTCCTTGTCGGTCCGGGGCTCGCCGGGGAGGCCGAGCACCTGCTCGCCGAGGATGTTCTTCATGATCTCGGTGGTGCCACCCTCGATCGTGTTGGCCCGCGCCCGCAGGAAGGCGTGCCCGGCGGTGCCGCCGGTGAGGGCCGCAATCGTGGGACGCCGGAAGGTGAAGTCGTAGTCGATCTGGCCGGCGGGGCCCATCACATCGAGCACCGCCTCGGAGATGTCCTGGTTCAAGATGGCGCCGACCGCCTTGCCCACCGATCCCTCGGGGCCGGGGTTGCCGGACTTGGCCGCCTGGGCGGCGCGCTGGTTGGTCAGGCGCAGCACCTCGGAGCGGACGTACAGCGCCATCACGTCGTCGCGAACGCCGGGGGCGAGCGTGTCGGCGTTGGCCGTGTAGGCGCTGACCAGCTCGGCGATCGGGCCGCTGCCTGGCTTGGGCGCATTGCCCCCGCCGCCGCTTCCGCCGATGGCGGTGCGCTCGTTCATCAGGGTGGTCAGCGCAGCCCGCCAGCCCTCGCCCTCGGCGCCGATGCGGTCGGCGTCGGGCACCCGCACGTCGGTCATGTAGACCTCGTTGAACTCGGCCTCGCCGGTGATCTGTCGCAGCGGCCGCACGTCCACACCCGGCGCCTTCATGTCGAGGGCGAAGTAGGTCATGCCGCGGTGCTTTCGGGCCTGGGGGTCGGTGCGGGCGACCAGCATGCCCCAGTCGGCGATGTGGGCGAGGGTGTTCCACACCTTCTGGCCGTTGATCAGCCACTCGTCGCCGTCCTTGATCGCCTTGGTGCCCAGACCGGCGAAGTCCGACCCGGCGCCGGGCTCGGAGAACAGCTGGCACCACTTCTCCTCGCCGGTAAACATCGGGCGCAGGAAGCGCTGCTTCACGTCGTCTGATCCGTGGGTGAGGATCGTCGGCGCTGCCAGGGCGATGAAGAACTGGGACAGATCCATTGGTGGCGCGCCGGCCTCGGACAGTCGCCGGTTGACGTTCTGCTGCAGCTGGGGTGCCACACCCAGCCCGCCGTTGCCCTGCGGATACTGCACCCAGGCCAGCCCGGCATCGAACTGGTGCCCCCGGAACTCCTCGTAGCCCTCGGTCGTCGGGTCGTGCTCGGCCAACAGGGCGTCGAGTACGGCTTCAACCTTGGCTGCGTCAGCGTTTGTCATGGCTGACAGTATTCCAGGGCAATCAACAGCGTGCCCCGTGGAGTGGGTTCACGAATCATCGCAGGTGTTAGGCGGCGCCGGTGACCACTCTGGCGTCAGGGCTGGAGGTCGCCCCGCTCTGCCAGCCCGTCGAGCAGCATGTGGAAGTACATCAGCCCGGCGTAGGGGGCCCATGGCTCCATCAGGGTCAGGATCTGCTCCCGGTCGGGTGGGTTGGTGAGGGTAAAGAATCGCTGCAGCTTGTTGCGAGCACCGATATCGTCGGCGGGGAAGACGTCGATGTTGCCGAGACCCCGCAGCAAGGCGTATTCGGCCGACCATCGTCCGATCCCGCGGAGGCCGGTCAGCATCCCGGTTGCGGTTTTCCGGTCGGCCGACGCCAACAGGGTCTCGTCGATGGCGCCCGCAAGCACGGCGTCAGCGCTGTCCATGATGTATTCCGCCTTGCGCATGCTGAAGCCCAGCTGGCGGAGGTCGTGCACCGATTCGCCGAGAACGGCGGCCGGTTCGGGGAACGTGACCATGCCATGGTCGTCGTCCGGACGCACCCCGAACCGTTCGGAGATGCGGTTGAGTAGCTCGATGCCCACCTCCAGGGACAGCTGCTGGTTGGCGACCGCATTGACGAGGGCCTCGAACAGCGTGGGAAACCTGGGTGGCTTCACCCCGCGCATGCGTTCCGCCAGCGGTCCGACCAGGGCATCTTCGTCGGCCAGGGCGTAGAAACCGCTGAGGTCGACGTCCAGCCCCAGCAGGCGGGTCAGCTGCGCCTCGACCGACTGCCGTTCGTCGACCGTGAGGGCACCGGCGGTCAGGTTGCGGACGATCAACAGGGGGTCATCGGGATCGTCGCGCTGTTCAACCTCGACGGTGACCGCCCGATCTCCGACGTGCAGTGCCCGTCGGTAGGTGCCCTCCCAGCGGTCGACCAGGTTCTTGCCCCGCCGCCGCAGCGCCCACACTGTGAGATCCAGGCGAAAGGGCGGGCGTGGACGCAGCAGGATCTCGTCGTCGCCCCCAGTGGCACGGGCTTGAGCGTCGATTCTGCCCCCTGCGGTTTGCCGTTTGACGTCACGGGTACAAATGGACTCCACAAGATATGCGAGGAGTGAGATGTCGAACGACGCCAAGGTGAGCAAGAACATCGTTGAAGTACTCGAGGACGGAAAAAAGGGGTTCGACCACGCTGCTGACAAGCTGGCCGAGTCCAACCGGGCCGACCTGGCACCCATGTTCCGTGAGTTCTCGGAGCAGCGGGCCGGTTTCGCAGCTGAACTCACGACGATGGCTGCTGCCTACGGCGACGAGATCGACGAGCACGGCTCGGTCAAGGGCACGATCCACCGCGGCTGGATGGCCGTCAAGGACGCACTGTCCGGCTCCGACCCCGACGGCATTCTCGATGCCGCCGAGCAAGGCGAGGACCACGCTGTCGATTCCTACAAGAAGGCGCTCGACGAGGACATCTCGCCAGAGCTGAAGGACGTCCTCCGTCGCCAGATGGGCACGGTGCAGGCCACGCACGACCAGGTGAAGGCGCTGCGCAACGCGACCGACTGAGTCCAGCTTCACGCTGTACCTGATGGGCCTTTACCCGAGAGCGAGGCTCCCGGGTGAGGGCCCATCGTCGCGTCCGGCCTGCGAGTCAGCGGTGACCTCGGACGGTGAGTTCGCCGATGCCGGTGCCGTCTCCAAGTCGGCCCAGGTGCACGCCGGCAGCGTCGCACATCTTCGTGAGCTGCTGGCGGCTGACCATCGGTACGTGTTCACGCTGATTCACAAGTTCGGCCTCGACCGGACCGCCGGTGTGACGACCATGCCGGTGCTGTCGGATCGATCCGACGTGATCGTGATCACCGACGAGGCCCACCGCAGCCAGTACGACACGCTGGCGCTCAACATGCGCCGGGCGCTGCCCAACGCCTCGTTTATGGGGTTCACCGGCACGCCGCTGATCGACGGCGAGGAGCTGACCCGGGAGCAGTTCGGCGATTACGTGTCGATCTACAACTTCAGCGATGCCATCGAGGACGGCGCCACGGTGCCGCTCTACTACGAGAACCGCATCCCCGAGATTCAGCTGACCAACGAGAACTTCGCCGACGAACTGGGCGAACTGCTCGAGGATGCCGAGCTCGACGAGGAGGCCGAGGGGCAGCTGGCTCGAAGGTTCAGCACCGAATACACGCTGCTGACCCGGCCCGACCGGCTGCGCAAGATCGCCGAGGACCTGGTGCGCCACTTCGTCGGCCGGCGGTTTGCCGGCAAGGCGATGTACGTTGGGCTCGACAAGGCGGCGGCGGTCCGTATGTACGACTACGTCAGCGAGGCGTGGGCCGAACATCTGGCCGAGCTGCGCATCGAGCACGATGCGCTGCCTGTGTTGGAACGGCCGTGGCTGGCCAGCCGCATCGAGTTGATGGAAACCACCGACATGGCGGTCGTCGTCAGCCAGGCCCAGAACGAGATCGCCCACATGGAGGCGGTGGGGCTGGACATCAAGCCCCACCGGGCCCGCATGATCTCCGAGGATCTCGCCGCCAAGTTCAAGGCCACCGACGACCCGCTGCGCATCGTGTTTGTGTGCGCCATGTGGATGACCGGGTTCGATGCCCCGGCCGTGTCGATGATCTACCTCGACCGGCCCATGCGTAACCACACGCTGATGCAGACGATTGCCCGGGCCAACCGGGTGTTCCCCGACAAGGACAACGGGATGATCGTCGATTACATCGGCGTGTTCCGCAACCTGGAGAAGGCGCTCGCGATCTACGGGGCGGCCAACGTCGAGGCCCGCGTGGACTCGCCCATCCAGAACGTTGAGGCGCTGGGGTCCAGCTGGGTCTGGCTATCGACAAGGTCATTGAGCTGTGTGCCTCCCGTAATGTGGATGTCGTGGCGCTGAGGGAGGCGTCCGGGTTCGAGTTCATCCCGCTGCGTGATGACGCGGTGAACAAGTTGCTGGTGGACGAGATCACGAAGGCCTCGTTTCTGGCGTCGGCACGGCTGGCCCGCAAGCTGTTCAAGGCGCTGCTGCCCGACCCTGCGGCGGCCGCCCACCAGGGCACGATCGCTGCGATCCGGACGGTTGCCGAGCGGATCACCGACCTGTCCCGTCCGACCGGTCCTGACCTCAGCGACGTCACCGACGCGGTCGATGAGTTGCTGGATCGGTCGGTGGGCGCCGAGGAGTACGTGATCCGAGCTGCTGCCGAGGGGAGCGAGCCCGACCCGCTGATCGACCTCTCCAAGATCGACTTCGACTCACTCGCCGCAGCGTTCGCCGGCCGCAAACGGGCCGAGACCGACCGGCTGGCAGCATTGTTGAAGGAGCGGGCCACTGCGGCGGCCACTCGTAAACCGACCCGCCAGGACCTGGTGGAGCGCATCGAGGAGCTGATCGCCCAGTTCAACGCGGGCAGCCTCAACATCGACGAGTACCTCCGACGGCTCGTCTCGCTCAACAACACGCTGTCGGACGAGGAACGCCGGACCATTACCGAAGGGCTCGACGAACAATCGCTGGCAGTCTTCGACCTGCTCACCACGCCCGAGCCGGAGCTGACCGACGCCGAGCGAGCGTCGGTGAAGGAGAGCGCCAAGGAGCTGCTGGCGGAACTACACGAGTGGCTGGTGTTCGACTGGCGACGGAAGACCGAGACGATGGCCGGCGTGCGCACCACGATCAAGAGCGTGCTCGACGACGGGCTGCCGGACGACCCATATCCATCCGAACTTTTCGACACCAAGGTCGACGCCGTCTTCAACCACATCGTCTCGTCGTACGCCGGAGACGGAGCCAGCGTGTACAGCGACGGCGCCGCGGCGCCGTCCGGCAGCACGGCCACGCTACAACAAGGCGATGGAGGACTCGGTGGTGAAGACCGTGGCGGGCTTCCTCAACACCGATGGCGGCACGCTGCTGATCGGGGTCGGGCCCGACCTCAAGACCGTTGGCCTCGACCAGGATTACGAGAAGGTGAAGCCCAAGAATGGCGACGGCTTCGTCAACCGGTTGACCACCCACCTCATCAACGCGATTGGCAATGTCCCGGTGTCGCGAACGCGGGCACGGATCGTTGTGCGCGAGGGCCGGGAGATCTGCCGGGTCGATGTTGCTGCGATGCCCGATGGTGTGCGCGCGAAGACAAGTAAGGCCGACAGCGTGTTCTTCGCGCGATTGAACAACTCCACCCGTGCCCTCCCAGAAGTCGACGTGGCCAGCTACCTGGCCACCCGTCCGAGCCATCTCATGACCGGGCTGACCGCAGGTTGCCCAGGCGCTCCGATTCCCGACGCCAAAAATCGGCAGATGGTCCAATTGGAACGCAATGCCCTCTTGCGGAGACTTGGGCGGCGGAGGCCAGGGGCCGATGCCACTCGTAGGCCAGTGCCGCTCGGAGCTCGGCCTCGGTCAAAC
>MTKZ01023275.1_pt1 | contig 15332 bp, 13 predicted proteins | sample 1042781 | NCBI WGS metagenome assembly MTKZ01 (sample SAMN06212207, study PRJNA360539) | anaerobic digester metagenome | biome: Wastewater treatment plant; material: sludge; isolation source: anaerobic digester fed with sludge from wastewater treatment plant | place: Denmark: WWTP Viborg ...
CCCCACTCCACATTAGTCACTCGCCCGCACGTTGGCATCACGGCTCAGTTGGCAAGGTGCTCTGCCCCGAAAGATCGGGGCCACGCAAGACCTCGTCAAGCGCACCGAGCAGTCTATCTCGCACTCACGAGAGTGTCAAGGGGACTTTCGGCACCCGTACGAAACGCGACCAGCGGCCACGGCGCTCGGGCAGCGCCCACACCGGCCTTGCGACACCCAGTATATCGCGAACGACCGCCCACGTCTACTATTCCTCCCAACTCCACGGTACGATGGATCCTCATGGATCATCGCCCGTTTTGACACGAGGAGGAATCGGACAGTATGCCTCAACGAAAGCCAGTGATTGGCATCACACCATCCCCTATGGAGGATTCCCAGCCGCACGGTTCCTTCGATCGATACGCGATCTCGACGACCTACACGGAGGCGGTGGAAGCGGCCGGCGGGGTGCCGCTCGTTATCCCGCCACAGGCCGGCAACATCGATGAGATTCTCTCGATCGTCGACGGGTTGCTCCTGAGTGGTGGTGGCGATATCGACCCGATACTCTACGGCGACGACACCCTGCATGAGGCCACCTACGGCATCCACCCGGGGCGCGATGCGCTCGAGTTGGCACTCGCCCGAGAGGCGGTCGCCCGCGATATTCCCACGCTCTGTATCTGTCGCGGCGTCCAGGTGTTGAACGTTGCGCTCGGCGGCACGCTCATCCAGGACATCCCCGGCCAATATTCGACGGAGATCGAACACCGGCAACAGGAGCAAGGCATCCGTAAGGAGGAACCGGGGCACACGGTGGCGGTTACTCCCGGGTCGGTCCTTGCACGCACGTATGAGGCAGACACGATCGAGGTCAACTCGTTCCACCACCAGGCGTTGAAGGACATCGCCCCCGGCTTATCGATCGACGCGGTTGCCCCCGACGAGATCGTGGAGTCTGTCTCTGCGTCAGCCGGCCGGTGGATCCTCGGCGTTCAGTGGCATCCGGAGATGATGTTCCGCGAACGCCCCGAACACCTCAAGCCATTTGTGGCGCTTGTTCAACAGGCTCGACTGTCACGCGACAACTCCTGATTTCCTCTGTCAAACAACAACACGAGGGGCGGCTCTGTCGCCGCCCCTCGTGCCCCGGAGTTGATAACTGTGGGGTGTTCCTACGCACTCACGTGCGCCACCATACGCTCGTCGTCGGGAATGCCGATCGGCGGCGCCGTGGCAGCCCGCTGCTGCTGGAATGACTGAGGCATCGCGACATCGAGCGCGTCATCGATCGTGTCAACGAGCACAAACCGCAACTCGTCCCGTAGACCGGCCGGCAGGTCGTCGAGGTCACCCTCGTTGCGACGCGGCAGGATGAACGTCGTGACGCCAGCTCGGTGCGCCGCGAGCGCCTTCTCCTTGATTCCACCAACCGGAAGAATCTGACCACGTAGTGAGACTTCGCCGGTCATAGCGACGTTCTCGTTAGTGGGAATACCGGTCAGGAGCGAGACGAGCGCCACCGTCAGCGCAACACCAGCCGATGGTCCATCCTTCGGTGTCGCGCCGGCCGGAACGTGGATATGGATATCCAGATCCTTGAACCGCCCAGAGTCGATGCCAAGGTCTCGTGCTCGCGACCGGACGAACGACATGGCTGCCTGCGCGGACTCCCGCATTACATCCCCAAGTTGGCCAGTAATCGTCATGTTGCCGCGGCCATCCATCGAGGTCGTCTCGATGAACATGATGTCCCCGCCAACCGCCGACACGCCAACACCGATGGCAACTCCGGGCTGCGCCGTGCGCGTCTCGAGCTCTTCGTAGAAAAATCGAGGGCGGCCCAGGTATTCCCGCACAAGCTCGGGAGTTATCGCCGCCGGAACAGACTCGTCTGCGGCCAGGCGCGTCGCGACCTTCCGGTAGACTGTCCCGATCTCACGCTCCAGATTTCGAACTCCGCTCTCACGAGTGTAGCCCTGGATCACACTGAGAACCGCGGCATCGTCCCAGGCCGGCGCTGACTCACCGAGCGCGTTCGCGGTGCGCTGACGCGGCACCAGGAAGCGCTGGCCGATGTTCAGCTTCTCCTCGTCCGTGTACCCGGTGAGGTGAATGATCTCCATCCGATCGCGCAGAGGCCCGGGGATCGGGTCGAGCAGATTCGCAGTCGTGATGAACATCACGTTGCTGAGATCGAATGGGACGTCGAGATAGTGATCTCTGAATGTGTCGTTCTGCTCGGGGTCCAGAACCTCCAGCAGGGCAGACGACGGATCGCCACGCCAGTCAGCGCCGAGCTTGTCCACCTCGTCAAGGACAAAGACGGGATCGTTCGTGCCGGCCCGTCGGATCGCCTGGATAATTCGTCCCGGCATGGCGCCGATATACGTCCGTCGATGTCCTCGAATTTCGGCTTCGTCGCGCACGCCGCCCAGCGACATTCGCGTGAACTTTCGCCCGAGCGCATCGGCAATCGATTGCGCAAGTGAGGTCTTGCCAACACCCGGAGGACCAACGAAGCACAGAATCGGCTCTCTCGCGTCGATTGGCTCGCCGCCAGCGGCGTGATCGCGTCGCAGCTTGCGAACGGCCAGATACTCCAGGATACGGTCTTTGACCTTTTCCATGTCGTAGTGATCGCGATTCAGAATCTCGCGCGTCTTCTGGATATCGATGTCAGTCTCAGTCGAGATATTCCAGGGTAGCGAAACCAGCCAGTCCAGATAGGTCTTGATCACCCCATATTCGGCTGAGGCTGGCTGAAGCTTCGATAGCCGATCCAGCTCGCGATCAGCCTCGCGGCGCGCCTCTTCGGGCATGCCGGCCTTCTCGATCTGCTCGCGCAACTGCTGAACTTCGGCCTCCTGGCCGTCGCCCTCGCCCAGCTCGCGCTGAATCGCCTTGAGCTGTTCGCGAAGGTAGTAATCCCGCTGCGACTTCTGGACCTCTTCCTGAACGTCCCCCTGGATCTTCTTGCCGAGCTCGAGAAGCTCAAGCTCCTTTGCCATGTATCGACTCAGATGTGTCAGCTTGTCGCGAACCGAGTCGTACTCCAGAAGGATCTGGCGCTCGTCCGGATCCATGCGCAGATTCGTCGCGATGAGATACACCAGCTGGAGTGGCTCATCGACATTGAGGGCAGTCGTAACGAGCTCGTCCGGCAGGTTCGACACGAGGCTGACGAGGCGCTGGAACAGCTCAACTGTCGAGCGCATCAGTGCCTGTGTCTCAATGTCGTCCGTGTCGTGCTCGGGCAGGTCTTTGATAATCGCCGTCAGATACGGCTCTTCATCGACCCAGTTCACAATCCGTACGCGCTTGACCCCCTGAACGGCCAGACGCACTGTGCCGTCCGGCACTCGCATCATCTGGTGGATCGTCGCCAGGGTGCCGATCATCCGTGTCTCGCCAGGGCCAGCTGCATCCTGTTCGGCGTTGTTTTGCAGAACAAGCACAACTGTCCGGTCACCCGATGCGGGGGCGTCGATCAACCGTAGCGAGCGGGGTTGTGCGGCAGCCAACGGGACGACCGTCATCGGAAACACAACGGTCCCGCGCAGCGGCAGAACCGGCAGCGCCGATTGTTCGCCGATCGGGTCGGAAGGCTGGGAATTCGGCTCATCCGAAGAGGCGGGCTGCGGCTCGGCGTCCGCAGCAAGAGCCTCATCGTAGCGCTTCTGCTCGTCAGTCACGCTAGTCTCCTTTGTATCCAATGGGTTGGTTCCATTCACCTCGTCGCGCCGCCTACTCGTTCGTTTCCAGATCGAGAGTGGTGGCCTTCACGGGGATTTTCGTCGCTGCTGCGCGAGGTAATCGAATCGTCAGGATGCCAGCATCGTAATCCGCGCGAATGGCGTCGTGATCGACCGCGAAGGGAACGAAGATATCGGCCGCAAACGGTCCATAGGCAATGCCCATCGCATGGATTCTCCGCCGCTCCTCACAATGGAGTGGCGCGCGTTCACCGCGAATGGCCAGAACCTGGTCGTCAATCGATACCTCTACCTGCACATTCGCGATGCCGCCGATCTCCGCCAGAACGACGAGCTCGACGTCAGTTTCGTATACCTCGACCGGAGGCCGCCATGCTGCCAGCATGCCAGGCGTCAACCTGACACCAACCGGCCGGCTCCCCAGCATCGTCTGGAAGGTATCTTCCATCTCATACTGAATGCGCTGGATATTTCGGCCGCCACGCTTGCGCATCACATACATCACCAGGATCCTTCGGCTCGCTCGGTAGCACACAAATCAACCTGAACCCGGAGTCGCAATACGCAGACCTCGAGCGTCACGATGACAGGGTTAGTCTAGCACGTACGTGGAAAGTTGACAAGGCTCGACTCAAGTATCGAGAGCCGGCGAGGATCGTTTCAGCGATACAGGATAACGATTGTCACGACTCCCCAGGCAACGATGCAGCCTAGAAGCGGGAGGTCGCTCAGTAGCGTCTGCTCTGGTGATCCCCCTGCGTCGCGTCGATGGACGAGGAACAGGTAGCGAAAGAGAGCGTAGAGAACGAACGGAATCGTCAGCATCATCGAGTGATCGTCCGGAAGCGACTCTGCAACGAACGTGTAGAGCGAGTACGCCATCACGGTTGCCGCCGCGGAAATGAGGATGAAGTGATCGAGCAGCTCAGCTGAGTACTCATCGAGGTTGCGCCGGTGGGATCCGGCCGCCATATCGAGCAAGAGCAGCTCGTGCCGTCGTTTGCCGAACCCGACGAAGAGCGCGAGCAGGATTGTGCAGACGTAAAGCCAGGGACTGATCGGCACCCCAATCACGACTGCTCCCCCGGCGGCGCGCAGGACGAATCCCGCGGCAATCGAAAAGACGTCGAGGATCACGACGTGCTTGAGGAACAGACTATAGGCGACCATTAGCGCCACGTAGGCGAACACGACAAGGCCAAATGAAGGATGTAGAGCGATCGCCAACGGTAGCGCGACCGCCAACAACAGCGTCGCGGTTCCCAACGCGAGCTGTGGTGAAACCGCGCCTGACGCTATCGGCCGATTACGCTTTGCTGGGTGGAGCCGATCGGACTCGGCATCCTTGAGATCGTTTATTACGTAGATCGCGCTGCTTGCCATGCAGAACGCCACGAAAGCGCCGATCACAACGAGAAACTGCCCAGGTTGTGCCAACTTGTGATCGAAAACGATCGCAGCGAACACAACCACGTTCTTCGTCCACTGCCGCGGGCGAAGCAATTGCGCGAGCGCCAGCAGCGGCAGCCGAGCCGGCGTCAGCACGGGTTGGTGGTCGTGATGATCTACTTCGGCGCGAGCGCTCCCACGTGATACTCGTTGCTGGGGCTCCAGAGCATCCATCCGTTCCCACCGAAGTCGTTGGCTGCCTTGATCTGCGCGGCCACCTCGGCATCACCATAGTCGATACCTTCACCATACGAGAAGTCCTGAAGCCACGGGCGCAGCTTGTAGGCCGCATCAGGCACTTTCGCGGCGCCGTTGGTGAGACTACTGTAAATCACCTCGTACGGATGGTTGTTCGGAATATCAAGACCGAGATCACCGGGATAGAAATGCGAGGGATAGATCATCGGGCAGACGATATCGACGAGAGGCGCGATCGCCGCGAAGTTCTGGCCAATCCCGCCATCTCCATCGTCCCACATCGTCAGGCCGAAAATATCGACTGCCAGCAGCGAGCCCGTTGGCTTCATCGCGGACTGCATCTGGCCAAGGAAACCAGTAATCGCTTCCAGCCGCGTTTCGTTCGCGTACTGGTCCCCGTAGTCCGCATTCTCCAGCAGGCCATCGGACGGGAACCGGATATAGTCAAGCTGAACTTCGTCGAAGCCAAGCTTCGCCGCCTCAACCGCCAGGTCAATGTTGTATTGCCAGACCTCGCGCTGATGTGCGTTGACCCAGGCGAGGCCATTCCACGTCGTCCACAGCCCGCCGGTTGTCGAATCGTGGATTGCCAGGTCGGAGCGGGCGTTGGCGAGCAGGGGATCCTCGAAGCAGACAATCCGGGCGATCGAGTATATCCCGCGATCCTTCATCTCCTTGAGCCGCTTCTGGACATCCAGCTTGGGGTCCATTGCCCCGATTGTCGCGGCCATCGGAACGTTCGTGTTGTAAAAGACATGTCCCGTCGAATCCTTGAGGTCGAGGACGATCGCGTTGATCTCGGTCGTCTCCGCAATCTGCAGCTTCTCGGCCCAGAGCTCGTCACTTGCGCCAATCTGCGCGCTAACGTAAATCGCCTTGATACGGTTATCAACGAGCTTGGCGTCGAACCTCAGGGACTTATCGAGCTCGCCCGTGGCGTCCTTGAATCCCGTCCGCCGGACGGTGATCGTCCCCTTCTCGGGCACCCCCGGCAGCCGATAGGCTCCGTCTGCGGCGGTCGTCGCTGTTGCTTCACCCACACTGACCACTGCCCCGGCAACCGGTGTTCCATTCTCGTCCGTGATGACTCCTGTCAGGACATCCGGGCGAATCTGAAAGTTCAGCCTCGCATCTTTGCCAATTCGCTCCGTCGCAACCGTTACCCCCTCCATCTGGACGGTGAGCGTGTCTCCATCGTCAACATCGGCGAGCAGGTAACGACCGTCCTTGTCGGTGTTCACCGAGACGGTCTGCCCGTTTTTGCGAGTGAGAAGAACGACTGCCCCCTCGATCGGGTCTCCTGATTGCGAATTGGTTACCGTGCCGGCGATTGTCGTAGGGCGAAGCAGCACCTCGACGCTGCCCTGGCCCGGCAGGATCGCGACCTCGGTGCCTGCGTAGTTCTGGTGCGTTACAGTAACCGTGCCGCTGATCCCGTTGCCCATCGCGAACTTGCCGTTCGCGTCGGTCACTACGGTGCCATTCGCCGTTGAAATGGATGCGCCAGCAACTGGCTTCCCGGTGTAGGCGTCTTTCACAACGCCCGACAGTCCGCTCGGGTCGCCGGCACGGAACATGAAGGTAATCAGAAATCCCAGCAGCGGCAGCACCAACAGCAGACTATATCGCCAACTGATACTGGGCCAGGGCCGCTGACGCTGCCTGTTCGGCGGTCGTTCGGGTGTCAACCAGATCCTCCCATTGACGGTCTGTCGCGAGCGCTCCCACCATTGCGCCGGGGTGCGGCCGCTCTGATTCTGTTGCCACGACGAGCGCAGCACGCGAATCGAGCGCCAGCAAACAGAGTCTGTCGCGGCGCGCATCATTCGGGGAAGTGTACATCCCGCCCACATTAGAATGAGAACACGGGTATCCGCGCATGGTTATGCGGTTGCTCAGACGGGTGGGCTTCGTATAATCCTCATCGTGTGGGGGACGCCGCGTAATTCGACGGGACGTGGGGGGAATGACAGGGCTGGTCGATCGACGAGACGTGGATACCGCGATACCTCAATTCGAGTTTGAAGACGTAGTGCAGTCGTTGCGGGACGATATGGCACTTGTCGAAGCTCGCGTGCGCCTCGCGGCACAGGTCGAATACCCTGGCCTGNNNCAAGCGGCTTCGCCCGTTGCTTCTGCTGCTCGCGGCCAGGCCGTTCGACTATCGCATTGAACCTCTCATACCCGCCGCGGCCGGCATCGAGCTGCTGCACACTGCCTCGTTGGTCCATGACGATACGATCGACACATCGCAACTGCGACGTGGACAGCCAACGTTGAACTCCGTCTTCGACACCGGAACGGTCATTCTGATCGGCGACTACCTGTTCGCCCAGTCCGCCATTCTCGCTGCCGAAACGATGAATCCCCGGGTAGTTGCGGTGTTTGCGTCATCACTGGCCGACATTTGCGACGGGCAGCTGCGCGAGGCATTCACCGCCCACCGACTCGACCAATCACCCGAGGAGTACTCACACCGCATCTACGGCAAGACCGCGTCGCTGTTTGCCGGCGCTGCCGAGATGGGCGCCATCCTCGGCGGCGCCAACGCAGATGAAACCAGCGCGCTACGCGGTTTCGGCGGGGACATCGGCATGGCATTCCAGATCATCGACGATGTGCTGGATTTGCGCTCGACGGAAGCCGTCACCGGTAAGCCCGCAAACCTCGATCTCCGGCAAGGCACGGTGACTCTCCCGACGATGCTCTATCTTGCCCAGATTGACGGAACCGAGGAGGCAGATACTCTCCGTCGCGTCGTCGGCGGTGACGGTGTCGCGGACGAGGAATACTCCCGGCTGGCAATCCGGATCGAGGAATCTGGATCGATCGATGCTGCGATCAACACCGCCCGCGATCACGTTGCAAACGGGTTGGCCCGTCTCGCATTCATCGAGGATCCGTCGCTGTTCGGGCAGTTCCAGGCCTTCGCCAACCTGGCGCTCGAACGAACTCAGTAGCCCCCCTACATCGCGACGAGACTTGTTTCGAAGAGCCGGCCCGAAAGGCGCGTCCAGGCGTCGACCTCACCACTAGCATGTGCCACCTCGATCGCCAGCTCGTGCGGCTGATCGGGAGTGATCAGAATCGTCGCCAGCCGGAAGCGATGTCGTCGCTCGATCGTGTCCTCCAGATACCGGATCTCGTGACCATGACGCGGCGTCAGGCCACTAAGGACGAGGAGATCGGACGTTGCCATACGCGCGAGCGTCTGACGAGACACGCTGGCGGCGATCCGGTACTCGTCGCCGGGAATGGCTGACGATCCATCGACGCTGTCACTGAGGTTACCGTGGAGCTCGTTCTGGATGAGATACGCCGTCAGAGCGAAGTCACGCCACGGCAGGAAGTAATGGCTGAATGGGGTACTCGCGGTCTGAACATGGTCGAGCAAGAATCGATTGATCCGTCCCGCGCGCGAGCCGGACGCGTTGAAGATCACCCAGCCCTGGCCCTGGCGTAACCGGAGGTCGAGCTCGTCAAAATACCGCGTGAGACGCTGCAACAGGTCGATGTCCTGCAGCGGAGGTTGTTCTGGTACGACGGTCGAGTGATCCATAGTCCACACACCCGTCCTGGGCAGACGTATCGTCCCGATTGATTCGCTACCACAACGTACGCTTCGCTCGATACTGTACGTTCTCGAGCTCTACGTCAAGCAGGCGGTGGGAATTCGCCGGAGATCCGTGCGAACAGGCTTCTGAAGGCGACGTTGTCGACTGTTCGGCAGACTGACGCGCGCGAATCGCCCGGAGAGCACTCCGCCAGACGCGTCCGGCCACGGCCCGGCTCGGTCGTCTCCACCACAACAAGACCGTCTGACATGCCAACGAGCGACGGATCCTCCGCGACCGCAACTGCCAGCGGGTCATGAAGATTCGCCGCCGGCCGGCCAAGGTCGACCAGCATACGGCGAGTCATCTCGCGAACAAGCACCGCGCCGGGCGCCGTGGCGCCGTCGAGGGAATCCCAGTCATGACGCGTCATTGTTGTTTGTTGTGTCACATCAAGGCCCACCCAGGTAGCTCGGAACCCGGCGTCCGCCACACGCTGCGCGGCATCTGGATCGACGTAAATGTTGAACTCGGCGTAGCGGGTCATGTTTCCCGGCTTGAAGAACGCGCCGCCCATGATCACAAGGCGATCCACCCAGTCGACCAACCGGGGCTCGAGCGACAATGCCACCGCGAGGTTCGTGAGCGGTCCGACGAAGACAAACGTAATGTCGCCTCGATGCTCACGAGCAAGCCTCACGATCGCTTCGGGCGCCGTGACATCAGACAACGGGGCCAACGCGACGTCGGGCTGCCAGTCTCCGAGGCCCGCCTCGCCGTGGTGTTCGCGGGCGTCGTGGAGTTCGCGGACGAGCGGCCGATCCATACCGGCGTGGATCGGGACGTCCAGACCGAGCCAACCGGCGACAGCTCGTGTGTTTCTGGTGGTGGCATCGACTGGCACATTGCCAGCCACGGTCGTGATTGCGACCAGCTCATGGCGGTCAAGGCGCGATGCCAACCCGATCGCCATCGCATCGTCAACACCCGTATCAACATCCAGCAACATGGGCTTGCGCGATGTCGTCACGATTGCTCCTCCATCTTCGCTGCTGCGTCGAGCCACGCATGCACAGGCGGAGTCTCAGTGAGTTGCGACTCCGTGACGATATCGACAAAGGCTGGACCTCCAGAGTCCAGCGCCTCCCGGAATGTTCTTTCGACGTCAGCAGGATCGGTAACCTGCCAGGCGCGAAGGCCGAAACCACGTGCAATCGCAGTGTAGTCGACGGGGTTGAAGTCGACCGAGAAGTACCGGCGATCGTGGTATAGGTGCTGCAATTCCTTGATCCAGCCGAACGCCCCGTTGTTGAAGTGAACCAGAGTGATGGGCAGGTTCAGTCGGGAAATCGTCTCCAGTTCCCCGACGGACATGCCGAACGAGCCATCCCCCATCAGCCCGATCGTCCTTGCGCTCGGCCGAGCGTAGTGCGCGCCGACAACTCCGGGAAGCGAATATCCGAGCCCCCCATGTGCGCGCGGGATCACTGTCCAGCGCCCCGGGTTCGGCAATACGTACTGCGCGCCGATGTACGGTGTCGGGGTGCCAGGATCGGCGACGATGACGGTCTCCGCCGGCAGGAGTCGCTTCAATGTTGCGACCACGCGTTGCGGCTTGATCGGCTGAGATTCCGAGCGAGCCTCCTCGGCGACACGATCGAAATAGTCGCGTCGTGCGGCATCGATGCCGTCCAACCAGAGCACACGTTCCGCGTCGGCGGGAGTGACACCGAGCGCATCGACAAGATCCTCGAGCGCCGCGCGCGCATCGCCGATAACCGGCGCAACGGTGCGATAATTGTTGCCAAGCTGCCACGGATCGACATCGATGTGGACAACCTTCAGCGCGGCATCTCGTCGGGGCAGGGTCCAGTTCAGCGTCGTGGTCGAGTCGGTTCGAGTGCCGACGAGGATGACGACATCCGCTTCGGCGAGAATCGAGTTGGCATACGGACGAGCGCCGTTTCCCCCCACGATTCCAAGCGACAGCCGATTCGTCTCGGCGATGCTGCCCTTCCCGTTGATCGATGTCCCAACAGGAATCGACCCTGCTTCGGCCAGCGCGGTCAGCGCATCCCACGCCTGCGAGATGAGGACGCCTCCACCAGCCACGATAACAGGTCGTGTTGCGTTTCGAATCACGTCGGCCGCCCGCTCGATCTCGGATGAATCCGGTCGCGGTCGGCTTGCCGGCGCTGCGCCGAACTGTGGCACCCCGTAAACGTGTGCTTCGTCGACCGGCGCCTTGAGAACGTCTGCGGGCATGGAAATCGACACTGCGCCTGGCCGGCCGGTCGTCGCAAGCCGCAACGCGCGACGAACGACATCCGGCGCGGTGTTTGCGGTAGTCATTCGCGCAGCCCACTTGGTGATCGGTTGAAACAGCGCGCGCTGGTCGAGCTCGGTAAGAACTCCTCGCCCTTCCTCTCGAATCGGAGTATCAGAGGTCAGCACCAGAAGCGGCAAGAACGAGCCATGTGCCTCGGCCACGCCCGGCACGATATACGTCGCCCCACCGCCACTTGGCCCTTCGCAGACGCCGACCTTGCCCGAAACCCGCGCGTAGGCATCCGCCATGAACGAGGCCGACCGCTCGTCCCTCGTCAGAATGTGCTGGACGCGGCCTTCGTTGCGATACAGGGCGTCGTAGAAGTCCATTCCAGTGTCGCCAGGAAGGCCAAAGATATGCTCAATGCCACTCTGGACGAGGATCTCAACGATGGCGTCGCTGACATTCACCAGCAATATGTCCTTTCGCTCAGGGTAGCGCTGCGGCGATACTATACGAGCGCCTCAGTCCGGCGTCCAGTCAGCAGGCGCCACGATGCCAATGAAGAGATCATTGACGTTCGTCCCACTCGGACCAGTTTCGAACGCGGCGCCACGTCCCCGCAACCATGGATATGTGTCGTTGCCGGCCAGTGCCGCCTCTGCCGTCCGACGATCGTGCAACGTCGTCCCATCGACGATGCCACCAGCGGCCCCGCTCGTTCCGTCGTCACCATCGGTCGCCAGGCAACCAACGACGCAATCCTCGATACCAGCGATCGCGATTGCGGCGGCAACAGCGGCTTCACAATTCCGCCCGCCAATGCCGGCGCCACGCAGGGTCACGACCGTCTCTCCGCCTGCCAGGATGCAACAGGGCGTTGTCAGAGTCCCCCTGCCCCTCGCCACGTCGGCAAAAATTCCGCCGAACAGTCGCCCCGCCTGCCGGGCCTCAATGTCCACGCTGGAAGTCAGCACATGCGCGGCAAGACCCATCTGACGCGCCGCGTCGGCCGACGCGGCGAGAGCCGCGTTGATGTCCGCAATGATCAGCGTCATCAGCGGTGGTGTCAGATCCATCCTGGTCTCTGTCGGCAACGTGATGTCCAGCGCGTATCGACGGACGACTTCGCCGGCAACCTCATGTCTGTCCGGCATCACGGTCGGTCCGCTGGCGATGACCTGAAGCGGATTGCCAAGCACGTCCGAGATGATCAGATTGACCACCCGTCGGCCGTTCAGCAGGGCAAGCAGCCCTCCGCCCTTGATACGACTGAGACGCGCCCGAACCGCGTTCATCTCGCCGATCGATGCTCCGCTCCGAAGCAGTGTCGCGGTGATGTCGCGCAGTTGCTCGAGTGTCACTCCGGGTCTCAGCGCATCGGCGAGCGCCGATCCACCTCCCGAGATCAGACAAATCACCAACGCGCCATCCGGAACCGTCCGGACGAAATCGATCAGGCGATCGCCCGCCTCAAGTGACCGCGCATCTGGCACCGGATGTGAGCCGACCAGGATCTCCGAGCGCAGCTGGATGTCCACCGGGACAGACTTCGTCACGACCAGACCGCCCGCGAAACGATCCCCCGCTATCGTCTCGACCGACGCCATCATCTGGCAGCCGGCCTTACCGATCGCGATCGCCCAGACGCCGGAGTCACCGATGTCGAGTGTCTGATCTCCGACCGTCAACGCGTGATCTGTTTCTCGCGACAAGACACGGCTCACCGCCACGCCGGCCTCGACCTGGTCGATTGCTGCCCGATAGATTGCCTCGATGGTCTCGCGGCGTGACGCGGCCATCACTCGCGCTCTTGCTCCAGATCGTCCAGGACTGCCCGCAGATCCGCCGGAAGCGGCGCTTCAACGTCGATTGGCTGTCCGCCCGGCAGTGCGAAGCGCAAGCGCCGGGCATGGAGGAATTGACGCTTCAGCCTCAGATCTGGCGCGCGACCGCCATACAGGATGTCGCCGGCGACCGGATGCTTGATAAACGCACAATGGACGCGGATCTGATGTGTGCGTCCTGTCTCGATGTTGACATCGAGCAACGTGTAGCCGGGATATCGGGAGATGACGCCGAAGTGAGAAACGGAAGGTCGACCCTCGCGAACGACCGCCATCCGCTTCCGGTTGTTGGGGTCGCGCCCGATCGGCGCGTCGATCGTCGCCTCCTCCTCCGCGATGGTCCCAACCACCAGGGCCGTGTACTCCTTCACGACGTCTCGCTGCTGCCACTGACGGAGCAACGACAACCGTGCCCGCTCCGTCTTGGCGACAACGATAAGCCCGGATGTGTCCTTGTCGAGACGGTGGACGATCCCGGGGCGTTCGGCGCCGGGAGTGATGCTCTCGGGCCGTAGCCACTTCAGGACATTCACCAACGTGCCATGCTCATGCCCAGGCGCTGGATGAACCACGAGTCCGGCTGGCTTGTCGAACACCATCACGTCAATATCCTCGAACACGATCGGGATAGGAATCACTGCCGGCGTGATTTCTGTCGGTTCCTCCGGCCCGGGGGCGCGCACCTCGACACGGTCGCCGGCCGCGACCTTGTAGCTCGCCCGGACGGGTTCTCCGTTGACCAGAACGTTCCCAGCCTCAATGAGCCGCTGGACAAATGACCGGCTGGTGTCCGGCATTCGATCGGTCACGAATCGATCGATTCGCTCCGAGGCGGACTCTGGCGGCACGTCAATTCGCACGACAAACACAGACGCATCGTTCATCGTTTGCCGGGCAATTCGTTCAGATCGGCGACAGACCGGACAACATCAGCTACATCCCCGTCGGGCACATGACGGCCCGGGTCGCGAAACAGCAAACAATAGACCAACAGCACAACACCGATCGTGATCCCTGTGTCGGCCAGATTGAACGTCGGGAATCGGGGGAAGTCGATCCAGTCGATCACATAGCCAAAGCGGAATCGATCGGATATGTTCCCGATCGCGCCGCCTACCTGGAGTCCCAACGCCACCGCCAGGAGGGCATCCTTTGCTGCCGCGCGGGCGTAGTAGACGCCGAGGATGGCCACGGCCACGACCGCTAGCACCTTGAGAACGTCGGAGCTGCCCTGAAACAAACCAAACGCCGAGCCGGTATTGCGGACATAGACGAACCGCAGAACACCGGGAATCACCGTAACGACATCGAGATCACCGCCAGGGCCAAGCCGATCCAGAACGATCCTCTTGGAAAGCAGGTCCGCGATAAGCACGATCGCTGCCGCTGCTCCCGCAAACGCGGCAGTGCGGGCGATGCTCGGTGACGCGACTTGAGACGCGGGCTGCTTGATGGAACACTCCTTGGCGCGAGCCCGGCCACGGGCCGGCGGACGATCGATCGAGAAAACCACCCGGAGGATACTGTTGCGCTCGGAGTCTACCACCCACCGTTCACAGGCCCCTGTCCGGCTGATCGTTGCCGGGGGCGGATCCGGAGGCCACATCTCGCCAGCGATTGCCGTCATTCGCGAGCTTCAACGCCGCCGGCCAGTCGACATCCTCTGGGTTGGCTCCGGCAATGAATTCGAGCGCACAGCCGCCTCGTCGGCGCACGCGTCGTATGCCGCGATCAAGACCGGCAAGTTGCGCCGATATGTCTCCCTGGAGACGCCGATCGATGCGGTTCGCATTCCCATCGGGGCCGTTCAGGCGTGGCGTATCCTCGGTCGATGGAAGCCGGACATCGTGCTATCCACGGGTGGTTTCGTCAGTGTGCCGACTGTCGTCGCCGCCCGCGCCCGCCGAGTCCCGATATTGACCCACGAGCAGACAGCGCATATCGGGCTGGCTACCCGGATCAACGCGCGCTTTGCCGACGTCGTCGCCCTGTCCTTCGAGCGGTCTCGCTCGCTTGTCAGCGCGCCACGAGGTCGTGTTGTCGTGACTGGCAACCCGATCCGGCCGGCCGTGCTGGGAGGAAGTCGTGACGCTGCGCTGCGACGTTTCGAATTGCCCGGCGCGTTGCCGCTTGTTTACATTACCGGCGGCGCGCAGGGGGCTAGCGCCATTAATCAGATTGTTGCGGACGCGCTGGATGCGCTGCTGGGATATGTCGAATCGATTCATCAGTGTGGCCCTGCGACGGTTCACGATGACATCGACCTTCTTCGCGACCGTGCCTCCCGCCTCCCGTCGCAGTTGCGCGAGCGCTACCG
>MTKZ01050335.1_pt3 | contig 15317 bp, 14 predicted proteins | sample 1042781 | NCBI WGS metagenome assembly MTKZ01 (sample SAMN06212207, study PRJNA360539) | anaerobic digester metagenome | biome: Wastewater treatment plant; material: sludge; isolation source: anaerobic digester fed with sludge from wastewater treatment plant | place: Denmark: WWTP Viborg ...
GGCGAATGGGGCGCAAGCCAGGTGCTAATGCGACCATCGGCTTTGCCCTGCCAACGTTCCACGAAGCGAATGGTTTCTTCCAACTGGTCGTAACCCTGGTGCCCAAAGACGGCCCAACCCAGGTTGGCGCGCGTGCCTGCTTGTTCGACAGCCTGCGCGACCCTGTCCATCTCAAAATAATGGTCTGCCACGCAGGTAATGCCAGCTTCAATCATCTCCGCCAGCCCCAGCATGGCCCCCCAGTAGACATCCTCAGGGGTCAGGTTTGCTTCGAGCGGAAAGATGACCTTGTTAAACCAGTCGTTCTCGTTCACGTCCGGTCCGGCATTACGGAAGAGTACCATCGGCACATGCGCGTGGGTGTTGAGCATGCCAGGCACAGCCAACATGCCGGTTGCGTCGACGATCTGAAAATCTGCTTGTGCCAGGGGAGATGTTGGCTGTATGGCGCTGATCTCGTTGCCCTCGATCAGGATATCCTGACCATTAAGAAAACGCGGCGCGTGCCCCTCGAAGGTCATCACTTCACAATTTTTAATGATCAGCTTTGCCATGTTTCTTGCTCTCCCATTTACCTTTTTAAAAATCTTCCACCAATGTGAGTGCTTCTCCAATAGCCCGGTCGAGAATCGTCTTTACTTCTTCCCGACCCAAATCGAGCCCGTCAGCGGCAACAACGTCAAAGCGCGGGATACCCCAAAACGCGCACAAAGCCTCCAAGTATCTTGCGCCCATCTCAAGCGGGGAATTGTTGTAGCTCCCACCACGAGTGGTCAGAAATAACAGCCTCTCAGCCTTGCACAGTCCATGCGTGCCGTGCTCGTCTACGCCGAAGGTGATGCCTTCTACACTGATGTTTTCGATATAAAGCTTCAGCAAAGCTGGAAAACCGAGGTCCCAAAACGGAGCCGCCACAACCACCCGGTCTGCCTGGTTGAATTGATGGGCGTAGCGAAATCGCGGGTGCAGGCGGTTGTGTTCCGCCAGCAGGCTTTCACGTTGGGCAAAGAACCCCTCACTCAACGCCATTAAAGGCTCATCCATCAGGCATAATCTTTCCACCTGGTAAGCTTCCCTGGCTTGCAGGGCTAATAAAAAGGCTTCGGCGAGCTGGCGTGTGCGCGATTCCTCCCGCCGGATGCAACAATCGATGTAAAGTACCCTTACCATTCAAGCACCTCAGGAACCTGCAAACTGCCTTCACGCATGACCTGCTGCACTTCAGCCCGGGTTGGGATGGAATCTGCTGCTCCTGGACGTTGGACGCACAACGCAGAAGCCGCGGTTGCCAGGCGCAGCGCCTCAGCCAGGCTCAGCCCTTCCAGCACGCCGGAAAGGAAATATCCGCTAAAGGTGTCCCCGGCAGCCGTGGTATCGACCGCCTGCACCTTACAGATGCCAATGCTGGCGAAATGACCGTTTTGCACACATTGAGCTCCACGCGATCCAAGCGTTAACAGAATTCCGGCTTTAGGATAGCGCTCAGCCAGCCCTTGCAGCAAGCTTTCGTCCGTTTCCCCGCCAAGGATTTCTGCGCCTTCAACTTCGTTGACAATCAGCCAGTCGAGCAGGTTGATTGGATAATCGTTGACCTGGTCGGAGTACGGGGCGGCATTCAGTGCCACTTTCAAGCCTTTTCTGACAGTTTTTTCGATGATCTCACCCACCAGGTTGGTTTCATTTTGCAGCAGCACCAAGCCTTCATTGCCAAAGGCATCCAGAACCTGGTCAATATAGCCTTCGTTGAGCATTTGGTTGGTTCCGCCATAGAGCAAGATACAATTCTGCCCGGAATCCGCCACCTGGATGATGGCATGCCCGCTAACCTCTGGGGAAGCCTGCATAAGTGAGGCATTCACTCCCGCAGCTTGCAGTTTTTCGACCAGAAATCCGCCATCCCTGCCAGCCATGCCAGCATGGAACACCTGGCTTCCGGCTTTGGCTGCTGCAATCGATTGGTTGAGCCCTTTGCCGCCACTGTTGATCATATAAGCTTTACTGTGTTTGGTTTCACCAGGTTGAACGAAATTGTCTACGCGGTAGACGTGATCAATATTGAGGGAGCCGAAATTGAGAATTGGCATAAGAAGTCCTTTTGATTGATTTTCGCGATTGAGACAATTATACTGGTAGAAGACTTCCAAAACAGAAGAGAGGAACCATGCTGCAACCTCACATTCAACTCGATGAAACTGTCAATGCCCGCTGTGCGTTACTGCCCGGTGACCCAGCCCGCCTCGACCGTATCGCTCCCTTCCTCAGGGATGTAACCGAACTGGCTTACAATCGTGAATTTCGCAGTCTGCGCGGTTTCTATAAGGGGCTGCCTGTTCTGGCAGTCTCCACCGGCATTAGTGGGGCTTCAGCCGGCATTGCCGCGGAAGAGCTGCATAATATTGGCATCAAGGCTATGATCCGGATTGGCAGCTGTGGCGCGCTGCAGCCAAAGGTAAAACTGGGCGATCTTGTGATTGTCAACGGCGCTGTCAAGGACGACGGCGCGTCAAAAACCTACAGCCAGGCAATTTTCCCCGCGGTTCCCGACGCGGAGCTGATGTTTGCTTGCATCGAGGCCGCCAAAGAGCAGGGCTTTGCCCACCATGTTGGGATTGCCCGCAGCCACGATAGTTTTTACACGGACCAGGAAGCCGAAATCGATGCCTACTGGTCGCGGCAGGGTGTGCTTGGCGCAGACATGGAAACAGCCGCTCTGTTCACAATTGGCAGTTTACGGGGCTTTAAAACCGCTTCTATCCTGAATAACGTCGTTGCCTTCGAGCAAGACACGCTCGAATCGATTGGTTCGTATGTCAGCGGTGAGAACCTGGCCATGCAAGGCGAGCGCAACGAGATTCTGATTGCGTTGGAAGCCCTGCACAGGGTAGTCATCGAGGGGTGAGGTTTTCCAGTCGGGGATACTGATTAATCCCTAAATTTTTCGTAAGATGACGTCATCACATTAAAAACCCCTCTTCAAGCAATCTGCGAAGAGGGGTTTATTCTTTAGATTCGAGAAAATCAGGGGGGCTTACCCACCTTTGCCAAGCCGCTTGCCAACCTGTTCGAAGGCATCGAGTGCCTGCTCGAGGTCGTCCTGGCTGTGAGCAGCAGAGATCATCACGCGGATGCGTGCCTTGCCCACCGGCACGGTTGGGAAGCCGAGCGAGCCGGCGAAGACGCCTTCAGCCAGCAGTTCACGGCTGAATTGTCGTGCCAGCTGCACCTCTCCCAGCATCACAGGCGTGATCGGGGTCTGGGTCTTGCCGATGTCAAAGCCGAGCTTCTGCATCTCCGCCTGGAAGAAGCGCGCGTTTGCCCAAAGCCTGTCCACCAGTTCGGTGGATTCTTCCAGCAAATCCACTGCTGCCAGGCAGGCAGCTGTATCCGGTACCGTTACGGCTGAAGAAAAGAGGAAGGGGCGTCCGCGCTGACGCAACCATTCGATAATTTTGGCATTGCCTGCCACTACACCGCCAACCACGCCAAACGCCTTGCTGAAGGTGCCAACTTCCACGTCCACCTGTCCGTGCAGTTTGAAATGGTCCACAATGCCGCGACCGCCTTCGCCCAAAACGCCTTCGCCATGCGCGTCATCGACCATGGTCATCAGGTCATAATCCTTTGCCACTTCCACAAGCTTGTCGAGGGGAGCGTAATCGCCATCCATCGAGAAGACGCCATCGCTGATGATCAAACCCCTGCGGTAGCTGCCGGCAGCTTCTTGAATAACGCGCCTGAGGTCATCTGGATCGCAATGTGCATAGCGGATAATCCTTGCCCCGGAGAGGCGTGAGCCATCTATGATCGAAGCGTGGTTGAGTTCGTCAGAAAAAATAACATCTTCCTTGCCGACCAACGCAGGGATGGTGGCGCCATTGGCCGTGAAGCCGGATTGGAAGGTAACTGCAGCTTCCACATGCTTGAAGGCTGCCATGCGCTTTTCTAGTTCAAGATGCAGGCTCATGGTGCCGGCAATTGACCTTACCGCACCAGGACCAACGCCATATTTTTGCATTGCTTGTGTGGCTGCTTCGACCAGACGGGGGTGGTTGGCAAGCCCAAGATAGTTATTGGCACAGAAATTAAGCACCCGCTTTCCATTGATCACCACAGAAGCTCCCTGCGGAGAATCCATCGTGGGGATAGTGTTATAAAAACCGGTTTCCTTGAGTTTTTCTAATTCTTCATCAATCCAGGCTAATTTATCCGTCATGCTCTCCTCTTTCTCTGTTCGTTAACCAAATTATACCCGTGGTTAAGACCACATGCCTTTTTTAGAGTCGATCAGGATATAATACAAGCATTAATAAACCATCATTGGAGTGTTCCATGCAAATTATTTCTTGTGTTGATTATGCCGACATGAGTCGGAAAACCGCCCGAATCATTGCCGCCCAGGTGCAGCTTAATCCACAAAGCGTGCTCGGGCTCGCTACGGGCTCAACCCCCATCGGCACTTACAAGGAACTTATCCGCCACCACCACGAAGAGGAACTTGATTTTTCCAGCGTTACCACTGTCAACTTGGATGAGTATTACGGATTAAGCCCTGAACACAAGCAAAGTTACCGCTACTTCATGCAGCATAACTTGTTTGATCACATCAATATCCCTCACGAAAACACCCATGTTCCCGACGGACTTACTCACGATGTTGCCAACACTTGCGCAAATTATGATAAGCTGATTGCCTCACTTGGCGGCACGGATATTCAATTGGTAGGAATTGGGGACAACGGTCACATCGCTTTCAACGAACCGAACACCGTTTTTGCAGCTGAGACGCACCTGGTGGATTTGAATGAGGATACGATCAAAGCCAACGCGCGTTTCTTTGAAAGCGAAGCCGATGTGCCGCGGCAGGCTATCACCATGGGCATGCGTTCTATCTTCAGCGCAAAGTTGATCTTGCTCCTGGCGAGTGGGGCGAATAAAGCTTATGCCATTGCCCGGATGATCAATGGTCCAATCGATCCCCAATTGCCGGCTTCAATCCTGCAGTTGCATCCGAATGTAAAGGTGATTGCGGTTAAAGAGGCGCTTGCCCTGGTCTGATCAGGCGAATATTTTTATAAGCCGGTTATAGCTGCCCTATATAACTTTTTCATTATGTCCTGCCAGGTTGCGCAGCAGTTCCAACTGCCCAATGTGGTAGGCGTGGTGAAATTCCATGAAAAACAACATGTAGCCGCGGCGTGCAGGTTGGCCAAAACCGGGTACTTCCGCGTCAAAATCAGCATCGGTCATCGACGCAAGCTTCTCAAGAACCACCTGGTGCAACTTGGCATAAGCGTCCATCAATTCCGAAGCCGTCATCAGGCCAGGCTCGGAACCAAGAATAGGCTCGGAACCCCGTTCAAAACGGCTCAGATCCGCCAGGCCTGTTGGTTTTTCCCCGTTCAGAAAATGCAGGATGGTAATCAGGCTCTCAGTCAGATGCCCCAAAGTCCAAAGCATGCAGTTGCCACCGTTGGGAGGCTGGATGAGCATTTCAGAGTCGCTCACCCCTTTGATCTGCTCTTTGATAAGCTCCAGATTGCCTTCCAGCATCATTTGATATTCTTTTGCTGTGATCATTGTCTCTCCTCTTTACCTGAACGAAGTTTATCTTTCACATTCTCAGAAGATTTTTTGATCGACTTCGTGTTTCTCGCACTATTTTTCACTTCAGTTAATGTTTCTACGGATTATTCACACTCCGGAAGTCTGATCCGCCTGAGGTTAAGACTGGGTGAACCTGCCGGCTAAGGCAAATACCGTCCTTCGCTGGAATAGATGCGGTACCAGTCTTCACGGCTGAGCGGGATGTCCACCCCGGCGGCGATCTCGCGCAGACGTTCAGTGTTCATCGTGCCGGCGATCATCTGCATCTTTGCCGGATGACGCGCGATCCAGGCAGCCACCGAACCATTTTTGGAAATGCCATATTTTTGCCCAACCTCTTCCAGCGCAACGTTCAACTCCGGATAATCGGGGTTGTCCATGTATGTGCCTTTTACCAAGCCATACTGAAACGGTGACCAGGCTTGAATGGTCATGCTGTGCAAGCGGCAGTAATCCAAGGTAGCCGAGTCGCGGTCTTCGGAAAACTTCAGGTTCGTATTCATCCGGATGGCATGATCGATCATGCCCGTGTGCCCGGGGCCAAACTGCAGCTGGTTGGCGACCAGTTTGTGGCTGGTGGCAGACTGCAAAAGCTCAATCTGACCAGAATGCATGTTGCTCACGCCAAAAGCGCGCACTTTTCCGCTGGCAAAGAGCTCGTCGAAAGCTGCAGCCACCTCTTGCGGCTCAAAGAGCGCATCCGGGCGGTGCAGAAGCAGCACGTCGAGCTGCTCAATCCCCAGGTTTTGCAGAGAATTTTCCACGGACTTGAGGATGTGGCTATAGGAGAAGTCAAAAGCGACGTTTTGGTGGTCTTCATTCTGAACAATGCCGCACTTCGATTGGATTAGCATTTGGGAACGCAAGCCAGAGTTAGAGCGCAGCCATTCGCCAAAGTGGCGCTCGCAAGCACCAAATCCGCCATAGATATCGGCGTGGTCGAAGAAATTGATGCCCAATTCGAGGGCGGTTTTTAGGTGCCGATCCAATTCAGCGCCTGTGAGGCGCGTCAGGCGCATACAGCCCAACACAAGCGCGCTGGCTTGCATGTCCGGGGTGAAAGATATGGTATACATGGCTTTCCTTTCTTCTATTGCAAATTAATGGATACCCCAGCGGCTTCCGGGAACTGGTTCAAGGCGTTTGAAACCGGCTCGGGCATAAAAGCTGGCATAACCGATATCCGCAGGATCATAGCGCTTAGGCAAAGCGGGGCGAGGCTGAGTGATATCGTCCAACGGCGAAACGCTGAGCTGTATGCCGCCCGCGCGCCAGACTTCCTGGACGGCAGCCCTCAAGAGAAACATAAAAGCTGAAGCATGATCAGCCCGTCTTGCCAGGCTCAGCTGCCTGATCTGCCACAGGACGATCCTTGGCTTTGCTTCCTCGCCTTCTGCCATTTGATCTGCCGTTGGGATCAGTTCGCAAGCTCCAACACCCTGCCCTTCTTCGAGCAAAAGGAGTCCAGAACGCAACCCCTCTTTTACTAAATGCCCCAAAGTCACGTTTTGCGCCCCGGATTGGGCTTCCTGCACTTCCAGGAACTTTGCCTTTACTTCGGAGGTCAGCTTTTCGACCTCGGTTTTATCCAGCAGGTTGATCAGCACGAGGTATTCTTCGGGTGTCTGCGGTAAGCGCGCAGAAAACTGCGGTGGTACTACCCAGTTATGCTGTGCCTTACCAGCATAGAGTGCGTCTTCGTAAGCCTGGTATTCGGGGGGCAGGGGCAGGCGGTGGAGGTTGCAAAGGAATTTCACATCGTTGTAGTCATTCTCGTCGAAGGAGTAACCCAGGTGGAAATCCACCAGCCAATCCGCTTTGATGCAGCGGACTTTCGCGTGGCCGATTTTGCCCTGACCAGTGAGCGAATCGCCCGGGTATTCAACCCCACCAACAATCTGCCCTTGTTCGTTGCGGATGTAAGAATGGATGTCCACCTGGTGCCCGTTGCCATCTTCTAGCACGAAATTGTGCTCCCATTGGTCATCACGCGGCACGTGCCCGTAACCCAATCGGCTGAGGATGCCCAGGAAACGGGGTAGATATTGGTGGTTGATGGCAACATCCAGGTCAGAATGGGGGCGGGTTTGCCAGCCCAGGTGCGCGTCCACCGACCAACCGCCGTCGATCACAATCGGGATGCCTGCAATTTCTGCCAGGTCAATGATGCGCAGGGCCTCTTCCTGGTCCATCTCGGGGGTCTGACTGGGGGTGAGGCAGAGCGGAACTGCTTTCAGGACTTCTTCAAGGGGATTTGGCTGACTGGGATCCTGGTTGGCAGGTAGGTTCATGGCAGGTTATCCTTATGGGCACGTTATTGTCCACCTCAACGAAGGTGCACTTTTGGCTGGATTATATCATTCAGGGTCCGCAAAATCCGCCTTGGAGGAGTGTTCCGCATGCCACATTAGAAAAATCCAATGAATTGGGCAGATTAGCACTTGGCCTGATGTGAATATTCCTGACAATTGAGTGAACACGACCTCTACGAAAGGCGCGTTTCTGGAAAAATCAACCCCTTGCGGGTATACTTAATTGAATTAACAAAGCCAATCGTGGAGGATCTCATGAAAGCAATCGTTCAACAGCAGCAGCTTGCCCACGGCGTCAGCCTGGTTGCCCGCGCTGTAACTTCCCGCAGCACTCTTCCTGTACTCTCGAATATTCTGATCAAGACCGATCAGGGGCGCCTGCGACTCTCGGCTACCAACCTTGAGCTGGGTATCAGCGCCTGGATCGGAGCAAAAGTCAGCAATGAAGGCGGTCTGACCATTCCGGCACGCACCTTCGTGGATCTCGTGAGCAACCTCCCCAACGAAGAAGTGACCCTGACCCTGGACGAACGCACCCAATCCCTAAACGTCAAATGCGGCACGCTGAACACCGATATCAAGGGCATCAGCGCGGAAGAATTCCCGCCCATGCCCTCGTCCGATGATGAATCTGCCATCCCTTTGAACGTAGAAAATTTCAAAGAAATGATCCAGCGCGTGGCCTTCGCCGCCTCCACAGAAGACACCCGCCCCAACCTGACAGGCGTACACATGAGCTTTCAGGGTGATGAACTCGAGATGGCTGCCACAGATGGCTATCGCATCTCCATCAGCAAAGCTTCCATCGGGCACAAGCCTCCCCAAAACCTCGAAGCCCTGATCCCTGCCCGGGCTCTCAGCGAGCTCTCGCGCATTGCGGTTAATGGCGATGAGACCCTGCTGATGTCGTTCCCTGCTGGACGCGGACAGGTGATTTTCCATCTGAAAGATGCCGAGTTGGTTTCGCAGTTGATCGAAGGTAACTTTCCCAACTATACTGCCATCATCCCGTCCACTTTCAAGACCCGCACTGTGCTCAACACCGCCCAACTCCTGAAAGCCTGCAAACAGACTGAGATTATCGCCCGCGAGGGCAGTTACATCGCCCGGCTGGACATCCAGCCCGAAGCCGGCAGCTCTGATCGTGGCCCACAAATGGAAATATCCGCCACCTCCGAGCAAACGGGTTCATCCGAAGTGATCGTGGATGCCTCTGTAGACGGTGTGCCGCTCCTGATCTCCTTCAATATCCGCTACCTGCGGGAAGCCCTGGAGGTCATCAAGACCGCCAACGTGCTCTTGGAGACCAACGCCGCCAACACCCCCGGCATGCTCCGCCCTGTTGGGGACGACAGCTTCAAGCACATCATCATGCCGATGAATGTAAATCGGTGAGATACTTGTAAATTAAAAATATAAAGCTGGCTCAGATCACTCGAGCCAGCTTTTGTGTTAAAGATCAGGTTAACTCAAGCTTTTTCCGAGTTCAAATGCTTGCTGGTTCAGCGCAACGTACTGCGGTTTGACGTTTTCGGCGATGACCTTGCCCCAGTCGATCTCCTCCAACCCAAGCTGACGCACGCTGGCACCCAGCAAAATGATATTCATCACACGTGAATTACCAAGTTTCCGGGCTTCCTCGCTGGCATCCATCGCGATCACCTTGCCGGCGCGCGCGCTGATCAGTTCAGCCGTGTTTTCAGGATACTTATCGCTGCCGTTTTGCACTCCGATCGGGTTGACACGCACTTTGTTGAGGATCACGATCCCTTTTCCGTCTTCGCGCAGATACTCCAGGTTGCGCAGCACCTCGAGTTCCTCAAACCCGATGATCACATCCGCCTTTTTGGCTTCGACAATCGGTGAAAAGACCTTCTCGCCGAAGCGCACATGGGTCAGAACGGGACCTTCGCGCTGCGACATGCCGTGGACTTCGCTCATTTTCACGTCGTAGCCTTGAGAAAGCAATCCTTCCGTTAACAATTTACTGGCGAGAATCGTGCCCTGCCCGCCAACGCCGGTGAGTAGAATGTTTTTGGTGGTCATCACGCCTCCACTTTCTGAATCGCCTGCACCGGGCACACCTGGGCGCACACACTGCAGCCTACACACTTCTCGGGGTCAATGGATGATTTTTTCTTCGCCACTTGGAAGACGATTGCCGGGCAGCCAGTGCGCGTGCACTTCTTGCATCCAATGCAGATCTCCTCGTTTACCCAATAGACCGAAGTGAAGGAGCCTTTGAATTCCTCCTTATCGAGGGCAGTCTGTTTTTTGAGCGCGCAAGGCCAGCGAGTGATGATCACCGAGGGTTCCTGTAAAGCCAAAGCCCAATCCAACGCCTCTTTGACCTCGTTTAGCTGGTTGGGATCGATCACCCGGACATTTTTGAAGCCAAACGCCCGGACAATCGCCTCAATGCTGACGGCTTCAGTAATTTCGCCCTGAATTGTAAGTCCGGTTCCGGGGTTGTCCTGCTGGCCAGTCATGGCGGTGATGCGGTTGTCGAGCACGACGGTGACCAGGTTGCTCTTGTTGTAGGCAACATCCAAAAGCGAATTGATGCCGGTATGGAAGAAGGTCGAATCACCGATCACTGAGACTACGCGCATCTTATTACCCTCGATCGTGTCGAAGACCTGCTGCGCCCCATGCCCAAGGCTGATGCTGGCGCCCATACAGACCGTGGTTTCCATCGCGTTGTAGGGCGCGCCGGAGGCAAGCGTGTAGCAGCCAATGTCACCCGAAACCATGACATTCTTACGGCGGCCGAGTTCGTAGAAGAAGCCGCGATGCGGGCAGCCAGCGCATAGCGTGGGTGGACGGGGAATGACAGCTGAGCGAACTTCGTCATCCAAAGCATATTCCTCGCCAAACATCACAGAGCGGATCACTTCCGGCTTCATTTCACCATTGCGCGGGAAGATGTTCTTGCCATCGCAGGCGATACCTAAAGCGCGCACGTGATCCTCAATATAGGGGTCGTTTTCTTCGATGATATAGACCCTCTCAACCTTTGAGGTAAATTCGCGGATCAAGTCATCTGGCAATGGATTGGTGAAACCCAGTTTCAGATAGGACGCTCCATCGCCAAAGACTTCACGAGCATAGAGGTAACAATCGCCAGAACAGATAATGCCAATGCCCGATTCATTCATCTCGATGCGATTCCACTGGCAGTTGTTTGAATAGACTCCTAATAAAGCCTGATTTGCCTGAACTTTGACCTTCATTGGGCGGGCGTTAGCCGGCACCGCTACGTACTTTTTGATGTTCTTGACATAAGGCTTGAGGGGCACATCCTGGCGCTCGCCCAATTCCACCAGGCTCTTGGAGTGGCAGACGCGCGTGGTCATTCGGAAAAGCACTGGAATGTCGTACTTCTCGCTGATCTCAAAAGCCTCAATCAACATGTCCTTGCATTCCTGGCTGTCCGAGGGTTCGAACATGGGTGTCATGGCAGCTTTGGCGTAATTGCGGTTATCCTGCTCGTTCTGGGAGGAGAACTGCCCGGGTTCGTCGGCCGTGACAACCACCGCGCCGGCATTCACGCCCATGTAGGCAAAAGTGAAGAATGGATCGGCGGCTACGTTCAGACCAACGTGCTTCATCGAAGCGATCGCCCTCGCGCCCGCCAACGACGCGCCGATAACCGATTCCAGCGCGGTTTTCTCGTTGGGAGCCCATTCAGAGTGAATATCTTTGTAAGTGGAGATGTTTTCCAGGATCTCGGTGCTGGGGGTACCCGGGTAAGCTGAAGCAAAGCGCACACCTGCCTCCCAGGCGCCGCGAGCAACAGCTTCGTCGCCGGTGATCAATTGTTTCAATGCATCCTCCTCTTCCGTCAAGAAAAATGGGGTGAGTGACGGAGTTGCTGGGTTTCAGTATAAACGAGAAAGGCGATTTTTGGGTTTGATGCCCGGGTTTCTGTGATTAATCAGAGGATTTGAATTACCATAACGTGAGATCTCTCCTCGTTCCCACATTCGAAAGCTTATTGGCGGGAAACAAGTGAAGCGTTTAGAACCTGAACCCGGGTTGGGTTAGGGCGAGAGGTCGGATCCCCTTAAAATTGGGCTTGACCCAAAATCAAAATGGGGTTAGAATGGCAATCCTTACGGAAACGTCCTCGTAGCTTAATGGATAGAGCACCTGCTTGCGGAGCAGACGGTTGCGCGTTCGACTCGCGCCGAGGACATTCTTTTTTTTTAAATCCCCTTACTGATGAAAACAAAGCGAGTACCCCAAGGGCACTTATTCGACACGCGCCGAGGACATTCTTTTTTTTTAAATCCCCTTACTGATGAAAACAAAGCGAGTACCCCAAGGGCACTTATTCGACACGCGCCGAGGACATTTTTCTTATTAATCCCCAAAGAGCATGAAAACTGAGCGAGTACCCCAAGGGCACTTATTCGACTCGCGCCGAGGACATTTTTCTAATTAATCCCCAAAGAGCATGAAAACTGAGCGAGTACCCCAAGGGCACTTATTCGACTCGCGCCGAGGACATTTTTTTAACGGTCCATTGGTAAATTTTTTACACTCCCCAACACTCTGGATGCAATTCAAGTACCCATATGGCTCAAACCAATGCTTTTACTCGCCCTTGGGTGTCAATTCCACCCCGAAACACGTCACTGATCCCCGTTCTCTCCCATGGATCGACAAAACATATCGTGAATCAATGAGAATCTTAGGATCTCATACTCTCAAGATCTCTGTTATAAAGAATGTTTCACGTGAAACAATTCTCACTTTTCCAACACACTCACCTGTTTGACCCAAGGCTCTCAGACAAGGTGAACAATCCGAAAAAAGTCGTGAGAACTGGTTTCCTTGACATGAAAACGAGAGAATCAGGAGCAGGTCGGACGAAGTACCGGCGAAGCTGTGTAATGAGCCTGTCTTGGGAGTTTATATGGCATAAGTGTGTTGCAGGGTCACTCCGAGATTGATTTACTTGGCGGAGTGGATAAATGAGGCGCAATCCACCCTTCGGAGTATTCACGGTATCTCATTTATCGCTTATTAAGACGATTTACGCAACGAGAAACGAGTTTTCAGGAATTAAATGAGATATCCGAAGTGTCAACAACAGTTTTCGCCGATAATGTTTCACGTGAAACATCACATCCTGGGAACCCCAAATTACAGGCACATTTCGTGCATCAGATTAACTGATTGACATGATCTGGAGGCGTTTATGACCAAAAAACGATTGTTTCTCACCTTGATGGTGGCTTTTGTGCTACTCACTGGCTGTGTACGCACGCCTGCCGCGCCAACCGGCACCGCCGAAGCCTCCCCGCCAACAAGCACTCCTTCACCGACATCAAATCCCTCACTTCCATCGCCCCTCTTCAAACTGTACCTTTTTGCAGATGGTCACGGCTGGGCCAGCAACGCGGAACAAACGATCTTTTACAATACCCAGGACTCTGGCGGGCAGTGGCTCACAGTTACCCCAGCGGGTTTGACCCTCCAAGGATCCGGCTGGGGAACCACAACCGCGTTTGCGAATGGCGAACTTGGATGGATATGCCGGTCCGACACAGAATCTTCCGCCACCCTGTACACATCGAATGACGGCGGTCGCTCCTGGCAGACCCACAGCCTGGATTTCCCCTGCGGTCAACTCTCCTTATTGGACGCAAATCAGGGTTATATCCTCTCCGACCAGGGGGTTGGCGCTGGCTCCCAATACGTCAGCCTCTACCACACCGCCGATGGCGGTCAAACCTGGGAACTGCGCTTCGAGCATGACCCGGCAGATCCAGACGACCACGGCTTGCCCACCGGAGGAATAAAGAGCTATTTCGGTTTTCTAAGCTCTAATAATGGGTTAGTTGGCGGTTCTGTGCCTATTCCTGGAGTAGTTTACGCATTTCATACAAATGATGGCGGCACTTCCTGGATTCATACGGATTGCCGGGGGTTGCCATTGGATGAAAGCCAGGAATCCAGTGTCGACAAGATCATTCAGATTGACTCGGTCACCGCGATTCTCCCCGTCCGGTCGTACCTTGCGAACGGGAACAGCGTCACTTACTTTTGCAGCACCACTGATGCGGCAGAGAGTTGGCAGTACGTGGGAATGCTCGAAAACGTTGAGTTTTTTGACTTTGGCTCCCGGCTGACCGGGGTTGCCTTTGGGCAGGGAAGAATGTGGCAAACTGAGGATGGCGGGTTAACCTGGGCCGAAACCACCTCCGGTCTGCCGCCCGCAGTCACCCCTGTATCGCTGGACATGGTCAATGACCTGGTTGGCTTCCTTACGGTAACGACCACGCCGGATACACTGACCGAGAATCGTATCTACATGACGCAGAACAACGGCAATGACTGGAATTCTATCCCCGGGGTTATCGTCAATGCGGCCGACGCGAACCCGACACCTTAGTTGGTGGACATAGGCTTGCAAAACCGAAATGCTCTACTATAATTCTTGTGAGCTACGATGAAAAAATTTTTTCTCTTCTCGACGATGGCTTTGATCCTGGCAATCTCGTTTACAGGCTCAGTTCAAGCTGACCCGGGTCCCGGGACAGGTCAAACCCAAACGCTGTCCACATACTTTGAATCCTGGACAGAGTCGGGCGTTCAGACGCAGGTTGATGCTGCCCCTCTGCCGACTGCCGACCCGGAAAAGAAGGCGTACCTTACCTTCGATGATGGACCTGATCCTGTCTGGTCTTCCCAGGTGCTGTCTGTTTTGCGAAAATACCAGGCCCATGCAACCTTTTATATGATAGGGCGCAACGCAGCCACATTTCAGGACACAATTATCCAGATCGCAAGCGATGGAAATACCCTTGCCAACCATACCTACAACCATCTGGACTTAACCTCGCTTGACTACCTGAGCTTTTCACTTGAGGTGGGCGATACCGAACAGGCCATCCGTTATGCTCTCAGAGACCACCCCGAACTCGAAGGCCAGGTTACCAAGTGTCTGCGTCCGCCCTATGGAAGGTCTAATGAGACCGTTTACTCCTATGCAATGGGTATGGGCTACAGCATTTCGATGTGGAATCTGGACACCCGCGACTGGGCAGGGACTGATCCTGAGGACATTCTGGCTGATTTCTCCAACAAGTTGCAGCCCGACAGAGTCATTCTCTTTCACGATGGCGGCCAAGACCGCCAAAACACGGTCGAATCCCTGGATTTGGTATTACACGAACTGATCATGCAGGGTTATGAGATTTTGCCCTATTGTACGGAAGCCGGCCAGGCTGTAATTGACGGTTGAGGCTTCAGGACCCTCGTTTAATTGTTAACGCAAGTTTAACTATTATAGGAATTTCGTAAATCTTGGGAAAACTCATGATTTTACATGTCAAGGCAAGTTAGAAATGTCCTAATCTCAGCAATTTAGAAATGTCCTATTGTGTTGAT
>MTKZ01126067.1_pt2 | contig 15315 bp, 14 predicted proteins | sample 1042781 | NCBI WGS metagenome assembly MTKZ01 (sample SAMN06212207, study PRJNA360539) | anaerobic digester metagenome | biome: Wastewater treatment plant; material: sludge; isolation source: anaerobic digester fed with sludge from wastewater treatment plant | place: Denmark: WWTP Viborg ...
CCGAACAGGCCGGCAAGGCTCTTGGCGGAAGAAACATCTGTATTGGGCCCAGCCACGGCAGGTTCTGGAATGGGAGCGGGTGGTATTGGCAGCGATCCGACCCCTGCGGATACGGCGAAGCGGTGCTGGAAGACCTCAACTCCATAAGACTCATGCAGTTCCTTTACCAATACCTCGCGCAGGATGGAGCAACGGTGCATGTTCCCCGCGAGCTGAATGAGAGCAACTGCTGCAACACCTATGAGGGACAGCCCTGGTGGAAGATGGCGGCGTACTCGTGGCTGAGGGTTAACGGTCTTCCTACTTCTGTATGGGCGAATGCCAGCGGCGTCGGCGGCGAGGAAACCGCCACCGGCAGGAACAGCGACGACATCCGTGCCCGGCCGCGCTTTGCCGATTACCGCGGCTCGGAAATCTACATTGCCCATCACACCAACGCCGGGGGTGGCACCGGCACAGAGACCTTTCGTGATACGGCGATGGATTATCCGGCCCATGAAGCCGCGAGCTACAACCTCGCCCTGGCCGTCCACAACAATACGATTGATGCGATCCGGGAGATGTATGACGGTGGCTGGGCGAACCGGGGGGTGAAGGATGCCGCCGGCGGCTTCGGCGAGATCCGCATTCCAAACCGCCCCGCCTGCCTCATCGAACTGGCCTTCCACGACAAGTGCGCCGTGGACGCGGCCTACCTCACGGACGATTTCTTCCGCTCCGTGGCGGAGTGGGGACTCTACAAGGGTGTTTGTGAGTATTTCGGCACCAGCCCGACCTGGGACAAGTATTCCGACGAGTATGTAAGCGACACGATTCCCTCGACGATGAACGCGGGCCAGAGCTACAGCGTCAGCGTGACGTTCCGCAACCGCGGCGTGCTCTGGCGCGAGGGGCGGGCCTTCCGCCTGGGTGCCGCCGGCGACAGCGACCCGTTCACCTCAACTACCCGCCATACGATCTCGGGAGATGTGCGGCCCGGAAACACTTACACGTTCACCTTCACAATGACCGCGCCGACTACTCCCGGCACCTACACGACCGACTGGCGGATGATCCGCGAGGGGGTAACCTGGTTTGGTGCAACCCACAGCGAGCAGGTGACCGTTATCAGCACCGCTCCGACCATTACGCAGCAACCGGTCAGCGTGACCAAGGATCCCGGCCAAACCGCCACATTCACCGTGGTGGCCAGCAGCAGCACCACCCCGAGTTATCAGTGGAGGAAGAACGGGGTGAACATCTCCGGCGCGACCTCTTCGACCCTCACCCTCGCCAATGTGCAGTTGTCCGACGCCGCTTTCTATACCGTGGCCGTCAGCAACGCAGGGGGTTCGGTCACCAGCAGCCAGGCCCAATTAGTGGTGACAAGCTCGCCGGTGGCCGTCGGCACCGGCAACGGGCTCCAGGGCCAATACTTCGACAATCAGGATCTCACGAGCCTCAAGCTGACCCGCACCGATGCGACGGTGAATTTCGACTGGGGCACCGGTTCCCCGGACTCCAGCATCGGGGCCGACACGTTCTCGGTGCGCTGGACCGGACAGGTCGTGCCGCGCTACACCCAGAACTATACCTTTTACACCCGCACCGATGACGGCGTGCGCCTCTGGGTCAACGGCGTGCTGCTGGTTGACAAGTGGGTGGACCAGGGCCCAACCGAATGGAGCGGCACGATTGCCCTGACGGCCGGGCAGGCTTATGACATCCAGATGGAGTATTACGAGAACGGCGGCGGGGCCGTGGCCCAGTTGAGCTGGTCCAGCGCCAGCGAGGCCAAGGCGACAATCCCTCAGACGCAGCTTTATGTGACTGCTTCGCCCCTGATTGTCGTCCAGCCCCAGAACCAGTCGGTGGTTGTGGGTAACGGGGCGACGTTCACTGTGACCGCGCAGGGAGTGCTGCCGTTGACTTACCAATGGCGGTTCAACGGCGCGAACATCTCCGGGGCGACGCTCAGCCGTTACACGAAGGCCGCGGTGCAACCGGCGGACGCCGGAACCTACTCGGTGGTGGTCGCCAACGCCTACGGCAGCATCGTCAGTTCCGGCGCCACGCTCACAGTCCTCCTGCCGCCGAGCATCACTACCCAGCCCTCCAGCCAGGCCGCATATCAGGACGGCGTCGTCTCGTTCAACGTGGCGGCGACCGGCACCGCGCCCCTGACCTACCAGTGGCGGTTCAACGGCGCGAACATCTCGGGCGCGACGCTCAGCAGTTATACGAAGAGCAACGTGCAGCCGGCGGACGCCGGAAGCTACTCGGTGGTGGTCGCCAACGCCTACGGCAACACAACCAGCGCCAATGCGCTCCTGACCGTGATCCCGTCGCCCACTATCACCACCCAGCCCCTGACCCAACTGGCGGCTCCTGGCGCCGTAGTCCACTTCACCGTCGCGGCCACAGGCACCGGGCCGCTGACCTACCAGTGGCGCAGGAATGGCGTGGACCTGAGCGATGGTGGAATCTTCTCCGGGGTCACCACGACCACTCTGACCCTGACCGGGGTCCAACGAACGGACTCGGGCACTTACAGTGTGCGCGTCAGCAACCCCAACCGCTCGGTCGTGAGCGTTGACGCGCTGCTGACGGTAAGCTGCCTGGGAAACTCAATCGCTGTTGCACTCGACACACTTGTCCTGCCCAACAGCGTCACCAACAACTCCGTCCTGGACTACACGATCTCCGGCACTGGCAAGATCTCCGGCGCGGCCTGGCTCACCAAGCTGGGTAGCAGCACCTTGACCCTGAGCACCATTAACGATTACACCGGCCCCACGACGGTTAGTGAGGGCGCTTTGTTGGTGAACGGGGCCATTGGCAGCGGGGCGGTGACAGTGGAGGGCACCGGCACGTTGGGCGGCAACGGCGCCATCGGCGGCAACATCACGGTGAAGAGCGGCGGCTTGCTCGCCCCGGGCGCCTCGCTCGGAACTGTCGGCACGCTGACGGTCGGCGGCAAGAATGTGACACTCAAGGACGGCAGCATCACGGCGGTAGAGGTGAACCGCTCCGGCCCTGTCAGTGACCGGGTTACCGGGATCGGCACGCTCACTCAAGGCGGCATCCTGCAGGTGGCCAACACCGGCGACCCGCTCGAGATCGGCGACAGCTTCCCGCTGTTGTCGGCTACGATTTACAGCGGCGAGTTCGCCGCCATCAGCCCGGCCAATCCAAACGGTGACGAGGATTTAGCGTGGGACAGGCTCCTGCTCAAGACAGCCGGCGTGCTGCGGGTGCACCATGTCCCCTTCGCTACCAACAAGGTTCTCTACCGCGCCCAGGGCGTGTCGCTCAAGATCCGGCTCAACACGCTGTTCCCGGCCACCGATCCGTTGGACCATGAATCAGTAGCGCTGGCGAGTCATACGCCTGGGGCGCAAGGGGCGGGCATCAGTAACAACACGAGCTACCTTTTCTACTACCCGACCAATCACAACCACGATTCGTGCAACTACACGGTGTCGGACGGCCGCGGGGGCGAACGGACGAAAGAGATTGCGATCTACGTGACCAACTGGGTGGGTAACCTGACGATTGTGGAAAGTGTCAGCGGCCCCCAGACGGTGAGTTTTTATGGCATTCCCGACTACAAGTATGTCATCCAGCGGTCGCTAAACTTGACTTCCTGGACTGACATAGCCACGCAGGTCTGCCCCGCCACCGGTTTGTATCAGTTTACGGAAACGCCTCCGAACAATCCGACGTTTTACCGGGTACGCACTCCCTGAGCGAACCCACACCCCGGAACGAACCCTGCAGTCCCGGGTGAGACCGGGGCCTAAGGCATCCTGACCCGTTGGAAACGACCCCCCCCCGTCCCTCCTCCGTCCCTCCTCCGTTCCACCTCCGTTCCACCTCCGACCGCCGGTCGGAAGTAAGCGGTTAAGTTGAGACCGTCTGTTACGCGGCGGTCCGGTGTGGTAAACGTCGGGCCATGAAAGCTGCGAATGGTTCTCTGCGTGCTCGTCGGCGCCGCACCCCGCCCAGCCGGCGCACTCAACTTCTGGCCGCGTTTGATTGTAGCAGGTTGTCGGCGGCCGCCTTTGCTCGTCAGCATGGCATCGGCTACAACACCTTTTGCGGGTGGCGTCACCGCCGGGCCAAGGCCAAGGCTTCACCCACCTTCGTCGAGGTCGAACTGCCAGAACCGGTGGCCGCGGTCGAAGTGTTGATTGAGGTGGGGGCGCATACCCGCCTGCGGGTCAGTTCCGCCCGGCAGGTCGAATTGGCGGCCCGTCTTCTTCACTGCTTCAACGCCCTGGCCTCATGCTAAGTTTCCACGCGCATCTTAAGGTCTTTGTCGCCACCGCGCCCTGCGACTTGCGCGCCAACTTCAACGGCCTGTGGACCGCCGCCCAAGAACGCCTGGGGGAGGATCCCAAAAGCGGCGCGCTCTTTGTTTTCGGCAACCGGCGGCACAACCGGATCAAACTGCTTTACTTCGATGGCACGGGCGTGTGTGTGCTGGCCAAGCGCCTGGAGAAGGGGACCTTTCACTGGCCGCAAAGCGCCGGTGAGCCCAACGCCAAGCTGCGCCTGGCCCCGCAGGCTCTGCAATTGTTGCTCGACGGAGTGGACTTGAGAGACGGGGCGCGCCGGGCGTGGTACGAGGCGGCAAAGTAGGAGAGTATCGCCTGCGAAAAAAGTTTAAGGGAGATTGAACGCTTGACGCGCAGCAGCGTCTGAGTATGCAACCGAATGAATCCGGCATCACTCCAGAGCCGACTGCGCGAGTTGCGCGAGCAGGTCGCCGGGTTACAGGAGGCGCTGGAGCAGTCCCGCCGCGAGAACGCCCTGTTGCGTCAGAAGCTCGATGCCTTGGCTCGGCGGTTCTTCGGCAAGAAGAGCGAACAACTCAACGCCGCCCAACTGGAACTGCTCCTGAGCGGCTTGGCAGAGGGCAGCGTGGAACTGTCCGAGGAAAAAGAGCCTCCGGCGCGGCCGGCACCGCGCCCGGCGCGAACCCATACCCGCCGTATTCGCACTCCGGACAACCTGGAGGTGGTTCGCGAGGTGATCGAGCCGGACTTGGTCAAGGCCGAGCCAGAACACTGGAAGCGCATCGGCCAGGAAGTCAGCCNNAGGGTGGCCGAGCACAGCCTGGCCGCTCCGGGCCTGCTGGCGCAACTGCTGGTCAGCAAGTACTGCGACCATCTGCCCTTCTACCGGCAGGAACAAATCTTCTGGCAACGGCACGGGGTGTTCCTGGCGCGGCAGCAGATGGTGCAATGGACCGCCCAGAGCGTGCGGTTGCTGTCCGGGATTAGCGACTGTCTGAAGCGGGAAATGCGCCGTAGTCCTTACGTGCAGGTGGACGAGACGCCGGTGCGCTATCAGGACCCGAACCTGCGAGGCCGGTGCGGCCAAGGTTATCTATGGACGGCGTTGGTGCCCGGCCAGTGTGTGGTCTACGAATGGCACACCAGCCGCGCGGCGCGGTGCTTGGACTCGTTATTGGGACCAGGCTTTGCCGGCAAGCTGCAGTGTGACGGTTACAGTGCCTATCCGGCCTTTGCCCGGGGCAAGAGCGCCGTGAACCTGCTGGGCTGCTGGGCGCATGCGGAACGCAACTTCTTTGAGGCCCAGGAGCAAGCGCCCCGGGTGGCGGGTTGGTTCTTGAACCAGATCGGGCTGCTGTATCGGTGGGAAGAGCAACTGCGCCGCAACCGGGCGGGGCCGGTGCTGCGACAGGTCCAACGCAGCTCGCACCATCGGATGGTGCTCGAGCGGCTCGGCCGTGCCCTCAAGAAGCTCCAACCTCGCTACCTGCCCCAAAGCCTGATGGGCCAGGCCATCGGTTATGCCCTGAACCAATGGCCGATGCTGGAAGGCTTCCTGGAACACGGCGAAGTGGAGATCGACAACAACCTGGTCGAGAACGTAACCCAAAGCTTTGGGTTACGTTCTTTATGCCGAGCTGCCGATAATGCCGAGAAGCTGTTGCTAAAGGCGCATACGCCCAAGCTCAACCTGCAGGGCAAGGTTTTGCCCCTCGGCATTATCGCAGACTGGCTGAACTAACTGCGCGCGACCTTTCCTGCGCCACGGTGTTCTTGAAGTGTGCGTTGTTGCGCACCGGAGTAATCCGGTTTCTGACTTATGTGCCAGCGTCAGGCCAAGAGTCCTGGGAGACGACTGAATGCCGATCTCGTTCTCATCGACGGAGGGTTCGCAGACTATCTCCGCCAACGCCACACGGCGGATTTCACGGTCGCTCTATACTGCCGCTTTCTCCGAAGGGTTGCTCGGTATCTCGCCCAGCGGGGGCGCTGCGCGGCAACGCTGCGGCGGCGCGATGTGCCCCAGACCATGCGTGGCTGCCTGCCGGGCTGCAAAGCCACATCCCGCCGGACCCGACAGTCGGGACTGCTTCAGTGGCTACGATTCACCGGCCACTTTCGCGAACCGGCACCCCGCCCTCGCTGGCAGGGATGGCTTGATGCCTATGAGCGTTTTCTACGGGTGGATCGGGCGCTCGCGGACTGCACCAGAGCGGCCGCGCTCCGTGTTCTCAACCACTATTTGGCAAGGCAGTTCCGTAGTCGGCCGCTGCGCTGGAATGCTGTCCGGGCAGATGACTTGCGTCGTTATGCCGCATCACGATGCCGCACCCTCGCTCCCAAAAGCGTCAATGACACGCTCTCGATTCTGCGACAGTTTCTACGCTTCATGTTTCTGCGAGGCGAGTGCTCGCCGGCGCTGGCACTGGCGGTGCCGACGGTCGCGGATTTCGGTCACCAGAGGTTTCCCGAGGTTCTTAATGAAGCCCAGAGGCGTAAGTTCCTGGCGGCCTTTGACCGCAGGTCACGCCAAGGTCGGCGCGACTACACCATGGCGCTCTGTCTGATCGACTTGGGTTTGCGTGCGGTTGAGGTGTCCAGACTCCGCGTCGCTGACATCAACTCGGGACAACAAACGCTCGCGGTCCCAGCCGCGAAGGTGAGTTCGGGGCGGCAGTTGCCCTTACCTGCACACGTTGCGAGCGCCTTACGCAGCTATCTTCGGCATCGACCGTCCACAGATGCCGAGCAGTTATTCGTTGGACAGACCCTGTTGCGGGGCCGGCCATTGTCCACCTGGGCAATCGCCGCGGCGATGGATCGAGCTTATCGCCGCTGCGGCTTTGTTGGCTGGTATGGCACGCATCGATTGCGCCATTCCTTTGCCACAAGACTCTACGCCCGCGGTGCCACGACCAAGGAGATCGCCGATTTGCTGGGGCATCGGCTCGTTGCCACCACTGATCACTACACCCAAACCAAAGACCTTCGGGTTCTTGCGCAGCCATGGCCACTCCCAATGCACCGTCCAAGCTGATCCTTGCGCGCCAGTATCTGGCGTTTCGGCGCAAACTCGGCTACCGCATGCGAAGTGCCGAGGTGTTGGTGGATTTTGCATGCTTCGCAGATCGAGAGGCTCCGGGAAGCCCGCTAACCACTGCACTGGCAATCCGGTGGGCCATGGCTGTGCCCTCGGCTCGTCCCAAAACCCGGGTGGGAAGACTCAGTGTGGTCCGTGGATTTGCCCGGTATTGCGCGTCACTCGATTCGCGAAACCAAGTTCCAGATCCCAATCTGCTTGGGCCAGGCTTCCAGCGTGTTGCACCGCACCTATTCACCTCGGCCGAAGTCAGCCTCATCCTCAAATGCACAGAACACCTTGAAACTGGCCACTCGCCTCTGCATCCGTTGACTTACCAAACGTTGATTGGACTGCTGGCATCCACCGGGATGCGACCCGGCGAAGCGTTGCGTCTGCACTGCTGCGACTTGGACGTGGATGAAGCCACGCTGCGCATTCGGCAATGCAAGTTCAGCCCTGAACGCGTGCTTGCCCTCCATCCCACCACAGTCCGCGCACTTCAATCTTACCGCCAGAAGCGTCAGGCCCTGTTTCCTTGGGGGGAGACCTTGTTTGTGGGCGCGACGGGGCAACCGCTCAGTGCACGTCGAGCGGAGAAGGTTTTTCGCCGCCTCACCCGTGGTTTGGTCGCCCGCAGCGAAAAGCGACCGGTGCGACTTATGGACTTCCGGCATACGTTCGCCTCGGAGCGGATCGCGCAATGGAGCCGCCAATCACAGCCCATTGCCCATCATCTTTTGCTACTTGCCCGTTACCTCGGCCACCGCACATTCAACTCGACTTGGTGGTATGTCTCCAGCGACCCACTCGCACTGCGGGCCGCGAGCGAGCGTTCCCGCCATTTCCACAAGGACCACCATGCATCATGACGAGCTTCCTGAGTTGGTGCAGCGCTTCTTTGTCCATTACCTAGTCCGCCAACGAAACCTCAGCCCGCACACCCGAAACGGCTACCGTGACACGTTTCGATTGTTCCTCTCCTTTCTCTCGCAGCGACAGCACCAACCGATCGACCAACTGGCCCTGGAGAGGGTAAACCCCGAGGCCGTTCTGGCCTTCCTCGATTACCTGGAGACCACTCGCGGCAACACTGCCCGCACGCGTAATCTGCGGCTTGCGGCCATTCGAACCTTTGTGCGGTTCGTGCTTGGGGAGGAACCCGGCGTTAATTTCATTGGAATCGGCCACCGGATCCTGGCCATACCGCAAAAGAAATCTCCCAAACCGGTGCTCGGGTTCATGGCCCGGGAGGAGATAGATGCGGTGCTCGGTGCCACCGACTCCGCGACACGTTCTGGCCAGCGCGATCGACTGCTGTTCACCGTTCTTTACAACACCGGCGCACGCATCTCGGAAGCCCTGCAGCTTAGAGCCCAAGATTTGCTCGACCGTGCCGTTCATCTTCACGGTAAAGGCCGCAAAGACCGGACGGTGCCGATTTGGCCCAGTACCGAACGCCTACTGCGGCAATGGTGCAAAACCAATCGTCTCGCGCCGGAACAGTTGGTCTTCACTAATCGAAACGGCGAACCGTTGAGCCGAGATGGCGTCGCCTTCCGGCTCGCCTTGTCGGTCCGAAAGGCCGCCGCGCATTGTCCCTCGCTCAACAAGCGCCGAATCACGTGCCACACCTTTCGCCATTCCTGCGCCATGAGCTTGCTTCAATCCGGGGTCGCCCTGGAGGTAATTGCCCTTTGGCTGGGCCATGCAAAACCACTCACGACCCACGGCTATATTGAAGCCGATCTGAAAATGAAGGCAGATTGCCTCAAGCGCTTAACCGAACCCATGTCGCCCCGGCGTCGGTCCACTCAAGAGTCTTCTCGGCTGTTGGCCTTTCTCGAATCCATTTGATTATGCCGAGGAACAATCGCTGGGCGTGCGCACCAATGCGGTCGTTTCGCGACTTCTCGGCATTATCGGCAGCTCGGCATAAAGAACGCCATTCGGCCCACCGCCCCGGGCAAGAAGAACTGGCTGTTCTTCGGTTCGGAAGAAGCCGGCCAGCGCAGCGTCGTGATCTACACGCTAATCGAGAACTGCCGGCTGCACGGCGTCGAGCCCTACACTTATCTCAAAGACGTGTTGCAACGGCTACCGCACACCACCAACTGGGAAGTCGAACAATTGACGCCGCTCAAGTGGCAGCAGGCCCGTCAGTCCGCCCTCAACCAGGCTGCCTGAAACTGCTTCGGCGCTCAGCCAACCGGCAATCCTATCAGCTTTCGCACGCCGGAACAGAGGGTCTCACCTTAACCGCTTACGGTCGGAATTCTAATTGTCGTTTGAGGGCGGCTGGCATGAGTTGATGTTGACTGCGCCCCTAACCGCGAGGACGGGTGCCGGCCACCGGAACCTTTGAATGGTGTAGCGGCCCAGGCAGGGGCGGATGTGGTTGAACGAGGCCCTGAATGGTCTTCCTCGGTGCCATTCGCATCCCTGGAGGGAAACCCCATCGGCGAGCACAGCCGTTGCGAACTGAGGCTTGGAGCGCCAAGAACGGCGACAAGAGCGCTACGGCTGGTGGTTTCCCTGATGGGCTGACCGCTTTATGGGTGCCCCGTCGGCTAAGCGCCCGCCCGGGCAGCAAGCCCGGAACCGCTGACGCCCTGCCCAGCCGCGGCGCTTACGTCATGGCCACCCTGCGCAATCTGCTCTTGGGGCTGATGGAGTTGCAAAAGGACCGTGGCCAACCCCAAGCGCGCACCTTTCCAGGATGGCGTCGCAAACTGACCCAGACCCAAAAGATCCAACTCATTATTCAAACCCTATGAAGATCGCCTAACCGAGCAACCCCTGCTCTGCCGCAGCCTGGCCGACCGCATGCAACCATGCCGGCCAGCCGGGCGGCCCGCCGACAGAGCATCCAGCGCCGAGAAATCAACCCTTCCGGCGCGCCGACTCTGTCCAAAGGCTCTGCTCAAAGCGCCCAAGCGCTTCAGCAGGGCTGCAGACAGCTCAGATGAAAGAGCCCCTGAAATTCAGCAACTTAGTGCGACTTCGTGCTTGCAAGGAAACGGGCTTTGTGCTCAAAATGTGAGCCGCCGAGTGGGTCGTCGTGTGGAGTCCGGAGGCGTTCGCCATCCGGGCGCCCCGGCTTCTGCGAGAACTTCCCCGTGCAATGGACATGATTAACATGACTCTCCAAAGAAAGGAACAGAACCTATGCGCACAAGCAGACTACTCACGTTCGCAGCCCTCACCCTGTGGGCCGCAATGGCCCCAGCCTACGGGCAGTCAATCTACTACACCGTGACCGACCTCGGCACGCTTCGCACCATTGATGGCCAGGGAACGAGCTCGGCCTATGCCATCAACGATTCCGGCACCGTCGTCGGCAGCGCCATGTGCAACAGCAACCAGACGCCCGCCTGGCGGAACAACCGTGCCTTCCGTTTGAAGCCGGGCGGGACGATGGAGAACCTCCAACTCTTTGGCGCCAATCCGTGGTTTGGGATCGCGTTTGCCATCAGTCGTGATGGCACAATCGCAGGAGGCAGCGCGAGGCTTTCCACTTCTGGCGCGCAAGCCTTTCGCTGTTCGGATGGCGGCGCACTGGCGAACCTCCCCTACCTTGGGAGCGGACCTGATGCCTGGGGGATGAGTGTCAACGGCTCTGGCCACGTGGTTGGGTACAGCGTAGTTGGAGGAAGCGGTTGCGCGGGCTCCTACTGTGGACAGCCGTGGAGCACTTCGCGTCCTGGCTACGCAGCGCGGTGGCCGAGCGGTTCCGTAGTTGAGGAACTCGCTGGTCTAGGTGGCTACTACAGCGTGGCCAACGCCATCAACGATGCCGGGGAGATTTGTGGCTTTGGAGCGATTCTCAATGGCGCTACCCATGCGTTCCGAATTCCCCCGGGTGGGGGCACGCTTGATTTAGGCACACTCGGCGGCACCAACAGTGAGGCTTGGGCGATCAACAACTCTGGCCACATCGTGGGCTGCTCCCTGACAGCCGGGAACGACAACCCGCACGCGACATTGTGGACCTCCATGGCGCCGGAGGACTTGGGCGCCTTGCCGGGCAAGCCGTACAGCGCAGCACTGGCGATAACAGACAATAGCCTCATAGTAGGCTACGTCGCGGATACGAACTCTCCCACCGATGATCATCTGGAGATGGGCTGGAAGGGCAGCAACCCGCGTGCGGCCCTGTTCCCCCGCGGCGCCTCCCCGATTGACCTGAACACCTGCATCGCGACTAACTCCGGCTGGGTCCTGTATCGCGCACGGGGAGCCAACGGCTCAGGCAAGATCGTCGGGGACGGTCTGCACAATGGAGTAGGTCGCGCTTTTTTGCTCACGCCGTGCCCGATCTTGGCCGCCCGGAAGAATGGCCTGCAGGTTGAGCTGTACTGGAATTCGCAAACCAACGAGCAGTACCAGTTGCAGTACTGCCCCGACGTCACCTCCGGAGGGTGGACGGACCTCGGCGGGCCAATCGCAGGAAACGGCACGACCAACTCTGTACCGGCAGACTGCAGTGAGCCGGCCAGGTTCTATCGCCTGATCTGGCTGGCGAATTGAAGACACGCCACGTTGCAGAAAACCGAAACCACCCTCCAGTCACCGCGCCACGACCTCGACCGCCTTATGGCCGGCGCGCGGGCGTAGAAGATGGGGGACAAACCAAGACCCACTTATGTCCACACCAGTCCTCGATCCCAGTTTGCCCGCGGACAACGCGCTGATCAGCTCCGGCGAATTGCGCGGCCAGTTCCAGGCCATCGCGAATATGTTCGACGACATCCGAGGGCGCTTCCTCTCGCTGACGCCGCTGGGCCTGGCCGTCTCCAACCCGCCTGCGCAGGCCAAGGTCCGGGCCCTCGCCGACAAGCTCGGCGAGCGGGCCAACACGCTCGACGGCTGAGCGGATTGAACATTCTTCGGGCTGAATTGTCATTAGCAAAGAGGGTCCAGCCTTAGGGCCGGACCATTGCTTTTGAACATTGATGCGACCCGCGCGGAGTGCTCAAGAGTCCTCCCGCCGGGCGGCATCCAACAATAACCAAATACTTGGAACGCTATGACGACAACGCTGAAAGAGAATGTATTGGACTTCTCGCATGCCTCAGTCGGCGAAGCCGAGCGGGGCGAGGGTTTCATGAGGCAAACCTGGACTGGAAGCGGGGATGGCAGGTCTGGGACCGAGCCGCGCCGGGAAGCGGTTTCGCCGATCCCGGACCTTCCCTTTGCCGCCTGGAGCGGTTGGCTGGCCCGGGGCATTCCGGAACTCGCATCGCCGCTCGCCGACTGAGGCGTCTTTCAGGAAAACCGCGCCTCCGCGGGGGCGAACCCCTATTCGCCCCCGACCTCCTGTTTGGGGTGGAGGCCGAATTCTTTGAGCTTCTCGCGCATTTTGAGGCGGGTGACGCCGAGCCACTGGGCGGCCTTGGTGAGATTGCCCCGGGCGCGGTGAATGGCCTGGGCGTAGAGCTCGGGTTCGAGGTCGGCCAGCATCCTGGCAAAGGCATTCTGCGTTTCGCCGCGCTCCACGGCGTCCATCAGCTCGGTGACGTAGGCGGCATGGGTTTGCTGGGAGGCGGCGACGGGCTGCCGGGCCTTGGTGACGACTTCGCGGACGTGGTCCACGCCGATGGTGTAGTCGCGCGCGAGGAGCAGGGCCTTGCGGGTGGCGTTCTGCAACTCGCGCACATTGCCGGGCCAGGGCTGGCTTTGGAGGTAGGCAATTGCCTCTGGGGTGATGGAGGGCGAAGCGACGCCCGCTTCCGGCGCGTAGCGGCGGAGGAAGTAGCGGACCATGTCGGGGATGTCCTCAGTGCGCTCGGCCAGGGGAGGGAGGATAATGGTGACGACGCTGAGGCGGTAGAAGAGGTCTTCGCGGAAGAGGCGTTCGCGGATGGCCGCCTCCAAATCGCGGTGGGTGGCGGCGATGATGCGAACGTCCACGGGCACGGGCTCCTTGCCGCCGATCCGCTGGATGGTTTTTTCCTGGAGGACGCGCAAGAGCTTAGCCTGGAGGTTGGCGTTCATGTCGCCGATTTCGTCCAGGAGAATCGTGCCGCCGTGGGCCTGCTCGAAGCGGCCGATGCGGCGGGCGTCGGCGCCGGTGAAGGAGCCGCGTTCGTGGCCGAAGAGCTCGCTTTCGAGGAGGGTTTCAGGGATGGCGGCGCAGTTGATGGCGATAAAGGGCGCGGCAGCGCGGTCGCTGTGCTGATAGATGGCGCGGGCGATGAGTTCCTTGCCGGTGCCGGTGTCGCCGCGGATGAGGACGGTGACGGGGGTGGCGGCGACGCGGCCAATTTCCTTGTAGATGGACTGCATGGCGCGGCTGTTGCCGACGATGGCGGTGCGGGAGGAGGCGGTCTCGCCGATCTCGACCGGTTCGGACATCAGGCGGCTGCTGTCCAGGGCCTTGGCGGCAAGGTCGAGCAGTTCTTCCACTTCAAAGGGCTTGGGGAGGTAATCGAAGGCGCCCCAGCGGGTGGCTTCGATGGCAGTTTCGGTCGTGCCGTGGGCGGTAATGAGAATGATCGGGAGTTTAGGCTTGGCCTGGTGGAGCTGGCGGACCAGCTCAAGGCCATCGGTGCCGGGGAGCTTCAGGTCGGTGATGACCACCTCGTACGGTTCGGCGAGGGCGTGCCGGAGCCCGGTGTCACCGCGGGTCTGCACCGCGACGTCGTAGCCGCTGGCGCGCATCGCCTTCTGGAGGCCGGTGGCGATGTTGCGGTCGTCTTCGATCAGGAGGACTTTAGGGTTCGGTTTCATCTTTGGGAGCGGGCGGCAGAACGATGCGGAAGGTGGTGCCGTGGTCCGGCTGGGTTTCGTATTGGATGACGCCGCCGTGCTTTTCGACGATGCGGGCCGCGATGGGCAGGCCAAGCCCAGTGCCGCCCTCTTTGGTGGTGAAAAAGGGATCGAAGAGCCGTTTCTGGACCTCGGGAGGCATTCCTTTGCCGCTGTCGGCGATGTCTATGACCACGGCGTCAACGGGCCGTTCGTTGAGCGCCTCCCGGCGCAGCCGGGAGCGCACAATGACGGTGCCGCCGGGCGGCATGCTGTCGGCGCCGTTCTGAATGAAGTTGATCAACACCTGTTTCATTTTGTCCGGGTCCACACAGACCCGCTCATCCGTGCGGAGTTCCAGTTTAAGCTGAATGGACCGCGCGGCCAAGTCGGATTCGAGGAGGGCGCAAGTGTCGCGGAGGAGCCGGCCGACGGGCAGGGTTTGCGGGTCGGGTTCAGCGGGGCGGGCGAACTGGAGGAAGTCACGCACGATGGTCTCAAGGCGGTTAATCTCGTTGTGGATCACCTCCAGGTCCTCGTGTTCGGAGGTACCGGGGGAGTGGCTGTTTCTGAGGGTGAAGAGCCGGACCTTGATGGCGGTCAGGGGGTTGCGGATTTCGTGGGCGATGCCGGCGGCGAAGACGCCGAGCGAGGCGAGCTTTTCCTGGCGTTCGATGGTGGCCCGGCTTTCGTTGAGGGTGGAGCGCAGCGGCGCAACCATGCGGCGATAGATCAGGAGGACCACGACCCCGCCGCTGGCCAGCAATCCCAGCAGCGACAGGAAGAGGAAGCGCTGCACGCGGGTCAAGGCGGTGTTGGCCTCGGTGACGAAGCGTTCGGCTTCCGCGCGGTCGGCGGCTGCCAGCTTTTCGATTTGCGCGACGTTCATCTCGGCGCGGAGGGTGCTGATTTGCCGCCAGGCGGTTCGTTCCGCCCAGATTAGGGCCGCCACGACCAGGGCGGCAGCGATCAGAAATTCCGTGAGGCGAAATGGTGTTTTTACGGTCATGGGCTCAGGCCGTAGTATAGGCGGGCAGGGTGTCGAGCGCGAGCCAAAAAGGGCCCGCCGCCGACTGCAGGCGCACGACAGGTTTCTTCGGGATTGGCGACCTGCCTCTCATTAACACCCCGCTTCAGCGGGGTGTCTGGAGTTTGGACATTCTGGAAGGCGCGACTTGGGCGAAAGGGTTTGGGTTTTATCAGGCG
>MTKZ01050845.1_pt1 | contig 15311 bp, 10 predicted proteins | sample 1042781 | NCBI WGS metagenome assembly MTKZ01 (sample SAMN06212207, study PRJNA360539) | anaerobic digester metagenome | biome: Wastewater treatment plant; material: sludge; isolation source: anaerobic digester fed with sludge from wastewater treatment plant | place: Denmark: WWTP Viborg ...
TCGGCGCTAACTGTGGATACCAGATTGGTGATAACGCTGCGGTCTGCTTCCCAGAGTGATATCTTTCCCCGATCAGACGAAAGCCGGAGTGGTTCCAAACTGAGCCTGGCAAAAGGATTTCTGAGGACTCCCTGTAGCTCGAGATCGTCCAGTCCGGACTCCAGCACATAGGTCGCATCCATTTCCCAGAGGACTTTTCCGACCTTGTCCAAGGACTCTCGGGCGAAACCGGGGATTTTTCCCACCAGGTAGATATTTTCAGCCGGTGGATATTCGGATAGAAAGGACGCCTCGATCATAGGCGTATTGGGAATTTCAGGCGCAATTGCCAATATGTAGTGCCGGTCGTAATGCAGGATCCCGTAGCCCTGGCCCGCCAGGCTGGTCACGGCGTCGTTCAAACTCCCGGATTGGCTGGCAATCTCCTCAGCCGAAATCACTACAATATTCGTCCTGGCAAAGCAGAAAGCGATAATTGACAGGCAGAACAGTGTCAACAAAATGAACTTTTTCATCAAAACTCCTTGTCCCGGAAAAGACCGTTTACATCAAACAGAATTCAGATCAGAACAATAAAAGTAGTATGCGTAAGCCAAAGGGGATGGCTGTCAAGCTGATTATTCGGTTTTTCCCCTTGGCCGGGAACAGGGGCCGAGATCCTCTGGGAAAGGGAATCCATGCCCGGATAGGGACAAAATCCTTGACGTTGAACGGCTAGCTGAAAGCTAAGTAAAAAACTATGCCAAAATTGAATGAGGTTAATATGAAATATGATGTGTTGATCATCGGAGCGGGACCGGCCGGCCTCAGCGCCGCCCTTTACAGCGCGCGCGGCGGTTTGAAGACCGGAGTTTTCGAAAAAGCCCTGATCGGCGGCCAGATCAATGTCACCGACGAAGTGGAGAATTATCCCGGATTTCCCCAGTCGCTTTCCGGCTTCGAACTCACTGAAAAGATGCGCCAGCAGGCGGAGCGCTTCAAAGCTAAATTCATCGACGAGGAAGTGACCGCCATCGGCCTGGAAGGCCTCTGCAAGATCGTGGAAACCACGCAAAACACCTACCGCACAAAGTCCCTCATCATCTGTACCGGCGCGCATCCGCGGCTTTTAAGTGTGCCCGGGGAGGAACATTTCACCGGCCGGGGCGTTTCCTATTGCGCCACCTGCGACGGAGCCCTCTACCGCGATAAGATCGTGTCTGTGGTTGGCGGCGGCGATTCCGCCATCGAGGAAGGCCTGTTCCTGACCCGTTTTGCCAAAAAAGTGGTCGTCATCCATCGCCGCGACGAACTGCGCGCCCAGAAGATCATCCAGGAACGCGCTTTCAGGAATCCCAAGATGGAATTCGTCTGGGATACGGTCGTTCAGGAAATTCACGGCGAGGGCAAGATCGAGAAGCTGGAAGTGGTGAACCGCAAAACCCAGGCGATATCTTTCATCCCCGTGGACGGCGTTTTCATCTATGTGGGGATCCTGCCCAACAACGCGCTCATCGAATCCCGCCTGGAACTGGACAGCGGCGGTTTCGTCATCACCGACGAATACATGCACACCAATGTTCCCGGTATCTACGCGGCCGGCGATATCCGCCACAAAGTGCTGCGGCAGGTGGTCACGGCTGCCAGCGACGGCGCGATCGCGGCCTGGAGCGCGGAAAAATGGATTTTGGAGAATTACGACGACATAGAAGGCTTGGAGGATTCCGAGAGTGTTGAGTAGCAAAGAGATCCGACAGGCCTTTTTGGATTTCTTTCTGGACCGGGGGCACAGTTTTGTGCCCTCCTCACCGGTTGTGCCGGACGACGATCCCACCTTGCTTTTTGCCAACGCCGGCATGAACCAGTTCAAAAATGTCTTTCTGGGCCTGAAAGATCCGGAAGTGAAGCGCGCCGTGAACAGCCAGAAATGCATCCGCGCCGGCGGCAAGCACAACGACCTCGAGGAAGTCGGCAAGGACGGCTACCATCACACCTTTTTCGAGATGCTGGGCAATTGGTCCTTCGGCGATTATTACAAAAAAGAAGCCATCCAATGGGCCTGGGAACTGCTCTCCGGGATCTGGAAACTGCCCAAAGACCGCCTTTTCGCCACGGTCCACGACACCGACCAGGAAGCCTTCGATCTCTGGAAAACGCAGACGGACATCGTTGTGGAGCATATCTCCTATCACGGCGACAAGGACAATTTCTGGGAGATGGGGGACACCGGTCCCTGCGGCCCTTGCAGCGAGATCCATTTCGACCGCGGTGCCGACCATTGCGACAAGGTGGGCGTTCCGGGCCACGTTTGCCGCGTCAATGGCGACTGCGCCCGCTACATCGAGCTGTGGAACCTCGTTTTCATCCAATACAACCGCGAAGCGGATCGCTCGCTGACTCCGCTGAAACATAAATTCGTGGACACCGGAGCAGGTTTCGAGCGCCTGGTGCAGGTTTTGCAGGGTAAATACAGCAATTATGACACCGACCTTTTCACGCCCCTGATCGCCCGGATCGCCGAAATGAGCGGAGTTCCCTACTCACAGGAAACGGGATTTTCGCACCGCGTGATCGCTGATCACGTGCGCTGCCTCTGTTTCGCTCTGGCCGACGGCGGTTTCCCCTCCAACGAAGGCCGCGGATACGTCCTGCGTCGGATCTTGCGCCGCGCGGCCAGGCACGGCCGTTTGCTCGGATTTGCCGAGCCTTTCATGTTCCATCTGGTGGACACGGTCGTGGAACTCATGGGCCATCATTTTCCCGAACTGGCCGGCAAGGAAGCCTACATCAAAATGGTGGTCAAAGCCGAGGAAGAACGCTTCAACGCCACTCTGGACAAGGGACTGGAGCAGTTCGAACAGATCTGCGCGAGGCTGCAGGGAAACACGATCTCCGGAAGCGACGCCTTCACTTTATATGACACCTATGGTTTTCCGCTCGATCTGACGCTTATCCTGGCTGAAGAAAAAGGCCTGGCTGTCGATACGGCCGGCTTCGAGGCAGAAATGCAGGCGCAGCGCAAGCGGGCGCGGCAGAGTTCGAAATTCGCCTACGTCGCCGACGACCAGGAATGGATCGCGTTCGAGCCCTCCACTCCCACGGAATTTACCGGCTACACGGAGTCCGAAAGCGAGGCCAGGATCCAGCGCTATCGGATCGGAGAAGACGGCACCGTCCAGATCCAGCTTGACCGCACGCCGTTTTATGCGGAATCGGGTGGCCAGGTCGGAGACACCGGACGCCTCTGTAATTCAGGTTTTGAACTGGCCGTCAAAGACGTTCGCAAGAATGGCGACTTTTTCATCCACGAAGGCGATCTCGTCAGGGGTGAGATATCTCCTGGAACGCTGACGGCGGAAATTGACACGTCACGCCGCGACGACGTCAGGCGCAACCACACCGCCACGCACCTTTTGCACAAAGCCCTGCGCGATGTACTGGGCGAGCATGTCCAGCAAAAAGGCTCGCTCGTGGCGCCGGATTATTTGCGATTCGATTTCACCCATGTCAAGGCGCTCGCGACGCAAGAACTGCTGGCGGTGGAAAAGGCCGTGAACGCGGTCATTCGGGAAAACCGGACTGTCAGCGTGGACGTGAAACCTTTGCAGGAAGCCAGGAATGAAGGAGCGATGGCGCTCTTTGGCGAGAAATACGCCGAAAACGTCCGCATGGTCAGCGTTGCGGGCTATTCCAAAGAACTCTGCGGTGGAACGCACGTCAGCGCCACCGGGGAGCTCGGCCTCTTCAAAATCAAAGCGGAAAGTTCATCCGCGGCGGGGATCCGGCGTATCGAAGCCTTGACCGGACGCGGAGCGGAAGACTTCGTCCTGTCCTTGCAGCAGAGGATTTCCGGTTTCGCTGCCCAACTGCAGGTTCCGGAAAGCCAGCTCAATCAAAAACTGGACAGCCTCCAGGAACAGATAAAAGAAAAAGACGCCAAACTCAAGGAACTCAACGCCAAACAGGGAGCCGATCTGGTGGACGGCTTGCTCGCCCAGGCCAGGCAGCTGGAAGGATACAAACTCCTGGCGGCCAAGGTCGAGGCCAAAGGCGGCAGTTTACGAGAATTGGGCGACCTCGTCAAAGACAGAGCCCAAGACACGGTGGCCGTGCTGTTCTCCGCTTCCGGAGAAAAAGTCTCCATTCTTTGCGTGGTGGGAGCTGATTTGGCCGGCAAGTTCAACGCGGGTAAGATTGTCAGTGCGGTGGCCGCGAAATTCGGCGGCAAAGGCGGCGGCAGGCCTGATTCGGCCATGGCCGGCGGAACCGGACCCGAGCTGGTCGAAGAGGTCATCCACGCTCTTCCGGACTTGATATCCGCCACGCAATAAATGCGCATCCTGGTCATCCGCCTCAGTTCGCTGGGCGACATCGTCCTTACGCAGCCTGTGCTCGCGGAACTACGGGAGCTGTTTCCAGACGCGGAGATAAGGTATGTCTGCAAGCCCCGCTGGGCCGAGCTGGTCAGGCTTTTCGGCGTAAACGCGCAGATCGTTCCCTATCAAAAAAACCTGAAGTGGCATCTCCGGATGCTTGGCCAGCGCTGGGATCTGGTGCTGGATCTGCATTCCAAATTCGCCTCCTGGCTGCTGCGGAGCATCGTCCGCGGCAGGAAAGCTGTGTATGGCAAACAGCGGCGGATACGTCTACGGATCGTCCGCGGAGACAGATCTCTGGCTGCCGACCACACCGTTAAAATGTATCATTCGGCTCTACGCAAGCTTTTCCCGGATAAATTTCCGGGACAAAACGGCTTCAGATATCCCCGTTTGTATATCAATGGAGCGGATTTTCCCCAGCCGAATGGGCAAAAAGCCGCTACGGGCCGCCAGCGGGTCGGTCTCTTCCTCGGAGCGGCACACGGTACGAAGATCTATCCGCTTGACTACTGGCGGGAGTTCATCCGCGCCAACCGCCTGCGTTATGATTTCTTTCTATTGGGCGATGCCAGGGATGCCGCGCTCAGCTCCGGCCTGGTCCAGGAATTTTCTGAAGTGAAGGATCTATGCGGCAAACTGGAGCTGACAGCGTTGGTGGAGTTCATCGCCGGTTGCGACGCCATTATCAGCGGCGACAGCGGTCCGATGCACCTCGCCGCGGCTTTGGGAAAACCTCAGCTTGCTATCTTCGGCGGCACACATCAAAGGCTGGGTTTTGCTCCGTTGAATCCCCAAGCGAAAATTGTCTGCGCCGATTTGGACTGCCAGCCCTGCTCGCTGCACGGTTTGGAAAAGTGTCCCCGCGGCCATTTCGACTGCATGAGAAGCATTAAGCCAGAGCAGCTTTCAGCCGCGCTGGACGGGATGCTCTCCGGACAAGGCCGTTGAGCCGGCCGGTCTCACTGCTTTTTCCCAACTGACACCGCCCTCAATACCTTCTGCATAGCTTCCCCAGGACTTCCCGAACACTTCCCGTCCGGGTGGCGGGAACTGGGAGGGAAGCTTGGCAGAGGTTGTCAAGTCGGGTCTGAGGGCCGAAAACTGTCCAAATTTCCAGCAAAATAGTTGATGGAAACGGAGCGAGGCAAGTGGATGTCCATTGCTGTGTCGAGGGCAAAAAAAAGCGGCGGATCTGACACCGCCGCGATAATCGTCAATCCCCAGCCCGGACGCCCTCAAATAACAAGCATTCCGGTCAGTGGACTCTTAAGAATCTACCACTGAACGTTGAGCATCAGCATCGGGCTTTTGCCCTTGATATCAAAATAGACCTGGGATTCGGGAATATCCTGTTTGCTGAGCAAGGCGTTCACACCGCTGATCAGATGGTTGGCAATGAGCACGCCGACGGCCATTTTCCCGTAGTCGCGCAGGTCCTGGGTGCGCACGCGGATCTTGCTGTAATCGGCTCGATTCTGGGAACTGTCCCAAGACCAGGCCAGGTCGTCCGGATATATATTAGCGTCGATGTAGGCCTGTTGCTGGGCGGGATCGCCGGGAAACAGAGCGATGGCGTCCTGGCGTACTCCGGCGTTGTAGCCTCCGGCCTCGAAACCGCTGCTGTTGTAGCGGCTGAGGTCACGGTAATACTGGTCGGGGTGGCTTTCGTTGCTGATGTGGGCAAATTTCAGGGCATATTCGTGGTATTCTTGCATCTTCAGGTTTTTCTCGGCGTTCAATAAGAGCATGGTGGAGATGATTCCGGCTTCGGCTCCCAGCATCGCGTAGCCGTATCCGTGGCCGTTGCGGACCTGGCTGAGCCCAGGAACGGCGATGGATTGGAGGAATCTCAGGCCCCTGCTTTCGGCGCCCAGGCCGATCGCCAGGGCGAGGATCACTGCGATAACGCTGATTTTCTTCATAAAAGCTGGCATTAGAACTCCCATCGGTAGTTGAGCATCAGGCCTTTAGTCTCCAGGGGCGTGAAATAAAGGGCCGTTGGCTGGCTGTGATCGCGGCTGATGAGCGCCACGTCGATCAGGCTGATGGCTCGGTTGAGCAAAATGACTCCCAAACTCAAACTCTGATACATCTTGGCGGTCTGGGTGCGCCGTCGCAGGGATCTGTAGCGGTCCTGGTGTTCGACGCTTTGCCAGTCCCAGGCTTCGCTGTCCGGATAGTTGTTGGCGAGGATGTATTCACCGTAGCCGTCTGGATCGTAAGTATAGATCAGATAATAATTCCGCGCCATGAGTTCCTGGTACTGGTTGAAATCGTCGCTGCTGAGATAATCCTGCAAACGCTGGTAATAGCGGTCCGGCATGCCATCCGGGATGCCCGCGTAGACTTGGGCATAGCGTTTGTAACTGCGGGTGAGGTCGTTTTTCTCGCGGCCTGTCGCCAGATAGGCATTGATGGCCAACACGTCCACTCCCAGCATCACGGCGCCGCGATTGGTCTTGCCCAAAGCGAGCTCGCCCGTCCCCGGCAGCAGAGCTGACATTCCCAAATAGGCTGCTTTGGGCAGCGCTGCCAGCGGTAAAACCGCTAAAAATACCAGGCCCAAGAGAAGGACTTTCGTTGCTAAATGAGTCATTAGAAAGTGTAGCGGAGGCCGACCATCGGAGTCAGCCTGTCGTCCCGGTAATCAGTGCAGTAATAGAATTTGACATCATTGGCGGTGATGGCCGTGCGGTTGACCTTGTTGGTGCGGAACACCGCTTCCACAGCGGAGGAAAGATGGTTCATCGCCAGCCCCAGCATGAAATACCTGGAATAGGTGTATTCCCGGTTGGCCGCTTTCCGCATCGCGATGTATTCCTTGCGCAGCGGCGAGGCCAGCGGAGAACTCGGCGAGATGGGATTGATGATGATGCCGTTCATGAAGTCTTCGACCGTGTAATTCTGCTCCCAACGGCGTTTGTAAACGAGTTGGGGATCCACGCTGCCGGAAAAGATCCACGCGCCTTCATAATCGGGATTATCCAGGATGAAGGCCCCGTCTTCGCTGGTGGGATCCGTGGCAAAGCGGTGATACCAGTCCGTCCAGCCGAAAATGTATTTGTTGTATTTGCCGATGTCCTCGTAAAAATGCTGCGAGTTATCATCATCCAGGCGGAAGAAGCTGTCGTCGTAGATGTCGAAGGCATTGATGTTTTTCAGGACGGTCTCCACGGAACTCTGGTATTCCCGCCGGTAGCGTTTGCCGGTGTAGGTGTAGCTGTAATCCTCGTTATCGACTGTGTAATGGAAGGTCTGGGTGATGTCCTCCCCTGTTGCGTAATACTCGAAGTCGTCGGTCTTTTTATCGCCCCGGTGGTCAAAATAGAGGATTCCGCCGATCATCGCCGCTTCCAGGACAGGAAACATGTAGGCGGTGAAGGCCGATTTGTCCGCATAAAACTGCCCCGCTCCGGGAAAGATCATGGAATACAGCATGGCCCGGCGCGCGTCCTTCTTCTGGAAATTGACCTTGATGATATCGTTGCGCAGGGTGTCGCTCTGGATCTGGAAGATCAGGTCGTCCAGGTTTTGGGCGAGGACGATCCCCGTCAGGCACAGGCCCAGGATGATCAAAATGAGTTTCTTCATATCAACCTCGGAAAGCCGCGGCGGTCATTTTTCCACGGCGAATTTCATGGTTTTGCTGTTGCTCCCGCAGCGCACATTCAAAATGTAAACGCCGGAGGAGAGTTTACTGCTGTCGATCAGGACGTCCCGGACGAATGTTCCATCAGCCGGAATGTGTCCGCTTTGCAGCAGGGAAGCGTTGATATCGTAGATCGCGTAGCTGAGTTCCTGGTTGAAATTGCCGATGCGGACGCGGAAGCTGGAATCCCGGACCGGATTGGGAAACAAGTAGGCGAAGAAATCCTGCTCATGGTTCTGCATATCATACATCTGATGGCCTCCGGAACTGCCGTCGCCGTCGTTACGGAAGCCATTCCAAATCAGTGCGAAACCGTTGGCATAAAACTGGGAGCTATGGATGTTGAGCCCACCCTCGAGATCGGCGTAGTACCAGAAAAGATCTTCATAAATGTCATCCGCAGGAATTGTGGCGAGTCGTGATCCCAGGACAGGGGTGTTCGCGACCAGGGAATCATTCCAGAAGATCCCCTCGCCCGGGGAGTAGGCGACGTGGCCTTTGCCCGCCACCGGCAGATTGAGATAATAATGCGGATGGTTGATCAGGGCGTAAACGTGTTCGCCGGCTGTGAACTCAAGCGGGAAGGCGTTGTAGGGATAGCCCCACCTCAGGGTCCCGTCTTTTGTGACAGCGTAAATTGAACTGCCGCAAGCCCAGAATAACACTGGCGTGACCGCCACTTCGTAGTAGGGGCTGTACATCGTTATACCCATTTGCGTGGGCCGGTCCGACGAGTGGTTTTGCCAGATCTTGCGCAGCAGCGAGTCCTGATACTTATAGATGTTGCCGCTGTTGGACATCAGGAACAGCATCCTGACGTCCGGGGTTTCCGCGGTAAAAGAGACGGGCTCGTAATTCCCGAATGGTTCCGGCAGTTCGATCTCCGCTTTGATCGCCAGGGTCGCGGTGTCAATGATGTGCAGCAGGTCGCTGCTCAGTGCGGCCAGATCAGGCCCGAAAGAGCAAAGGCGCCGGATGCTTTGGAGTTGGTTGAGGCCCAGAATCGTGTTGCCGCGCACGGAACTGAGGCTGGTGAAGGTGCTCACGAACAAAGTGTCGCGCAGATTCAGCGGCGCTGAAGTGATCGCGTCCGGATAATTGATGCTGGTGCTTTGCAGGTCGTCGCTGGCAAATTCCACCAGTTCCAGAGAATTGCCATGCGCCAGGGCCAGCTCTTGAAAGCCGTTTCCGTTCTGGTCGCAAGTGGTGATGGGAAAATCAGGCAGAGAGCCATTCCAGGGGAAAACGCCCATCAGGTCGGTCCAGGCAGAGCCGTCGTAACTGAGCAGGCGGATCGAATCCTCCGAGAGCAGCGGAATGTCGTAGTCGCTGAAACTCGAATTGATCAGCGGTCCGGGCAGGACGGACGTTTCATAATGAGTGGTCTGGGTCTCGTCAAAAAAGCCCGAACGCAGTGTGAGGTTCATGGTCGCGCCAGGATTTCCGATGTCGTTAAGCCAGTAGAGGGATCCGAGACCATCGCTGTCCAGGAGCGCCGGTTCCGTCGAGCCGCTGAGTGCCGGTTTCCAGTCCTGCAGCGACCAGTTCACGAAATAGCCGTGGGAGTCCAGGACTGGTTTGTATTTGTGGAAATACTCGTACTGCGTGCCGGTCCAGTACCAGGACCACTGGTAGCCGATGTCCGGAAGGTTGTCCGCTTCGATGATCTCGACGCCGCGGCTGGCGTAGTGGGTGTTCACGGAGTTGTTGTAAAAGTTGGAGATCCAGTTGCCCTCGCTGTCGGTCACGCCTTCTTCGTAGATGACACTGTCGTTGATCCGCCAGACCAGCAAACCGCCGCCGACCGCGGAGCCATCCGCCTTTTGGAATGAGGGTAGCAGGTAATCATATTCGTAGCTGGGATGATTTTCCGGATCTCCGAGCGGAGTGGGGTAGAGGATCACGCGGCTGTCGTCGGTGGCAAAAACCGCCGTGCCGCCGTCTCCGTCCGGATCGACGTTGCGGTTTTCCACAAGGATGTATTCCCCGTTGGAGAGCGGAACGCGCAAGATCTCTGGAATAATGGTGTTGCCTGCCTGTTTGGAACTGGCGGCGCTGATTTCCTGAGGTGTAAAGAGATGCAACTGGTCCAAGTCACGCAGATAGCCTCGGCTTTTGAGATCGTCGCCGAAAACCAGGCTCCGCGACCAGGCGCCGGGCAAAACCGGCAAGGCCCCTTCCACCATGACGTAAGATCCGTCGTTGAGAACGTCCACGAGGACGCCGGAGCCGCCGCTGTCCATGATGTCGAAGACTCCGACCATGGGCTGCCAGTTATAGACATTGTAGAGATCCACGAAGCCCAGCGAATGGCCGAATTCGTGCGCCAGGACGGAATTCAGTGCCCCGTAGCCGCTGTGGTAGGTTCCGCTGTCCGTGACGTCCGTGTCAAAGTCCTGCGAGATGGTGGAAGGCACGTTGCAGGCATGGCTGATCAGCACGGAACCGTTGTCCACCACGGCTTCCTTGCCTTCGCCGACCGTGATGAAAAAGGAGGGGATATCCGATGGCGTGTCGCCTTTGATGTCATGCTGCCAGTCCGAGCCGGCGTGGATGATCATGAAGTGGCCATACTGCGCGAAGTCGATCTCCGGGGAAAGGCTGTCCGCGATCTCGAACGCATCCTGGAAATACTCTTCCATCCTGGCCACGAAGAGGTCGCCGTCCACGCCGGCGGGATTGTAATAGCCCATGGCGTGGGGGAGAGTGTAAGCTCCTGATTGCGGCCAGACCTCGTATTGCAGGTCGTAGGAGTTGACGGAGGCGGCCAGATAGTAGTAGCGCAGGGCCTCCATGTTTTGCAGGAAATAATCCCGGTTGTGGGGCGGGCTGGCCACCGTGTAAAGGTAATCGGGATCGGGCTCGAGGAGGAACTTGCCGTTGCCCGTCGTGTTGGGATCGTCCGTCGTTTCTTCCTGAAAATCCACGAGGATGACCAGCAGCTTGTTGAAATTGGCCGCCTTGCCCTTTATCGCAGGGGCGGCGGGCCTGTCGAACCTTTGGATGTAGGGATGCCGCTTGGGGGGAAGGTTGGAAAATTGCTTCTGGGGAGTGAGTTTTCCCGCTGCCAGCAAGGACGCGGCAAAGAGCAGCGCGAGCGCCAGTCCGGATCGTTTCATTCTTTCACAAAACCGCAGACCCGGCGGGGTATTCCGCCGGGCGTGTTGTATAACTGTGAGCGGGATTAAAACTCGAATCCCACGGAAAAGACTTTGTTGTAGTCAGTCAGTTCGCCGGCGCTGATCATGCCAAAATCAGCGGTCAGCTTGTATTTCTTGCTGAAAGTGTATTGCAGTCCCACACCAAAGCTGGGTCCGACGACGCTGCCGGCGGAATCGAGGAAATATCCNNTCGTCAAAATGCTCCCACCCGGTGATGAAACGCTCATAGAGGGGATCTTCGTTGGCGAGGATCTTACTGCCCTCGGCCGAGACAAGCAGCTTGTTCATCGGGGTATCGAGAACCTGGTAGGACGCGCCAAGGCGGACCGTCATGGGCAGCGGGTCGGCCTGGTCCTGGTCCACGTAGGTGACGTCCGGGCCGATGTTTTGGATCACCAGCGAGGCGTCCAGCCCGTCCACGACAAGATCCTGGTACTTGGCGCCGAGGTCGAAGCCGAAGGTGAAGGCGTTGCCCACATCTTCGGTCTGGCCGGTGCCCGGTCCGAGATAGCTGTACATCAGTTTGAAATTGGCGCCCACGCCCAGTTTTTCGCGGATCACTTCATAGCTGTAGCCGAAGGCTCCGGCGAAATCGAAGCTGTGGAATTCCCCGAGCGGATTGCCATTTTCATCCGTCTGTTCCTGGGTTCCGGCGTCCAGCAGCACCAGGTGCATGTTCATGTTTCCGATGCCGTCAAAGTACTTGTTGAAACCCAGGTATTCGTAATACATATCGTCAAAGCCGGTGCCGGCGCCCTGCAGCCAGGGCATGTGGGTCCCAGCCAGCTGGGTTTTGCGGTTGAAGGCTGTGGCGCCCGGATTCCACCACGCGGCGTAGGCGTCGTTGGCGACTGCGGAATAGGCGCGGCCGAGGCCGTTGGCACGGGCTCCCGGCTCGAAGGTGAGAAACAGCATCGAGCCCTGTGAGATCGCGTTCAGCGCGAAAGGCAGGCTCAGCATCATGATCAGCGCCAGCAGCGTCATCTTTTTCGGTATGGACATTATACCTCCATCGAGATATGTTAAGCGCCGGAACGGAAAAAAGTCCCCGCGCGGTGTTATTGACTTATGATCAGGGAGGAAAACACCCCAAATAATGCTCAATTATCACTACTATACTACAGGAAATGCTGCCATCTGGCAAACAAATTCTCGCAGAGTCACCTCAAATATATGCTGGTGCCGAAGGCCGGAATCGAACCGGCATGGGCTAATGCCCGGTGGATTTTGAGTCCACTGCGTCTACCTGTTTCACCACTTCGGCACATTTTTTCCCTTTTCTTTTGGCTTAGGACTTTGTCAAGCAGAATCTTGCCCACCTAAACGATAATCTTGGACATTGTTGCCAAGGTGCCGGATAGCTGTCTCACTTTGCGGATTGCTCCTTGGCGATCAGCTCGCTCAGTTTGGCGGCCATGCCGTCCAAAGCCTGCTGCGGCGTCTGGACTCCTTCCTTGGCCTTTTCCAGCGCCTTTTTAAGCTCGTCGCGCGCCACGAACCAAGCCGGATGCTGGGGTTCGAATACCGCGTCGTTCAATTGGGCATAGATCCCCTTGAATTGCGGATAGGTGGCGAGAAACTCTTTGATCGTGGGGGTTTCCATGGCGCTTTTTCGCAGGGGCATGTAACAGGTCCGGGCGCTCCATTTGGCGGTTTGCTCGGTGTCCGTGAACCATTTGATGAATTCCCAGGCGGCCTTTTCCCGGGCCGGATCGCCGCTTTTGAAGATCACGATGTTGGCTCCGCTGATGGCGCTCTTATCGGTTTTATACGTGGGCAAGGGCGCGTAGCCGATGTTGAAGTTTATCGGCTGCTGTTTCATGTAGGTGATGGAAACGCTGGAGCCCTCAAACATCGCCACGGTCCCGGCCAGGAACGCGTTTTGGCCGTCCATTTCCTTGGTGGATTTGGCGGTTCTGTCAACATTGACCAGGTTGAGGATGTAATTTAAGGCTTCCACGCCCTGGGGGCTGTTCAGGACAGGTTTGTCTTTGGCGTCCATGATCGTGCCCCCGGCCTGGCTGATGAGGTTGACGAACTGCCATTCGTTGACCGTGAAATTTGCCCCGTAGGTGGCCTCGTGTCCCGGAGTCGCCGGTTTGGTGAGGATCCGGCAGTAATCCCGGAATTCCTGCCAGGTGGCGGGAAAATGTTCGGGATCCAGTCCGGCGCGGTAAAAGGCGTCCTTATTGTAGAAGTAGGCGCGCACGCTTTTGTTGAAAGGGAAGGACCACTTTTTGCCCTTGTAGGTGATGGACTGCATGAACACCGGATAAAAATCCGCGATCTCTTCCGGAGTAAATTGCGGATCGTTGGCGATCAGGCTGTCGATGCTGACCAGGACGTTGTCTTCCTCATATTTGGCGGCCCAGGACTCAAAAACCTGCGCCAGGTCGGGTTGCTTGCCGACGTTCAGCGCGGCCGAAAGTTTTTGCGACAGCGCGGTGTAGCTGCTGATGGGATTGGTCACCACCTCGATGTCCGGATGGGTGCGGTTGAATTCGATGATCATTTCGTTGAGCACGTCGCCCAGGGGACCGCTCAGGCCGTGCCAGAACCGGATCTGCACTTTATCCGATTTCGCCGCCTTGCCGCAGCCGCCGAGCAGGATGGCCAGCAGGGCCACAAACGCCAAAATACGCCGCATATATCTCACCTTTATTGATTTGATGCCGGATCCCGGCATGCGGAAAACAGCCTTTTTCGGTCTCGGGAATCGGTCAATCTTTTTTATCGGGGTTTATGCGAGAGCATAGATAAAAGATCAAAGCACGCCTGCTGTTCCTTGCTGACTCCAGATCTATGCAAATCTGCCAAGCCTTTTTCCTTTTGCTCTCTTCTGATCTGTGTAAATCGGTTTAGTTCGTGGATCCCCACTTTCTCCATCCTATGTAACAACTGGCAAGCTTCCCCCCGAGTTCCCGCCGGCCTGGCGCGTACTCTCCAGGAAGTAGTTCTGAAGCAGCCGAATGAGAAAACACATTCGTTTAGCGCTCGTTTGTTTTACGAAAGCCGAATTTTCGGGATCCCCAAAGATGAGCGAAGCGAATATTTGGGGTGGATATGTGGCAGGACCGCCGGCTTCAGCCGGTCAGAAGTCTGAGTGGTATCCTGCCTCCGGATAAACCCGGCGGACCTGCCGGCTAAAGCCCGTGTTCATTTGTGAGACCTTGCGCAGCGACACGCAGGAGCTGAGGCTTACTGGCCAGGGAAGGCGATCTGGATTTATCTATAAACTAAACAGACATTGCCCATTCTTTCTTGACTCCGGTAAATGTGGCGATGTCCGGCTCCTTTTTTCTTGCAACTCCGTTTTTTTCCCCAATACAGCGGAGGTGTGGGAGTCCGACGCCAGACGAAGCACATCCAGAAAAGACGGCTGTTGATCATCTGCAGGTAAATATCTCTAAATATCATATAGTGAGTAAGTTCGAATATATGGGAAATAGGTTATTCACATATAAGTCAGCCATAAAACTATGTTCAGGTACTATAATCTGAGGAACATCCCCCAAGAATACATACTCTATATTCAAATATATCTTGACAGATTTATGCATACTGGATTTTCAAACTTTTTGAGAGTGTAGGTTCTATGAGATGTATGACAAAAGTGGCCGCCTGTGATTTTGTGAGCGGCAGATGTAATCCGTGTATGAAATGATTCCCCTTGGGAACTGGAGATTATTACAACCCAACAAAGGGTGTAAAAAAGGAGAAATAAAACATGGGAACTCAACAACTTCTGTTGATCGTCCTCGGAGTGATCATCGTCGGCGTCGCAATTGCCGTCGGTATCACGATCTTCAACAACCAGGCCTAAAACTCCAACCAGCAGGCCGTTTCAAGTGAACTGAACAACTATGCATCCATGACCGTTCAGTGGTGGAAAACCCCGGCTGCCCAAGGCGGGGGTGGACAGGATAACACTAAAGTAACTCAGAAGAACATTGCCGAATGGATCGGTTTCGATGGTACATCTTTCCAGAACACTGTCCCCAGCGACAATGGTAGTTTCAAGGTTACTGCTGTTGTTACCACAGCTGGCTCAGAAGCAGTGACCATTGTGGGTTTAGGTAAGGAAAAAAGAGGGACTAATTACCCGCTGATCACTTCGACAGTAACCCTTGCCACCGGCTCCAT
>MTKZ01006105.1_pt7 | contig 15306 bp, 12 predicted proteins | sample 1042781 | NCBI WGS metagenome assembly MTKZ01 (sample SAMN06212207, study PRJNA360539) | anaerobic digester metagenome | biome: Wastewater treatment plant; material: sludge; isolation source: anaerobic digester fed with sludge from wastewater treatment plant | place: Denmark: WWTP Viborg ...
GAACAGGCCAAGGTCATCGAATTTCAGGTTGAGCAAAGCGTCCAGGTTTCGGGAAGAATTCGCATTTCACCCCTGGCACGGAACATGGCAGCCCGGATGGGCGTTGATCTTGCCGGGCTGAAAGGGACTGGCCCTCAGGGAAGGATTATCGCGCGGGATGTGGAAAAGGCAAGCCTGGTCCGGGGAAGAGGCATCCGGGAACAGGGTGCGGGGATTCCGGAAAAACTCGTTACTGAGCAGGAACGGCAGCCTGCCGGAAGCCCCAGGGCACTCCCCGGTAACGGTCCTGCGAAAGGTACCGATTTCGAGGTAAAACCTTTGACAAACATCCGGAAGCTGATCGCCAAAGCCATGCATGCATCGCTTCAGAATTCCGCCCAGCTCACCCACCACCTCTCGGCAGATGCCCGCAACATCCTGGCCATCCGTAAAAATTTCAAGAAAGATTTTGAATCAGGGAACATCAGGGAAAATGTGACCATCAACGATTTGGTGTGTTATGCCGTGATCAGGGCCCTGAAGGAGCACCCCCAGGTCAACACCCATTTCCTGGGCGACCGGATCAAATATTTCAGCAAGGTGCACCTGGGTTTGGCCGTCGATACCGACCGCGGACTGATGGTGACAGCCCTGCAAAATGCCGATGACCTGTCGGTGACGGGATTGTCGTCACGGTTACAACAGTTGGCTGCCGACTGCCGCAAGGGAAGCATAAACCCCGACCTGCTGAGTCCTGAAGCCGCAACCTTCACGGTCTCCAACTTGGGGAACTACGGAGTGGAAATGTTCACTCCCATCATCAACCTGCCCCAGACAGCCATCCTGGGAGTCTGCGCCATCCTTCCCCGCCCCAAAGAACTGGGCGACGGAGTGTATGCCTTTGTGCCGCATATGGGATTATCGCTTACTTACGACCACCGTGCCCTCGATGGCGGCGAAGCCACCCGCTTCCTGGCAGCTGTCCGTTCTCAGATAGAAAACCTGACATTATTAACACAATGACACAAAGAGAAAAAACGTCCCTGGCGTCTTAGCCTCTTTCCGTCAGAAAATATTCATTATTATGCCAAAGTCACAATTCATCAACCCCTCAGAGGTAAGAAAACCCGGATTTGTGGAGTTTCAGCCAATACCGGTGAACCAGTACTCCAAAACCATCGAAGAGGAAAAAGCCAATTTCTCTGATGACGAATTTTTGCGGATATACCGAGACATGGCCCTCATCAGGGAATTTGAAACAATGCTGAACCTGATCAAGACCAGGGGTGAATACAACGGAATTGCATACAACCATCCCGGTCCGGCCCACTTATCGATCGGGCAGGAGGCAGCTGCCGTCGGCATGGCGTATACGCTTTCGGTTGAAGATTTCATTTTCGGCTCGCATCGCAGTCACGGGGAGATCCTGGCCAAGGGACTCTCCTCCATCAGTCAGTTGGATGATGAAAAGCTGATGCATATCATGGAATCCCATTTCAATGGCATTACCCTGCGCCCGGTGTTGGCCGGGCACGAAGGCACCGTGAAAGAACTGGCAGTTAAATTCCTGGTATATGGCACCCTGGCGGAGATCTTTGCCCGGGAAACAGGATTCAACAAAGGGTTGGGAGGCAGCATGCACGCCTTCTTCACCCCTTTCGGGGTATATCCCAACAACGCCATTGTGGGAGGATCGGGCGATATTGCCGTTGGCGCCGCCCTTTTCAAGAAGGTAAACCGTAAAAAGGGGATTGTGGTGGCCAATATCGGGGATGCCTCCATGGCTTGCGGGCCGGTTTGGGAAGGGCTCTCCTTCGCCACCATGGACCAGTTTACCAAACTCTGGAAAGAGGAGATGAAGGGAGGCCTACCACTCATCGTCAACATCATGAACAATCAATATGGCATGGGTGGCCAAACCTGCGGGGAGACCATGGGTTACGGCATTGCCGCCCGCATCGGGGCCGGAATCAACGAAGACCAGATGCATGCCGAGCGGGTAGACGGGTACAACCCGCTGGCCGTTATCGATGCTTACCGCCGGAAAAGAAAAATCCTGGAAGAAAAAAGAGGCCCGGTACTCCTTGATGTGCTGACTTACCGGTACAGCGGCCATTCGCCCTCCGACGCATCCTCCTACCGATCCAAAGAGGAAGTGGAAGCCTGGGAACAGGTTGATTCCATCCACTGGTTCGGGGATGAACTGGTTAAAGCTGAAATTGCGGACTCGCTTCTCCTGTTCCGGATCAGGGAAGAAATCGCCGAACTGGTCACCTGGGCCCTAAAGCTGGCCACCGACGATGATGTGTCCCCCCGGATGGATATGAATGCGCAACCCAACCTTATCGGAGACATGATGTTTTCAAACGGATCCCTCGACGCTATGGAAGAGGGAACCCCGGAAGTGAATCATTCGATGGAGGAGAATCCCAGGGTGAAACAGCTTGCCACCAAAGAGAGATATGCCTTCGATGAGCAAGGCAAACCTCATTCAAAAATAAAAAATTTTGCGCTCAGGGATGCTATTTTTGAAGCCATCATAGACAGGTTTTACAAAGACCCCACCCTGATCGCCTTTGGCGAAGAGAACCGTGACTGGGGGGGTGCCTTTGCCGTATACCGTGGACTTACCGAAGCCCTTCCCTACCACCGGTTGTTCAATTCTCCCATTTCGGAAGGGGCCATTGTCGGGACCGCCATCGGCTATGCCATGTGCGGCGGCCGTGTAATCCCCGAGATCATGTATTGTGACTTCCTCGGCAGGGCGGGCGATGAAGTCTTTAACCAGCTCCCCAAATGGCAGGCTATGAGCGGCAACGTCCTAAAAATGCCCGTCGTCCTGCGGGTCTCCGTGGGTTCTAAATACGGGGCTCAGCATTCGCAAGACTGGACTGCCCTGGCGGCCCACATCCCGGGGTTGAAAGTGGTCTTCCCGGTGACCCCCTACGATGCCAAAGGATTGATGAACAGTGCCCTCCAGGGTACCGACCCGGTCATCTTCTTTGAAAGCCAGCGCGTATACGACATCGGTGAAATGTTTCACAAGGAAGGNNGGAAAAGATATAACTCTCCTTACCATCGGGGCTACCCTTTACCGGGCCCTCGATGCCGCAAAAATACTGGAAGAAAAATACGGAATCTCAGCCGAAGTGATCGACGCTCGATCCCTGGTCCCCTTCAATTATGACCTGGTGATCGAATCCGTGAAAAAGACAGGAAGAATCGTTATTTCAGGGGATGCGTCGGCACGATGCTCCTTCATGCGCGACCTGGCTTCCAACATTACGGAACTGGCATTCGACTACCTTGACGCTCCCCCGGTCGTGGTGGGTTCCCGCAACTGGATCACTCCTGCCTACGAACTGGAAGATGCCTTCTTCCCTCAGCCTTCCTGGATCATTGACGCCATCCACGAGCGGATCCTCCCGCTGAAGGGACATACGGCAACCCACGATTTCTCAGAAACGGAACAGCTGGACCGCAACGCCCGGGGCGTGTAGCTATTTTACCGTACCAAATACTTTGAGAACCGACCCGATACGAAGTACCGAATGGGCAGTCAGATTGTTGTGCTCACACAACATCGCTACTGACGTATTGAAGCGACGGGCTATTTTCCACAGGGAATCTCCCGCCTTGATGACATATTCCACCATGGGTAACGCTGACATCTCCATGACGTAAGCATTGCCTCTTGAGGTAATATGAAAATGCTCCCCGGTTTCAGGATTCATGATAAAATCGGCAAGAGCCTCCTTGCCGGTAACTTCCGCACGCACTTTGAAATTATCAAAATCAAAAATTAGTTCTGGATTGTAAGCTTTGCCCCCTTCACGAACTTCAAAATGAAGATGTTCGGCAGTGGCCCTGCCCGTACGGCCGCCCAGCCCCAGAGGTTGCCCCGTCACTACGGAATCCCCTGCAGAAACCAAAAAAGCGTCGAGATGCGCATAATAAGTCTCCATTCCATGCAGGTGACCCAAAACGACAAGATTGCCATACCCGTAATACCGGCTGGCACGCAACACCCTGCCATGATATGACGCATATATGGTGTCTCCCCGGTAACACTTGATGTCAGTCCCCGTATGCATCCTTCCTCTACGAATTCCATACCTGCTGATCACCTTCCCATGAAACGGAACCTCAAACTCACCTAAAACTTTCCCAAACTGAGGAAGCCTGAATTCATCGAAATTCCAATAGCCTACTTCGACAGAAACCTCCGGACCAATATCCACAGAATCAAGGGAATGCAAAACCAAAACCCGGGCCATCTTCAACGAACCCGCACCGCTCTCCGGATCATCACCCTGTGCCCGGAATGAACAAAAAAACAGTGATAACACCAATACAAAAATCCTGAGTGATTGATTTCCAATCATCATTTATCGTATTTGTTTCATTTCTGTCAGCTGCCGGAATGAAGATTCCAGGCTGCAGTTTTATCCTTGCAAAAATATATGAAAACATTCAGAAATTGCAAGGATTGTCGACGACGATAACAAAAAACGGACCAATATCCTGAATATATGATACTTACTGCTTTGTTTATTAACAATTTTAACAAAACTCCCGAAATTTCGAAAACTGGTTGCCTCTCCGACTGCTGTTCTAAAATAAGAGTTGAACCTTTTCCAGCACCTGATTTTTTAGTTATTTTGTAAAAAATACGAATGATGGACAAGACAGCAGACCGTTTTCCGGGATACGAGCCTTTGTCTTCCGGAGTCAAGGCAGGCATAAACATGCGGAAGTACGGTATTCCCAAAGTGAACGGACACATTCACACGCCCTATTCCTTCAGCGCCTTTTCAGATATGGAAGAACCTTTCCTGATGGCCCGGGAAGAAGGGATTATTGCCCTGGGCATCAACGATTTCTACACTGTGGACGGTTATCCGGAATTTGCCGCTAAGGCGTTGGAATACCGGGTATTTCCACTTTTCAACATCGAATTCATGGCGCTTCAGAAAGAAGAACAGTACAGGGGGATCCGTGTGAATGACCCGGTCAATCCCGGACGCACTTACCTGAGTGGGAAAGGATTGCGCTATCCGGTGAGCCTTCCTGCCTTCCAAATCCGAAAAATGGAGACCCTGGTCCGGGAAAGCAACAGGCAGACCTACCTGATGGTCGACAAGCTGAATCAATACCTCGCGGGCACTTNNTCAGGATCGCCCTGACTGAAAGATTCCGGGGAGAAATGGCACTGACAGCTGCTCTTACCGAGATTTTCGGGGGATCATCCCCAAAATCGGATTTGTCAAACTTGGCAGCCCTGGAAAATGAAATCCGCAATTACCTCCTGAAGGCCGGAGGACCTGCGTATGTTCCCGAGGACGAAAAAGCTTTTCTCTCTCTTGAAGAGGTTCTTGAACTGATCCGCGAGGCAGGTGGAATCCCCTGTTACCCTGTGTTACTCGACGATGCCAAGGGTAACTTCACCGACTTCGAAAAAGACTGGGTTAAAATGGCCATTCGCCTGATGAACAAGGGAATTTACATGATTGAATTAATTCCGGGGCGCAATGATTTCCATGTGTTGAAAGAATTTGTCCTCTTTTTTCGAAAACATGGATTCACGGTCAGTTTCGGAACGGAACACAACACCCCGCAGCTGGATCCACTGACCATCCGTTGCAGGGGCGGAGCCGCCCTTGACAAAGAGCTTATGGCCATCAACCTGCAGGGTGCCGCCGTGATTGCCGCTCATCAATATCTGGTGGCCAACGGTCAGCCGGGATTTCCCGTAGATCATTTTCCATCACCCAAAGAGATCGANNTCTGTATATCAAAGCCAGCGGTATCAGTCTGGCAACCATTGACGAAAGTGGTTTCTGCATCCTTGAAAGGTCGAAACTGGCGCTGATACCTTCGATGTCACTTTCTTCCGATCCTGTGGTCCGGGAAGAGCAGGTTAAAAATGCACTGATGGCAAGCCGCACAGATCCTGAATCGGGGCTGAGGCCTTCCGTGGAGACTTCCCTCCATGACCTGTTTAATTACGCCTTTGTGGTGCATACCCATCCCACCCTGGTAAACGGCATCATGTGCAGCATGGAAGCCGAAGAACAGGTGAAGGGGATGTTCGGCGGCCAAGCGCTTTATATTCCCTATTCCGATCCCGGATTTGTGCTGTTCACAAAAATCCGGGAGAAAATCCTGGAATATCGCAACCGCCACGGCAAAGATCCTCAAATGGTGTTTATCCAGAACCACGGCGTTTTCGTGGCAGCCGGTTCCATTGAAGAAATAGACCGTATCTACCGCGCCATCGACCTGGCCATTACATCGCGCATTGCAAAGCTCCCTTCGAAGGAGCCCCTGCCACTCTCCTCTGTCATGGAAGAAACCCTTCCTGGCGTGAGAGCCTTGCTGTCGCAGGGAAACCTGAAAACCGCCAGGGCTTTCAACAACCGCTGTATAATGCCTTTTCTGTCGGGAGAGGAAACCTTCCGTAAAATCAGCACCCCCTTTACACCTGACCAGATGGTCTATTGCCTTCCTGAGTACCTCTTCATCGAAAATAACGACTCTGCGGAATCGGTTACCAGCGCGATTAAAACCAAAGCGGAGGAATTCCGGACAAGAAAGGGAGTGGATCCCAAGGTGATCATCATCCGCGATCATGGGGTGATCGTAGTGGAGGATTCCCCGGCAGCAGTGGATTACCTTGAAGCCTTGGCACTGGATTTCACACAAATCGCCCTGCTGGCTGAGAACTTCGGAGGGCCCCACCCCATGACACCAGACCAGATCGCTTTCATCGAAAGCTGGGAAGTGGAAAAGTACCGTAAAAAGGTGGCATTGGCCGAAAAACCGGAGGGCAGGGTGGAAAACAAGGTGGTGGTGATCACCGGGGCTGCCCAGGGCTTCGGAGCCGGCATCGCCGCAATGATGTTTGACGAAGGGGCCAACATTGTGGTTGCCGACCTCAACGTTGAGAAAGGCAGCGAATTTGTGGAAACCCTGAACAACAAAAACAAAAAAAACAGGGCACTGTTTGTACATGTGAACGTGGCTGATGCCGCATCAGTGGAGGAGATGGTCCGAAAAACCGTTCTTCATTTCGGGGGCATCGACGTACTGATTTCCAATGCCGGAATCCTGCGGGCGAGCGGACTGGAAGAGATGACGCCCGAAACCTTCGACCTGATGACGCGGGTTAACTACAACGCATATTTCCACTGCGCGAAATACGCTTCTTCGGTGATGAAGATCCAGTACCGCCTCAACCCCTCTCTCTTCATGGATATCATCCAGATCAACTCTAAATCGGGATTGAAAGGCAGCAACAAAAATTTCGCGTATGCAGGCGGCAAATTCGGGGGGATCGGGCTCACCCAGTCGTTTGCCCTGGAACTGATGCCTTTCCATATCAAGGTGAATTCCATTTGTCCGGGCAACTATTTCGACGGCCCCCTCTGGTCAGACCCGGTCAACGGGCTCTTCGTCCAGTACTTGAAAACCGGAAAAATAAGGGGAGCCAAAAACCTTGACGACGTTAAACGCCATTATGAATCGCAGGTCCCTGCCGGAAGAGGATGCCTCCCCTCCGACGTGGTGAAGGCTATCTACTATGTGATCGAACAGGAGTACGAAACAGGACAAGCCGTTCCGGTCACCGGGGGTCAGGAGATGTTGAGCTGACAAATGCTGAAGGAGAAGGATCCCGTACCGGTCAACGCCTGAATAAAACATTCATCTCGATGCCGGACAGGTCGGTCCCCGAGCAGGCTAAATGACCATAACCCCCGGTGGAGCCGGGGGGATTTATCGTGAGCAGGCACGCCCGCTCCGCTCATTGAAATGATGAAGTCATGACAATCGTAAAATAAATCCATATGCACACCAAAGCGATCCGATTGTACGGCAAGGAAGACCTCCGGCTCGAGGAGTTTGAACTTCCGAAGATCCATGATGATGAAATCCTCGCCAAAGTAGTCTCCAACAGCATCTGCATGTCGTCTTACAAGGCCGCTCACCAGGGCACTGACCACAAGCGGATTCCCGATGACGTGGCACAACACCCGATAATCATCGGACATGAATTTGCCGGAGAGATTTTGCAGGTAGGAAAAAACTGGCAGCACAGGTACCGTCCGGGACAGAAGTACTCTATTCAGCCTGCGATTTATTATCCTGAAGGGCCGGTGGGGATATTGAGTGCGCCGGGTTACAGTTATCCCTTTATCGGCGGGGATGCCACCTACGTCATCATCCCGAAGGATGTGCTTGTTCAGAACTGTCTGTTGGTATATGACGGACCGGGTTTTTACCCGGCATCGCTTGCCGAACCCCTTTCCTGCGTCATCGGCGCCATGCACGCCAACTACCACACGCAACCGGGGAGCTACCTCCACAATATGGAAATTGTTCAGGGGGGGAAAATGGCCATTCTGGCAGGGGTGGGTCCCATGGGACTTGCCGCCATCAATTACGTGGTCAACCGCCGCGACAGGAAACCTTCCCTGTTGGTCATCACCGACATTGACCAGGCCAGGCTCGAAAGGGCGGCCACGATTTTCCCCGTCGACTGGGCTCGTGAGAAAGGCATAAACCTCATTTACCTGAACACCAGAGAGGCAGCCGATCCGGTGGCCGCCCTCCGCCAATTGACAGGAGATACCGGCTATGACGACGTATTCGTCTTTGCTCCTGTACCTGTAGTGATCGAACAGGGAGATGCCATCCTGGCCTTTGACGGATGCCTCAACTTCTTCGCAGGCCCCTCCGACCCCACCCTCTCGGCAAGGCTTAACTTTTACAATGTCCACTATGCTTATACCCACATAGTAGGAACGTCGGGCGGAAACAACGACGACATGATCGAAGCGCTGGCCTGCATGTCAAAAGGCCTCGATCCCGCCGGACTGATCACCCATATCGGCGGGTTGAATGCCGTCATCGATACCACACTGAACCTGCCCAACATTCCGGGAGGTAAAAAACTGATCTATACCCACAAAAACCTTCCCCTGACGCCGCTCGCCGGTTTTGAAGAAAAGGGAAAAACAGACCCTCTCTTCAGGGAACTCGCCCGCATCATTGGAAAGACCAAGGGGTTGTGGTCGGTGGAAGCCGAAGAGTTCCTGCTCGACCACGCCCCGGAGATCTGATCTTCCCGCTGGAAAAGTGGCTGATTCCGGCATGATGACCACGGGATCCGCAGGATAATCGTGTCAGGAGTGAAGAGAAAGCCATGGGTAAGGTCCCGGCAACACGGAAATGACAAATTTCCCAGAATTCCGTCAGGGAGTGGCGATCAGTTTCGCGATCTGCTCGGCTGTAGTTTCGGGGCGGGTAAAGGTGTGGCGGGCCATTTCATAGAAAGGGCGGCGTGCTGCCAGGGATTCGCTGATGAACTTGCGGAGTTCTTCCGGGGATTTGTCTTTTATCAGGGGCCTTTCATTCCTGGACTGGATCAGGCGCGCTGCCAGGACTTCTTGAGGCATGTCCAGAAACAGAGTGATCCCGGTACGGTTCATAAGATCCATGTTGTCGAAGAAACAGGGGGCACCCCCGCCGGTAGACACCAGCACATTGTCAAATTCAGATACCTCTTCAAGGGCTTTCCGCTCATAGCGACGAAAAACCTCCTCCCCCTCCTCCGAAAAAAGCTGCCTCACCGTCCGGCAATGACGCTCCTCAATATACTTGTCCAGGTCAATGAAATCAAGTCCTGTAATCCTGGCCAGCCGCCGTCCCAGCGTCGTCTTGCCACTGCCCATATATCCCACCAGGTAAATCCTCATTTCAGAAAAGGGTCATCTGGTTGGCATCAGGATCCCCGGGGCGCCTGATCTCAAAGGGAATATCATCGGGATCAACCTCCGGCTTTTCTGATATTTCCTCTTCTTCAGCTGGTGCATCATGTTCGTCCTTGACCACCGGCTCAAGCTCCCTGATGTTCTCCACCTGGTAGTTGGAAAGCCTTTTCCCTTTGGCTTTCCAGCTCTTGATGCCAATGAATTCGGCCACTTCGATAATCTCATTTTCCCTGCTGCTGTTTTTACCGCCAAATTCAATCTCCAGCCGCGGATACCTGACCCAGGTGACACTCACTAGCTTATTCTCCTTATTCTCCCCGATAAAGCCAATCAACCTGTTCATGGTCTCCTCGATTTCGAATCGCTTCACATAATAATATTCCTGTTCCGCATCGAAATAAACCACCGACAAAACCTTTCCCGGATCATATTTTTCAATGGTCAGGATATTGGTTTCAAAATGAATGTTGAAGTCATAGGAATAGAGCTGGTATTCCCCACTCTTGTAAATGACCAGGATCTTGTCGTCACCGGTGAATTCGCCGAGGTATTTTCCCCGCTTATCGGCATTCAGACGCAACACATCGGGATCAAACCACACCTTGAGTCCGCCCAGGGTGGAGATGCCTCGCTCATGTAAGGCAATTTTGTACACCTCGTGTTTGGTGAGGATATTTCCCATCGATTGCCGTCCCTTGATGGTCAATTCACCCATATCCTGCTCAAATACCAACTTTTTAATCCGGGCTTTCGGCTTCAGGAAAACCTTCAGAATTTCAGCCTCCCCGTTCGGATTGGCAGAAAAGTACATCACCCGCGATCCCTTGTTTCCCATGGTCACGTCATATTCCTTATCACGGGTAACACCTGTGACGTTGAACCGTTTCATATAGGAAAACCCGCTTTTGCCGTCCCGGTAGACAACATTGAAAATGGTACGTGAGTCATCCTTGCGGAAAACGGCAATGTAAATCACATTCTTGCCGATAAAAGCCTTGTCACTGACTTTGGTGACAAAATAGGAGCCATCCCTCCGGAATATGATGATATCATCCATGTCGGAGCAGTCGCACACATATTCATGCTTTTTAAGACCCGTGCCTGCGAAACCCTCTTCCCTGTCGATATAAAGTTTCTCATTGGCTACCACCACTTTGGCGGCTACGATATTTTCAAAACTCCTGAGTTCGGTACGCCTTTCCTTCCCATTGCCGTATTTGCTTTTAAGCCGCTCAAACCAGTCAATGGTGAAGGGGATGATGTTCCGGATATTCTCCAGAACTTTGGCCATCTCCTCCTCCAGTGACAGAAGGTAATCGGCCGCCTTGTCAGCATTGAACTTTAAAATCCGCGCCATCCTGATCTCCAGCAATTTCAGGATATCCTCACGGGTAATTTCCCTCCGGAATTTGGCTTTGAAAGGGTCCAGCCGCTTGTCAACATGAGCAACAGCCATGTCGAGATTTTCCGCCTGTTCAAAATCCTTGTCTTTGTAAATCCTTTTTTCGATGAAGATTTTTTCGAGCGACGCAAAGTGCCAAGCTTCCTGCAGTTCGTTCATCCTGATTTCCAGTTCGAGCTTTAACAACTGAAGGGTGGCATCAACCGATTTTTTCAGGATTTCTGAAACCGTCAGGAAATGGGGTTTGTCTTCTTCGATGATACAGGCATTCGGACTGATGGAGACTTCACAGTCGGAAAATGCAAAGAGTGCATCGATGGTTTTGTCGGAAGAGACCCCGGGTGGCAGGTGTACAAGGATCTCCACGTTGGCAGCCGTATTGTCGTCAATTTTGCGGATTTTGATCTTCCCCTTTTCATTGGCTTTCAGGATGGACTCGATGACGGTGGTAGTGGTTTTTCCGTAAGGAATTTCCTTGATGACCAGAGTTTTGCTGTCTCGCTTTTCAATCTTTGCCCTTACTTTGACAACTCCGCCCCTCAATCCGTCGTTGTATTTCGACACGTCGACCGATCCGCCGGTGGGAAAGTCGGGGTATAGGATAAAAGGTTCATTTTTCAGGTAAGCCACCGACGCGTCACAAAGTTCAAGGAAGTTATGCGGAAAAATTTTGGAAGCCAGTCCCACGGCAATTCCTTCCACGCCCTGGGCAAGGAGAAGGGGGAACTTGGCCGGCAGGGTCACCGGTTCCTTTTTCCGTCCGTCGTAAGAGAGTTTCCATTCGGTGGTTTTGGGATTAAAAAGCACTTCGAGGGCGAATTTGGAGAGGCGTGCTTCGATGTACCGCGGGGCGGCCGCCCCGTCTCCGGTGAGGATATTCCCCCAGTTGCCCTGGGTCTCCACCAGCAATTCCTTTTGCCCCAGCTGGACCAGGGCATCCCCGATGGAAGCATCCCCATGCGGATGGTATTGCATGGTCTGCCCGATAATGTTGGCCACCTTGTTGAAACGGCCATCATCCATCTCCTTCATGGCATGCATGATCCTGCGCTGGACAGGTTTTAAACCGTCGATCACATAAGGAACCGCACGCTCCAGAATCACATAGGAGGCATAGTCAAGAAACCATTCACGGTACATACCCGAGAGATACGTAATCTCCTCTTTCGGTATCTCAGTCTGCTTCTCGGGTATTGGGTTTATTCCTTCAGTCATTTATCGGGGTGCTGACAGTGGCGGTTATGCCACCTCATCTTTTTCAACATAAAGATTATCAATAATAAAATCCTGCCTGTCAGGGGTGTTCTTCCCCATATAAAAATCAAGCATCTGGGCCACCGATTCATGTTTTTTCATTTGCACGGAATCGAGACGCATGTCGGGACCAATGAAATTGTGAAATTCGTCGGGTGAGATTTCTCCCAGTCCTTTGAAGCGGGTGATTTCAGGGGTTCCTTTCAGGGTGTCGATGGCGGCCAGCTTTTCCTCTTCGGAATAACAATAAAGGGTTTGCTTTTTGTTCCGCACCCTGAACAAGGGAGTTTGCAGGATAAATACGTGACCCCGCCGGATCAGCTCCGGAAAAAACTGGAGAAAAAAGGTGATCAGCAACAGCCGGATATGCATTCCGTCAACATCGGCATCGGTGGCGATGATCACCCGGGCATAGCGGAGATCATCGATGCTGTCCTCGATATTCAGCGCAGCCTGCAGAAGATTGAACTCTTCATTCTCATACACCACTTTCTTGGTCAGCCCATAGGTATTCAGGGGCTTCCCCCTGAGACTGAAGACCGCCTGGGTATCTACATCGCGTGACTTGGTTATGGAACCGCTGGCAGAATCGCCTTCCGTGATGAAAATGCACGACTCCTCCCGTTTTTCGTCATTGTCGGTGAAATGAATGCGGCAATCACGCAGTTTCCGGTTGTGAAGATTGGACTTCTTTGCCCGTTCCTTGGCGATTTTTTTGATGCCGGAGATGGCTTTTCGCTCCCGTTCCGATTCCTGGATCCGGCGCAGCAACACCTCCGAGGTGTCGGGATTTTTGTGGAGGTAATTGTCCAGTTCCTTCTGCACGAAATTAAAAACATGCTGCCGTACCGAAGGTCCTTCGGGACCTAAATCACGCGATCCCAGTTTGGTTTTGGTCTGTGATTCAAAAACGGGTTCCTCGACCTTGATGCTGATGGCGGCCACAATCGATGCTCTGATGTCGGTAGGATCAAAATCCTTTTTGTAAAAATCCCGTATGGTTTTGGCCAACACCTCCTTGAATGCCGAAAGGTGGGTTCCCCCCTGGCTGGTATGCTGCCCATTCACAAAAGAGTAATAATCTTCCCCGTATTGATTGCCATGGGTAATGGCCACCTCAATGTCCTCCCCCTTCAGGTGGATGACCGGATAGAGCGGTTCCGCCTCCAGATTCTCTTCAAGCAGGTCTTTCAAACCATTGCGGGAGAAATATTTATGGCCGTTGAATTCAACCGTCAACCCGGAATTCAGAAAGGTATAATTCTTGATCAGGTTGATGATGTGGTCGCTGATAAACCGGTAATTTTTGAATATCGACCCATCGGGCTTGAAAGTGACGATGGTCCCGTTCATCTCATCGACCTTCTCCAACAACTTCTCCTCTACCTGAATGCCTTTGCTGTAGCGAAGTTCCCTGGCCTGCCCCTCCCGGATCGCCCTGATAACAAAGTCAGAGGAAAGGGCATTCACCGCCTTGATACCTACTCCGTTAAGACCCACCGATTTCTTGAAAACCTTGGAATCATATTTGGCGCCCGTATTCATCTTGCTCACCGCTTCCGAGAGTTTTCCCAGAGGAATGCCCCGGCCATAATCGCGTACCCTCACAATTTCGGAATCGATGACGACTTCGATTTTTTTCCCGAAGCCCATCATAAACTCATCCACGGAATTGTCCAGGACTTCTTTCACCAGCACGTAAATCCCGTCGTCCGATGCCGATCCNNAGGATGGTGCTCTCATCATAAACTGCATTCATCTCCTGGAATTTTCTGCAAATATAGCTAAAAGTGAAGCGGATTCAGGGAATAAATAATTTCAGAAATAAACAGGTCCCGGTTGATAAAAACTTCTGACAACCCTGTAATCCTCCTTACAGGAAATCATATTTGTGCAGCAGAAAGACCATTGTCAACAAGGTCATGCTAACGGTAAAGAAGACCACTGCCGCAATGAGAGCATGCTTTCCGGGGAGTGCCTTTTTCCCGATGGTTTTTCTGCCGCCTCTGCGTGATGCCCCCCAGGAAAGCAGCCGATAAAAAAACCAGCCGGTAAAAATTCCGAAAATCCACCCCCCGGCAATATCGAGGGGAAAATGCACGCCTGTATATATCCGGGAATAGGAGACCAGCAATGCCCATACCAGAAAAATCATGAAGGTATAACGGTTTCTGAAAAGAAGTGCGGTGAATGTCAGGAGGAAGAAAGTGTTGGAAGCATGGGAAGAGGGAAATCCGAATTCCCCGCCCTTGTGAATGACGATATGGGTAAGAGGGGCGGTGTCGGGATCGTATCCCGGTCTCGCTCTTTCCACGATTTCCTTGAGTATCCCCGTTCCCTGGTCACTCACCACCAATCCCATCACCAGAAATGCCAGTACAAACCAGGATTGTTTACCGTAGGTGCGGATGATGAGCCAGATCACCGTGATGTAAAGAGGTAACCAACTCTCTTTCCGGGTAATGAAAAGCATGGCAGTATCCCACCAGGGCGAATTAATCCCGTTAAGGCGCAGAAAAAGCTGTTCGTCAAAGTAAAACAAGGATTCAATCCATTCCATCAGTTTTCTTTTAGTATCTGCCAGATTTTGTCTTTCAGGGCGACGATTTGGTACCCGGAAACCGACGAAATAAACAGGTGGGGAATATCGGGGAACAGCCGGCTGATCTCCGCCATCAAAACGTCATCAAGCATGTCGGCCTTGCTGATTACCAGAAACCGTTGTTTGTCGAGAAGTTCCGGATTGTATTTTCCCAGCTCATCCATCAGGATGAAATACTCTTTCCGGTGGTCCTTGCTATCGGCGGGGACCAGGATGAGCAACATGGCATTGCGTTCTATATGCCGCAGGAAGCGAAGACCAAGGCCTCTCCCCGCATGAGCTCCTTCGATGATCCC
>MTKZ01126408.1_pt1 | contig 15303 bp, 12 predicted proteins | sample 1042781 | NCBI WGS metagenome assembly MTKZ01 (sample SAMN06212207, study PRJNA360539) | anaerobic digester metagenome | biome: Wastewater treatment plant; material: sludge; isolation source: anaerobic digester fed with sludge from wastewater treatment plant | place: Denmark: WWTP Viborg ...
CCGCGAGTTGCTCGACGCTCGCCAGCCGCATCCGCTGAACTGAGCCGAACCTCTTTAACAAGGCCGCTTTGCGCCGCTGGCCGATGTTGGGGAACTCATCCAGGATGCTCTCCGAAATCTTCCGCAGCCGCAGTTGGGCGTTGTAAGTGTTGGCAAAACGGTGCGACTCATCCCGCACCCGCTGCAAGAGCTTCAACGCGCCGCTGTCCCGCGGCAGCCGGAGCGGCTCCTTCTCGTCCGGCCGGTGGATCTCCCAGAATTCCTTGGCCAGCCCGATCATCGGGACATGGCCCACCCCCAGCTTCTCCAGCTCCGCCCGCGCTGCCCCAAGCTGTCCCTTGCCGCCATCAATTAGAATCAGGTCGGGCAGCGGGGAGGCTGATGCCGCGGCGCGTGTTTCGTGCTCCGGGCTGGGGCTTTCTGCCTTCTGCCTTCTGCCTTCTGCATTCTCCTTCAGCACCCGCGCGTATCGCCTTCGCACCACCTCGGCCACCGACGCAAAATCGTCCTGCCCCTCGACCGTCTTGATCCTGAATCGCCGGTAATTCGCCCGGTCCGGGCGGCCATTCCGGAAGCTGACCAGCGACGCCACCTTGAACGTACCGCTGATGTTCGAGATGTCGAACCCTTCTATCCGCTGCGGCGGCGCGGCGAGGCCGAGCACCCCGGCCAGCTCCGCCAGGTCCTTTTCCGGGTCAATGGCCGGCGGCAGGCTGTAGGGCACGCGCTCAAACCGGCTCACCTTCCGGGTTGTGCTCTTCAAGTCCGACAACAGGTCCCGCAACTGGGCCGCCCGCTCGTATTCCTGCGCCGCCGCCGCCCCTTTCATTTCCGCCTCCAGTTGCCCCTGGAGCTCGGCGCACTGGCCTTCGAGGAAATCACACGCCGCCTTCACCTGCCCCAGGTACTCCTCGGGCGACACATTGCCGATGCACGGCGCGGTGCAGTATTTCAGATGCGCATAGAGGCAATGCCGGTAATCCCGCTCGGTGGGCGTCAGGGGACGGCAGCCGCGCAAGTGATACTGCCGCCGCACCAGCGCCAGCGTGCTGCGCAGCGCGCCCGAGTTCGGGAACGGCCCGAAATACCGCGCGCCGTCGTCCTGCTTGAGGCGCGTTAGCGTGAAGCGCGGGATCGGGTCCTTCAGGTTGACCTTGAGCATCAGGAATCGCTTGTCGTCGCGAAAGCTGATGTTGTAGCGCGGGTGGAACTCCTTGATCAGCTTGCCCTCCAGCAACAGCGCCTCCGGCTCGCTGCGCACGACGTGAAAGTCAAACGCATGAATCGCCTCGATCAGCGCCTTGAACTTCGGGTCCCACCCCAGGCGCCGCGACGGCTGGAAATACTGGCTCACCCGTTTGCGCAAATCCCGCGCCTTGCCCACATAAATCACCGTCCCGAAGCGATCCCGCATCAGGTAAATGCCCGGCTTATGGGGCAGCGTCCCGAGCTTCTTGCGGATGTGGTCGGCCACTGTCATGCCGACTTCAACTTACAACACGTTCCGCTTCCGATTAAAGCCGAACTTGGACGCCTTTTCCCGCAGGAAGCCCGGCATCGCCATGCTCCGCGCTGCCTGCACGCCCCGGCAAGGCCCCGCGCCGCCCACCGGACTCCCCCGGCAACCAAGACCGCATGGCAGCCGGCGTGGGAAAACTCCGCCGCATTTTCGATTTCCCATCCCCGGGTCACCTGCCTATTCTTGCCGGCATGACGCTGCTCCAAAGTGCTATCAAAGATTCCCTCGCTGTGACTCGCGCCCTGAGCGCGCTGGAAAAACCCCTCGCCAAAGCGGTGAACCTGGTCGTAGACTGCTTGACCACCGGTCACAAACTGCTGCTTTGCGGCAATGGCGGCAGCGCCACCGACGCCTCCCACGTGGCCACCGAATTCCTCTGCCGCTTCCGCGAGGACCGCCGGCCCTATCCCGCCATCTCGCTCACCGTCAACGGCGAATTCATGACCGCCGTCTGCAATGACTACCACGCCGACGAAATCTTCGCCCGCCAGGTCTGGGGGCTCGGGCAGAAAGGCGACCTTCTCATGGCCTTCACCAGCAGCGGCAAGTCCCGCAACATCCTGCGGGCGCTGGAAGAGGCCAACCGGAAGAAGATGCAGAGCATCTGCTTCCTGGGCCGCGACGGCGGCTACACCAAAGGAGTCGCCACGCTCGATCTGATGGCGCCCGGCGCCAACACCGCGCGAATCCAGGAGGCCCACACCCTCCTCTTTCACGTCCTCTGCGAAGCCGCCGACCAGAAGCTGCCCAAGTGAAGGCAGAAGCTGGAGCTTCTTTCAGATGAGCAAATCGTGGCCACCCGCCGGCTGGCTCCTCTAATTCAAGAGGCAAATGAGCTAGTCTCGATCCTTGTCACCATTTCCAAGCGAGCCAGGGGAGGGTGACCCCGGCAGCTTTCCTTTTTCTGCATTCTTCATTCTGCCTTCTGCCTTCTCTGCAAACGCATAACACGCCATGTGGCAGATGCCCATCTGCGCATCCTCCACCCGCCCGTAGTGCGTGTCATTGATCACCATCACCTGCTCGGCGATCTCCGCCATGCGCCCGCGTTTGGCGCCCACCAGGGCAACCGTGCGGAGCCCGTGCTTCTTTGCCCATTCGAGCGCCTTCACGCAATTAGGCGAGCTGCCGCTGACGCTTAGACCGAGCACCAGGTCGCCCGGCTTGCCGTAGTTCTGCAGTTGGCCGACAAAGACATCCTCGTAGGCATAATCATTGGCCAGCGCCGTCAGCCAGCCCACGTTGTCATTGAGCGAGAGCACGCGGAAGCGCTTGCCCACCTTGTCGGACGCGAGCTTGCCCAGGTCGGTCGCGAAATGGGACGCGTTGGCCGCGCTGCCGCCGTTGCCGAATACGAAAATCTGCCGGTCTTCCTCCAGCGCCGCGCGCAGCATCTCGATGAGCCGCACCACCCCCTCGATGGGGATCGAATCGTGCGCCGCCTTTTGGGCTCGAATGTAATCGGCTGTCCACTGCTTCATACCCCCGACTATCCGCCCCCCGGCCNNCCGCCCCCCGGCACTGTTTGTCAGGCCAATTCTAGCGCTCCAATCGGCACGGCATCCTCCCCGAGCGTCGCCAGCGCAACTGCCGGCCCGGGCGCGAACGCCTCCATCACGAAACCGCGCAAAGCCCGCTCGACTGACGCGCGCAGCGGCTCGCCGACCCCCGACAGCCCCCCGCCGAGGATTATGATCTCCGGGTGAAACAAGTGGACCACGTGCGAGAGGCTAAACGCCAGGTCTTCCGTCGTCTCCTGCAACAACCGTCTTGCGGCAGAATCTCCCTGCTGCCACGCCGTGGCCAGGTGCCTCGCTTCCCCGCCCGCCGTTTGGCCGGCCAACCGCCCCAGCAGACTCTCCGGCTCCTTGGCTTTCAGCTCGCGGATTCGGGCGTCCACCGCCCACCCCGAGCAGCGCGCCTCGACAATCGTCCCTGCCCGGTCCAACCGCACGTGGCCAAGCTCCGATTCTCCCGGCTTCGCGCCGTGGTAAATCCGCCCGTCCACCACCATCCCGCCGCCCACGCCGCTGCCCAAGGTCACATAGAAAACCGGGTTAAAGCCTACGCCCGCCCCGCGGAGCGCCTCGCCCAGCGCCGCCACGTTCGCATCGTTATCCACCGCTACCGAGGCTCCGGTCAGTCCCCGCAGCCAGCCCCCCAGATCAAAATCGGACCAGCCCTCAATCTGGTGCGACCGGCAAATCTTCCCGGTCTTCCAATCCACCGGCCCGCCAAAGCCGACCCCGGCTCTCGCCACCCGGCGGCCACCCAGCAACTCCGGCAGCGCCTGCTCGATCTGGCCCCGTATGCCAGCCGCACCCTTGGCCGGATCAACCGTCAGCCTCCGCCGGTCGGCGATAACGCCTCCGTCATCCCCCAGCACAAGCTGCAACTTGGTTCCGCCTATTTCAATTCCGAGGTTCATTGACACACCGGGCAAAGAACTTGTGCTGCCGGAGGCCGGTTGTCGAACGGAAAGAGACCTCAAGCCGCGTCCCGCTTGCCTGCGAGAGCAGGGGGTAGTTGGGTTCCCGACCGGGTCGCCGGCCAGGAACCCAACTACCCCCTGTCCTGGCAGGGTGCCATCCCAGCCGGCGACCCCCGTTCCCCCATGCCCATTAGCCGTGTACAAGGGGTGTACACCGNNTCTTGTGGCTATGGTGGGGCTTGGAATGGGGTGAGTTGAGGGGTGGGAGGCGGGTGCTGGCAAGAGGAAGTCTGGGTTTGTGTCCAATAATTGGACAGTTTGGGGAAACGAGTGGTTCGGGAGTGGTTGGCGGAGGGAACGATGGTGGTTCGGGGGCGGTGCGAGCGACATGGGTCCATTCGGGGCGCCAAGGGGCGGGGTTCCGTGCTCGACAGGGGGTGGCGGCCTGCCTAGGCTTTGCTCCTTATTTCCCTCCGGGGAACCGCATGACGAAGACTGAAAGATTGCTGCGCGAGCTGATCGCTCTGCCGAGCGTGAATCCGGCGTTCCTGCCGGGACCGGATTGGCGCGCTGGCGAGCGGCGTGTGGCCGATTTTCTGGCGGCCACTGCGGCGCGGGCTGGACTGGACGTTGAGTTCCAGGCCGTTTCTCGCGGGCGTTCCAATGTGCTCGCGCGTCTCTCGCCCCGGGGCAAGGCGCGACAGCGCATCCTGCTGGCTCCGCACCTGGACACGGTGATCGGCGCTGACGAGCAATTCACGCCCTGCAAACGGAACGGCTGTCTCTTTGGCCGCGGCGCGTGCGATACCAAGGGCTCGATTGCCGCCATGCTTATGGCGATGTGCGAACTGGCGCAAAGCCGGCAGCGGCCCGCGGAGACGGAAGTGGTTTTTGCCGGGTTGGTTGACGAGGAGCACCGTCAGACCGGCTCGCGGGCGTTGGTGGCCGGCGGTTTGCGGGCGGACCTGGCGATTGTCGGCGAGCCCACGCGCCTGCGGGCGGTGACGGCGCACAAAGGCACCTTGTGGATGAAGCTGGAGACGCGGGGCAAGTCGGCGCATGGCTCGTGGCCCGAGCTGGGGCGCAACGCGGTGCACGCGATTGCCCGCGTGGTTGAGGTGCTGCAAACGACCTATGCCGCGCAGTTGCGTCGCCGCCGCCATCCGCTGGTGGGCCGGGCGACCGTGAACGTCGGCGCCATTCATGGCGGCACGCAACCCAACATCGTGCCGGACCATTGCAGCATCCTCGTGGATCGGCGGACGTTGCCGGGCGAAACGGAGGCTGGCGTCCGGCGCGAGATCATGCGGGCGCTGCGCCGGAAGAACCTGGCGGCAGCCTTCGCGCATGACCGTCCGCCGCCCTGTCTGCCGCTGGAAACGGACCCGGCTCTTCCCCTGGTGGCCCGGTTCCTGGGCAGTCTTGGCCAGCGCAAGCCGGCGGGCGAGCCTTATTTCTGCGACGCCTCGGTGCTGGCGCACGGCGGCATTCCCAGCGTGGTGTTTGGCCCGGGCGACATCGCGCAGGCGCACACGGCGAATGAATGGATTTCGCTGGCAGCGCTCGAACAGGCCAGGGGGTTGCTGGTTGGTTTCCTGCGGTCGTTGTCCTAAACCGTATTCCGCTTTGCTCCTTCCCAAGTCCCATGCTGTCCACCAAAGTTGAGACCCCGCCCGTAAGCGCCGCGGCGCACCGCGCCTCCTTCTTCCGCCAGAGCGGCTGGCTGATGTTTGCGACGATTGCCGGCGGCTTGTTTATGACGGCGATGCATTTCCTCTCGAAGGCCAAGGCATTGCCGGAGGCGGAGTATGCGCAGTTCGGGGTATTCCTGGCGGTGGCGATGTTCATTCCGTCCATGCCGCTGCAGATGGTGTTGGCGCAGCAGACCGCGCGGTCGCTGGCGCTGCACCGCGAGCGCGAGTTGTCGGGCCTGATTCGGGCGGCGTGGCTTTGGACGTTCCTGCTGTGGCTGGCGGCTGCGGTGGTGGTATTGCTGTTCCAGGGGACCATTCTTGCGCAGTGGAAGATCACCGACCCCGCGGCGCTGTGGCTGACACTGCCGGTGCTGCTTTTCACCACCTGGCTGCCGATGTTCTATGGGGTGCTGCAGGGGCAGCAGAACTTCCTTTGGATGGGCTGGAGCATGATTGCGCACGGCTTTGGCCGGCTGGCGATAGCCGCCTTTGCGGTGCTGGCGCTGCAATACCGCGCTCCCGGGATGATGGCCGGCATGTTGGGGGGCATGCTGATCGCGCTGGTGAATGCCATCTGGCCGACCCGCTCCCTCTGGCTGGCGCCGCCGCAGCCTTTTGAATGGCACAGCCTGCTGCGCCAGGTGATTCCCCTGATGCTCGGATTCGGGGCGTATCAATTCCTGCTGACGGCGGACACGATGTTTGTCAAAGCCTGGTTCAGCGAGGAGACCTCGGCGTTTTACGTGAGCGCGGGGACGCTGGCACGCGCCTCGATGTGGCTGGTGGGGCCGCTGGCGGCGGTGATGTTCCCCAAACTTGTCCACGCCAGCGCCAGGGCCGAGAAGACGAACCTGCTCGGGGTGGTGCTGGTTGGGACGGCGGTCCTGGCGGGGGGCGGGGCGATGGGTTTGTGGTTGCTGGGGCCGTGGGTGGTGAGATTCATGTTCAAGCCCAGCTATGTGGAGGCTGCGTCAACGCTGCTGCCCTGGTATGCGTGGGCGGTGGTGCCGCTGGCGATGGCCAACGTGCTGCTGAACAACCTGCTCGCGCACTCGCTCTTCAAGGTGGTTCCGGCGCTTTGCGCGCTGGTGGTCGCATACGCCGTTGCGCTTACTCAGTTCAACGACTCGCCCGTAACCGTCATCAAGACGCTGACCGTGTGCAACACGCTGTTGCTGGTGATCTGCGCCTGGTTTACCTGGGGTGTGAAGGCCAAAGGCCCGGGCGATAATGGGCGCGCGGCGGCTTGAAGCTTGCCGGCGCTGTGGCGCTTGCGGCCGGCGGAGAAGGGCGGTGGTTGGTTTGATGCGCCGCCCGGAGCAGGCACCGTGGAGTTCCGGGGCATGTTGGCCCGCGGCACCGGCCTGCCGGATAATGGGCGGCGGCTGCCTCGCGGGTGCCTCAAAAGTTTACAGCGGCGCCCCGCGGGCATCAGACCCGGCTGCCCGCCATCCGGCGCTTCTGCGGGTGCGACAGATCGCGCAGGAACTTCTCAAAGGGAGTCTCCGCCACCGGCTCGGAGTCGTCGAAGGAAACAACGACTTCCAGGGTGGAAACGTGCAGTTTACGCGCGATTCTCAAGGCCCCGGAGAGCAGGCCGAAGTCATGCGCCTCGTCGCGGTCGGCGGTCCAGCGCTTCTCGGAACTGAAGTATTGGCGGGTCGCCATGTCTCGTAAGAATGTTTTCATAGCACAGGTTTGGTTTTCTGTATCGTCCTCCCGTCCGCACAAGTTGTGCCAGTTGCTCGCGCTGCAATGGGGAAGACCGCGTTCGCGCCTTCGGAGAGAGGCCGGGGGGCGCGAGGATGATCGCGCCGTTGCGCGGCAAAGGGGGCGCAGCCGGAGAGCGGGCGCGCTGCTCGGGAAGCACTGATTACTTCCTCACCAGCAACCTTGGCTGGATGACGGCGTCGTTGGCCGACACCACCAACGAGCCGCGCACAGCAGGCGGGAGATCGTCGCCCGGCGCCTTGAGCCTGGCTTCGACCTTGTATTTTCCGGGGGGCAGTTGCCGTTTGAATTCCTGCTCCTGGCCGAAGAGGAGGATCGCCGCGTCCTCACGCTCGATCCGCCAATGCCGGACCTGGGGCGGGGCGGCGTTGTTGGCGGTCCAGCCGACCTTGAGTTGCACTTCGACCATGTTGCTGGCGGCGCCCCGGGGGGTCCGGGCGGCTTCGATAGCCAGCGGGCCGTTCCATGCGACCGGCGCGGGCGCGGGCGCTTCCGCCGGAGTTGCGGCCGGGGCTTGCCTGGGCGCGGTGGTTTCGATGGAAGGCACGACTTCGGCTGTCGCGGGATTGGGCAATTCGATCTGGACCACATTGGTAGCCGGTTGAACGATCCAGTTTGTGCGGAACAGGACGACCGTTTCCCAGTTGGTCAGGTTCAGCACGCTCCAATTGGTCTGGAATTGGTCCAGGAGATTAGTCTGGAGGAGGTTGACCGCCACGTAGTTGGTCTGGGTCCGCATGATCAGGTTGGTCTGGTAGCCAACCACGAAATTGGTCACGACCGCGTCCACGACGACGGAGTTGGTCAGGGTCCGCGTCACGTGGTTGGTGACATAGACGTTGACGATGTTGGTGTGGAACCGGGTGACCCGGTTGGTGTGGAATTCGTTGACGAAGCGGTTGACGGGCATCCGCACCTCGATGACGTTGGTGATCGAGCGGTCCACCCAGTTTGTCTTGGTGATGGTTACCTCTGCGGGCGGCAGCGCAAGCGCGGGCATCCATAGCGCCAGGGCAAGAGCGGGGATCCCGGCCATCCGAACCAAAGCGGCGTTGCGAATCATAACTTGCCTTTCTGGCAAGCAGGCCCGATGCCAAGCCGCCGCCCGGATTAGCGGCGGCAGCCTCAGCCAATGGGGTGCCACCGGCTGAACTTCAAGGCGCGGGCTGAACGCCCCGGCTGGCTGGTTCGCGGGCTAGCGTTTCGACGACGCCGGCTTCTGCCGCCGGGCCTGGGGCTTGGGCGCGCGTGCGGCTTTGCGGCGAGGGTTCTTCGCGGGCGCCGGCTTCGGGGCGGTCTTTTCGTGAATCGCCTGGCGCATCCGGTCAAGGTTCTTATCCACTCCGGCTTTGGCCCGGCTGATGCCTTTCTGGCTGAGATTGATGACGTCGGCCAGGAATGAGCAGCCCTTTTGGATGGCCGCTGGATAGCTGCCTTCCGTCATCTCGACTCCCTTGGCTTTCAGGAATTGGGCCAGGTGCTGGTAGAGCTCGTCCTTTCGTATCTGTTTCATACTTGGTGCCGTTGTTTGTCCCGAGCATCACACTGGCTGGCGGGCGGGGCAATTACATTAGCCGGGCTGGTTTGTAACGTGGGGCTCAGCCGTAGAAGCCGCACTCATAGGCCGTGTCGAAGAGCGCGACGACGTTCTCCGGCGGGACTTCGCCCTGGATGTTGTGGACATTGTTGAAGACGCAGCCGCCGCCGGGCATGAGGGCTTTGAGGTTGTGGCGGACGTTGGCGGCCACTTCCTGGGGCGTGCCCCTGGGCAGGATGTGCTGAGCGTCCACGCCTCCGCCCCAAAAGGCGGNNCCGCCCCAAAAGGCGACTTGGTTCCCGAAGCGGCGTTTGAGTTCCGCCGGGGCCATGTTGCGCGCGCTGACCTGCACCGGGTTGAGAACGTGCACGCCGTTGTCTATGAGGTCGGGGATGAAATCCATGCAGGCGCCGCAGGTGTGATACCAGATTTTAGCCGGGGAGCGGGAGCGGATGTATTGCACCAGGCGCTTGTGGCGGGGTTTGACGAGGCGGCGGTAGATCGCGGGATTGAACAGCGGCCCGTTCTGCCCGGCCAGGTCGTCGCCGATCATGATCACGTCCACCACGTCGCCGACCTCGTCGAGGAAAAGGCGGAACCAGTCCAGCCAGAATTTGAGGGTCTGGTCGAGCATGGCTTCGCAGAACCCGGGGTCGCCCATCAGGTCGCAGAACCATTGTTCCAGCCCGCGCAGGTACCAGCAAATCTCATACACGACGCCGGAGATGCCGCTGACGACGGCATAAGGCGTCTCCGTTTTGAGTGCCAGCGCCCGCTCGCGCAGGCCGGCAAACCGGCTGGGATCGTCTCCTTTGGGCCAGGGGTAATCCCGGACGTCGGCCAGGGTCGCATTGGCCATCGGATGCAGGGTGATGTCCATGTAGTTGGGCGCATCCTCCGGCATGGACCAGCGGACGCCGAACTCGTCGGTCAGGTCATCCCAGTTGCGCCCGTCGCGCTGGGTCTTGACGATGCCGCCCTTCCAACTGGACGGCGCCCCGGCCGCGACGTAGCGCGTGTCCACATGAAACCGTTGGAGGACCTGCTCGCAAGGCGCGGCAAGCTGCTGGACGGCGTCCATGATGCGGATTTCGTCGGAGATGGCGAGGTGCTTGATCAGCGACCGGTAGGCATTCTTATGGATGCCGGTCTGGTTGCCGCCGAGGTCAATCGGCACGCGGTCCGGGACTTGATGGTTGAGGGCTTTGTTGACCCNNCAGGGCACGCGGTCCGGGACTTGATGGTTGAGGGCTTTGTTGACCCGCTCGCGCGGGGTCATGGTTTCTTTCTTCGGCATAGGCAGTCGTTCGGATTCGAGCGTTGAAACCGCACGGCCGCCATTTAAGCCGGAGTTGGCCGGCTAATCAACCTTGCTTCGGGGCGTCGGCGCGCAATGCCTGGAGAAGGCCACCCCCTCGATCTCGACCAGCAGCGCGGGGCGGCAGATGTCTGCCACGGCGTATACGGCGGGCACCGGCCCGAACCGCCGCTCACAGATGGCCTTGCATGTCTCNNCTCCAGATACTCAGGCCGCTTGAGGTAAACGCGAATCTTGGCGAGGTCGCGCAGGCCGGCGCCGGCTCCCTCCAGGCCGTGCCGGGTGAAGTTCCCGGCGGCGATCAACTGTTCGATGTTGTCTATCGTTTGCTCGGTTTGTTTCTCGGCGCCTTCCGGGTGGATGGTCTCCGAATTGACGATGCTGGCGGTGCCCGAGACCCACGTGGTCACGCAGTCGCCGAGCCGCAGCGCGACCGCGCGGGAGAACTTAGGGCTTTGGGGTGAGTATTTTGCGTCGTAGGCGTAAGCCGGGATTTGCCGGGGGTTCTCGAGGGGCAGCAGGAGGACGTCGGCTCGCTGGGTGTCCAGCGCCACGCAACTCATGGTCAGCCCGCGGCCCGCCATGCCGATGCCCGTGCTGGCCGGGTAAACGCCCGGGGCGGCGCCGGCGTCCCGCGAGGAACAGCGGAAGCGAATGTCGCGGTAGAAATCCGTGCGGGCGCGGTTCAACTCCTGATAGCGCCGGGCATCTGCTTCCGGCGCGGTAATGCCGCCCAGGTAAAACCATGTTCGCACCACGTGCTCGAAGCCGCTGCCGGCCCGGGCCAGGGCGGCGCGCGACTGTTCCAGCACGTCCAACGTTTGACGATAGACCCCTTCCACCGTCGGCGCAGGCTGGACGCCGGCGCAATAGGTCCAGCGGACGCCATCATAGGCAACCGAGAGGGCGTGGGGGCCGAAGTGTTCGATGCGCACGGACTTGCCGCCGATGGCCCAGGTCTCGATGACCAAAGCCGCGCCGCAGCAGGGCGGCTGGGAAACATAGTTGGTTGTGGGCAGCTCGGGGCCAAAGAACCCGGCGAACAGGCGCTCACACTCCGGCTGATCCCGGATGTCCTTCAGGAAAACGGTCTGGACCGTAACGGTCATCGGCTCGGGCTGCTGATCAAGGACGGTCCGCAGGGCAGACAACGCTTCCTGCGCCTGCTGGCAAAACGCGCCCCGGCCCGTTGGGGCAATGATGAGGGCGAGGCGCGCGGAATCGCCCAGGTCCACGCACGAAAGCTGTGCGCCTGCCGCAGGGCCTGATCCGGCCTGGGCCCGGACCATGCGCGGCCGCGCGGGCGAAGCACCGCCTTGCGACGGGTTCGCGGCTTGCTCGCGCTTGCGCGCGGCCGATGAAATGGCACACATAACTGGTTGATGGTAGCAGGACTGCTGCCCATCTCAAGCAACTGGCTGCCTTTTCAGACGCATTTGACGCGCCGGAAGTTTCACAATTATCGCATTTCCCCGGCCATTTCCGGCGTTTCGGGTGCTTGCCCCCGGGAGCGTGCGCGGCCCGGCGGCGCGGGAGGCCTCCTACTCTTTACAAAACCGTGACAATCGTTGTGCTTGCGACCGGGCAGACTAGGGCCAGAATTGATGCGCCGCTCGATGAGCACTCTGCGTCCAACGCGAAGGCCGGGTTTTGCCTGGCAAGCGGGGCTGATCCTGCTGCCGGTGCTGATCATGGCGGCGGTGGCCCTGACCACGACCATCGAGAACCGGACGGCGGTCGAGCGCGAGGCCCGGCGCCGGGCCGAGGAGGTGGCTCGCCAATACGGCAAGGAGCTGGAGCGGCCGTGGGGAAGCTTCCTGATCGAGCAGGACATCTATTCACGGCGCTGGAGCGATTATCTGGTTGAGGTGGTGGGCGCGTGGCCCGGCAGCCAGTCGCGCCGGCAGCGGGAGGTCGAAGCGGTTCAGTTCCCTGCGACCGATCCACGGGCGCAGTTGGCGGAATGGCGCGCGCTCTTTCCCGGGTGGGAGCCCGAAGCGGTGTTTCCCGACACGTTCAGGCTGACGGCGGAAGGGCGGTTCGGACAAGGGCTGGAGTTTGACCCTGCGCCGCAACCTCCGGCGTGGTTCACGGGGCTTTCCTCCGCGCAACGGGCGGCCTGGGATGCGCTCAAAGCCGCCGCCGCCGGGGCGGGCGTGGAGGAAATCGAGCAGCGCATCGCACAGTTCCAGGAAACCGGCCCGGAGTCGGAAGCGGGCCTGAACGCGGCGTTCCTCGGCTTGCGCAGCCGGTTGACGCGGCTGCCCCCGGCGGAGGCGGTGGCCGAGGCGCTGCGCGCGGCCCGGGAGAATCGCGAGACGTTGTCCGAGGCCGGCCTGCCGCTGGCGAACCTGGCGTTCGGGGAGGCGCTGCGCTACGCGCGGTCTGCCGGGCCATCCGAGGCGCTTTGGGAGGCGATTCCCGATCAGGTCCTGCGCGCGCCCAGCCCGTTGATTCCGGCGTTGCTGGATCAACTGGGGGAAATCGCCGGCACAAACTCCGCCCTGCAAGAGAGCGTGGCGGCCTGGCGCACGCTTTGGGGCGCCCGCCTCAAGCTGCATGACATCGCAGGAGAGATCCGCCAAACCGGCAAGCTGCGGGGCATCACCACCGCCAACCTCTGGATCGAGCGCGACCAGACCCGCTGGCTGTGCATTCTGAACCCCGGGCGAAGCTGGACCCTGACGCCCGCCGGCCAACGCATGGTCGAGTCCGCCAACGAGGTTTGGACGGCAGTGCGGTTCCTGCCCAAATCGGTGGCGGAGCAGGCGCTGGCGCGGGCGTTGGAGAACTCGCATGTGAAACTGCCCAGCTACCTGGGCCTGGCGGTGTGGCTGGAGAGCGAGCCCTTGGCGCTGCCAGCGCGCTGGTCGCCGGGCCGGGGCACCAACGCACCTCCTCTCATGCTGGCCGAGGCCAGTGGAAGCCTTTCAGCCCCCGGCAAGCTGCAGCAGGCTCCCGGGGAACCGGAGATTGATTACGAAGGATACCCCAGCCGCCCGCGGTTCGTGGTGCAGCTCTATGTGGCCGACCAGGCGCTGATGTTTTCCTCTTATCGGCGTCACGCGCTGCTGCTGGCCGGGTTGGTGGGCGCGTCAGCCCTGGCCGCCCTGATTGGCGTGGCCGCCTCCTGGCGCGCCTTCCGGCGTCAACTGCGCCTCAACGAGCTGAAGAGCAACTTCGTCTCCAGCGTCTCGCACGAGTTACGCGCGCCCATTGCGTCGGTGCGGCTGATGGCTGAGAGCCTGGAGCGGGGCAAAGTGCCCGAGACACCCAGGCAGCAGGAGTATTTCCGCTTCATCGTCCAGGAATGCCGCCGCCTCTCGGCGCTGATCGAGAATGTGCTGGACTTCTCGCGCATCGAGCAGGGCCGCAAGCAGTATGATTTCGAGGCTACTGACCTGCTCGCCCTCACCCAGCAGACCGTGAAGCTGATGGACACCTACGCCACCGAACGCGGCGTTAAGCTAGTTCTCCGGCTTCCCGACTCAGCCAATGAGCAGCTCGGAGCGCGGACATTCCTGTCCGCTTCCGGCCCCCNNCCGCTTCCGGCCCCCTCAACACCGAGGCGGACAGGAATGTCCGCGCTCCGGTAGCCGGGATGGCAGACGGCAAGGCGCTGCAGCAGGCCCTCGTCAACCTCATTGACAACGCCCTCAAGCACTCGCCCAAGGGCGACACGGTAACAGTAGGACTCGAAGTGCGGAATGCGGAGTGCGGAGTGCGGAGTGAGGGTAACAAAGGCCCGCTGCGCGCCGCACGCACCACGCACTGCGCACCACGCCTTCTGCTCTGGGTCGAGGACCACGGCCAAGGCATCCCGGTCTCCGAGCACGAGCGCATCTTCGAGCGCTTCTACCGGCGCGGCTCCGAGCTGCGGCGCCAGACCCAGGGGGTGGGAATCGGGCTGAGCATCGTGAAGCACATCGTCGAGGCGCATGGCGGCAAGGTCCGGGTCCGCAGCGCCCCCGGCCAGGGCAGCCGGTTCACCATTGAACTGCCGGCTTCAAACGCAACCACGAGGCCACAATGAGCGCCAGCCCGCCAACCCGCGCCTTCCTTCCCGCTGACGCCGCCGTTCACACCTTATGGAACGAATACTGATCATCGAAGACGAACTGCCCATGCGCACCGTCCTGCAGGATGTGCTGGCTGGAGAGGGCTACCGCGTGCTGACGGCGGCCGACGGCGAGAGCGGCCTCCAGCGGGCCATTGAGGAAAAGCCTGACCTTATCCTGTTGGACATCATGATGCCCAAGCTCGACGGCTACGCGGTCTGCGCCGAACTGCGCCGGCTCTCCAATCCAGTGCCAATCCTCATGCTGACCGCCAAGGGACAGGTGGAGGACCGCGTGCAAGGGTTGGATGCGGGTGCGGATGACTACCTGGTCAAGCCGTTCAGCACGGAGGAATTGCTGGCTCGCGTGCGGGCCGTTCTGCGGCGCTTCCAGCGCCAGACCAAGGCACCTGCCCGGCTCATGCTCGGGGATGTCATCGTGGACCTCGTCAGGCAAACCGCCACGCGCGGGCGCAAGGCGGTTTACCTGACTGCCAAGGAGNNTCGTCAGGCAAACCGCCACGCGCGGGCGCAAGGCGGTTTACCTGACTGCCAAGGAGTTCGCCATGCTGCGGCTCATGGCCGAGTCTCCGGGCGAACCTGTCTCCCGCGAGCGCTTCCTCGACGCGGTCTGGGGCTACACCGCCTTCCCGACCACCCGCACGGTGGACAACCACGTTGCCAGCCTGCGCAGCAAGGTCGAGCGCGATCCCGAGTCGCTGCGGTGGATCAAGACCGTCCATGGGGTCGGCTATAAGCTCGAATTGTGAATTGCCCGCTAAACACGCTAAACACACTAAACGGAGCCAGAACACGGCAGGACAATGGGATAGAAATGCCCTTCTGCCTCGCCCCATCGGCCCCCTTTTAGCGTGTTTGGGAAAGCGCCAAGCGAAGCTTGGCTGGTTCTAGTTAACTGAGATGAGTTAATCGTGATAATTGGTCGAGAGTCATGTAGCCAACCCCAAAGCGAATGGGGGCGACCCTGCTCGCTGAAGCTGGGGGAAGCAAAAGCG
>MTKZ01003338.1_pt1 | contig 15297 bp, 8 predicted proteins | sample 1042781 | NCBI WGS metagenome assembly MTKZ01 (sample SAMN06212207, study PRJNA360539) | anaerobic digester metagenome | biome: Wastewater treatment plant; material: sludge; isolation source: anaerobic digester fed with sludge from wastewater treatment plant | place: Denmark: WWTP Viborg ...
GGCATCCGTGTCGCGACGGCGCGACGCATAAAGGATATGCGAGCGTGGGCGCCGGGGCCAGAACCCGGCGACAGGGGGTTCTTGTGAGTCAAAGCGAACTGATTGCCGGGCTGGATATCGGCACCACGAAGACATGCGTGGTGATTGCCGAGGCACGGCCCGGGGGCACGCCGGACATCGTCGGCGAAGGGCTCGTGCCGTCCTCGGGCATTCAACGCGGCGTGGTGGTGGATATAGAAAAGGCCGGGCAGGCGGTGCGGCAGGCGGCCGAGATGGCGCAGCGGGTGTCCGGGGTGCAGATCTCAAGCGTCTATGCGGGAGTTGTGGGCGAGCATATCGCATCTGTCAACTCGAAGGCGATGGTGTCCATTCCGTCAACGCAGCGCCAGATACGGCAGGCTGATGTGGACCGGGCCATCGAGGCTTCGCGGGTTGTGGTGTTGCCGCCGGAGAAGGAGATTATCCACGCGATTCCGCGGGGATTCTCGATTGACGGGCAGGACGGCGTGGAGAACCCGGTCGGGATGAGCGGGGCCGCGCTGGGCGTGGAGACGCACATCGTCCACGGGCTCAAGACGCACATTGAGAATCTGGCAAGGGCCGTGCACCATGCTGGACTGCGTATCGAGCGCATCGTGCTCGGGCCGCATGCCGCGTCGAGGGTCGCACTGAGCGAGCAGGAGAAGAAGCTCGGCGTCGTGCTGGTGGACATGGGCGGGGGAACGACGGGCATCGCTGTCTACACGAACGGCAGCATCCGCCACTCGGCGACGCTGCCCGTGGGCGGCAACAACATGACGCAGGACCTCGCCGTCGGGCTGCAGTGCTCGCTTAGCGAGGCCGAGAGGGTCAAGGTTGAGAGGGGCGCGGCGGTTTCAGTGGGAACGGAAGACACATTCGAGTTCACCAGGATCGGCGCATCGGAGCCGAGCAGGCTGCCGTGCAGCCTCCTGGTCGAAATTCTGGAGCCGCGTGTGTCCGAGATGTTCCAGATGATCGGCGAGGTGATCGAGAAGGGCGGCTGCAAGGGAGCCGCGCCGGGTGGGCTGGTGCTTGTCGGGGGTGCATCCCGCTTGCGGGGGCTCACCACGGTGGGTGAGCGGACACTCAAGATGCCTGTGAGGCGGGCGAGGCTTGCGCCTCTGGGCGGTATCGGCAACTCGATTTCTGATGCCACGCACGCTGCTGCGCTGGGGCTGGCGTTGAGCGCGGCGGCTGATTCTCACCAGCCGGCCGCTGCGCCAGTCAAAGGTTGGTCCGGCATCGTTGCGAAGTTCAAGCAGTCGTGGCTTCTGGGCACGGATGATGCCTGAAGTTTTTTAGCGATTTTCAAAGGAAGGCAACCAATGCAGGAAAGGCGAAAGGCGAGCGGTAGTACGACGATCAAGGTGATCGGGGTCGGCGGCGCGGGCTGCAATGCCGTCAACCGGATGATCGAAACGGGTCTCGAGGGAGTGGAGTTCGTCTCCATGAACACTGACGACCAGGTTCTCGAGAGGACTCAGTGCGAGCACAGAGTCCAGCTCGGCGAGGAGCTTACGAAGGGGCGCGGCGCCGGGGGCAATCCGCAGATCGGAATGGAGGCGGCAAAAGAGAGCATTCAGGAGATCGGCCGCTCCGTTGACTCGGCGGCCATGGTATTCATCACCGCGGGGATGGGCGGCGGCACGGGAACGGGCGCGGCGCCCGTGGTGGCCGAAGCGTCCAAACAGGCCGGCGCTCTCACTGTCGCTGTTGTCACCAGGCCCTTCACTTTCGAAGGCCCCAAGAAGCAGCGGATCGCGGAGCAGGGCATTGCCGAGCTGAGCAAGCAGGTGGACGCGGTCATCGTTATTCCCAACGACCGCCTGACCGAGGTGGCCGACCGCCATGTCACGTTTATGGACGCGTTCCGGATGGCCGACGACGTGCTCCGCCAGGGGGTTCAGGGCATCTCGGACATTATCCAGATTGCCGGCATCATCAACGTGGACTTCGCTGACGTGAAGAGCATCATGGAGAACGCCGGAACCGCGCTCATGGGCATCGGCATCGGCACCGGCGACGACCGCGCCGCCATGGCGGCCCGCGCCGCGATCTCGAGCCCGATGCTCGAGACCAACGTCAACGGCGCCCGGGGAGTGCTTTTCAACATCTCCGGCGGCAACGACCTGGGGATCACCGAAGTCAACGAGGCGGCAACCATCATCTGCGATGCCACGGATAAGGAGAACGCCGATATCATCTTCGGTGCGGTCATTGACCCCACCCTCGACGGCGAGATTCGCATCACCGTGCTCGCGACCGGTTTCGCGGCCGACTACGGACGGAGGCTGGATCCGGCCTCGCGCAAATCTGTTGCCGCGCCTGAACCCGAGCCCGTGTCCGAGCAGTCGCTGCTGCAGGAAGTCAGGACTCCGGAGTTCGTTCCCGAACGCAACGAGGACATCCCGACCTTCCTCAGAAAGCCCCAGCCCTAGGTTCGTTTCAGCGGCGGGCGCCGGCCTTCTGGCGCCCGCCGCTGAACCCTATCGCTCCACCTGCCCCAGCGCCTCGCGCATGTGCCGCGCCATGTCTTTGCCGGAAATGGCTGTCAGCACGCGGCTGCCCGTTTCACTCCCGTCCGGCCCCACGAACACCACTGTCGGAACCCCGCGGATGTGGTAGCGCTCTTTCAGCGATCTGACCTCGTCTGACAGCGCGCCGGACAGGTCTGCTTTCAGCTTCACGAACTGCTCGCCGGTGCGAATCACCTCGGGGTCGCGGAACGCCCCGGCTTCAAGCTCGCGGCAGGGGGGGCACCAGTCCGCCGAGAAATCGAGCATGACCGGCTTGCCGCCGGCTTGCGCCTGCCGGGCGGCTTCGGCGGAGTACGTCTCGAAGACGAGACCCGGTCCGGCTGCTTTCGGCGCCAGCATCCACGCTCCGAGCGCCACGAGCGCCAGGCCCCAGATGATGCGGACCGCCCCGAGCGTGACCGGCTTGAAGCCCGATTTGTCGGCGAAGCCCAGCCACACGCCAGCCGCCAGCGCCAGCGCTCCTCCCGCCAGCGTCGCCGCGCGCGCGCCGATGATGGGATTGACGAGCCAGATCGCCACGCCGAAGAGCAGCACCCCCATCGCCTTCTTCACCCACTCCATCCAGACGCCCGAGCGCGGAAGCTCTCCCGAGAAGATCGCAAGCACGAGAAGCGGCGTGGATATGCCGATGGCCAGCAGGAAGAAGAGCAGGAACCCGAGCAGCGGATTCGCCAGCGCTCCCACGAACGCCAGAAGCGCAATCGTGGCGGGGCCGGTGCAGGGCGCGGCCACGAATCCGAAGACAAGCCCCATCGCGAATGCGCCGCCGAAGCCGGCTTTCCCCCCGGAGCGGCTGGCGATGAATGCGGGCGGACGAAGCTCGAACAGACCGAGCATGCTCAGGCCCATCAGCGCCACAATCGCCGCCAGTGTCCAGAGGACGTACGGGTTCGAAAGCCACGAGCCGAACAGCGCGCCCGACGAAGCGGCGATCACTCCCAGCACCGAGTACGTCAGCGATATCCCGGCCACGTACGTCAGCGCCAGAGCGGCCGTCCTGCGGCGATCGTCAGACGCCTGCGAACGGAAGTAGCCGAGAGTTACGGGAATCAGCGGAAACACGCACGGGGTGAGGCTGAGGCCGAGCCCGGCCGCGTACACCGCGAGAAGAAGCATCAGCCAGCCGTTCTTTCTGGCGATCTTCGCGAATGTGTTGCCCTCGTCGGCCGCGGGGGCTCCAGGGGCCGGCCCCGACGGCGCCCACGCGGGCTGCACGGGCGCCGAAGTTCTGTCGCCGACTGTGAGCTTGACCGTTGTCTCCACGCTCTCCGGGGGAAGGCACTGCTCGTCGCTGCAAGCCTGATAGTCGAGCCGGACTTTCAGCGTCACCTCGCCCTGCTCCGCGTCCTCAGATGCTCGTACGGCCGCCGAGAAGACAGGGCTCTCCGGAAACACCGACCACTTCTTGCCCTTCGCGAAGGCGAACTCTTTCATCTCCGCGGGCGGATACTCGATGCCGCTGACCACGATGCCCGCCGGGGCCTCCACGGTCAACTCCGTGGGGACGATGTAGCTCTCCGTCGGCCTGTCTGACTGGATGTGGTGGCCCGGCTCCACGCGCGCCCGCACCCAGAGCGCCGTTTCGTCACCCGGCGCCACCGTGCTGTTGCGCACGGCCGCCTCTATCTTGACGATCTCCGGCGCGCCTCCGCCCCCCACGCTGACTGCCTGCCCGAACGCGGCGGCCGCCGTCGCTGTCAGAAGCGCAAGCCAGAACATCAGTGCGTATTTCTTCAAAATGCAGAACCTCCGCCGGAGGAATCGCTCCGGTCATCATGCATAACGCCGCAGGCCGCCCGATGTTCCACATGGGCGGCCCTGTCCCTTGCGCGACTATAGCGGGGCTCTGGGTGCGGCTGCAAGCCGTGGGCAGCTGCTGGGCCGAAACAGTGCTTGTTGCTCCTCCCTTGGCCCGAAACCTTGCCACAGCCGCGCCGGTCACGTCAGCGAGTCACCTCCAAGGATAACGCAGCAGTGGTGGGTAATGAGCCCGGTGAGATGGACGATTACCAGGCTTATCCTGCATACCGTCGCGGAAGAGGCCGTTGGATCAGGGAGTGGTTACTTCCCCTTCTGTGCTTCGCGGCGATCCTCACACTCTCCCTGGTGGCAGCCCGGCAGTGGTACTTCATCACGGATCACGAGTTGCGGCTCTGCATTCAGATCGGCATGACGATGGATGAAGCGACCGAGGCTTTCGGCGGAGCACCTGGCTCGGTTTGGCGAGCGCCCTTCGATGGGCAGCGCGACGGCTGGCCGCGGAGCTTCAAAGACTTCGAGGACGGCACCATTGCGCTCTATACCCGGATCTGGCCGTCAGCATATCTCTGGGTTCACTTCGACCGGCAGGGCCGTGTGGACCGCACGTTCTTGGTAACATCGTGAAGCTGTTTCGCTGCTTTCTGGCACTTCTCTGCCTCGCTGTTCCCGCCTCAGCCGGCGTTCATCCGTCCATGCCCGGCGCCATGGACGACCTCCGCAAGCTCTGCGCTTCGGAAACCCACGCCGGGCGGCTCGCGGCGCTGAAGACGATGCTCTTCGCGCGGAATGTCCCCTACGTGGTCGAAAAAGTGCGCCCCCGCACGGCCTTCGTGATCCCGCAGCCGCCGGACGGCCGAAACGTGCTGGTGACGGTGGGAAAGGGGCCTAGAGACATCGTCATCTCGGCGCACTACGACGCGGTGACGCTGGGTGACGGCTCGCTCAGCAGGGGCGCGGTGGACAACGGAGCGGCAGTGGTGACGCTCGTGCGCGTCGCGCAGACGCTGCGAACGATGAAGCTGAACAGCCGCGTACGCATCCTGTTCACCGACAAGGAAGAGGCCGGGGGTCTGGGCGCCAGGCGCTTCGCGTCGGCCCATCAGAAGGAACCGATCATGGCCGCCATCGTCCTCGACGTCGTGTCGTCCGGCAGCGCGGTCTACTTCTGCCCGTCCGGCCCTTCGCCAGAGCCCGCGGTCAGACAGCCGTTGAAATGGGGATCGGACGAGCGGCTGGGGAAGATGGTCGAGGACGTGTGCGGCGAGCAGAATCTGGCGCACATCCGTTCCAAAGCCCTGGGATACACCGATCAGCGCAGCTTCTGGGACTACGGACTCCCCAGCGTCTGGATCGCCGTGCTGCCGGAGGCTAAGGCGCACCAGCTATGGCTCGCGGACAATGCTAAGTCAGCCGGGCTTGCACCGGGATTGGGCGACCTCTCCATCATCGGCGCGCATTCCGAGGGCGACACGCCCGATGCCGTCACGCCGGAAGCGATGGCGACAGCGTACAATGTCGTCCTGTCGCTCGTCCGCAAGCTCGATGCCGAGCACCAGTGATCGGACACCGGTTCGTGATGCCGCCCGCACTGGAAACCATGGGTACTGTACGACTCATAGGCCCCGTTCCGTCGAGAAACTACCGCACCTCCGCCAGCACTGGAGTCAGCGTCTTCAGCGCAGTGACCGGCGGCTCGCCGAGGCTCAGAAGATCGCGCGCGGCGACGCTTTGCCCGGCCTTCAGGATCTTGATGTCAATCGGAGTGCCGGTGAAGTTGATGGCGTTCACTACCCATCGGTCGCCAATCCTGGCGGGCAGCCACTCCAATCCCCACGCAGGCTCGTTCGTTTTCGCGTCAACCACCGTATACTCCGGCGCGCCGCCAACCTCCGCCAGCTTCGAGCGTAGCGCCGGCCAGAGCACCTTTGCCGCGTCGCCGTCTTCCAGTTTCTCACCGCGAGCAAGCAGAGCCGCCACAGCCGATTCGTCCCGCTTCTTCCCGTACTCGTTGCGCGCGAAGTTGGCGCCAATCAACAGCAGCTTCGCCTTGGCCGCCTTCCGCAGCCCGGCGAACGCGTCGTCGCGCAGCGTCTCGGCTTCGGGTGAGATGATGAGCAAGTAGTCGTCGGCCTTCCCACTAGCAAGCTGCTTCTCTGAGATGAAATCTATCTTCACGCCGCAGTGGTTGAGCGCGTGATAAACCCGCCAGATAGCCCCAGTGTGCTCGTTGCCTCTTCGGATGATCGAGCTCATCGAGTATACAATCGCCACCGGCGCCTTCACCGTCGCCAGCGCGGTGACTTCCTCCGCCAGCCGATTGAGGTCGAGGCAGGTCGCGCCAACCGCCTGCGCCGACCCGGGCCGCTCCATCACGCTCCCGATGAACCCCCAGCGATTCGTGAAATCCCGCTCCCACACCCAGATCGTCGTCGAGCCCTGCCCGTGAATCGCCCCCTGCCACAACGCCGCCCTGAAATGCTCCGGCGCCTGATAGTGCGTGGAGCCGTCGGGCACGATATGGTTCTCGGAGTTGAAAACGGGCTTGCGGGCAAACGAGCGCTGTATGTCGTAAGACGTGTTCTGAAGCCACGGGTCGGCCGGCCAGGCAGGGTTGTGCGTCGGGAAGAAGTAGCAGTCGTTGCCATTCAAGTCCAGCAGATTGCCGAAGCGCTCCTGATCGGTCACCCAGTTCACCTGCCCTGCGTTCAACTGATTCGACATCACCTTTGCATGCACCGGCACGTCCGGCGCCATCTCGTGAATGATGTCCGCCAGCCACCTGTGCCACCCCGCGAAGCGCTCCATACCGTACATCACCCAGTCGTACACCTGGGCGTCTCCGGAATACGGAACGTCTGCGAAGCTCGCGTGTGAAGTTCCGTAGCGCGCATTGAGCGTCGCAATATCGCCGTGAGTCTTGCGCAGATATCGCTCCCACAGTTCTTTCGTGTTGTCGCAACCGCCGAGGTTCGGAAAGACCGGCTCGTTCGAGAGGCAGATCGAGTGCAGCGCGGGCTTGTCTTTGATTCGAGGAATCACCAGCCGCAGGAAATCCTCGTTGATCTTATTGGCGGCGGGATCGTCCACGCAGTAGCCAAGGAAACCGCCGCCGCCTTTGCCAAGATGCGGGTACTTCCTCATCGCCCACTCCGGGAAGTAGTGCGGAGATATCAGAAAATCAATGCGAACATTGCGTTTTGCCGCTTCGTCGAGATGCCGCTCCAGCGTCCTGATCGCCTTCCAGTCTACCTTGTCCTCTTTCGGGAACACCTGCGCAGGCCCGAACTCAGAGTGTTGCAGCAGGTTGACGCCGTAGCCCGGCCAGCGCGGCATGTCCGCCCTTATCTGCGCAAAGTGCCCGTAACCGACGAAGAACAGCGGCCCCCTGTCGCGCTTGCCGTCCGAGTCTACCCTCGGCCCCACGAAGCTCAGGCCCTCGATATCCACCCTGCCCGTCGTATACCGCTGCATCACGGGCGCTGAGTCCGGGTCTTTGAGATATGTCCGCAGCCGCTCGATTCCCTCGTCAAGAGCCCTGTTGAAATCCGTTACGGCGTATCTGGCGCGGTATTCCAGAGTCGCCCTAACATCCACCTTCGCCAGCGGGATCATCTGCTCGAGCATCGTCTTCGTGTTCAGAGGATAGTCGAGCGCGATGCCGAGCTTGCTTGCCTGCGCGAACAGCCTGTCGAACTCGACTTTGCGCTCCTCGACCTTCGCGATCTCAGCAAACACCGGCGAGTCCACGATCTCGAAATTCGCGGTGCCTTTGGCAATGACGCTGCCTGCCTCTCCGATAGCCCGCGCCGCAAGCGTGTATTCGCCGAAATCACGATTGCCTGTGTTCCACCGCCAGCGCAGCGCGTTCGATCCCCGCTTCAGGCTGAACCGTTTGCTTGAGATCCTGCGCCCCTCTCGCAGGATGTCCGCCTCCAGCGTGACGGCTCGTGCCTTGTTCTCGACAAGAATCGAAGCCGGCGCATCGGAGTCGTGCCCGATGATCTTGTTGCTGATGAGGATGATGCCAGTCAGCCCCGGCGCCTGAAGCTGGCCGCCCCTCGGGACAAGCTGCACGTCGTCAATCGCCAGCTCCTTTGCGACGTTCGTGATGTTGATTGCGACGGCAAGGTTCTTCTGTCCGGGGCCTGTCGTGAACTCGGTCGCCACCTTCCGCCAGCCGAAGGTGCCGCTTGGAAGGTTCAGTGTGTAGGTGCTCCAGTCGGTGAAGTGCGAGGACCCCGCTCCGGAGCCGACTTCGGTGCCGCGCACCCAGCAGCTCAGCTCGTACCTCGTGCCCGGAAGCGTATCAACGTATGCCACCATCCGGCCGTATACATGCGGCTGCACGCCCGATTCGCTACGCAGCACAAGACAGGTATCGCCCGAGTGAGGGTCCTTCTGGCTGATTTCCCACGAGGCCCGCGCGCCGTTGTGAGCTGTCCAACCCCAGCCCTCGATGCCCTTCTCGAAGCCTCCATTCGCGATGGTGGGGACCAGCTCCGCCGCAGCGCCGGGCAGAGCAGATAGCAGACAGACAACAGCAAGCACCACAGTCTTCATAAATCAGCAACCTCCGTGGGGCAGACTTAGCTGCATGGGCCCTCCGCTCCTTCGCGTTGCCGTGGCCTCCTTTGCTGCAGGTGTCCTCACCCGCCGCGCCTGGGCCGGTCTTGTCTTCAAGTGAGGACACCGCCTGCCTGCCGCCCCGCGGAGGCAGGCCGATCAATGGGTTTCCGCGCTACCGCGATTCAGATTCCGAGCCGGCTTCTCCGCAGAAGCTCTTCCTTGTCCGACGCCCGGTTCGGGGCGTAGCCGTCCAGCCTCTGAATGTGCTCATGCACTGCATCCAGTATATCCGATGGGAATGGGAAGAAGCTGTCCTCCACCTCGTCCGCCGGGGTGATCCAGTTGCGTGCTCCCACGACCACCGGGGGGGCATCCAGATCGTCGAAGCAGAACTGCGTGATTTTCGCCGCGAATGTCTGGAGCATGCTTCCGCGCTCGCAGGCGTCGGAGGCCAGCAGAATCCGCCCGGTCTTCTTCACCGACACAATCACCTTCTCGTAGTTGAACGGCACGATCGAGCGCGCATCAATGATCTCGCACGAAATGCCGTACTTCTCTTCGAGCGCCTTTGCCGCTTCCAGAGCCCGGTAGAGCGTCGCGCCGATCGTCATGATCGTCAGGTCGCTGCCCTGCTTCTTCACGTCCGGCTCACCGATGGGTATCTCATACGCCCCGGCCGGCACGCCCTCTGCTCCGTGGAACAGCTCGTGCTGGTCGTAGATGCGCTGGCTTTCGAAGAAAATCACGGGGTCCGTGCCCAGAAGCGCCGAGTACATGAGCCCCTTCGCGTCGTACGGGGTGGCGGGGAATACGACCTTCAGCCCCGGCACGTGCGCGCACATGGAAGTCCAGTCCTGGCTGTGCTGGGCGCCGTACTTGCTGCCGACCGAAACCCGCAGCACGAGCGGCATCCGCAGCATTCCGCCCGACATGGACTGCCACTTCGACATCTGGTTGAATATCTCGTCCCCGGCGCGCCCCATGAAGTCGCAGTACATCAACTCGGCGATCACGCGTCCGCCTTCCAGGGCGTATCCGACCGCCGAACCGGCGATGGCGCCCTCCGAGATCGGCGTGTTGAACAGCCGGTGATACGGCAGGGCTTCGGTCAGACCTCGATAGACGGCGAACGCGCCGCCCCAGTCGCGGTTCTCCTCGCCGTAAGCGACCAGCGTCGGGTCTTTGCCGAACCTGTCCAGCACCGCCTCGAAGATCGCGTCTCTCAGAACCAGGCACTTGCCCTTCGGGAGCACTTCGCCGTCCGCGCCGATGCCCGAGCGGCTGCGACCGGCAAGCTGCTTCACGCGGGGGTTCTCCTGGGCGGGAATAATCATCTCGGGACTCGCGCTGCCGTCCCACGGAGCGCCGGTCTGCGTTCCGGTGGGCGGTTCCGGAATCTCGCGGCGCTCGTTCGAAAACATCGTCTGCTCCAGCAGGCTGTTCACGCTGTAGAGATCGGCGCGCGGCGATATCTCCACGTCCACCGCTCTGGCGCACGCGCGCAGGATGCGCTCTTCCACGTCCTGCCGTATCTGCTCCAGGTCGCCTTCCGTTGCGGCCTTGGCGCCCACCAGTTCGGCCCCGTAGGTGGCGATGGAGTCCACCGCCTGCCACTCGCTCAGTTCCGACTTGTCGCGGTAAGACGAAGCATCCGACGGCGAATGCCCGCTGAAGCGGTAGGTGAGCGTGTCGAGCAGCACCGGCCCCTCGCCGCGCTCCAGCACTTCTTTCTTGCGGGCTATGGCGTCAATCACCGCCAGCGGGTTGTAGCCGTCCACGCGCTCCGCGTGCATCTGCTCGGGATTCACCCCCGCGCCGATTCGCGCCACGAACTTGTAGCCCATCGTCTCGCCGACGGGCTGCCCGCCCATGCCGTAGAAGTTGTTCACGAAGTTGAAGATCAGCGGCAGGCCGCCCCTGTGCGCTTCGTCCCAGAGCGTTCTGTACTGGTCCATGCTCGCCAGACAGATCGCCTCCCAGACCGGGCCGCACGCCGACGAAGCGTCGCCGATGTTGCAGACAACGATGCCCTTGCGCCTGTTCACCTTCTTGAAGATCGCCGCCCCCACCGAGATGTCCGCCGAGCCGCCGACGATGGCGTTGTTCGGATACACCCCGAACGGCGTGAAGAACGCGTGCATCGAGCCGCCCATCCCCTTGTTCAGCCCGGCCTCGCGCCCGAATATCTCCGCCAGCGTCCCGTAGATCAGATAGTCCACCGCCAGAGACCTGGTCGCCCCTTTGCCGGATTTCGCTGAAGCATCCGGGGACAGCGCCTTCAGCGTCAGCCCGCCGTTGTACGTCTCCATAATCTGCTGGAGCGTCTTTTCGTCCAGCTTCTCGATCGCCGAGAGCCCTTTCGCCAGAATCTCGCCGTGGCTGCGGTGGCTGCCGAAGATGTGGTCTTCCACGCCCAGCCCGAACGCCTGCCCCACGGCCGAGGCCTCCTGCCCGATGGAGAGGTGCGCCGGTCCGCGGTGGTTGTATTCGATGCCGTGGTAGTTCGTCTTGGTCTTGATCTCCTGCAGCATCGTCTCGAACGTCCGGATGACGTACATATCGCGGTAGATGCGGACCAGGTCTTCGCGCGAGTAGCGCTGCAGCTCGTCCTTCATCGTGCGGTCGTACTGGTTGAGCGGAATCGGCTTGAGCTTGATCGTTCCCTTTTTCCGCTGTTCTTCGGGGAGGATGGCTATACTTTTTGGCATTTTCTAACCTTCACCTGTCTTTTTGTTCTTCGCACGCGGATGTCACCTGGCGGGACGGGGCTCTATCCGATTCCCATCGCCTTCTTCACGCGATCCAGCGTGGCGGCGGCAATCGGCCTCACGCGGTCGGCGCCGTCCTTCAGAATCTGCTCTATCGTCGCGGGGTCGCCTACGATCTCATTGTAGCGCGCCTGCACCGGCTCCACCGCCGCCAGAACAGCTTCGGCCACCGCCTTCTTCAGGTTCCCGTAGCCTCCGCCCGCGAACTCCGCCTCAATCGTCTCTGTGTCCTTGCCCGTGATCGCCTGATACACCGTCAGCAGGTTCAGAACCCCCGCCCCGGCGTGATCGAACCGGGTCTCCTGGCCCGAGTCCGTGACCGCCGACATGACCGTCTTTTTGATCTGCTTCGGGTCGTCCAGCAGCCCGACGCTGTGGCCGGCCTTCTTTTCGCCGGTGCTCTTCGACATCTTGTTTTCGGGGTCGTCGAATCCCATCACGCGCGCGCCGCTCTTCGGGATCATCGCCTCCGGCACCACGAACACCTCGCCGAACATGTGGTTGACGCGCATCGCGACGTCGCGGGTGATCTCGATGTGCTGTTTCTGATCCTCGCCCACGGGCACCATGCCGGTGTCGTAGAGAAGAATATCCGCCGCCATCAGGGCGGGGTACACGAGCAGGCCGGTGCCGACGCTCTCCTGCAGCCCGGCCTTGGCTTTGTACTGCGTCATCCGCTCGAGCCACCCCAGGGGAGTCATGCACCCGAGAATCCACGCAAGCTCCGCGTGCTCCTTCACGTGAGACTGCACGAAGATCGCGCTCTTCTGAGGGTCAATGCCGCACGCAATGTAGAGCGCCGCGACTTCCCGCGTCTTCTCGTGCAGGTCCTTCGGGCTGAGCGCTTCGGGGATGGTGATCGCGTGCAGATCAACGACGCAGTAAACGCAGTCGTACTCGTCCTGCATGCGCACCCACTGCGACAGCGCGCCCAGATAATTGCCGAGATGCAGCTTTCCGGAAGGCTGCACTCCGCTGAAGACCCGCTTCTTTGAATGACCTGCCATACTCTCCTCTTACGGTTTCTGTGTGCTCGAATCGCCCGGCGTGTCACACTCCGGGGCGCCGGGAAGCACGAGGGTAATCCCCCGCTCTTCGAAAAAACTGACCCATGCCGCGTCGGGCGCCGTGTCCGTGACGACCCGCGACACCTTCTCCCAGCCGCATATCTGGAACAGTGACGGCGCGGAGAACTTGGAGTGGTCCACGACCAGCACCACGTCGCGCGCGTTCGCGGTCACGTGCTTGTAAAGGTACGCTGTCTCGATGTCGTTCGACCACAGGCCGAGGTCGGCGCTCAGCCCGTCCGCGCTGATGAACGCGACGTAGCCCCGCATCTGGTCCACGGACTGCGCCGCAAGCGGCCCCACGCAGTCCGCGCGTTCGGGGCGATAGCGGCCGCCGATCTCAAAGATGTTCACCTCCGGCGCCCCGGCAAGCTCCGTCGCCCATCGCCACGAGTTGACGATCACCGACAGCCCGCGCCGTCGCCTGAGAGTGTGGCGCATTTCGAGACAGGTCGTACCGCCGTCAACGTACAGCATTTCGTGATCGGACACAAGACCGGCGGCCAGACCTCCGGCGGTGCGTTTGGCTTCCACGTTCCTGAGCGCGCGCGACTGCAGCGAGAAGTCCGGGTGGCGGGGCAGGGTCGCGCCGCCATAGACGAGCTCGATCTGCCGGTCCCGCGCAAGCTGCCTCAGGTCACGGCGGACGGTGGCCTCGGAGACGCTCAGGTCCTCGGCCAGGCTGCGGACCTGCACGTGCCCGCTTGCCGTAACGCGCTCCACGATTTCGCTGCGCCGGCGGGAAGCCGTGCGCGCTGCGGTTCCGGTGCGATTCGCCATCTCTACGGTGTCGGTGCTCTTTCGCTGCACATTGTTGATTGACTTCCGTCAGAGTGTACACGAATCCTGCATTCCCCGTCAACAATCTCGGGGGGCTCCCTGCGCCATCATCTCAACCTTACCGAAGTTCCCCCAACAGCCCCGAAACTGCTATACTTGTCTTATCCCATCCGCAATCACGCGGCCTGTTCAGTAGGAGGCAAGCGCATGATCCGATTCTTATTCCTGGCGGCGGCAATGGTGTGTGCACTGACCGCGCCCTGCTCGTCCGCGCAGATCGTTTTCGTCGGCCCCGACAACGACCTCTGGGTGGTGCAAAGGCCCGCTGAGACCGTGCAGGCCGCAATCCGAATCGTCGTCGCTGGCCCCACATACCGGGAGAAGGCCTCCGGCATCACCAGCGCCATCCCGGAGAGCACTTCCATCATCTCAATTGACGCAAGCGGCGACGGGGTCACGGTTGATCTCACCGGGCCCGGCTTCCAGGAGCCTCTGCCGGATGACCAGGTGGACACCATCCTGCAGCAGGTGGACTGGACGGCGCGCGGGTTCGGGCTGGATGCGCGGGTGCTCTTCAACGGCAAGCAGGCCGACTCCGTGCGCTTCCCGCAGAAGCCGGTCGGCAGCCGCACGGCCGCGCTTCCCCTGCCCGCGGGAATCAACCTGGCGGGTGTTCTCAACGGCAAGAAGATAACCATCAGCCCCGGGCACGGCTATCAGTGGAACGGCAGCTCATTCAGCACGCAGAGGCCTGTCTACTGCGCTCCGCTCAGCGAGGAGGACCTCCACAACCTCGAGATCTCGCTGTATCTCACCGAGTACCTGCTCGCCGACGGCGCCATTCCCTTCCAGACTCGTGAGACCGATCTGGCCCGGGGCAATCATCCCCAGTCCGGCAAGCCGTGGTGGCAGATGTGCGCGCCCTTCTGGCTGTACGACCAGGGGTATCCTCTCTCAGTCTGCAGTCCCAACACGGGGGCGGTGCCTGGCGCCGCGGGCGTCAGCCAGACAACGGAGGACCGGCGTTCCCGCCCTGAGGCTTCCAACTACGACGGCACCGACCTCTACGTCTCACTCCACACGAACGGTCTGGCGGGAGACTGCTACACCGGCTGCCCGTCTGGCATTGAGATGTATGTGGACGAGACGCAGAACGGAGGCTGGTTCACCCAGTCGAGTTCGCTCGGAAGCAAGTGTCAAATCGCCGTCAGAGACGCCGTTCAGGCAACCTACAGCGCCACCTTTCCCTGCCGCAACAGCTGCATCCCGCGCACCAACCAGGCGTTCGCCGAAATCCACTATCCGGAGCGTCCCGCCTGCCTGCTCGAGCTGGGATTCCACGACAGCTGCCTGACCGATGCCGTGGCCCTGCGCGATAACGTCTTCAGATCGGCCGCGATGTGGGGGATGTACAAGGGCATCTGCGACTTCTACGGCGTCACTCCCACCTGGCCGCTGCGATCGTACGAGCTTGTCAGCAGCGACCTTCCCACGCTCGTGAAGGCGGGCTCATCGTGGACTTCGCACATCACGCTCAGGAACCGCGGCTGCGTCTGGAATGAGGCGCATCAGTTCCGGCTGGGTTCGGTGAACAGCGCCGATCCGTTCGGGGGCGCGCCGCGCTTCACGCTGGAGTCCGAAATCGCGCCCGGGCAGACCGTGACATTCAGCATCGCTCAGACCGCCCCGGCCGCGGACGGGGCCTATCCCACAGTCTGGCGGATGGTTCAGGACGAGCGCGCGGCCTGGTTCGGGAGTCCGGTTTACAGCGTTGTCAGCGTGGACGCGAAGCCGCCC
>MTKZ01123710.1_pt1 | contig 15294 bp, 12 predicted proteins | sample 1042781 | NCBI WGS metagenome assembly MTKZ01 (sample SAMN06212207, study PRJNA360539) | anaerobic digester metagenome | biome: Wastewater treatment plant; material: sludge; isolation source: anaerobic digester fed with sludge from wastewater treatment plant | place: Denmark: WWTP Viborg ...
CGGCGGCTACCAGGAGCAGATGGGCGGGCTGATCGAGGGCGGCGCGGACGGGTTGATCATCGAGACCTGCCAGGACCTGCTGCAGATCAAGGCCGCGGTGGCCGCGGCGCAGGCCGTGGTTGGCGCGCGCGCGGACAAGCTGATCTATGTCTCCGTGACGGTCGAGACCACCGGCACGCTGCTGGTGGGATCGTCCATCTGGGCGGTGATGGCGGCGCTGGAGCCGTATCCGATCGACGTGCTGGGAATGAACTGCGCGACGGGCCCGGAGGCGATGAAGCGCCACCTGGAGGCGATCGCGAAGCTGTGGCGCGGCGGGATCGGCTGCATGCCGAACGCCGGCCTGCCGACGCTGAAGGACGGGCAGGTGCACTATCCGCTCGGGCCGGCCGAGTTCGCGCGGGTGTTCGGGCCGATGGTCGGGGAGCTGGGGCTGAACGTGGTCGGCGGCTGCTGCGGCACCACGCCGGACCACATCCGCGAGCTGCGGAAGGCGCTGGGCGCGGCCGCGGCGCCCGCGCCGCGGGACGTGCGTCCCCCGGAGCAGGTGGCGAGCCTGTTCGCGCCGATGGACCTGTCGCAGGATCCGCCGCCGCTCTACGTGGGCGAGCGCGCCAACGCGACCGGGTCGAAGAAGTTCCGCGAGGCGCTGCTGGCCGAGCGGCTGGACACGGCGTTCGACCTGCTGACGGAGCAGGACGAGGGCGTGGCCCACGTGCTGGATTTGAGCGTGGCCTACGCGGGGCGCGACGAGCGGGCCGACATGGCCGCGCTGGTGGCGCGCGCGGCGCGCGAATGCCGCCTGCCGCTGATGGTGGACAGCACGCAGCTCGACGTGGTGGAGGCCGCGCTGAAGCTCCATGGCGGGCGCATGCTCGTCAATTCGATCAATTTCGAGTCCGGCGAGGAGAAGGCCGAGAAGCTTGTCGCGCTGGCGAAGCAGTTCGGCGCGGGGCTGGTGGCGCTGACGATCGATGAAACCGGCATGGCGATGACCGCCGACCGCAAGATGGAGATCGCGAAACGCCTGGTGGACTTCTGCGTGCAGCGCGGGCTGCGGCCGGGCGACCTGCTGATCGACACGCTGACGTTCACGGTCGGCAGCGGCGACCCCTCGCTGAAGACGGCGGCCGTGGAGACGATCGAAGCCATCCGGCGCATCAAGCGGGAAATCCCGGGCGTGCGGACGATCCTGGGGCTGTCGAACATCTCGTTCGGGCTGAAGCCGGCGGCGCGCAAGGTGCTCAACACCGTGTTCCTGGACCGTTGCGTCAAGGCCGGCATGGACGCCTGCATCATCAACACGGCCGCGCTGGTGCCGTTGACGGATCTGGCGCCGGCGGCGGTGACGCTCGCGGAGAAGCTGCTGGACAACGACGCGGCGGACGGCGACCCGCTGGAGAACTACATCCAGCACTTCGAGGCGGCGGCGCCGGAGGCCGAAGCGGGCGCGGCCGGCGCGGCGCTCTCGCCGGAAGAGCAGGTGGCGGCGGCGCTGGTGAAGGGCAAGGCCGCGCTGCTGGAAGCCTCGATCCCGGCGCTGCTGGCGAAGATGGCGGCGGAGGACGTGCTGAACAACCACCTGATTCCCGGCATGAAGGAGGTCGGGCGGCTGTTCAACGACGGCATCCTGCAGCTGCCGTTCGTGCTGAAGTCGGCCGAGGTGATGAAGAAGGCCGTGGACATGATCAAGCCCTTCCTCAAGGCGGGGCAGGCGAAGGCGGCGGGCACGCTGGTGATCGGCACCGTCGCCGGCGACGTGCACGACATCGGCAAGAACCTGGTGGACATCATCCTCTCGAACAACGGCTACCGGGTGGTGAACCTCGGCGTGAAGGTGCCCATCGAGAAGATGCTGGCGGCGGTGAAGGAATCGAAGGCCGACATGCTGGGCATGAGCGGCCTGCTGGTGAAATCGGTGCAGGTGATGCGCGAGAACCTCAAGGCGATGGAGACCGCCGGCCTGAGGATCCCGGTGCTGCTGGGCGGGGCGGCGCTGACGGAGGCGTTCGTGCGGAACGACTGCCAGCCGGCCTATTCGGGCCCGGTGCGCTACTGCAAGGACGCCTTCGACAGCCTCACGTGCTTCCGCGAGCTGGAAGAGACCGGCCAGCTGGCGCCCTCGCCGCCGCCGAAGCCGAAAACCTGAGGCCGTCCGCTTGCATCCGGAACGAAACAGCGTAGTTTTCCACGCAATGGAAAACGGTTCCGCGGTTTTTCCACACAATGGAAAACTTTTTTCCACGGTGTGGAAAAACCGGGACCCCGCACCCTGAAACCCGAAGCCATGGATTCCGAAGCCAAGCCCGCGCCCGTGGACGCACCCCTGACGCCGCCGTTCTGGGGCGCGCAGGTGTGGGATCCACCGATGGCGGAGGTGAATCCCTTCATCGAGCGGATGTCGCTGCTGGTGGGGCGGTGGGGGTTCAAGAAGGGGAACCTGTCGGAAGGGGAGTACCGGCAGATCCTGGAAGGCGAGGCGCAAGGCCACTACGAACGCCTGCTGCGCGAAAACGCGGAGCGGCGGCTGTTCGTGCCGAAGGCGGCGGTGGCGTGGCACCGGTGCAAGCCCGACGGGGACACGCTGGTCGTCTATCCGCACGGCGGCGGGGCGGCGCACGTGCAGGCGTTTCCCCGGCAGCGGATCGGCGAGCGGCTGTGCATTCCGGATTTCTATGCCCGGGAAGGGGATATATTGGGATGCTTCACCGTCACCGTGGGCAATCCCGCGGCGTCGGCGGAGATGGCGCGGCTGCAGGAGGCGGGGGAGTACCAGGCGTATTTCTTCTGGACGGGGTTCGCGGCGGAATACGCCGACGCGGTGGCCGAATGGGCGCACCGGAAGATGCTCGAACCGTTCGGCGGCAAAACGGGGGCGCGGTTCGGGCCGGGGTATCCGTCGTGTCCGGACATGGGGCTGAGCCGCAAGATCTGCGAATGGTCCGAGGCGGGGCGGATCGGGGTGACGGTGACCGACTCCGACATGCTGGAGCCGGAAATGAGCACCAGCGCCGTCCTGCCGCATCGCCCGCGGGCGCGGATCTTCAACCGGTTGGCGTGAGCCGGGAAGGGGGCGGGGGGCCGGCGGCGGGGGATTTTCCGGGTCCGGGAAATGGCGGTTGACGAGAAACGCAAGGTGCGCCTATACTTCCGAAAATTGTGCAGGCGGGCCGTGGCGGCTTTCCGGCTTGAAAACGATGTGGCAGGAGGCATGAAAATGAAGCGTCCAGTTCGATCCAAGGTTGCGTTCGGGGCGGCGATGGTCTGCGCGTGGTGCCTGACGGCCGCGGCCCAGATGCCCGTGCCGGCCGCCGCGCCGGGCCCGGCGTCCGACATCCTGCGGATCCGCAAGATGACGCCGGTGACGGAGAAGACGCCGGTGTTCCGCACGGCGACGCAGGCGCAGACCTCGGGCAAGCTGACGGACTGGTGGCGGGTGGTGGTGGAGTTCGAGACCGCGCCGGAGTGGATCGACGAGCTGGAGTTCACCTATTACGTCTATATGAAGGACCAGAGCAACCGGGGGGCGGAGGTGATGTTCCGCGGCGCGGTCACCTACGTGAACATCGCCAAGGGCAAGCATCTGAGCGACATGTTCCTGCACCCGAGCAGCGTCGCCCGGATGGGCCGCGTGGAGCAGGTGGCCGTGGTCGTGAAGTCCAAGGGCGCGGTGGTGGCGATGGAATCCACCGCCAAGACGCCGAACTGGTGGGACCGGTTCCCGCCCGTGGACGGCGTGCTGCTCAACCGCGCGCAAACCCCCTTCTGGGTGCTCGATTTCGACGCGTACGAGGCGATCAAGCCCGCCGTCACCGCCGCCCGCTAGCCTGCAAGGAGCCCGTCCATGGCCAAGAAGCCGATACTGACGCTGGACATCGGGTCGCACAGCCTCAAGCTCGCCGAGTTCGTGGATGTGAAGGGCGGGCTGGAGATGACCCGCTACGCCGTGAGCGACCTGGGGGTCGAACCCCAGAGCGACGCGGACCGCTCGCAGTTCATCATCACCACCATCCACGACCTGATCCGCGAATCGGGCTGCAAGCCCGGGCCGGTGCAGGTGTCCATCTCGGGCCACGCGGTGTTCTCGCGCTTCGTGAAGCTGCCGCCGGTGGAGCCGGAGAAGGTCTACCAGATCATCCAGTACGAGGCGCAGCAGAACGTGCCGTTCCCGATGAACGAGGTGGTCTGGGACTACCAGCTCATCAGCGGCGCCACGGGCGACGTGGACGTCATGCTGGCGGCGATCAAATCGGACATCATCGCGGGCGTGACCGACTGCGTGCGGTTCACGGGGCTGACGCCGAACCTGGTGGACGTGGCGCCGATGGCGCTCTACAACGCGGTGCGCTACAACTACGACAACCTGCCGCCCTGCACGCTGGTGGTCGACATCGGCGCGCGCTCGACGGACCTGATCTTCATCGAGGCCGGGCGGGTGTTCAGCCGCAGCGTGCCCGTGGCGGGCAACCAGATCACGCAGCTGATCATGAACGAGTTCAGCATCTCGTTCGACGACGCGGAGGCGCTGAAGAAGGCGCACGCCTACGTCGCGTTCGGCGGGGCCTACGAGGGGCCGCAGAGCGAGACGGTGGACAAGGTGTCCAAGAGCGTGCGCAGCATGATGACGCGCCTGCACCAGGAGCTCAACCGCTCGATCAACTTCTACCGCAGCCAGCAGGGCGGCCAGCAGCCGTCGCTGCTGCTGCTCACCGGCGGCAGCTCGGTGATCCCCTACACGGACACGTTCCTGAAGGAGAAGCTCAACGTCGAGACGGACTACTTCAATCCGTTCAACAACGTCGCGGTTTCGGAGCAGATCCCTGCGGAACAGGTCGGGGCGCACGCCTGCGAGCTGGGGCAGCTGGTCGGCCTGGCCCTGCGCCAGCTGCACACCTGCCCGATCGAGATCAACCTCCTGCCGCCCAAGGCGGAGGAGGAGAAGAAGTTCAAGCGCAAGCAGCCGGTGTTCGCGCTGGCCGCCGGCGCGGTGTTGCTGACGTTGCTGGCGTGGATCGCCTTCTACGCCCGCATGTCGGGCGTGATGGAAGGCATCCGCGCCCGGCTGGACTCCCGGGTGAACGAACTGGCCGCGGTCGAGCAGCAGCTGGCCAAGGCCGAGACCGAGGTGGGCAACGTCGAGCGCGAGATCACCAAGCTGACCGCGCTGGAGGAGCGCCGCGGGGTCTGGCGCAGCCTGCTGGAAAGCCTCGGCGCGCCGCTGCCGGAAGGCATGTGGCTGACGCGCATCAATCCGGTGGCCGTCCTGCCGGGCAACGCCCCGCCGCCGGCGGCCGATCCCCGCGGCGGGCCCGCGCCCGCGCCCCCCGCGCCGCCCAACAACGTCGTGGTCGGCATCGAGATCGAAGGCATGGGCTACCTGGACCGGATCAAGTCGAGCGAGGCGATCGGCAAGTACCGCGACCAGCTCCGTGAATCCAAATGGTTTTCCGACCAGACCGAGATCGTCTGGCAGCCGCCGGCGCGGCCGGAGGCGAGCACGCTGGAATTCAAGATTCTGGCCATCTTGGAGGCACCGCAGGAACTATGAGCCGTAAACACATGCCATTGCTGGTCGGCGGACTGGTGGTCCTGCTGGTTTCCGTCGCCCTGCTGTATCTGCTCTTCAGCATGAAGGGGGGCTACGGCGGCAGCTTCGACGCGCTGACGATGGCGCAATCCAAGCTGCACCGGCTGACCAGCCGGCCCGTCTTCCCGTCGCCGGACAACGTCCAGGCCATGGGCCACCAGCTGGAGATCTACAAGGAATACCGCGACGGGTTGTCCAAGGACATGCGCAAGGGGCAGCGGCCCGATCCGGCGGTCGACCGCGACGGCTTCCGCCGGATGCTGGAGGAAGGCCTGCGCCAGCTGTTCAACGACGCCCGCAACAAGGGCGTGGCGATCACCCTGAACATGGCGTTTGGCGTCCAGCGCTACATCGAAGGCAATCCGCCCGCCGACGAGGAGATCCCGCGGCTGGTGGACCAGTTCCGGACGATCGCGGCGCTGTGCAACATCCTCTATGACGCCGGCATCGGCGAGCTGACGGGGGTGGAGCGCGCCGTGTTCGAGAAGGACGCGCAAGTCGCCGTGCCCGAAGAGGAACTCGGGCGGCGCGGCCGGGGCCGGGCCGAACCCGTGGCCGCGGCTCCCCGCATGGAGCTGTTCCAGGATCCCGACGGATTGTTCTCCAAGGAGCATTACGTGCTGTCGTTCCGCGCCAACGACGCGGCCCTGCGCCAGGTGCTGGACCGCCTGGCGAGCGGCGCTCCGTTCGCGGTGGTGACCCGCCTGGAGGTCTCGAACCCGGCGCGGCCCGCCGTGGTGGCGCCCAAGACGGCCGAGACGCCCGAAACGGCCGCCCCGCAACCCGTGGCCGCGGGCGTCTGGGCGTCCGCCGGCGTCCGCGGCACGCCCGCCGTGCCCGAGATCCTGCCGCGGGAACTGCGCGTCGCGGCCGGCCGCGAGCTGTCCAACGTGCGTCTGGAGGTGGATGTGTACCGATTTGCCGATCTCGCCAGCGGCGCCGTGGAAGGGGAGGAGAAGCCGTGAGCCAAGCACCCCGTGGAAAACACGATTGGATCCGGGACAACTACGAGAAGTTGATCCTTCTGGTGGCGCTGATCGCGCTCCTGTTCTCCTGCGTCCTGCTGGCGCAGCGCATCCAGTCCGACCGGGATTACGCCAAGCCCAGCCTCACGCGGCTGGAGTGGAAAGGAGACCGCGTTTCGCCGAAGGACACCGTGCCGTTCGACAGCCTGCTCGAGCAGGCCCGCACCGAAGCGGCCCGGCCGCTCAAGGGCGGCGAGCGGACAACCATCAGCGAGATGCGCGTGTCGTGCGTGAAGTGCGGCCGGCCCATCCCCTATGCGGCCGCCACGTGCCCCTTCTGCCTCGCCGAGCAGCCGGAGCCCGAGGACGGCACCAAGCGGGACACCGACGGCGACGGCATTCCGGACGCCATCGAGCTGCAATGGGGCCTGAACGCCCAGGACCTGGCCGATGCCGCCGCGGACGCGGACGGCGACGGCTTCACCAACCTGGAGGAGTACAACTCCGAGACGGATCCCAAGGATCCCGAGAAGTTCCCGGATCCCGTCGTCAAGCTGAGCGTGGCGGGCATCCGGCCCGTGCCGTTCTACCTGCGCTTCGTCGGCACCCAGAAGATGCCGGACGGCTCCGACCGCTTCCAGCTGAACCTGCAGACGCTGGAACGCACCTATTTCGCCAAGCTCGAGGACGTGATCCTTGGCTACAAGGTCTCGGCCTATGAGGCGCAAGGGCCGATGGGCGAGACCCTCACGATGGTCCGCCAGTCCGACCAGCGGTCGATCGACCTGGTCAAGGGCAAGCCGGTCACCCAGCAGGAACTCGCCATCCTGTTCGTGTTCCTGGTCGACAAGCAGCGGCTGCCCGTGCAGCGCCTCAACGACGTGTTCCCGCTGCGCGGCGTGGAATACAAGGTCGTTGACATTCGCCGCGACAACGTGGTAATTCAAAACGTGAAAACCGGTGGAAAAGTGACCGTTCCGTTGTGGAGTCCCGAAGAGCGGGCGGCCGNNCGAGCGTGCCGGCCGCGGCGGTCCCGCCGGGTGCGCCGGCGCTTGCGCCGGCCTTTCCGTAGTCGTTTTTGAAGATGATGGACGTCGTTAAACAGATGTTGGGAAGGACGAGGGAACAGCCTTGTCCCCGTCTCAGTTCCAAGGAGGAGTACCAGATGAAATGGTTCATGGTCGCGGCGGTGGCGGTGTCTTTCTTGTTCGGCGGCATGGCGTTTGCCCAGGAGGACGATTTCGATCTGGACGCCTTGCTGGGCGATGTCGGCGCCGCGACCGAACCGGCGGCGGAAGCCGCCGCGCCCGCCGCGGATGCGGCGGTGCCGGCCGTCGCCGATGAGGCCGTTCCGGCCGCGGCGGAAGAAGTCGCCCCGGTCGCGGAAGAAGCCGCTCCGGCCGCCGAAGAGGCCGTGCTGGAAGAAGCCGCCGCTCCGGCGGAGGAAGCCCCGGCGGAGGAAGTGGCCGTCGACCCGNNGCCGCCCCGGTCGCGGAGGAAGCCGCTCCGGTCGCGGAGGAAGCCGCTCCGGTCGCGGAGGAAGCCGCTCCGGCCGTCGAAATGGCCGTGGAAGAGGCGGCTCCCGCCGCCACGGACGATCTGCTGGGCGACTTGTTCGCCGAAGAGCCCGCCGTCGCGGAAGAAGCCGCCCCCGCGGAAGAAGTGTTGCCGGTGGAAGAACTGGCGGCCGAACCGGCCGTGGAAGAGGAAATGGCGGAGGAGGCTCCCGTGGCCGACTTCACCGGAATGGAAGCGGAAGAAGCCGCGCCCGCGAAGGGCGCCAAGGTGGCCGAAAAGCTGGACACCAAGGAACTCAAGAAGATCGCCAAGGAGACCGCCCAGCAGGAGGAAGTCCGCCGCCAGGCCGCCGAGGCCGACGCCCTCAAGGCTTCCGAGACCGGATTCCGCGCGCTGAGCGATGGCAACTATGTCGCCGCCGAGGGTGAATTCGCCGCGGCTTTGAAGAACCTGCCGGACCGGCCCCAGAACGCCGCCGTCCGCGAACAGATCGCTTGGGGGTTGGCGGAAGCCCAGTATCTGCACGCCCGCGCCCTGATCCAGGAAGAGCAGCTCGTCGAAGCCCGCAAGCTGGTGGATTCCGCCTTGGCGAACGCCAAGGACCATCGCGGCGCGCAGGCCTTGGACAAGCGCTTGCAGAAGTTGGAGGCGAAGGCCCTCATTCCCAAGGCCCCGGCCGACCAGAAGGGCACGATCGAAAAGGTCCAGGACATCGGGCAGATGTATGACGAGGCCCGCCAGTGGTACATGCTCAAGGACTTCGACCGCGCCTCGGCGCTCTTCGAGAAGATCCTGGCGCGCGACCCCTACCACAAGAGCGCGCTGCGCTATCTCCGCAAGATCGAGGCCGACAAGTACAAGCTGGCGACCTACGAGCGCGAAGCCCGCGTGCAGGGGATGATGACCGACGTGCGCCGCAGCTGGAGCCCGCCCGTCCGCGCCGCCATCGAGATGCCCGAGGACACCGAGCGCACCGGCGGCATCGATGGCCGGACCGGGTCCGTGCTGCTGCAGGAGAAGATGAAGGAAATCATCATCCCGGCGGTGGAGTTCCGCCAGGCCAACATCAACGANNAAGCGGGGCGTCAACATCATCCTCAACCTGGGGCAGTCGGGCGGCGGCGCCGCGCCGGCGCCGGTGGTGGCGGCTCCCGCCGCGGATGAATGGGGCTTGGGCGGGGATGACTTCGGCGCGGCCATGCCGGCGGCTTCCGCCCCGGCGGGCGTCCGCGACATCACCTTGAACCTGCGCCGCATCAGCATGCTCGACGCCGTCAAGTACATCACCGAGGTGGCGGGCCTCAAGTACCGCATCGAGGACAGCGCCGTCATCATCACCCCGCTCGACGCCCCCGTCGGCAACATCATCACCCGCATGTACCCCGTGCAGCCGTCCTTCATGGACGTCATCATCGAGCGCGAGGCTCCGGCGGAGTCCGAGTCCGAATTCACCTCCATGGGCGGCGGCGTCAGCGTGACCAAGTCCGACGTCAAGGGCTTCTTCGAGAAGACCGGCGTCAAGTTCCCCGCGGGCGCGTCCATCACCTACAACGCCACCATCAGCCAGCTGATCGTGGCGAACACGGCGGACAACCTCGAGACCTTCGAGCGGATCCTCCAGCAGATCAACGTGGTGCCCAACCAGGTCGAGATCGAAGCCCGCTTCGTCGAGGTCGAACAGTCCGATCTCGAAGAGCTCGGCCTGCAGTGGATCCTGAACGACAACTACGAGTTCGCCACGAAGAACGACGGCTCCGGCCAGCGGATGCAGCTCAACGCCAACCAGAGCGGCTTCACCCAGGGCAACCGCTTCTTCAACTACAACGTCGACAACTACCTCACCGCGCCGGCCTCGACCATCACCCGCGGCCTCAGCCAGACCCCGCTCGGCGGCATCCTCAGCGCTTCCAGCGTGCTGACGAATCCCGAGGTGACCGTGGTGCTCCAGGCCCTCTCGCAGCACGGCGGCAGCGATCTGCTCTCCGCTCCGCGCGTGACCACCCGCAGCGGCGTCAACGCCCAGATCCAGGTCGTCAAGGAGATCATCTATCCGACCGAGTTCGACCTGACGCAGCCCACGGTGAACAGCGACGGCAACGTGACGATGGCGCCGATCGTGACCCCCGGCACCTTCGAGACCCGCGAGACCGGCGTGATCCTGAACGTGACCCCGACGGTCGGTCCCGATGGCTGGACCATCGATCTCGTGATGGCGCCCGAAGTGGCCGAGCTGGTGGACTGGATCCCNNCTTCAACATGCCCCAGCCGGTCTTCACCAGCCGCAACGTCACGACCTCCATCGTGATCTGGGACGGCCAGACCGTCGTGATGGGCGGCCTGATCCGCGAGGAGCTGACCACCATCCGCGACAAGGTGCCGATCCTGGGCGACATCCCCGTGCTCGGCTGGCTGTTCCGCTCGGAAGGGCAGAACAGCGTCAAAAAGAACCTGTTGATCTTCGTGACCGCGCGTCTGGTCGATCCGGCGGGCCGTCCGATCCACAGCGACAGCGGCTTTCCGATGCCGGGCGCCGGCATCGAGGCCGCGCCGGAGGCGGCCGCCGCTCCGGCTCCCGCGCCGTAGCGGATCCGCTCCCGTCGCCGGATTCCCGGGCGGCTTGGCCGTTCACGGGAATCCGGCGTTCCATTTGGGTGCTGGCCCGGGTCGCAGGCGGCCCGGAACCGCGGGCGGGGTCCGGGCGGAAATCCGAGCTTTGAACACCGTCATCCAAACGTGAATTCCGAACCCCAGCTCCGATCCGTCCTGATCGTGGATGGCACCGCGGTGGCCTATCGCGCGTTCTACGCCGTGCGCGGGTTGTCCACCCGCGCGGGCCAGCCGACCAACGCCTTGTTCGGCTTCATCCGCATGCTGCGGCAACTGGAGGCGCAATGGCGGCCCGACCGCGTCGTGGTGGCGTTCGACGGCGGCTCGCCCGCCCACCGTCTGGCCAAATGCCCCGCATACAAGGCCCAGCGCGCGCCGATGCCCGACGACCTGCGCGCCCAGCTGCCGCTCATCAACGAGTTCCTCGCCGCCGCCGGCGTGCCGCGGATCCTCCTGAAGGGCCAGGAGGCGGACGACGTGATGGCCACGCTGGCGGACCGCGCCGCGGCGGCGGGCGCGGTCGTGCGCCTGGCGACGAGCGACAAGGACCTGATGCAGCTGGTGGANNGTCCCGCCGACCAAGACGGACGAGGAGCTGGATGCCGCCGGAGTCGACGCCAAGACCGGCGTGAAGCCGGCGCAGATCGTGGACTGGCTGGCGCTGATCGGCGACACGGCCGACAACATTCCCGGCGTGGCCGGAGTCGGGCCGAAAACCGCCACCAAGCTGCTGGCGCAATTCGGTTCGCTGGCCGCCTGCCTGGCGCGCGCGGGGGAGATCGAGTCCGACCGCCTGCGCGCGAAGGTGCAGGCCGGGCGGCCGGTGGCCGAGTTGAATGTCCAGCTGATGCAACTGGACCGCGCCGTGCCCGGCGTGCCGGAATGGGAGGCGATCCCCGCGCCGGCGCCGGACGCGGAGCGCCTGGCGACATTCTTCGACAAGTACGAGCTGCACCGGTTCGCGGAGGAAGCCGGCGCCGCGCCCGCGCCGCCGCCCGCTCCGTCCAGGCCCGCGAACGATCAACTCCACCTTTTTTGAACGCCATGCGCCGCCCGCCCAAACCCGTCCGCGACATTTTCCACGGCGTGGAAAAAAGTTTTCCATTGCGTGGAAAAACCGCGGAAACGTTTTCCATTGCGTGGAACAATCCGCCGGCGGGCTTTGCCTCCCGGCGGCCGGAGGTCTGGAGCCGATGAGCGTCTCCTCCAAGCCCGCGCGGTTCGTCCTGCAGGTCCTGCTGCTGGCGGCGCTGATCGGCGGCGCGGCGGCGACGCGCCGCCACGTGCTGGACGCGCAGCGGCAGCTGACGGCCGACGGCTCGATTCCGTTCACGCTGGAGAGCGCGCTGGCGTTCCGGCGCATCCAGCTGGTCTATCGCGACGGCGCGCTGCCGGAGGTGGATCGCGGCATCCAGTATCCCGACGGGGTGGTCTCGCGCGAAGGGGACACCCTCGGCGCCGAGCAGGCCTATGCGCGCGCGGCCAAGCGCTGGCCGGGCACCTTGAGCCTGGACGAGAAGGTCCGCTGGCTGCATCTGGCCTGGTTCTGCCTGGCGATCCCGGCGATGTTCTTCTGGGCGAAATGGCTGGGGGGGGGCGTGACGGGCGGCTTCTGGGCCGCGGCGTTCTACGCGGTGGCCATCAGCGCCGTGGCGCGCTCGACGGGCCAGGAGCTGTCGCACGAAAACGACGCCTTGCCGTTGCTGCTTTGGCATCTGGCGTTGGCGGCCTGGGCGCGCCAACCCGGCCGCCGCCCGGCCGCGCGGTGGCTGGCGGGCTGGGGGGCGGCGCTGCTGGCGGGCCTCGCGCTGGCCGCGTGGGACATGGTCCAGTTCTATCTGATGCTGTATCTGGGGTGGGCGCTGGTCGAGGCGTTGCGGGGGCGGATGTCCAAGGAGGACCTCTGGTCCCGGCTGGCGCCGATGATGGCGGTCCTGCTGGCGACGGGGCTGCGCAATCCCTATCTGCGCGCGCACGCGTTCCTGCTCTCCCCGGCGATGGGGCTGGGGTGGGCGGCGCTGCTGGCGGGGGCGCCGGCGGCCCAGCGCCAACGCCGCGCCNNGCTGACGGCCGCGGCGAACCTCTATCTGCCCGCCTATGGGCATTTCGCGTCGCTGCTCTGGGCCAAGCTGCGGTCCTTCAACATCCGGCCGGAGGACCCGGCGCTCCTGACCTTCGAACAGCGCATCTTGTGGGCACCGGCGCTGAATTCCACCTCGTGGACGCTGCTGTGGCAATGGTTCCCCGCGCTTTTGGTGTTGACGGCCGGGGCCGTTTGGGTTTTGATTCGCGGCACCGTTCGCGATCGGCGCGCCTCCCCGGAACTTCCCCCGCTTCTCTTCTACCTGCTGGCGTCGTTGTTCTTCTTCGTCCTGTTCTTCCGGTTCCACGTGTGGTTGGCGGTGTTCGCCTGCGGCACGCTGGGCTGGGGCGCCGGATGGGTGGCCGCCCGGGGCGGGCGGTGGGGCCGCGGGCTGGCGGGAGCCGCGCTGGCGGCAGGTTGGCTGCTGGAGGCCAGCCAGCCGTGGATCGGCCCGCTTCAATGGAAAAAACCGGCGCGGACGGCGCCCGAGGCGAAGAAGTGGGACGGACCGCTCCACTGGGGCCGGCCGAACGTCACCGCCGAAGAGACGAAAGCTTTGATGGAACATTTGCGCAAATACGTGGCGCCGGAACCGGTGCTGGCGAATTTCGGGATCAGCGCGGGCATCGCCACTTACGGCGGCTGCCCGGTGGTGCTGCACCCGAAGTTCGAGTCGCCCGGGCTCCGCGACCGGGTGCGCGCGTACGGCGAGGTGATGTTCAAGGGCGACGAGAACGAGTTCCGCGGCTGGATGGAGGCCCAGGGCGCCACGGTCTACGTGCACTCGATGGGCGAGTTCTCGGAGCTCATGCCCGGCTTGCAGATGCGCTTCATGGTCGATGCCCTGGATCCGGCCACCAACGCGGCGGCGCGGCTGTTCGAGCAGCGGCCCGAGGAGCTGAAGCACTTCGCGCCGCAGTTCGCCAACCGGAAGTACCGCGTCTACCGGCTGAAGCACAGCCCCTTGGCGGCACGGATGTCGCGGACGCTGTCCGGCCAGGCCCGGACGGCCTTCGAGGGCGGCGCGCTCGGCGCGGCGGCGACGCAAGCGGCCCACGCCCTGCGTCTGGACGCCGAGAACGAGGAGGCGCAGGAGATCCTGCGCCTGGCGAGCTCGCTGCAGGCCGCGGGATTCGAGGCGGAACAGTTCGATCCGGCCGGCGAGGCGCCGGCCTTGGCCCCGGCCGAGGCGTGGTGAACGGATGAAGTCCGGGATTTGCGTCGNNAGCGTGCGCGCGGCGCGGGGCGGTGTGGACCGCCGGGCGCTTGGCGCGCTCGTGTTCGCCGATTCCGGCGCCCGGGAACGCCTGGAGGCGCTGCTGCATCCGGCGGTGATCCGCCGCATGCGGACATGGGCGGAGGACATCCGCCGGTCCGGCCGCCGGGGCGCGGCCGTGGTGCCGTTGTTGTTCGAGGCGGGCCTGGAGAAGGGGTGGGACGCCGTGGTGTGCGTGGCGTCCGCCGAACCGACGATGTTGGCGCGGCTGGCGCAACGCGGCCTGACGCCCGCCGAGGCGCGGGCGCGGCTCGCCAGCCAATGGCCGGTGCGCGAGAAGATGGCGCGCGCCGACCGCGTGATCGAGAACGATGGCAGCCTGGCCGAACTGGAAGAACGGAGCCGGGCGGCGTGGCAGGATTTGTTTGAAAAAGGAGAGTAAGCATATGGCCCCGAACCCCAAGAACCCCCGTCATCCCCGCAAGCCCAACTCCGGAGGCGGCGGTCCCCGCCGCGGCCGGCCCCGGAAAGACCGGGACGACGAGGAGCCGAAGAAGCGCGTGGACATGCCGTTGCCTTCCTCCTTGCTCGACACCACCATCGCCGACGGCGAAGAATACCGTCCGGGAACAGGCGCGCCCGCCGCGGACGCCCCGGCGGCGTCCGAACCCCTCCCGCCGCAGGCGCCGCCGCCCGCGCCGGAGGTGAACGGCAACATGGCCGTCCCTTCGCCGGCACCCGTGCCCCAGGAAAGCCGCGAAGGCGAACCGCCGCCGCCGCCGCCGCCCGCGCCGCCGAACGGCGGCGGCGGGGGGCAGAACCNNCCCCGCCGCTCACGCCCGAGGAGCAGGCCGCGCGCGAGGCCCAGCAAGCCGCCGCGCGCGCCGCCGCCGAGGCCGCCGCCGCCGAACGCGCCAAGCTGGCCCGCGTGCTCAAGCTCAACGAACTCCAGCAGCTCTCCGTGCCCCAGCTCAAGGAGCTGGCGGACAGCTACCAGCTCGTCGATCTCGGCGCGCTCAAGAAGCACGAGTTGATCTTCGAGATCCTCAAGGCCAACGCCCGCTGCAACGGCACCATGTTCGTCCGCGGCGTGCTGGAGATCCTGCCGGACAACTTCGGGTTCCTGCGTTCGCCCAACAACAACTACCTGCCGTGCCCGGACGACATCTACGTCTCGCCTTCGCAGGTCCGCCGCCTCGCGCTGCGCACCGGGGACATCGTGGACGGCGAGATCCGTTCGCCGAAGGACAAGGAGCGGTTCTTCGCGCTCCAGAAGGTCAACAGCATCAACGACGGTCCGCCGGAGGGCCAGCGGGGC
>MTKZ01015268.1_pt2 | contig 15292 bp, 9 predicted proteins | sample 1042781 | NCBI WGS metagenome assembly MTKZ01 (sample SAMN06212207, study PRJNA360539) | anaerobic digester metagenome | biome: Wastewater treatment plant; material: sludge; isolation source: anaerobic digester fed with sludge from wastewater treatment plant | place: Denmark: WWTP Viborg ...
TTCCAGAGTGTAGGTGACCGTGTCGCCGGGAGTGGGATCGATGGCTTCCTCCCAATCCAGAATGGGCGTAAGGGTTTCCACGACGCTGCCCGAGGCCGGAGCCAGCAAATGGAAACGGGCCGGGGCGTCGCCGATGTTTGTCGTGCGCCAGGGCGTGAAATCAACGTAGTTGGAAACGCTATCGCCCTGCCCGGATGGATTCGCTGTCGTGTGATATGGCCCGGAGTCATGGCCCCACCAGTTGTATTCGGCATTCACGGTCACGGAGGAAGTGATATTTTGAACGCCGTAACCGGTGTTTCCATCAATGCAGTTGGCATTGGCCAGCGAGCCGCCGATGACCGGATTGGCGCTGATGGAGCAGTAAATTCCGGTTGCGTTGTCCAGGATGTAATTCCTGATGATGCTGGCGGTGGAGTTTGACCCGTTCAGTTTTATCCCGTATGTGCCGTAGCGGATTACGCAGCTTTCGATGGCCGGCAGCGCAGAGTCGTCCACCCAGATATTGCCATTGCTGCCCGCGTATTCGACCACGCAGTCACGGATGTAGGAACTTGTCAGGAAGAAATGCTCCATCTTCAAGCCGTCCCAACCGCCGGTGATTCCGCTCAGCGCGCTGAATTTGGCGCCGTCGGCCTGGATGCCGCCCTGGTAGGAAGGACTTGAACCGTAGCCGACAGTCAGCCCGACATCGCTCTGAAACAGCAGTACCAATCCTGAATTGATCTTCAGAATCGGAAAAGCCGTTCCGTAAACGTAGATGTCGGAAGTGACTTCGACCGGTACGCTGGGATTGTCCCAAGTGAGATTTTGAGTCAGAATGCCGCCGCTGATCAGGATGCGGTTGGGATTGTTGCCGCTGAAGTAGTTGCCCACGCCGCTGACGACATCAAATCCGGCCGCGGTGGTTTTAATCGGATAGCCGCCATTATTGATAAAGGAGCAGTTGTTCACAATCGGCCGTCCGGTGCTGCTGGTGGCGATTCCTCCCGCGGGATTGTTTGTGAACAGGCAGGATTCGAAGATGGGAGAACTTCCTATCACATAGACCGCGCAATTTTGGGTGGGATGGCGCAAATACTGGAAAGTGCAGTCGGTGAAAACGCATTGTTCGCTAACCACGAAACCGTCAAAGTAAAGTCCGCTGGGCACGGCGCTGCCGTCGCTTCTGGTGAATGTCACGGATTCCGCTGACAGCGAGCCTTGATACAAGGGCGAAGAAGGATAACCGATGCTGATACCAGCACCATTGGGCAGCATGATCACCGTACCGGGCATGATTTGGATGTGCGGAAACGGCGTCACGCTATAAATATTCAGATCGTTTGTGATGTAATACGGCACTCCCGGATCGCGCCAGATCCCGCTGGTATTGATGATCTCGGCCCGGACTTCGACGCGGTCGATTGCGTTGCCGGTAAAATCGTTCCCCTCTCCCAAAACGCGGACCGAATTCGCGGTCAGCGAAAGCGGGTAGGAGCCACATCCCGAGATGAAATTTCCGGAAAGTGACGCCAGGCTTATATCGGAAAAATAGACTCCTGTGGCGAGGCAGTTGGTGATCGTGCAGCCGGTAACGGTGCTGGCCGGAGTGGAGATTTGCAGACCGGGGTTGTTACCATAGCCAGCGTCTCTGATCGTGCAGCCGGAAAGGATGTTCGGACCTCCGTAACGGTTGAAGATCAAGCCTCCCCAATAACCCGGCGTCGCAGCTTCGCCGCGAAAGGTAACTCCGGTGGCCTGCAAAATCGCGCCGTAAGAGGCGGAAGAGGTGTAGCCAACCGAAAAACTCACACCGGAGTTGAATTCCAGCACCGTGCCGTAGGGAATCACAAGCGTGGGGAAAGTAACGCTGTAATAAGTGATGTTGACGCTTACATAGATCGGGATGCCTTGCACGGTCCAGGCTGAGCTGGAGGAGATCAGCCCGCCCAGACAGTAGATGCGGTTGTCCGAATTGGCCAGATATTGGTTGCCGGCGCCCAGATTGCCCAAGTCCCGGGCATAAATTGAGATGGTTCCGGCGCAATGGCTGATCGTGCTGCCGCTGAGGCTGAAAGCCGCTCCGCTGGAACATTTGAGGGCATAGTCGTCGATATATTCGAAAAGGCAGTTTTGGATCGTGACCGGATTGTTGTTGTGCAGCCAGATCCCCCCCGCGGAAGTGCTGCTCACATTGCGGACAGTGCAATTGGCCAGCAGTGAGGCCTCCGTGTAATTCTGAAAATCGATGCCGTCCCAACCCGCGGCTGGATCGACCGCTCCGAAGGTCACACCGTTGGCATTGATCGAACCGGCGTAGGTGGGAGAGCTGGTGTAACCTACGTCAAGCGTTTTGCCAGCCCGGAAGAGGATCTGGACACCGCTGGAGAGAAGAAGCTGGTTTGTCCCGTTGCCGCGGACGATCAGGCTGTTTTCAGCTTCGAAGGGAATTCCCTGGTTCAGCCAGAGATCACCGGCTTGGATGTTGACAGAACGCAGCAAGATCCGGTTCGGGTTGTTTCCGCTGAAAGAATTTCCGGCGAGGATCCACTCCACCTGATTGGCGTTCCAGTAAAGCGGATAACTGGCATTGTTGAGAAAACTGCAGTTTTCCACGACCGCGCTGGAGGTGTTGCTGGTATGCCAGATCGCGCAAGTTCCGGAATAACGGAAAGTACAGTGGTTAAATTCCGGATTGCCGCCGTTGACGTCGATGATCCCTTTTCCCAGCGCGACTTCGCCGCCATATTCAAAAATCGCGTAGTTGAACTCCGCATGGTCGAGGCTGCTGTTGGCGGAACGGATGCATTCCCAAAATCCTGGTGTGGGAGTGGCCGTATTGGCAGTGAAGAGAACTGGATTGGCCGCGGTTCCGTTCACTATGATGCCGCCTGGGGAAGTGCTGCCGATCTGCAAAGAAGATCCCGAATTGAATTTGATCTGCACACCAGCTTCGACGGTCACTACCGGCTCTGAGCCGCCGTAAATGATCAGGTCGCCGTTGATGATGTAGGGCGAGCCGGCCAGAGTCCAGGTTTGGGAAGACGTGATATTGGAATTGACGAGCGTTTCCGCAGCCACCGATATGCAGAAAAGCAGACCTATAAACACAGAGAAAATAATCTTCATGTCGGTCTCCTTGAATGACGGGTGCGATAAATACTCCTTGAATTGGTAACATCCGCTTAGGTGATTTTACTTTTTGAAAACCTAAAATCCATGTCAAGAATTTTCTCTGTCCTCTCTTGCGATCAATACGGGATCAATACGGGATCACTACGGATTTCACCCGTATTGATCCCGTATTGATCCCGTAATGATAGGCAGGGCCATGCAGGATTTTGCTTTGCTGAAAGGCTTTTGCGGCTGAGCTGGGAACAGCGTGGTTTTATTAAATCATTGACAAAAGGCGCAGCCGGCGAATCTGGAGATTTGTCAGCTTTCACCGTCCCGAGAGGCGGAAAAGCAATCTAATGAATTGAATGTCAAGGAAATACAATGAAACAGGATCATATCCGCAACTTCTGCATCATCGCGCATATAGACCACGGCAAATCGACGCTGGCTGACCGCTTTCTGGAAGCCACGCACGTGGTGGGCAAAGTTGACATGGCGCAAGTCCTGGACACGATGGACCTGGAACGCGAAAAAGGCATCACGATCAAAAGCCACGCCATCCGCATGGTCCATAAATACAAAGGCGAAGATTACGTTTTGAACCTGATCGACACGCCCGGACACGTGGATTTTTCCTACGAGGTTTCCCGCGCGCTGGCTTCCTGCGAAGGCGCCATTCTGCTGGTCGACGCTTCCCAGGGCATCGAGGCGCAAACCATGAGCAACCTCTATCTCGCGCTGGAAAACGATTTGGAACTGCTGCCGGCTTTGAATAAGATCGATCTGCCCAAAGCCGATGTCGAAGGCACGGAACACGATATGTGCGAAATTTTAGGCTGCCTACCCCAGGATATTTTACGCGTGAGTGCCAAGGAAGGCAGCGGGGTCATCGAACTGCTGGATGCCGTCGTGGAACGGCTTCCCAGCCCAAAAGGCGATGCAGATGCGCCGCCGAAAGCCCTGATTTTTGATTCCTATTTCGACATGTACCGCGGTGTAGTCGTTTTGGTCCGTATGTTCGAAGGCACGCTGCGCAAGGGCGACCGCATCCGGCTCTTTTCCACAAATCGCGAATACGACATCGAAGAAATCGGTTACCTGGGACTGAAATTTTCCGCCCAGACCGAGCTGACAGCAGGCGAAGCTGGCTATATCATCGCCAACATCAAAGAGGTCGCGGACGCCCGCGTCGGCGACACCGTGACCCTCGCCAAAGGCGGCTGCACCGAATCCCTGCCCGGCTTCATGGAACCCAAGCCGATGGTCTATTCAGGGATTTTCCCCATCAACGGAGAGGACTATCCGAACCTGGTGGAGTCGATCGCCAAACTCAAACTCAACGACGCCGCCCTGATCTATGAAAAGGAGAATTCCGCCGCGCTCGGCTACGGCTTCCGTTGCGGCTTTCTGGGCATGCTGCACCTCGAGATCGTGAAAGAGCGGTTGCTGCGGGAATACAACCTGCCCATCATCGCCACCACGCCCAGCGTCCGCTTTCTGCTCCAACTTAAGAACGGAACGGAGATCGAGGTCAACAACCCCATCGACTTTCCCGACCCCACGGTGATCGAAACGATCCTGGAACCCTTTATGGAAACGGAGATCATCGTGCCCACCGACTACATCGGAAACATCATGAAACTGGCGCAGGAACGCCGCGGGATCCAAAAAAACATCCAGTACATCGATGAAAAAAGGGTCGCGCTGCATTACGAAATGCCGCTCATCGAGATCATCTTCGATTTCTACGACAAACTCAAAACCGTGAGCCGCGGCTACGCCTCGCTCGATTACACTTTCCTGGACCACCGCCCCTCGCAGGTCGCGAAGGTGGACATCCTCATCAATGGCGAAAAGGTGGACGCGATGAGCTTTATCTGCCATAAGGACAAAGCCCACAGCTGGGGTAAAAGCGTGACCGACACCCTCGCCGAAGTAATTCCGCGGCACCTTTTTAAAATCGCGCTCCAAGCCGCCATCGGGGGCACCATCATCGCCCGCAGCACCATCAATCCGATGCGCAAAGACGTGCTCGCCAAATGTTACGGCGGCGACGTTTCCCGCAAACGCAAACTGCTGGAAAAACAGAAGGAAGGCAAGAAAAAGATGAAGGAGATCGGCTCCGTGACCGTGCCCCAGGAAGCCTTCCTGGCTGTGCTGAAGGCGGACCGGGAGTAATCTCCATTTCCATGAAACGCGGCCTTTTCCTGCTGTTGGCCTGGTTTGTTTTCTCGGCCGGCGGCGCGATAGTCGTGGAAAAAGTCAGTTTCACAGCCAATTTCCCCATCGACAGCGATGAACTCGTCAAGGCGGGAAATCTGCACAGCGGCGCGGAATACGATCCCGCCGCCGTCAATGCATCCATCGCGGCGCTCCAGGCCTGGCTGCAGGAAAATGGCCATCCCTGGGTGCGGATACCCTTTCCCGAACTGATCCCGCTTTCCGCTGATAAAATGGAACTCGCGTTCCATTTGGAGGAAATTCTATCCGGAGAGCGCCTCGCGCTGCGTTTTTCAGGATTGCGCTATTTTTCGGAAGCAAAATTGCGCGATTTGCTGTTGCTAGGTGAGCAGGCCACAGTCCCTATCTCAGAACTGCCCGGGCTGCTGCAGCAAATCCTGGATCTCTACCAGCGGAGGGGTTATCTCTTTATCGCGGCACAGGTGGATTCCCTTTCGCTGGATAAGGAACTGACCGCGTTCATCGGAGTCAGCGAAGGCAAGCCGCTGCATCTGGAAAAATACTATTTCCAGGGCAACAAATACACGCGCGAGCAAACTCTGGTCAAACTTGCCGGTCTGGGCCAGAATGCGATTATCACTCCGGATCTACTATCCGCCGCGGAAGAGAACATTTTGCGCAAGAGCTATATCCTATCCTGCCAGGTGGAACCGGTCGATCCCTCCAGCGTCCTGATCAAGGTCGAAGAGGGAAAAATGACCTACCTGGAGGGCGTTTTGGGCTTTACGCGGCGCAATGGCAAGACGGAACTGACCGGCTCGCTGGGATTGCAATTCCTGAATCTTTGGGGCAGCGACCGCTCTGTGGGCCTGAACTGGCGCCGGACCACGTTTAACAACCTTCTGGAACTGGCCTATCACGAATCCGGCCCCGCGAATTTCCCTTTGGCCGGGGATCTGGCGCTGGGGCGGATCTCGCAGGATTCCACCTGGGTCAAATCCTCCGCCAATGCCGATGTCTATTCCTACAATGCGCATCAGAAATACGGACTGGCGCTGGCGTTGCAGTCTATCGTCCCCGGAACGCGGAGGCCGATAATCGTGGAAAAGTCAGCGATTCGCAGCATCGGGGCGTTCTGGCGTTTCGACAACCGGGACCAGCAACTGGCTCCGGCCCGCGGAATGCAGACCAATATCGCTTATCGCTTCCGCAATTCAGCCACGGGCAAACGCTGGAGCAATGCACTCGAAGCCGATCATACACAGTATCTCGGTCTTTCGCGGCGCTGGACGGCCGCCTTGGGCCTGCATTTGCGCAGTTTGGGAGTCCGCGACACCACCGATTACGTGCTGTACCGCATGGGCGGGTTCAATTCGCTGCGCGGCTACCATGAAGACGAATTCAGCAGTTGGCGCCTGGCCTGGACAAGTTTGGAACTCCGTTATCTGATCACCGCGCAGTCACGCATCTATCTTTTTTACGACCAGGGATTTTTAACCCAACCGGATGACAGCATCCGCTACAATCTTTTGGCTCCCGGTTTGGGTTTGAAGGTCAGGACGCGCCTGGGCATCCTAAGTATCGAATACGCGCTCGGTTACAGGGAAAACGGCTTTGCGGACCTGGGCGCGGGAATGGTCCATGTGGGCTTGGACACAAGTTTTTAAAAAAAATCTCTTGCCAAAAAAAGGCGCCCCTATACATTGGCTCCAATATGTCAGTATATAGTTGTGCGTAAGGACTGTGTGAGAAGCTGCTAAAGGCTTCGCGGCCGACGGCCTTCTCAAACAAAAAGCCACGGCAAGGCTTTAAACTGCCAACTAACACAAAAAAACAAAAACCAAAACTCTAAAAAATACGATTTCGCTTATGGAGGAATCAAAATGAAGAAACTTACACTAATAGCCCTTCTTGCTATCATGCTCATTGGCATGCTCGCCTTTGCCGCTTGCAAAGCCAAAGAAGAAGCCACTCCTGCCGACACCACCACGGTGGAGCAAGCCCAAGACACCGCCGCCGCGGTTGATACCACGGTTGCCAAAGTCGAAGGCGCCGCTGATGCAGTGAAAGACGCTGCCAAAGCAGTCAAAGAAGTAACTAAGTAATTTACTCCGCTTAATTACTGATAGCGCAGTCCTTAAAAACGGGCGTCCGAAAGGATGCCCGTTTTTTTTACGCTCAATAATCGGAGACCAGGGATTCCCAAACACCCCATCAGAGAGCCGTTGCAGGATTATATTCCGAACTTCCTTCCGTACCTTTCCGCTTTGATGATGAAAATAACTTGCCAAAAATACAGGCTTTTCTATTATCGTACACATATATTGTGTGAATATAAGTGTATTGCCTCTCAAGAGCCGGTAAAATCAACGGCAGCCCCGGCGCCTGAGCCCGAATCCGATGCCAGGTCGCAGGCACTTCAGAATTTCCGGGGCCAGCCGGCTTGAGAAAAACCAAACATGGAGGTTTGCCATGAAAAGAACCGTAGTGATCGCCATCGTTATGATTCTGCTGCTGGGAACCATTTTCCTCACGGCCTGCAGGACCAAGGGCCAGACGGCCGCAAAAGATTCCCTCAAAACCGGTACCATCATGCAACAGAAGGCGTTACCTGAATCTCTGGGTGATACCAAGGGTCCGGCGGACACGGCCGAAAGCCAGGTTAAGCCGCCGATCGCACCCCCCAAAGTGCACTAAGGAATTAGCACTCTTTCAAACTAGTGGCATGAAACACAATATGAGGTAGATCGCCTAGCGAAATAGAGAATTATCGTTAACGGCTTTATCTTCATCCGCAAGGAGGAAGTTATGAGAATCAGTGTTGTCCTGCTCATTACAGTTTCACTGCTTCTGTTGCTGGTGGCTTTTACAGCCTGCCGGCCAAAAGAACGCATTGAAGATGATACGGTCCCCGCCGATACCGCCGCCTTGGTTGACTCCGTGACTACAATTGGAAATTTGCCACCACAAGGAGAAGCCAGTATGGCAGAATCCGAAGGCGATATAAAAAAAGACCCCAAGACCGACAAGCAAACCACTTTACCAAATCATTAGCGGATTTGTCAGAATCATACAGACCGAAAAAAGCATCCTGAGGTAGCCAGATATGAGAAAAAGTTGGATGACCATTGGCATCATCGTGTTTGTAATCTCCATCCTGATCATGCTGTACCTGATCCTGGGCATGCGCGTCTACACGAAAACGGACGTCACGCAGATTGATTCGCTGTCTGTCCGCACGACGGATGTCAAAATGCTCAAATCCCAATTCCCGGCTTTGTTCAGGTCCCGGGAGGCAAAGCGGCTGGCCTTGCCGGATACGGGTCAAGTGGTCGCGTTGGAGGTCTTTCACAAGCATGCCGACACACCGCTATCCGACAATGAAAAACTCCACAGCATCGATCAATTCTACTACAACACCTACGACCGGCTGATCAACACTTTGGCCATCCTGCTCACCACGGCCAGCATCTTCATCGCCTTTTTCGGCGGCGTGATCCCCTTCGTCAGGTCCGAAAAGGCGGAGAAGCTGTTGGAAAAGGTCACCCTGCAGATTGGCGAGGCCCAGCGTTCGCAACAAAACCTGGAAGAACTCTTCAATAAAAGCCGGGAGTTGGAAAACCGCATCCGGAAACTGATCGACTCGCTCAAACTGCGCGCGGACGACATCCGCGGCAAAATCGTGGCCAAGTCCGGAAACATCGACGAAATCCTGAAATTCACTCCGCCGACGCGACAGCAGCTGCAAACCCATTACGACGACACGGAGACGCTGCTGAACCTGGGCGAGGAGCTGGAGACCGACAACATCATGATGCGCTGCATCTACTTCATTGCCAATAACATGGACGATGATTACAAGCGCGAGTTCGAGGACTGGAACCGGCAGGACCACAGTGAACGGCCATACATCATTTCCGGGATCGCGTTCGGCAACGTCGGCGCGCCCGGACGCAGCATCGAATGTTACGACAAAGCGCTGCAACTCAGTCCCGGCAACTACCTCGCCTTATACAACAAAGCCCTGGCTTTGGATGGAATGAAACAATACAACGAAGCCCTGAAATGCTACAATCAGGCCCTGCAGCTCAAGCCGGACTTTCTGGAAGCCTGGATCAACAAGGGCATCGTGTATGCCAAATTGAACCTGTACGAAGACGCTATCAGCTCCTATGACCAGGCCTTGGCGATCTTGCCGGACGACGCGGAAGCCTGGTTTGACAAGGGCAACGCTTACGCGAAACTGGGAAAATGCCCTGAGGCGCTGAACTGCTTCGAACACGCCCTAAAAACCGCGCCGGACCATCCGGAAGCCTGGTACAACAAAGGAAACGCGCATTGCTGCCTGGGACATTACGAAGAGGCGATCGCCTGTTACGACCAGGCCCTCCGCATCCGGCCCGAATACGCCCAGGCCTTTTGCAACAAGGGTTACATGCTCTACCGCTTGCAAAACTTTCCCGATGCCCTTTACAACCTTGACCAGGCCCTCAAGATCAAACCGGATTTCAAGGACGCGCTGGTCAACAAAGGCCACGTCTACAAAGACCAGACCCGCTACACGGACGCCATCCGCTGTTACGCGCAGGCTTTGGATCTGGCTCCCGACGACCACGAAGCCCTGTTGGGAAAGGGGGTCGCGCACCGCGAGGCAGGCGACTTGGAAGCAGCCCTGCTGGCTTTGGACCGGGCTTCCGAAATCAAACCGGAAGACGCCCCGACCTGGCTCGAACTGGCCCGCGTTTATATGCTAAAACAGGATAAGGAAAAGACTCTCGCCGCACTGCAAAAAGCCGTCGAGCTGGATCCCGAGACCAAACTAACCATCAGCGGGGACAAGCTTTTCTCTGGCCTGCAGGCAGCTCCGGAATTTGCCGCGTTGCTGGCCTGAAGCGGCTCCAGCGATCTTTACAAAACGAAAAAGGCGGGAGTTTTCCCGCCTTTCGCTATGTATGGACTTTGATCTAATCAGACGATATGGCCTTTGCCGACACCGCGCACCTTGCAGCCGAGCTTCTTGTATTCGGCGATGGTGGCGTCGTTGAGGAAGTTGGAGCAATCCACGATCAGGGGTTTGGTCCCGCACATGGCCACGACTTCGGCCGGCTTCAGATTCTTGTATTGGTCGTGCCCCACGGCGAATACGACCACTTCCGCGCCGGGCAGAACTGCCTTGAGGTCGCTTTCCACCTGCGATTCTTCAAGCTCGGGCCAGGCTTCCACGTAGGGATCGTGGGTCAGCACATCGGCAAATTCCTTGCGCAAAAACTCGACGAGGGTTTTTGACGGCGAATGGCGTGTGTCGCCGACGTTTTCCAGATATGACACACCCAGCACGGCGATCTTCAGATTTCGCAAGGTTTCGAATTCTCTGGCGATGATCTCGATCGTGTGCAGCGGCATGGTGTCGTTGATGTTGACCGAGCGGATCGCCATATCCAGCCTGCCTTCCAGGCCGAAGAGGGTCTGCATCGCCCAATTGGCCAGCACCGGATCTTTGGTCAGACAATATCCGCCAACTCCGAGGCTCGGACGCAAAAGGTTGTCGTGCGTGCCTTTGCGCTTGCGGATCGCATCCCGGACTTTGAAGATGTCCACGCCGATCTGCTCTGCAAATCTGGCCCATTCCAAAGTCAGGGCGATATTCACCGCGCGGTAGGTGTTTTCCATGGTTTTGGCCAGTTCCGAGGCGTTGGTGTTGTCCAGTTGCGTGAGTGGGTAATTTTCCACGTCCAGGCAGTTGGTCAAAAATTCGCGGCAAAGGTCGATGCTCTTTTGGTTGACGCCGGAATAGACGCGCCAGAAATCGCGGATGGAGGCCACATATTTGGCGCCGGGCATTACGCGTTCATAGGAGTGCGCGACCAGCGGCGGATTGGCTTTGATGTCGATCCCGCGTTTGATAAATTCCTCTTCCAGAATGGGTTTGACGACTTTTTCGCAGGTTCCGGGGGGCACTGTCGTTTCCACCAAAACCAGGCAGTCGGGGCGGATGTGCTCACCCAGCATGCGGATGCCTTCGCGGAAGGCCAGTAGGTCGCAATAGCCTTTTTCAGCTTCGCCGAAGGAAGGTTTGGTGGCGTCCAATTGGATATCCACGACCACGATGTCCACCAGGGAATAAACCGAATCCTCGCTGGTGGCGCGGAAGTTTTTCCTCTCTACCACGGTGCGGCGGAAAATCTCCGGAACTTCCGGATCGGAGGAACTGACCGGCGGAATACCGCTGTTGATAACCGGCACTTTCCAGTAGGAGCGCTTGGAGGCGCGTTGGTGCCCGTGCACGAAATAATAAGGATTTCCGTCTTTGTCGGTGGCATCGGCGACGACCGTGGCCATCACGCAGCCCACGAATCCCAAACCTTGCACGGCCACGATCTTGCGGCCCAGTTTGCGCTGTTCTTCAGTGATCTTGATCAAAATCTCGCGTTCTTTGGCGTTCTCTTCTTCAGTCGGGATCTCATATTTGGTCCCGTCCGGAGCTATTGAAAGATTAGGCATCTAACCATTTCTCCTTTATAAACAATTGACTTGTGGTTCAAATCTCAAAATCCGCAGCCGTGTCAAGAATTATCTATAGCGCGGAATTGGGAACATTCCAGGATAGCCGCAGCCGGCTTCAGATCCCGTCCGCCGCGACCGGCGGGACATATTCCACTTCGGACGGCGCAGCGACCCGGTGTTTCAGTTTGCTCACGATGCTGAACACGAAGGATCCAGAAATCAGCGTAGTAAGCGCGTCGGCCAGCGGCATCGCGAAGATCAGGCCGCTAAAACCGAACAATTTGTTTAAAATGAGCAAGGCCGGAATGTAGAGCAAGCCTTGCCGCGAAAGGGAGACGATGAAGGCCGGCAGAGCTTTGCCCATGGCTTGCAAACTGCCCATCAGGATCATTCCTACAGCCGCGAAGGGAATCGAAAAAACATAAGCGTCGAGGATCCGTTTGCCGATCGCCATGATTCCGCGGTCTTCGATGAAAGCGCCAATCAGCGCACGGGGAAACAGCGCGAAGAGCAGGGTGAAGAAAACGCTCAAAGACAGGGCGATCTGCAGCGAGGTCCGCAGCGCTTTTTTCATCCTCGGAAAGTTGCCCGCGCCGTAATTGAAGCCGATCAGGGCCTGCACTCCGACGGAAAGCCCGATGAACACGAAGATCGGGATGGAAAAAACCCGCGAAGCCACGCCCATTGCGGCCACCGACAGGTCGCCGTAATCAGCGACCAAATTGTAGGCGATCATGCTGCCCACGCTCATCATAACCTGACCCAGGGAGGCGGGGAAGCCGATCAACAGGATCTCACGGTAAATGTCGGCCCGCAGATGCAAGTATTTGCGGCCGGGACGGGCGATGCTGTGCGCAGAACGGTAATAATAGAAATAATAAGCCATCCCCAGGGCCTGGCCGATCACCGTGGCCACGGCCGCGCCGATAACGCCCATGTTGAAAACGAAGATGAACAGCGGATCGAGAACGATATTCACGCCCGTGCCGATAAAGAGGCCATACATGGCCTGTTTGGCGGATCCTTCCGCGCGCACCAATTGCACCATGGCAAATTTTGCCATCACGAACGGACTGCCCAGCAAAATGATCGTGATGTATTGGCGGGCCGGGATCGCCGTAGCGGCGCTGGCTCCGACGGCCTTGAGAAAAAGCGGGATCGTCAGCAACCCCACCACGGTCAGGATTATCGATACCGCAATGGCGCTGAAAATCGCTGTGGTAGTCGTTTCTCGGGCGCGCTGATAGTCTTTTTTCCCGAGCAAGCGGGAAAGATAGCTTCCTCCGCCGACTCCGAAAATTCCCGCGATCGCCATCTGGATCGTAAATAGCGGTAACGAAATGGAAACCGCCGCAACCATGACGGGATCGTTGAGTTTTCCGATGAAAAAGGTGTCGGTGAGGTTGTAGAGGATATTAACCAGCATGCTGAGGATGCTGGGTAGCGCCAGATTCAGGATCGCCCGGAAAACCGGCATTTCCTCCAGGACGTGGATGTTCTTTGGTGTCATATTTTCTTCTGCAATTACTTGGAAACGAAATTTCCCGGACCTCGATTTCTGTCAATCAGACTTCCCGACCGGAGCTGGGGTTTTCTCTGGAAGACTTTTCCAGACTTTGTTCGGCCGTCATTATACCCTTTACTTTTTTGTCCTGTGTCCTATTTCGGACCTGACAAGCCGCCCCCTATCAATACGGGATCAATACGGGATCAATACGGATTTCATCCGTATTGATCCCGTATTGATCCCGTATTGATCGCAAGAGCCGAAAGAGAAAATTGTCAAAAATGTGGAGGCAAAAAGAGCCGGTCAAATCTGCAAATCTCTCAGATATTCTACCCTCTGGATTGAATTTCTGGCTGACGCTGAATGCCTTGTATCCCACACTGCCAGGATTCATCCCAACCGCGATGTAAGTGAGATTAACCGCAACAGATTGACCTTGTCATGCTGCAGATATTCAAACATCATATCAGCTGGTGCTGTTCATTCAGTTTCTTTTACAGAGCAGCACTGGGAAGTGAACATGAAAAAGATGCTTCTGATCATTTTCCTATCGCTGCTGGCCGCGGCAGGATCCTCTCTCAGAATTAGCCTGAACACGGGGGGAAACAATCTGCGCTGCAGCCCTTCTGATGGGGACACGATCAGGCTGGAGATCAGCATCGGGGAAATTCTGGCTGACGAAAAAGGACACATCAGACTGCCCGACAGATTTGATCCTTACGCTTCCTCCACAGATAAAGTCCCTTCCCTTTCTTTTCACGTGGCATTAGGTATAAGTGGAAATTACCTCACCCGGATCTCTGAACACAAGGTCCAAACTGAACTATCGTATGTAGATAACAGAAATTCGGACTCAACAATAGTAATCATCAGCAAAACATACTGGTTGAGAGATTTGCGCGGAATCGACGTTACAGTATATCCCTTGCGTTCCGTCCAGGGAAAGCTGGAAATTTCCGACCGTATTTCGGTGGAATTCATCCGGCAAAAGGGAAGCGCTAAGGAAGCCCAAAAATCACCCAAACTCAATCCTTATTTCGTGGACATCTACAAAGAGCATTTTATAAATTTCACCAGCCGCTATGAGGACATCGCCGAATACGGATCGATGGCAGTGATCTGTCCCACAACAAGTAACGATGTCCAAACCCAGCAATTCCGGGGTCTCATCCAACCCTGGGTGGACTGGAAAAACCAGAAAGGAATCCCCACGACCGTTTACAGCACCGCTATCGCCGGTTCCAGCTATGACGAAATCCGGGACTTCATCCAGAACCTCTATGACAACGATCCCAACCTCACTTTTGTCCAACTGGTGGGTGATTTTTGCCACATCCCCTGCAACGTGGCGACATTGGCTGGAAACACCGGCGGAATGGACGCTTTTTACACATTGCTCAAGGGCGATGACTGGTATCCGGACATCTTTGTGGGCAGGTTTTCCGCAGAAACTGCCACCGATCTTTACACCCAAATCAAACGCAGTTTGGACTATGAAAAGGGGATTACATCCGGATCCTGGTTGGGCCGCGCGGCCGGAGTCTGCTCCAATAATCCTCCCATTCCGGGCGATGATGATGAGCACAACTGGGATCATCTGGACAATATCCGCGCCCAACTTTTGGATTATGGTTACAGCCAGGTGGACAGAATTTATGCCAACGAAGGGGCTGACACCCAGGATCTGATCGACAGTCTGAACGAAGGAAAATCGCTAGTAAACTATTGTGGTGAAGGCTATACGACGCATTGGGTGGCTCCCGAATTTGGGATTTCCGACGCCGAAAACCTGGCCAATACGGACATGCTGCCGTTTGTCCACACTGTTTCCTGTTGGACAGGCCAATTTTATTCAGGAACCTGCCTCGCCGAAGCCCTGATGCGCAGCCGTGATCCGACCGCAACCGAGGCCAGAGGCGCGATCGCAGTTTATGCAGCTGCGCCGGAACAGGGAATATCCCCGCCTATGGAAGCTCAGGACCATGCCATGCAACTGCTGGT
>MTKZ01006867.1_pt2 | contig 15273 bp, 10 predicted proteins | sample 1042781 | NCBI WGS metagenome assembly MTKZ01 (sample SAMN06212207, study PRJNA360539) | anaerobic digester metagenome | biome: Wastewater treatment plant; material: sludge; isolation source: anaerobic digester fed with sludge from wastewater treatment plant | place: Denmark: WWTP Viborg ...
GCGTCCTTCCGGCCACCGGCGCCAATCCATCGTCTCGGAATCCCCGGAGGCGGCGCTCCCGGAGGGCCGAACCCGGCCCCGGTCCCCGCTTTCAGCGAACAGATCCCGCGGGACGGGACGGCCCGGTCCCCTGAGGGCGTAGACTTCGACGACGCCCTCGGCCGCGGCCGGCTTGCCGTTCAGCGTCGCCGCCGTCGCGGTCAAGACGACCGGCTCGCCCTTTTCCTGCCAGTCCGAGCCGGCCAAACCGGCCTCGAGGGCCGTGAACCCGGCCCGGATGGTTCCCGCCGCGCTCCGCGTTTCCCCCGCCCCGTCGGTCACGTCGGCCGTGACGGTAAACGTGAAAACGGGCTGGGAGGAGGGGGTGGACTTCGGATCGGGAACGGCCTTGAAAACGACCATGAACTTTCCTTCAGCGTCCGTTCGGGACGTCCCGTGGGCGATTTCACGGGATTCCCCGCGGGCCGGCGTGTTCCACCACCACCAGACGGGATAGCGGACCTCCCGGATCACGCGGTATTTCACCAAGGCTCCGTCGACCGGCGCCCCCGCGTAGGACATCGCCTCGGCCGGCACGGAGATCTCGTCATTCAGACGGAACTCCCTGTCCGGAACGTCGATTTTCACTTGAAACTTCGGACGCTTGTATTCCTCGACCCGGATGGGGCAGGATCCCCGGGGATTCTCGGTCGAAATCGTCATCGTCCCCGTCAGGCGGTCGGCCGGGGCGGTGAAGGTTCCGCTGAACGACCCGAAATCGTTGGTCGTGAGAGTCAGGACGGAGGCTTCCTGGGCATTGGCGTCCCGGAGAACCACCCGGACGTTCCGCCGGGGCAGGATCCGGTAATCGGCTCGGTTCTCGTCCGCCTTCAGGCACAAACCCTTGAAGTGGATCGTCTGTCCAGGACGGTAGAGCGAGCGGTCGGTGAAGAAGACCGTCCGTTCCCTTTCGTAAGAGGCCGGCCGGCCGGACCCCGTTAAAACCTGGGTTTCAACGACTTCGATCCCCTTCTCTCCCCGGGCGACCAAAAGACGGTTGGAATAAGATTCGGGCGCGGCGAGGGCGAAGGCGCCGGCGTCGTCGGTCCGGCCCTCGCCTCGTTTGACCAGCCTGTCCGTTCCGTAATCCCAATCATAAAGGGAGACGGACGCGCCGGAAACGGGATCGCCCGTCACCCCGCGGACGACGAATCCCTCCAAGGCCCGTCCCGCCCCGGCCGTCACAATCCCCCATTCGCTCACCCAGAACGAGCCGGCTTGGATCTTGTTCTTTCCCCGGGAAAAAGCCGGATCGGCGCTGACTAAAAGGCGATAAAATCCCGGGGGCAGGGCCGGAGCCGCGACCCGCTCGGCGCGCGCCTGGAAGTCGGCCGTCGCCGGGAGATCGGCCGACCAGGCGGCCGCCGGCTCCCGCTCGAGAAGCTCGCGGACGGGCTCGTCACCCGGCCAAAAAAGATCCCCCGCGTTTTCGGCCGCCAACCGCGCCTCGAAGTCATCCCGGACGGCCCGGAAATGAAGGGCGGTCAGGTTGCGGTAGCGGACGTCCAGGACCGATGATGTCCCGGGGGAGACGACCCGTTCGTTCCGGACATCGAAATCGCGGGAGGCGATGTCGGAAATCAGGGCGTCGCAGTTGCGTCCGCCCAGGGAGGCCGGGTGGGCTTTTCGTCCGCGGTCGGCCAGGGCGTACGCCTGGACCAGGTCGCCCTGGTTTTTCAATTCCCGGGCCCGGAGATAATCGGCCAGGCTGGAAAAGGCCGAGGCCGGATTCTTCTCCGCGATTTCCTTCAGCCGCTCCAGGTACCGGGCCGAGGCGGACTCGCCGGCGGCAAGGTTCCGCATGGCTTCCAAGCGATGAAGATCGGCGTCCAGGAACACGTCCCGGTCCCGGTCGCCGCGGTGGAATTCCAAAAGGCTTTGATAGAGGCGAAGCGCCCGGAGCGCCGGCGAATCCTCGTCGGTCGTCTCCGGCCGATAAAGGATGAATTCGTCCGCCGGGCCGAGGACGGGGGAATCGGCTTCGAGGACGAAGGCGTCCTCGGGGGCGGCCGCGGCCCGCTCGCCCGACACGTAGAAGCCGAGAGCCTCGAAAGCGACGAAGTCGAACATCGTCGGCCGCAAGGACTCCGGCGGATCGCCCGGCTCGAGAAAATCGCGGTAGACCGAAACGGGCGTTCTTTTCAAAGACGCCTCATCCTTCAGGATGTCCTGGTAGAGGGCGTCGATCTCCCGGACGATCCGGCGGAGATCCCAGGTCGTGAAATCCTTCTCGTCGATTCCGCCGGCGGTCGCCGAGCGTTGGGCGAACCGCCACCGGTTCCGGGAGAAATAATGCCGGTACCATTGGGCCAGGATGGTCCGGAGCATCATTTTCATCCCCTCCGGGGCCTGGTCGATCTCCTCCCGGATCCGGGCCACCCGGGCCCCGGGCTTGTTGCCCTCGACGACCGACTCCAGGACCAGGCGGCGGGTCAGGGCCCGGAGAGCCTCGCCCTCCCTCTTCTCCTCGAGGGACAGCCGGACGATCTCCTTCAGGTGCTCGATGGCCGTCCGGGGGAGGCCGTCACGGTCGGCGGCCTCGACCAGCTTCCATAAATCCGCGGTCGAAACCTTCGGCTTGTCCTGACCCGGCTTTAGCCGAACGGCGCTTCCGGGGACGGTCGACAGGAAGGACAGGAGCAGAACGGCGGGAACCGCTTTTTTCAGCGACGGCTTCATGATCTCTCCTTGCACCGGAGGCCCGGCATTCGCGGATCTTCATTCGGAATACCTTTTGGATCCGGATTTTATTCCATTATAATTCAAACGGGAGGAGGCTTCACCCCGGAGATCGGAAAAAGCCGCCCGGACCGGGTTTTATGATAAAATGCGGACCGCGAAACATTCCGGAGCAATCAACATGAGGCGTCCATTTGTCGGCGCGATTTTGGGAATGATCGTTTTCCTGGCCGGCCCCGGCTGGGGGGCGGCCCAAGCGGTGAAAATCCGGATCATCGTCGACGAGGGCCATGTCCGGCTTCTTCCCAGCCCGCAAAGCTCGCTCTTGAAAACCGTGCCGAAGGGAGCCGTTTTCCCGGCCGACGACATCGAGAACGATTGGTACCGCGTCTTTCTTCCGGGCGGGCGGGGCGAATACGACCTGATCGGCTTCATCCATCGGGACGAGGCCGAGAAGGTCGAAACGGCGTCCCTTCGACCCGAGGAAGGGCCCGCCGTTCCGGAGCCGTCCCGGCGTCCCCTCAGCCTCAAGATCTCCGGCGGGACGGCCCGCTGCCGGACGGGATTCCCGAACACGGTCCGGGAATACCTCGGCGCTTATTTCCGGGCCGAGGCGGCCGCGGCCAAGAACCTGGTCGTTCTCCAGGGGGACATCCCGCCCGTTCACAACGGTTACAACGCGGCCGCCGAGCTCCTCGTCGAATTCGGCCGCCTCGGCCTCGGCTTGGGAGCGGAATACGTCCGGGTGGAAAGCACCGGGTCGATGAATTTCGCGACAAAGCATTGGACGCCGGATCTTTATTCGTTTTCCATGACCGACCGCCTGACGGTCGTCCCCGTCCGGGCCAATGTTTATGCCGATGTCCTCAGGTCCCGGCTCGGCCGGATTCTCGTCTACGGCGGGGCCGGGCTGTATTTCGGCCACTTCTCCGACGTCTGGAGCGGAGTCAACGAGAAAGGGGAAACCCTTTATTTCAGCCAGAGGGCCGACGCCTCGGCCCTCGGCTTTCAGGCCGGCCTGGAAATCGAAATCCGCCTGTCGGAACGCCTCGCCCTGGTCGCCGAGGCGGCCGGCCGCCGGGCCGTCATCGACGGCTTCACGGGCACGGCCGAGGGGACGCCGGGCTGGTTCCATCCCAAGTCCGGAATCTCAGAAGAGCCCCGAAGCGGGATCCTCTATTCCTACGAGCTGCAGATGACGACCGACGGCCCGTGGATTCCCGAGCTGTTGATCTACGAGGCTTTGCCGACGGCCAAAAGCCTGGGGTTGAGCTCCCGGCAGCGCCTCCGCGGCGCGGCCGAGGCCCGGCTTGACTTCACCGGATATTCAGCCCGGCTGGGGCTCCGGTTCAAGTTTTGATTTTCATCTCAAAGGAGAGACTCATGAAATCGACGCGTTTTCCCTCGCGGCGGACGGCCGCCGGAATCATCCTGGCGGCGTTCCTGGCCGCGGGATTTCTTCAAGCCCAGGAGATCCCGCGTCCGCCGGCCGCGGAGAAAATCCGCAAGGAGCTCGCGATCCACGGCCAGACCCGGGTGGACGAGTACTACTGGCTGAACGAGAGGGCCAATCCCAAGGTCGTGGAGTACCTCAAGGCCGAGAACGCCTACGCCGAGGCGGTCCTGAAGCCGACCGAGTCTCTCCAGGAGAAGCTGGTCGCCGAGATGAACGGGCGGATCCAGCCGACGGACATGTCCGTCCCGTATTTTGAAAACGGCTACTGGTACTACACCCGTTTCGAGGCGGGCCGGGATTACCCGCTTCTCTGCCGCAAGGCCAAGACGCTTCAGGGCCGGGAGGAGATCCTCCTGGACGGCAATAAAATGGCCGCCGGAACGAGCTATTTCCAGATCGGCGGGACGGCCGTCAGCCCCGACAACAAGATCCTGGCGTACGGCGTGGACACGCTCTCCCGGCGTCAATACAAGCTCCGCTTCAAGAACCTCAAGACCGGGAAAACCTATCCCGAGGAAATCCCGATGACCGCCGGATACGCCGTCTGGGCCGACGACAATAAAACCGTTTTCTACCCGGTCATCGACGATTCCCTCCGGTCTTATAAAATCTTCCGGCATGCCGTCGGCGCGCCGGCCTCGGCCGACGTCGAGATCTACCACGAGGAAGATCCGACGTTCGCGCTCGGGCTCGACAAGAGCCGCTCGAAAAAATACATCTTCCTCGTCGCCTCCAGCACGCTGACCACCGAATACCGATTTCTCGAGGCGGCCCGGCCCCTCGACGGCTTCGCCGTCTTCCAGCCGAGAACCCGCGGCCTGGAATACAACGTCGACCACCTCGGCGGTGTTTTCACCATTTTGACCAACGACCAAGCCCGCAATTTCCGCCTGATGGAAGCCGACCCCGGCCGGACGGCCCGCGGCCAATGGCGCGAGGTCATCCCCCACCGGGACGACGTCTATCTCACCGGATTTCATTTGTTCGACGATTTCCTGGTCCTGCGCGAGCAGAAAGGCGGGCTGTCCCATCTCCGGGTGATCCCGAAGGGGGAAAAAGAAGGCTATGACATTCCCTTTCCGGACAAGGCTTACATGGTCTTCGCCGCTCCGACGCCCGAGCCGGGGACCGCGCTTCTCCGGTATCATTACAACTCCTTGACCACGCCGCCGGCCGTTATCGAATTCAACATGAAGACCCGGGAATCCTCCATCCTCAAGAGCCAGGACGTCCCCGGTTTCAATCCCGACGACTACGCGACGGAGCGCCTNNCGGGACAAGGGCCCGGCTCCCTTGCTTCTCTACGGCTACGGGTCCTACGGCTATTCGACCGACCCGGGTTTCAACGCGCCGCGAATCTCACTCCTCGACCGGGGCTTCCTCGTCGCCCTGGCCCATATCCGGGGCGGGTCCGAGATGGGCCGATCCTGGTACGAGGACGGAAAGCTCCTCAAGAAGATGAATACCTTCACCGACTTCATCTCCTGCGGCGAGTTTCTCGTCCGTCACGGTTATACCGCCCCGGATCGTCTCTTCGCCCAGGGCGGGAGCGCCGGGGGGCTGCTCATGGGCGCGGTCGTCAATCTCCGGCCCGATCTCTTTAAAGGCATCCTGGCCGGCGTTCCCTTCGTCGACGTGGTGACGACGATGCTCGACGACTCCATCCCCTTGACGACCTCCGAATACGACGAATGGGGCAATCCCGCCGATCCGGTTTTCTACGAGTACATGATGACGTATTCCCCGTACGACAACGTCCGGCCCAAGGCCTACCCGGCGATGCTGGTCACAACCGGGCTCCACGATTCGCAGGTCCAGTATTGGGAGCCGGCCAAGTGGGTCGCCCGGCTCCGGGAAATCAAGACCGACGACCATATCCTCCTCCTCAAGACCAATCTCGACGCCGGCCACGGCGGCGCCTCGGGCCGGTTCCGAAGCCTGCGGGAGAAGGCCGTCCAGTACGCCTTCATCCTCGATCTGGCCGGCATCAAGGAATAAAAAGAATCGGACGGCGGCATCTGAGAATAAAGGGGCAGCGGTGAGCAACGATCCTCCGTCCGGGCCGGCGCCCGCCCCTCCGGACGACGGAAATATTTCCCGAGCTTGTCCGGAGGACCGGCCGAACATCCTCCCGGGTCTTTTGGAGAAAGCGCGGGCGGCCCAGCGAGACTGGGCCGCCCTGAGCTTCCGGGCGCGGGCCGGCCACGTTCTGGCCGTCCGGGACGCGATCGTCGCCGAGGCCGACCGCATCGCCGAGATCATCTCCCGGGACAACGGAAAAACCCGGATCGACGCCTTGAGCGCCGAGGTCCTTCCGGCGGCCATGTCCGCGACCTATTACGCCAAAAAAGCGGCCGGATTCCTGAAGCCGAAAAAGATCCGGGCGGGGAATATCCTCTTCCTCAACAAGAAATCCCGTCTCGAGCATGTCCCTTACGGGGTCATCGGGATCATCAGCCCCTGGAATTATCCGTTCGCCATCCCCTTCCATGAGATCGCCATGGCCTTCATGGCCGGAAACGCCGTCCTGTTGAAAGCCGCCAGCCGCACCCCGGAAGTCGCCCGGCTCATCCGGGATATCATCGGCGCCGGCCGGTTTCCCGACGGGCTTTTTCATATCGTGAACATGGCCGGGCCCGTCGCCGGGCAGGCGTTCATCGACGCCGGGATCGACAAGCTGTTTTTCACCGGGTCCGTCGCCGTCGGCAAGAAGCTGATGGCCGCGGCGGCGCCGCGCCTGCTTCCGCTGTCGCTCGAGCTCGGGGGCAACGACCCGATGATCGTCTGCCGGGACGCCAACCTCCGCCGGGCGGCGGCCGGGGCGGCCTGGGCGGGATACTCCAACGCCGGCCAATCCTGCGGCGGGGTCGAGCGCATTTACGTGGAAAAGGACGTCTATGAGGAGTTCGTCGCGATCCTGGGCGGGATCACCGAATCCCTCACGTACGGGATCGACGCGGGCGGCGGCGTCGACGTCGGGGCGGTGGCCACGAAAAAGCAGCTCGCGGCCATCCGGGCCCATCTGGAGGACGCCCTGGGCAAGGGAGCCCGGAAAACGTATTTCTCCAAGCGCCTGAAGGGAAGCGCGGACGGGTTGTTCTTCCCCCCGATGGTCCTGGAAAACGTCGACGAATCGATGATCACGATGCGGGACGAAACGTTCGGCCCGATCGTGGCCGTCGCCCGGGTGGAGAGCGTCGAGGAAGCGATCGAGAAGGCCAACCGCTCGAACCTCGGCTTGACCGCCTCGGTCTGGACGCGCGACCGGAACAAGGGGCGGGCGATCGCTTCCCGGCTGGAAGCGGGCACGGTGACCATCAACGATCACCTGATGAGCCACGGCCTGGCCGAAACGCCGTGGGGCGGATTCAAGGAATCCGGCCTCGGCCGGACGCACGGCGCCCTCGGCCTGGAGGAAATGACCCGGACGCGGGTCGTCGTCGACGACGCCCTGCCGTTTGTTCAGAAGAACATGTGGTGGTACCCTCACGACCGGTCGGTTTACGCCGGCCTCCGGGGAGGGCTCGATTTCCTTTACCGGAAGACGATTTCCCTGAGGATGAAAGGGCTGGCCAAGCTGCTGCGTGCTTTCGTCCGGACCTTTCAAAAATAACGTGGGAGTCCGCTCCCCGCGGACCTCGTATCCCGGCTTCGGCCGCGCCGCGCGGCCTCCCATCCCGTAAAGAACCGAAAGAAAGCCCGCGGCCCGATTCCCGGCGGCGGGCGTCTCTTTCGAGCCGCGGCCGCGACGGCCGGGGAACGAAGACCGGGCCGAAGACGATATCCGCTTTCCGGGCCGAGAGGAGAATGAAAGCGGCCTCGATCCCAACGCCCGGGATGAACGCCCCGGGCCGCCTGGACATCCCCCGCGGTTCAGGAGAACGGCGTCTCGAAGGACGACTTGATTTTTTTCGCGGGGAGGGCCAGGCCGTTTTGATAGAGCGTCAAGCCGACGGCCTGCCCCGAGGCATCCAGGGTGAAGACGATCCGGGCGTCGGCGACCTTGAGAAAGAAATCGGTTTCCGACTCGGGATAAAGCTCGACCTTGGGCTGGCCGGTCGCCATCCCCATCAACCGGCCGTCTTCCTTGGTGATCGTGATCGTGAAATCCGGGCTGAGCTCATAGACGCCGGTCAGCCGGTCGTAGAGGGCCGGATCGAGAGAGGCCTCCACCCGGGGGGCGGGAAGCGGCCGGTCCGTCCGCGCATAATCGTCGACCGGCCCGATCCGCTCGGTGAACTCCAAGCCCTCGACCGCTCCGGCTTTCCGCCGGACCCGCATCCGGCTCAACGAATCCTTGAAGAAATACTCGTCCGCCGAGAGGGGGAACAGCTCGTATTTGGCTCCGCCGGCCCGCTGGGCGAAGAGGCGGCCTCCCTCCCGGGTGATGAAACGGTCAACGCCCCTTTCGTTGACATAGACGCCGACGAGCGGCTCGAGGTCTTTTTCCTCCAAAACGACCGGCGCGGGATCGACGTAAGGATCTCCCAAGGCGAGAGCCGCCAGGCGGAAGGCGTCGGCTTCCGGATCCCGCCCGTCGCCGATCGCGTTGGTTAAAAGGATGACCGAAACGCCGTCCTCGGGGGCGAACAACATGGCCGTGATGAAGCCGTTGATTCCCCCGCCGTGCTCGATGATCCGGCGGCCGTGATACGTCGAGATGAACCAGCCGTAGCCGTACCCGGTCGTCCGGCCGTTATTGAGAATGCCGGGAGTGAAAGCCTTCTCCAGCGTTTCTCTCTTGATCAGGCGGCCGGCGAGAAGCGACTCGATCCAGACGGTCATGTCGTCGACCGAGGAGAGAAGCGCCCCGGCGGCATACGGCTGGGTCGGGCTGAGGTAGGGCGCGTTTTCGTATCCCTCGTTTCCCTTCTGGTATCCCCCGATCCGGCGGGGGATGATCCGGGTCGGGCTGTCGTAATCGGAATGCCTCATCTCCAGGGGCTCGAAGATTTCCTTCCGGACGAACTCCGCGTAGGTCATCCCCGAGACCTTCTCGATGACCGCCCCGAGGAGAACGTATCCGGAGTTGCAGTATTGCCAGCGCTCGCCCGGACTGAACTCGGCCGGCTTGTCCTTGAACAGATCCACAAGCTCCTCGAGCGACATGTCCTTCCGCCGGAGCGGCAGCCATTCCGGCAGATCGGTATAGCTGACGAGGCCCGAGGTGTGGGTCAGCAGACGCTTGAGGGTGACGGCCTTTCCGCCCGTCGGATAGCCGGGGAGAAACGCGGTGACATCGTCGTCGAGGGACAGCTTGCCCTGCTCGGCCAGCTTGAGGATTCCAACGGCCGTGAACTGCTTGGTGATCGATCCGAGGCGGAAGACCATGTCGGGAGCAATGGGGACGCCGAGCTCCATGTCGGCCAGGCCGTAGCCTTTCCGCAGGAGAATCCGGCCGTTTTTTTTGACCAGGACGGCCGCCCCGGGCTCGCCGGGCTTGTAGATCGAGGAGAGAAAGGCGTCCATTCGGCCGGCCAAGGCGTCATCGGCCGCGGACGCGGCCCGCGTCACGGCCGGATTTCGGGCGAAAACGGCCGACGGGGAGAGGAAAAGCGCTGCGAACGCGGCCAAAACCGCCGCGGCGAGGCAGATCCGGATGTTCTTCATAATCGGGCTCCTTGCGTCCGATTGTAGAGGCAAAACGAGCGAGACACAAGACTCGGGATTCGCGTTTCCGCGGCCGCCGGAAGATCGATGCCGGCCTCGCCCGGGAGTGCTTGGAAACGGCTCTCCTGGCCTGGGACCGGGAACAAGGCCGGACGCCGGTCTCGGCCCGGGCCGCCTACATCCCCGGCCGCCCGGAAGTCCAGGAAATCCTGGCCTCGGTCGAGCTCCTGCTGACCACAAAGGAGGAACGGTTCCGACGGCGGCTGGAAGCCCTGGGTCCCGTGATCGAGGCGAACATCGCCGAGACCGGCTGGGCCGTCGCCCGGGCCTTTCCCCTGCTCGGGGAGGGGCCGCTCCGTGAAAGGACGGCGCGGGCTTTGGAGAAATACTCGGCGGACACCGCCCGCGAGCTCGCCGCCAATCCCTTCGGCGTCCTCTGGCGGCCGCGGATCTGGGGCGTGGGCTGGGATTTGCAGGAATTCGCCGTCCAGCGATATTTTTTGAATCAGGCGCTTCCCAAGCTCTTCGACCGCGAGGGAATCTTCCGCGTCCTTCATTTTATTTTAGGCTGCCATCCCGGCTCGAACGTCTCGTTCGTCTCGGGCGTCGGGGCCAAGTCCCTGACGATCGGCTACGGGATGAACCGGGCCGACTGGTCGTACATCCCGGGGATGAACGTTTCCGGGACGGCCCTCATCCGGCCGGATTTCCCGGAGCTCAAGGACGATTTTCCGTTTCTCTGGCAGCAGGCCGAAAACGTCATCGGCGGAGCGGCGACGTACATCTTCACCGTTCTGGCCGCGGACCGTCTGCTCAACGGTCCGGAGGAAAACAAATAGGGAGACACGGCACCTGTTTAATGTCTTGACGGCGGGCCGCGTCACGGCTTATCCTCACCGCGTCTAAGGAGGTCGAACATGCCCCGGTTTCAGCCTTTCGTGATGGAACGGATGATGTCCAAATTCGAGAAAGCGGTCGACTATAACCTCTCCGAGAGCGGCGTCCACCCGTTGACCCTGAACGAGCTCTTCCAGGACGACCCGGAGGGAATGGCCCGGCTGATGTCGCTCGAAATGGACTACGCCCACGCCAACGGCATTCCCGAGCTGCGGCGGAACATCGCCGCTCTCTATCCCGGCGCCGGGCCGGAAAACGTCCTCGTGACCGTGGGAGCCATCGAGGCCAATTACGACATCCTCTGGAGCCTGCTTTCACCCGGCGACGAGATCGTCGTCATGCTGCCCAACTACATGCAGATCTGGGGGCTGGCCAAGAACCTGGGATTCTCCCTCAAAACCTTTTCCTTGGACGAAAAAAACGGCTGGGCGCCCGACCTCGACGGCTTGAAAAAGGCCGTGACCCGGAAGACGAAATTGATCGCCGTCTGCAATCCCAACAATCCGACCGGCTATATCCTCGATAAAAAAGAGATGGAAGCCGTCGTCGAAACGGCCCGGGGCGCGGGCGCCTGGATCCTGGCCGACGAGGTCTACGCCGGAGCCGAGCGGACGGCCGAAGAACAAACGCCCACCTTCTACGGCTTATACGACAAGGTCCTGGCCGTGGGCAGCCTGAGCAAGGCCTACGGCCTGCCGGGCCTTCGGGTCGGCTGGGCCGTCGGCCCGGCCGAAATCATCGACGAGCTTTGGGCCCGGCACGAGTACTTGACCCTGAGCGCGACGATGCTCTCCAATCACCTGGCCGCCTACGCCCTCTCCCCCGCCGTCCGGCCCCGCCTCATCAATCGGGGCCGGGGCTTCATCCGCCGGGGATATCCCGTCCTGGAGCGGTGGATGGGCGAACACGAGGGGATCCTGTCGGCCGTGCCTCCGCGGGCGGCGGCCATCGCTTTCGTGAAATATAATTTGGATATTCCCTCGACGCGATTCGTCGAGCAGCTGCGCGAGGAGAAAAAGGTTCTCATCGTGCCGGGCGACCACTTCGGCCTGGATCATTTCGTCCGCATCAGCTACGGCCTGCCCCACGAGTACCTGACGCCGGCCCTGGGGCGCATCCACGAATTGATCGCGGAAACGGGCGCGATCAAACGATAGAAGGCGCATGGCGGCGCCGGCTGCTCTCCCTGGAGGCTCCGTGAAAATCGCTCTTCTGGCCGAGATCAAGAACGTCCTTCCGCGGATCGATCTTCTCCCGGCCATCGAGGAAGGGTTCGCCGCCTATTCCGAGGGCCGGGCGGTTGTTCCGCCCGTCGGCGAGCTGATCCTGGACAAGGGCGAAGTCCATATCAAGTACGGCGCCATCGCCGGCGAGGACTTCTACGTGATCAAGATCGCCTCGGGCTTCTACGGCAATCCCGCCTTGGGCCTGCCGTCGGGCAACGGCTGCCTGCTCGTCTTCGAGCAGAAAACCGGCGTCCCGGCCGCCGTCCTGCTCGACGAGGGATATTTGACCGACATCCGGACCGCGGCGGCCGGAGCGGTCGCGGCCAAGTACTGCGCTCCGCGGACGGTCGAGCGCATCGGCGTCGCCGGCGCCGGGGTTCAAGGCCGGCTGCAGCTCGAATGGCTCAAACGCGTCACCGACTGCCGGGACGCGCTGGTTTGGGGACCGCTTCCCGACGAGCTCGAGGGCTATCGGAGGGAGATGAAATCGCGCGGTTTTTCGGTGGAGACGACCCGGGAAGCGGCCGCGATCCCGCGGACCTGCAACCTGATCGTCACCGCGACGCCGTCAAAGACGCCGCTTCTTTCTGCGGCCGACCTCCGGCCGGGGACGCACATCACCGCCGTCGGCTCGGACACGCCGGACAAACAGGAGCTCGACTCCGAAATCCTCGCCCGGGCCGACGTCGTGGTGGCCGACAGCCTGGCCCAATGCCGGCTCCGGGGCGAGATCCACAAGGCTCTGGCGGCGGGAAAAATCGACGAAAGCCGGGTCGTCGAGCTCGGGAATATCATCAGCGGCCGGGCCTCGGGGCGGACATCGGACAGCCAAATCACCGTCGCCGACCTCACCGGAGTGGCCGTCCAGGATATCAAGATCGCCTCGGCCGTTTATCGCGCCCTCGCCCCCTGATTCTTCTTGGCCGCGGTCTCGCCTTTCGCGCCGGCGGGGGTTATTCAATATCCTCTTTGAGAACCGCCGCCTCGTTGCGCTCCTCGTCTTTGGCTCCAAAAAGAAGCGTGACGGACTTGTGCTTTTCGGCCGCGCTTCTCAATTCCTCAAACGCCGGATTTTTCGACAGCTCCCGGCGGTATCTCTTTTTAAACTCCGTCCATTTTTTCGGGTCGTGGCCAAACCATTGCCGCAATTCCGTTGACGGCGCGACCTCCTTCAGCCACAAGTCCAGCCGCGCCCGCTCCTTTGAAATGCCCCGCGGCCAAAGACGGTCCACCAGCACTCGGAAGCCGTCGGCTTTCTCCGGTTTTTCGTAAATTCGTTTGAGTTTGATTATTGTCTTCGTCATGGATTAATTTTACTCCATAACCGCCCGCTCGGCTTGTTTCCGCGCGCCCGCCGAAGCTTCGGCCGCTTGCGCGCGCGGAGCGTTCGCTTGCTCGCGAAAAGAGAATATTTTATCGGTAATTTCCTCTTGTTTTTTCGCTGGCGGCAATGGAATTTGCCGTTTTGCAGGCGTTTTTGGCTCCGAGAAATGAAACGCCGCCTCCGCCCATCCGCAGTTCAAACGGTTATTTAGGGGGATTTCAAGTGCCGGGGACGGGAATCGAACCCGTACGAGGCTTTCGCCCCAAGGGATTTTAAGTCCCTTGCGTCTGCCAGTTCCGCCACCCCGGCGGCCAAACGGGCGGCCGGTCTCAACTATATCCAAGTTGAAGATTTTTCTCAATTGACATTGGGCGATGTTCTTTGCCGTTTTAATTCAACCCTAATAATATAATATGCATCGTTGCATGTGAAACCACGGCTGACTCAAAACTGTATTTACTATAAATCCAGCCAGTCAACGTTGCAGCTGAAAAATTCATTATTCCAAGATAAATAGTCAGTATTTGGTTCCCCTCAATGAGATTTAAGTGAAAAAGCATTAAAAATATGAGACTACTTAAGACTATAGAAAGACACCTGTTTTTAATAAGTAGAAGTATACCTGTCATTACAAATAGATGAGAGACGGTCTCAGTTACTATTGCAGCCCAGGGAGTTGTTAATATGCGTTCAATTAATGTTCCCGGGTTCTTGGGAACCGAAAAATATTGATTGAATGCGCAAGTAATTATGGCAAAAATAATGCTAAAAAGCATTGGTTTAAGCAGAATTCTGAAATCATTTATTTTTATCTTTTGCCCAGATTCCCACTTATTTAAAATTGGCATTTCTAGTGTTGATTTATCAGCAAATCTTAATCCAAGCCATCCAAAAAGCAGAACGCCCAATGTAGATCCTATTGGAAATAAAAGCCAAATTATGCTTGTAATACGATCATTGGAAGCTTTTATAAATGGAATGTATAAAAATCCAGAAATAAGTGTTGAAAGCGTGAGAAGTATTAATCTTTTTTTCATTATCGATACCCCTTATTGTACGCTGACGTTGGGCTATTTCAATATTACTATAAAACATAATTCGGCGGCATCTTTGAGGGTTGCTTTATCGGGATTTTGAAAAGCTATCGGTAGTTTGATGACTTGATTTTCTATCAACAAATCCATTTAGTCAAACTAACTTGGCCGTGTCAACGGATGTTTGCATTTTGGGGGCCATCTTAGTAAAAATCCTCCTCTCGAGATTTGGCGATCAAGAGAGTTTACGATGGCCTCCCTCCTATTCCAAATTGCAAACATCACTGTACACTGTCAATATTCAGGCATTAAACAACAGAACACATAAAAAGAGAAACTTATTGGTTTCTAAATACTTTCAAGGCAAAATAAATAAAAGCCCTAATCGTCCGGGTCGGATTTTAAGTCACTTGCGTCTGCCAGTTCCGCCACCCCGGCAGCCAAACGGGCGGCCGGTCTCAACTATATCCACGTTGAGGATTTTTCTCAATCGCCGGGCGGCATCCTCTCGATTCGATTCTGTTCAATCATGGCCTGATTCACGATTTTTCTATTTCCAGGCGGCGGGATCTCCGCCGGTCCCCGCGTTTATCCCGGCCGCATCCGACCGAAGCAGCCCGAGGAGGCGCCGCCTCTCACCGTTCCAGGGATCGGCCCATGCCCCTAAAAGGGACAAAGAAGATTGGGTCTTCCTATTTGTATTCGAACCGCGCTTCCTTGTTCCGCTTGCTCCAGAAGGAGCGGTAGATCGGGCCGGGCTTATTCTTCACCGGAAGGCTCTCGATTCGCTCCAGCCATTCGGCCGTCTTCCGCTCGGCTTCAGCGAACGCCCGCTCGGTGAAGACCGCCCGCTCCCCCGCCGCGGCTGGAAGTCGTCCGGCTCCCTCGAGGATCTCCTTCTCCCAGGCATCCCGCTCTCCGCGGAAAACGGCCAGCCGGCGGCTGAAATCGCGGAGCACCGTCCGGTGGAAGCGTTCGTGGCGCCACCAGAGCGTTCCCGCGTCGAAC
>MTKZ01129773.1_pt1 | contig 15270 bp, 12 predicted proteins | sample 1042781 | NCBI WGS metagenome assembly MTKZ01 (sample SAMN06212207, study PRJNA360539) | anaerobic digester metagenome | biome: Wastewater treatment plant; material: sludge; isolation source: anaerobic digester fed with sludge from wastewater treatment plant | place: Denmark: WWTP Viborg ...
GCGGGCGGAGGCGGGGCGACCTTCGCGGCGGGCGCGGACGGGGGAGGAGAGGCCGACGCGGCCGGGGAGTGAGCATGAGCAGCGGGAGCCGGCGAGTGGGTCGCGGGTGAGGAGGGCGTGACTTGGGCCTTCGAGGGTCCTTGCGGCCGGGCTGGTTGGACTTTGACCTCAGTGCCGCAGATCAGCATTTCCGCGCCAAAGTAAGGATTCCGCAAAGGGCCCTCCGCCTGGAACCACAGCCCCGGTTTCGGCGCCATGGGACACTTATAGACTTTCAAGGAGCGAAAGGCGTCTTCACTGGCGCGCAGCATCTGCACCAGCTCGACCACATTGGTGCTAAACGGCAGGAAGGCCTTGCGGGCAGCTTCGAGGCTGGAGGGCACGCCCCAGCTCGCGGTGGATTGGATGCGCTTGAGCAAAGGCTGCCAGGGATGTCCGGTGCCCATTTCTGTTGCCAGCGAACCAGCCAGCGCCGGCAGTGCGGCGGTATGGGGCTTAAGCTCATCCAGTCGGTCGGCCGCGAGGGCCCGACTGACGCCATTGGCAGCGGCGAGGAATTTCGTCAGCGCGCTTTGCTGGTCCTGCGAGAGGCCGGAGGTCGGCTCCGGCTCGGTGTCGTGCGAGGCCATCGGGTTGGGATGGTCGGCCTGGGCGACGGAGGCAGGAGCCGGGTCGTCCAAGGTGCCTCGGGCCGGCCCGCGACTGAACTGGGCCTGCGCATCTATGAGCACATGGCCCGAGGTGACCACGCGGTCGCCTGCGTCCAACCCCTGGAGGACTTCCCAATAGTCGTCGCCCTGGCGGCCCAATCTGACCTCCCGTCGTTCGTAGGCGCCAGTCGCCTGCTCAACGTAAGCAAACGCCCCATCGCCCGGCAGGAGGACGGCACTGCGGGGGAGCGTCAGGACTTCCGGTCCTTCGGCCTGAAGGCGACCCTCCGCGTACATGCCCAATTTGAGAGGGCGATGCTGGCGGCCAGGAGGTCCCATCACCGGGTTCTGCACGTCCGCCCGCACCCTGATCGTGCGAGTGCTGTCGTTGACGGTGGGTTCGATCACGGCTATGACGGCGGGGAAGACCCGGCCCGGGATGGCCGGAACCGAGACGTCGAGGCGCTGTCCGGGTTCCAACCAGCCCACTTGTTGTTCATAGACATCAAAACGGAACCAGAGGACCGAGCAATCCACGATGGTGAATAGCCGGTCGCCTTCCGCGACATACTGCCCGTCAAACACGTTGCGTTCCACGATCGTCCCGGCCAGCGGCGCCAGGAGGTCATTATAGAACGGATCCAGGTCCGTCCGCGGGCTCAAGGGGCTCGGATGAGCCTGGGCGTGACGCGAACTGCCCGGGGCGGAAAACGGATTGGGGCCAAACTCATTTGTTCGGTCAGGCAAGCGGTCTCGGAAGATGTAGCGCCGCGTCTGGAAGGTAAGGTCAGGGCTGTAGAAGGAGGCCAGCGGCTGCCCCTTCCTGACATCCACCCCGGCGGAAGGCACAGCGACGTCGTCAATGCGGCCAGGCGCGGGGGCGGCGATTATCGCCTTGCGGGTGTTGTCTGGCTCCAGTGTGCCGGCCACCCGCAAGGTATAGCACAGCGGCATTCGCTTGACTTCCTCGGCTTGAACGTTGACCACGGTGATGCTGTTGGAGCTGAGGACCACTAATTCGTCACCCAATCCAAAGCCCTTCTCGCCTTCGAGAATGGGGGTCAGGTCCATGGCACAAATGGTGCACTTCCCGGGGCGATCGGATTTAACCCAGGGATGCATGGAGTCCTGGTAATAGAGGACTTTCCTGCCTTTGGCCGGGGCTGAGTCGCTGGTGGCGTTCTTGTGAAGAGCGGAGCCAACCCACGCGAAGGTGGGGATGGCGATCAGGAATAGCAGGATCTTGTACTTAGTTTTCATGTTTCAATTGGTTATTGATGTTCTGCGCGCAGGCGGTAAAGGCCCCGCTCATCTTGGACGTCGGGGTCCGTCAGAGTCTGCAGACAATTGGTTCCAATCAGAGGGCCGGCTACGGTCTGCCATGGTCCGGATGGGCCCAAGACGGATTTACGTTCCAGGAAAAACCGCTGGCCGGGTCCTCCCCCGAAGCAGACGGTCATTGTCTGGCCGTCCCGAGTCAGGGAGGACACCGTCAGACCGGCTTGGAGGTAAACCCGGTAGAGCGGCGAGGGGGTATGAATCGGTCCGCCGCCGAGTCCATTGGTTGAACTGTCCACCACCCGGAAGCCGAGGCAGTAAAGCCCCGGCTGGCTCAGGGCCAGGCGTCGCCCTTGGACGCAACCATAGGGATCACTTCCGGGGACACCGTTGTTCTGACTCAGCACCAGCCGGTTTGTGCCCGCCGTCGCTCCTGCCGCCATTCTGAAGTTTGGCAGGCTTTGACCCGGTTCCCAGACGCCGAGATTCCCGCCAGGCGGCCCGCTGAGCGAAATGAACTGCAGCTTGAGGCAAGAACCGGGAGCCGCATGGTTGGCGGCCGGGNNTGGTTGGCGGCCGGCCCGCCGTTGGCGTCGGTAGCGGGCACGGTCACCATGGGCCAGCAGCATTCGTATTGGAACGCGCAGGGACCAGCATTCGTGTGGCGGAAACTCACGACCGCCAGCGAGTCGGACTCCCATTGGCCGGAGTTGATGAAGAGCAACGGCGCCCCGTTGCTGGCTTCCACAGCGCCGAATCTGAAGGCCATCAGGCTCTCCACGGGCACAGTTGTCCATTCGAGCCGGACTGTGGTGTCGCCGAATTCGGTGAAGTTCGCCCGAGATCCCGTGGCGGCATCGCCGAAGTAGATGTGGTAGTCGGCAAAGAACCGTCCGAAGGGCGGATCGAGCACGGCATAGGTATTGTGGACCATCACTCCGCTCCATTTCCAGAGGGCCGGCGTAGCGCCCGTGCCGAAGATCGGCGCATAGCTTCCGGTTTGCCCCCAGCCTGAATAGGTTTCGAGATTGGGTGTGCAATCGAGCATCTCGATCCAGATCGCCGCGCCGGGCGGCATAGTGAAGAAGCCGCCGACGTTCCAGCCGTACTGGGCGTTATAGGCCTTTCCGTTTAGCACCGCATAGGGCTGCTGGGAATCAAAGGCATGACCCTGTTCGAGCGCCCGCAACTCCGGCGTGCCGTAGCTATCGTCAACGGTTGCATAAAGCACGTTCGCCTCAGCATCGTAGTAGATGTCTATGTGAACCATGTCTGCGGCAACCTGTCCGCCGCCCAGCTTGGGCGTGACGAAGGTCTGGGCCGCAAGCGGCAGGGCCGGCAGCCAGCCGGCCACGACCAGGCCGACCAGCGCCAAACCTGCCCGGCGCAGGATGGTGGGCGCCCACGCCCCCAGCAAATAGGGCGTGGACGCCTCTGTTTGATCCTCCCTGTCTGGCAGCCGGACCGGGTGTGATTCGGTCCGTTCTTTGCCTAACGACCATTGGTCGGCTCTTCCTGCCGTGCTCTTGCCAGCCGGCCGGAGCGCGGACATTCTTGTCCGCCTCTTGCCCGGGACTTCATCGGCCCGCCTCGTTCCGCCATTGCGGCATACACCCCNNACACGCTCCCCGCAACGGCCCCGCCACTTTCTGCCAGGAAGCTGACGGCCCCAGGGCTAGGCTTCGTTCCAGGTAAAACGTCTTCGACGCTTCCCCGCCAAACAGCACGGTCGCTGTCGCTCCTTGCTGCGTCAGCGATGCCACGGTCAACCCCGCTTGCAGATACACTTGATAGAGCGGCGAGGGGGCATGCATCGGTCCCCCGCTGGGTCCGTTAGTGGAGCTGTCCACGACCCGGAAGCCTAGGCAATAAAGTCCCGGCAGGCTCAACGCCATGTGCCGCCCCTCGATGCAACCGAAAGGATCTGTGCCCGGGAGGCCGCCGTTCTGGCTCAGCATCAGCCGGTGCGTGCCGGCGTCCTCGCCCACCGCCACGCTGAAGCTCGGCGAGCTTTGATCCGGTTCCCACACACTGAGGCTGCCTGCGGGCGGTCCGTTCAGCGAAACAAGTTCCAGCTCCAGGCACGATCCCAGCGCGGCATGGTTGGCGGCCGGCCCGCCATTGGTGGCGGTGGCGGGCAAGGCTACCATGGGCCAGCAGCACGCGTATTGGAGGGCGCAGGGCCCACCATTGGTGTGATGGAAGTTCACGATCCCCAGCGAGTTGGTCACGCACTGGTCTGAATTGACAAAGAGCAACGGAGCGCCGTTCGTGACGCTTTCCGCGCCAAACTGATAGGTTGGCGGCAGCGCCAGATCCGTCAGCCACGTCCAGGTTATCGTCGCGTCATCGTAGCCACTGTACGCGCCGGGGTCTCCGGTCGCGGCATCGCCGAAGTAAACCCGGTATTGGGCCGTCATCACTTGGTTCGTCGGATTGAGCACCGCGTAGGAGTTGTGGGCCATCTTTCCGTACCACTTCCATCTCGGTGACGAGCCGGCGGTGCCACAGATTGGCGCGTAGGTCCGCGGCGGGCTGATCATCTTGTTGCCCGGGCCGTCATAGCATTCCAGTCCGGCGGAGGCGTTCAGGCACTCGATCCACACCGCGGCCCCGGCCGGAGGCGAGAACGCGCCGCCCGGATTCCAGGCATACTGGAAGTTGTAAGCCCGGCCGTTGAGCGCATAGTAATTGGACCGCGAATCAAATGTGTAGCCGGCGGGCAGCGGCAACAGGTTCGGGGTGGCTTTGCTCGTGTCCAGCGTCACCTGCATCTCGTTGGCGCCGTAATCATAGAAGATGTCCGCGTGAATCATCGGCGCCGTCGGGTCCAGTCCTCCGCCCCGCGCTGGACTGACTACGATGACCGGGTCCACCGTCCACGTCAGCGTTACCGTCGCGTCGTCATAATCGCCGTAACCGGCCGGATCGCCGGTTGCGGCATCGCCGAAGTAAACCCGGTATTGGGCCGTTACCACCGGCGTTGTCGGGTTCAGCACGGCGTAGGAGTTGTGGGCCATCGCCCCATACCATTGCCAACGGTTCGAGGAACCCGCCGTGCCGAAGATCGGCGCATAAGTTCGCGGGGGGCTGATCATCTTGTTGCCGGGGCCGTCGTAGCATTCCAGCCCCGCCGAGGCGTTCAGGCACTCGATCCAGACCGCCGCCCCCGTCGGAGGGGAGAAGACGCCGCCGGGGTTCCAGGCATACTGGAAGTTGTAAGCCTTGCCGCGGAGCACAAAGTAATTCGAGCTGGAATCGAACGCGTAGCCGGGCGGCAGCGGAAAGAGCTTGGGGACGGCGTAATTGGTGTCCAGCGTCGCGCGCATTTCGTTCGCCCCGTAATCGTAGAAGATGTCCACGTGAATCATGGGGGCGTTGGTATCCAGCCCGCCGCCGCGAGACGGCCTGACCAGGATGTCCTGGGCCAGGCTATTGCCGGTCAGGACGGTGAGCCCTGCCGCCAGGCAGAGCATTTGAAACCGTGTTTGCAGAGTCGTTTTCATGTTCGGAATAAAGGTGTTGATCGTTTCAGTTTGGGTGTTTGGGGACCGGCGTGCTCACCGGGCGGTTGCGGGATTCCAGTTATCAAGCCGGTTGGGCAGACTGAAGGTCTGCTCGAACCGTTGCTTGGCAGCGTGCCCGTCACAATAGATGTAGTTTGACCGCTGGTCGTGGCGGTTCCAATCCACCTCGGGCCGGGCTCCCTCGACCCAGAAATGGGCCATGAGATGGTCAGCCATCGAGCTGGCAATCTTCTCGGCATACAGCACTGTGGCTGTGGGCCGCTGGATCTGGCCGAGGCGATGCCATGTGGGACCGCCGGTTTCCTCGGCCGACAGTTCCGGATAGACGTTCTTGCCATAGCTCCAATCTCCCTTCTTGCGATTGTCCTTCGGGCAGTGGTAGAGGGTGTTGAAGAGGTTGGTCCAGTTCGAGTCGGGCCGCGTGAAGTGTTTGCCCAGCACGTGTGGCACCAGCGCGTAACCCCACGGCAATTGCCGGTAGGCCATCGCCGAATGCGAACTGCGCGGCAGATACCCGTCGTTGTCGTCTGCGTACATCAAGGTGGCCAGCCCAATCTGACGCATTTGGCTCAGACACTGCAGCGAGCTCGCTTTGGAGCGGCCCCGGGCCATCGCTGGCAGCAGCAGCGCCGCCAGGATGGCGATGATGGCCATCACCACGAGCAGCTCGATGAGGGTAAACGCAGGCAGCCGCCGCCCGGCCTCCGAGCGGGCGAGTTGACTCCCGGGGCCGCGTGTGACCGTATGGCAGGGCCCGCCCGGAAGGGCGTGGGGGTCGCCGTGGCGCCAGTGGCGCGTGCGCGCCCCCTGTTGTGCTCCCTCCAGGGTAGGAGAATCGCATAAGATGTTCATAACCGTATTCCAGAGTTTCTTGATTGTGGTTTCCCCGGCTGAAGATCGGGGCGAAACTGTCGCATCCGATCACCCTGAACTGAAAGGAACGCCGACTCTCCTCGATGCGAGGACCGCAGTTCAGGGGCCTGTCGCAGCCGGATTCACAAAGCCAAACGTCCGAAGGACCGGCTCAGTGAGTTGCGCCAGGCGCTCGAGAGCGGCGTCTGGAATCAGGCCGCGCGGGGCGGCGGCGTGGGGGGGGGCTTGATGAAGCCGGCGTGAGCGTGGGGCACGGTGGGCACGGCCGGTGCGGCCGCCAGGGGCGGGAAGGGGACGATGGCGTGGCGAACCTCGCACAGGAGTTCGAACGGCCTGTTCTCGTTGGTGCAGGGCAGATTCTTGTCCTCCGCCTGTTCCTGCTGACGGCCGCTTTGAATGGTAAGGCAAAGGTTGCAGGGATGCTCCCCATCAAAGGTCATCACAATAGCGCTGCGCAGAGACCCTTGCTTCGAGAATTCGTAGATCATGCCGGCCCACGCGACCGACTGTAGGACGAACCAGTGACCGCCGAGCATCGCCATCATCGCCGCAAGACACAGAGCGGTGCCGCTCATTCTGAAGATTCGGTCCTGGAGCGATTGCTTGGTCATTGTGTTCTTGTCTCTCGGACGGCGTCTGTCCTGCCGTGTGTTGGTTCGAGACCGGTTTCTTTGCTACGACATGGAGCACCCTATCACCGAGGCGGAAACGCCACCATTGGACCTTGGTTGTACAACCTTAGTGGCATAGGGAACGCTGGGGATCACCGCAGCCCAAGCCGGCGATTTGCCGTAGCGACCTCTCGGTGAAACCGGGACTGAACCAGACCAGGCCGAACAGGTGATGCAGGTCAGCGCACCAGCAGGTCGCGAGCCCGGAGATTTCCGATGACAAGGGTGACCCGGTCGCCCGGTTTCACCGACTGGCCTGGGTTAGGGAAGAGGAAGGAGTAGACCCGGCCCGCTCGGAGCGCCTGGCCCGAGTCCTGTCGTAATCTCACAGTTTCCGGCACATTGGGCTTCGAAAGTACACGCCCGGACGAATCAAGAATACAGGCCGCGTGCTCCCAACGGGCGAGCTGGTTGGCGAGTGCTGGATCGAGCACCTTGTATCGGAAAGCCAGTAGGGTGCCATTGACCGCGACGTCCATGGATGTGATCTCAATGCCGTAACGGTCAGCGAGCGCTCTCGCGATGCCATGTTCTGTCTCCGGCGGACCTTGATCGGCGTTGGCCTCCTGCACCGAAGCGCCGGCCTCGGGGTCCGTTCCCGGCCGCTGGACTGGCGAGGTGCGGAGGGCGACAATTGTCCACACAACGGCGCCCGCTAATGCCACCAGGGTGAATAGGATCAGGCGATTGTAGAAGGTTACACCGGGCTTCGTGTTCATAGGCATTAACAGCTTCCGGTTTCGCGGTCATTCATCGCCACTTCAGCAGCCTGGCCTGGACCGCTCCGGGCGCGCCTCAAGCCACGTGCCCCGCTCCCAGCTATCTCCGGGTATGGGCGGATGGGGCCTGCCTGGGCGGCTGCCCAGTGCCGATATGCGTTCCTTGTCATAATCCCAGACGGTAATCCAGCCTCACCTCGTTGGCCGTGACACGGACGCCCACAATGCGCGTTGGCTGCGGGCCGCGCAGGCGATAAAAGCAGGAGGGTTCCAAGGAGCGGGCGATGGTGATAGTCTGCGCCTGGGTATCCAACACGGCAGCGGGCTGGTCTAGGAACGGCCCCGTCGGCGACGGGCTGACCTGCAAAGAGATCTGGNNGGCGGTAGTCGAGCCTCACTTGGCTTTCCGTCAGACGAATGCCGACGATGCGCAGGGGCTGCGGGCTGCGCAGGCGATAATAGCAGGAGGGCTCTGAGGAGCGGGCAATGGTGACAGTTTGCGCTTGGGGATCGAACACGGCAGCAGGCATATTCACGTAGGGCCCCGCCGTCGACGGGCTGGCCTCCAGGATGAGCGGGCCAAGGGCGGGCCCGACGTAGATGGACGAAACCTCAAGGCCGGTGACCTCTCCAAGCCAGTCGCCGGAATAGGTCTGCAGCAATGTGCCTTGCGGGCTGATTCGCAGCAGAACATTCGTCTTGGGTCCGGTCGCGCTGGCCAATATCTCTCCATCCCGGGTTATGGCGACGGCCTCCGGTATCCCGTCTGCGACCAAATACAGCGGTTGGACCACGCCACCGGACACTCGCTGGATCTCCTGGGGCCAGCAACTGGCCACGTAGAGAGCTGATCCGGAAGCCGCTACGCCCCAAGGGTAGTCCAGCCGATTCGTCTCGGCGATAAGACTCTGAGAGCCGTCTGCCAAAGCCACGGAGACGATCCGACTGTTCGCCGCCGAACCGACCACCAGGTGGCCCGCGTCTAGCAGGTCGATTCCGTAGGGATCGTCAACCAGATTGACCGCCGGGACGAGCGCCGCTTCCGCGCCCGTCGCGGTGTCAATTCTCACCACGCTGTCGTTTGCGGTGGAGATGACGTACAAGGCTCGGTCTGGCCCCATGGCCAGGCCCCACACCTCGGAAACGGACTTGCCCGGGTTGATGATGGTAATAGTACCGTCGGTGAGGTCGAGCCGTTTAACAAAGCCTTCCCACTCGCTCACGTAGAGAAAGCCGTCGCTGGCCAAGGTGACGTCGGTCGGACGATTGAATACACCCAACTCGCGGGGAACCCCGGTTAGGGGGTTGATGGCCAGGACAGTGTTGGCTGTGAAATTGGCCGCCACAATGTCCCCCACCTCAATCATCAACGGGGCGCTGACGACGACAAGGAAGGTCTGAGTGGCCGCAAGCGGGGGAGAGCCGTTGTCCGCAATTCGCACTGCAAACTCGTGGGCGCCGGCAGGACTGGTCCAGGGCGGCGTCCAGGCAAAAAGTCCGGCTGCGGAGAGGGTGGCCCCCCCCGGCCCGCTGAGGAGCGCGAAGGCGACGGCCTGGGCAGGCCAGTCCGAATCCAGCGGCGTCAGTTGAAGGGTCAGCGTCGCTCCCGCGCGCACTAATTGGTCGTCTATTGGCACGATGGCTGGCGGGTGGTTGACCTAATGGACAACGACCGCCAGGATGCTCGTCGTGGACAGGGGTGGAATGCCGTTGTCGGTGACGCGCAGGGCGATGAAGTTCGTGCCGGGGCCCTGGACCTCGGTGGGCGTCCAGGAAAACAGGCCGCTGGGGGACAGGTTCGCGCCGTAGGGCGCACCCGCCAGTAAGCCGAACGTCAAGGTCTGCGCAGGCTGGTTGGTATCGGTGGCGCTGATCTGGAGGGTGAACAAGGAGCCTTCATCAACAACCTGGGTGCCTGACGCCCCGATCAGTGGGGGAGTATTCATGTCGTGAACGACAACCGTGAAACTGGCCGTCGCCCACTGCGGAGGCGAACCCGAATCTGTCACCCTGATGGTGAACAGGTTGGTGCTGGGAGCCTGGCTCGGAGCCGGCGTCCAGGTGAAGAGCCCGCCGCCCGTCACGCTGGCTCCGGCTGCGCCTCCAGCCTCCAGGCTGAACGTCAGGCTTTGGACCGGCAGGTCGAAATCGGTCGCGGCAAACGTGAAGCTCAGTAGAGTGCCGGCGACCGCTTGATGATTGGTGACCGGGCCAAGAACCGGGGGGGCATTCACTTCGTTGACAACCACCGTAAACATCTGCGTGTTGGAAAGCGAGGGGATGCCATGGTCGGTGACGATGACCGTGATCTCGTTGGTGCCCGGGCCGTCAGTCTCGGTGGTGCTCCAGTAGAAATCGCCGCTGGGCGACAGCGCGACCCCCGGGGGAGCGCCAGGCGCGAGGCTGAATGTCAAGGCGTCGAACGGCAGATTCGCATCGGTCGCCGTCACTTGAAACGCCAGCGGCGTGCCTTCGTCCACCGTCCGGGTGCCGATGGGATTCAGGACCGGCGCCACGTTGGGGGGCGGCGTGCCGATGCGCGACGGAGCCACCTCGATGCCGGTAACCTGGCGAATCTGACCCCCGCTGAATGTGCTGAGCAAGACGCCTTGCGGGCTGATCCTTTGGATCACGTCGGGTCCGTTGCTGCCGGCAACGAGCGTGCCGTCGGGTTCAAGGCCGAGGCCGTACGGGAAACCGGCGGTCGCGCGCACGATCGAAAGCACTCCGTCTGTGAGCCTGTAGAGCAGTCTCTGATCGAAGCGCGTGAAAAAGATGTTGCTGCCCCGCGCAGCCACACCCCAGGCAAAGTCAACGGTTTCCGCCCCCGGCAGAACCGTTTGGCCCCCCGTGGTGATATCCACGATAACAATGGGGCTGTTCAACAAAGACACGACGGCGAGGTGAGTGCTGTCCACGAAATCAATTCCAACCGGCGTCGTGAGCTGGCCGCCCTCGGTGACATTGGTCTCCGCGCCCGTAACCGGATTCACTCTCAGCACCCGGTCGCCGCTTCCGGTGACGAACAGGTCGCCAGAGGGCCCGAACACGATGCCGCGAGCAGCGGTGAGCGTGGTCGCCGGGTTGATCCTCGTAGTCACCCCGTTGGTCAGAGTCAGGCGCTTGATGCTCCCGGAAAGCTCGCACACGTAAAGGTCGCCGCTGGGCGAGAGTGCCAGATCCATGGGGCGCGTGAAGGCGCCCAGATTCTCCTGGGCGCCGAATTGCACACTGATCTTCAGCACAGAATCACCATTGAAATTCGCAGCCAGGATGTCTCCCGCCTCCACGAAGTAGCCGGCGCCCCGCCCCGCGAGGGGGCAGAGAAACGCCAGGATCAGCCAAATTGTCGCACTGCGATTCAGTTTCATAAAGACTCCCTCTTTCGCCAGGCGGTGCGCCGCGCAGTCTGCGATCAGCGTCCCGTCAGGCTTTCGCCTTCACGACCGCACGCACTCCAAGCGTTGCGCGCGGCTCTGGCCCCTCGTCAGAGCGGAGGCTGAACACATCCGTTGCTCAGCAACCGCGGGCTGGGCGGTCAAGGCGAGCGTTGCACACCAAGTTTGTAAAACCGGGCACCTGCGGTCGGGCGCGCATCCAGGAACACATTGGTCGGCGGCGTCGCCGCCAGGTTGTTGGTCAGGCGCACGAACCCGCCCGTGGCCAGGTTCGTGGCCACCCAGATCGAATACTGCCGCCCGCTGGCGCTGGGCCAGGCGAGCCGCATGCCCGCCGGCGCGCCGTTCGACTGCACGCCGAGCCGCAACACGGAGGCGGCGTTGGTCGGGCTCGTGCCGGCGATTTCCTCGTCCGCGTCGAGCATGCCGTCGCCGTCGCTGTCCCGCGGCTCGGCGGCCGGGCTCTGCCAGGCCAGGTGAGGGTCGCCAAAGAGGGTGATTTCGTAATAGCACCAGCGGTAGCTCATGACGCCGGAGCTCTCGAGGTGAGCCAGCAGGTCCTGCTTGCTGAGCTGGTTGGCGATACCCAGGTTCGTGTGCCCCTGGCAGAGCAGGTTCGTGAAGAATTGGAATTGGAATTCGCCGCTGTATTTAGCCTCGTTCAGCTCATCGTAGAGGCCCTCGCGGGTGTTGAAGACCGCGGCGAACGCGCCCCGGTTGTGGCGTTTCAGGAATTCCTCGCCGATGCTGTCCCAGAACGGGTCGTCGAAGCGCCCGACGTCGCAGCCCACACTGTAGGCCAGGAAGGGCCATTGGTTGGTGAGGCCGTCCAGGTCCGGGATTTCAATGCTGCGCGCCAGCGGGTTGCCCCAGCCGAAGAGGGTCTGGTAGGTCCAATCCGAATGCCCGTTCATCAGGGCCAGGTGGGGCGATGCATTCAGGGCATGGATCGCATCGGCCCGCGTCCAGGCCGGCGAGGTGACCCGATCGTCCAGCCAGGTGAGCTCCATCCCGCTGAACAGCGGCACCAGCGGGTCCAGCATGACGCCGCCGTCCGCCACCGCGTTCAAGGTCTCCGCCAGAAACAGGCCGTTGGTGACGCCCGGATGGCTCTGGGTGGCGTAACGCACCGTCTTCTCCACAAAACGGTTCGCTTCCGGCACGGTGTCCACGGGCGCGCGCCCCACATAAACCTCGGCCATCAAATCCACGTCCCCGCCGCTGTCGCCGTCGGTGGGCTCGCCCCAGCGCGTGTCGTTGTCCCTGTTCCAGGAGCCATCCAGACAGCCGTAATAGAGATCGGTAGGCAGGTNNATCCACCACCGACCCGACCGTCACGTAGGCAAAGCGGCATGGCACGCTTGCAACGTCGCCTCCCAGGAGGACATAAGTAACTCCCCAATTGGTGTAGGCATACCTGATGTAGTTGCGGATCTTCTCGGGCGCATCCCGGCCCGCGTAGGCGCTGGTGATGGCTTCGACCGTATCGACCTTGACCGCGAGACCCGCTTGGGTCTTGAGGTCCACCAGCGGCTGAAATGCGGCTACGAGATTGGTCCGGGTGATGAGAAGGTAGTCGTAAATCGCGCTGCCATCGGTCTTGGGCGTGGGCGCGCCCGCGTAGGCTTCGAACATTTCCGGGTTCTCGACCCAGCGACCCAGGGTCTGTTTCGCGCGGTTCAAGGCGCCCGGGCGAGCGGGAGCGGTCTCCGCTGCCTCGCTCTTGCTCTGCGCGTCCACCTCGACGGTGATCTCCGGCGCGAAAACTACTTCGCCCGTGCCGGGGAGGCATTGAACCGGATAAACCCGGATAATGGCGACAGCATAGCCGGCCATCTGCTGGAGCGAGGCCAGTTCCGCGCGAACGGGAGGGTACGGCTGCGCCGACTCGTAGATCGCGGGGTCCGGGCCGGCGGCGGTGGCCGCGGACTGTGCCCAGGGTCCGGAGGGCGACGCGACCGGCAGGCGCCCGTAGTCTATCCGCCAGTTGCCCGGCAGGACCTGCTCGCCCAGGGGCAGCCGGACCGCAATCTGCCCCACCTGGCCGCCGGGCGGGAGCGCCAGCCGGACGGTGCGGAAGGGAACCAACGGGGCCCCGGCGCGCTGCAAGGTCTCGCAGCCAGCGACCGTCACGCGGGAATACCCGCCGTCCGCAGCCTCGAAACGGGGCGGCTGAAACTGCCGGCTGGCCGTGAGGATTCCCCGGTTCGCGGCCGCCTGGCCGCCCAACCCCTGGGCCAGGGAAACCAAAAGCACGAGGAACCCGCCAGCCGTGACTCGAAGGCAGCGTAAGCCGGCAGGCGGCGAGGGCTGTGTTTCTCGATTCATATTCGTGTCAACCAGTCCGAAAGCCTTTCGGCACCACGATTCACCTCGACCAGGTGCTGGGCGGGCGAGCCCACGCGGCTCCCCGCTCTCCAAGACCGGTCAATCCCGCGATGCACGGAGGGAACCGCTGTTGCCCCTCACCCGGCTGAGGACCGCGTTGAACCGCCGCCCCCGGTCCGAGCGAGGATTACCTTTGCCGCCAACCCCGTTGCGGTGAAGGCATTGACCTACGGTCCGTTCGGGAAGTGACAACCGCCCACACCAATCGGTCACTGGACGGTCAGGTTCTCGAGCCGCACGTCGCCGATTACCACCGTCACCTTGCTGCCGGCCTTTACCGTTTGGACCGGGTTGGCGAACATCGCTCCGTAGATGCGTCCGGGGGTCAGTTTGAGCGGTGTCTGCCGCAACGAACCTACCTTGGGCGTGGTGGGCACCAGCATCTTGGCGCCGGTGGCCACGTCGAGCAGGTAAGGTCTGACATCACGCCGGGCCAGGGGTGCCGCTTTCTCGGCGTCCAGCACCTTATAGCGGAAATCAACCATGTAGCCACCTGCGGACACACGGAGGCTGGCGAATTCGATGCCCCATTGTTTCCCCCATTTCTCCGTCACGGCGGCGGGTGCCTTCTCGCAGCATTCTCCCGCACCCGCCGCCACGGCGCCCAAACCCACCGCCATAGCCAATAGGCTCCTTAGGATAATCGTTGTCGCACGGTCAGTAATTCTCATTATGGCTTTCCTCATTATTCTCATAGTTGCCGGAAGAACTCTGTTCCGCGCCTTCTCGGGTGGAACTGCCGGGGACGGATACCGTGCGCCCGGCAGTCCTTCGAAGGCTTCGTGAGCTTGGTTTCAGCGCGCCGCCAGGTAACGCCGGTCGAAGACCTTCACCGCCGGGCTGGGGCGAGGCAGCAGAGCGTCCCGCGTCTGCAGTGCCGGAAGCCGAACGGCATTTTCCACCTTGGCATACGGGTACTTCCGCCCGTCCTCCGCCACCACTTGCACGTGTTGGCCGTTGAACACCACAACCCGTTCGTCATAGCAGGCGTTGAGCATACGCACCAGGGTGTTGCCTGTGCCAGCTCCAACCGGCAGTGTGGCGACCTCGTAGGGCTCGCCATTGAGCAGATAGACTTCCGCACGAGAACTAATCATGCTCTTGATCACGGTGTCGTACGCATTGGTGCGGACCGCTTCATGCACGTCCAGATCCAGCTCGCCAAAGATCCAGGTCACGTCGCTAACATAGGGCGTTCCGGGATAGGCCTGGCCAGTGGCGGCAAACCGCCGGAGGGCCCCATACAAGCCCATTTGGACCTGCAGAGCCGCATGTGACCCGCTATGGTACAGAAAGGTGCCCGGCGAAGCGTTCGTCCACTCGTACCGACCGACCTGGCCCGGCTGGGTCTCCTTGACGAACGACCGGGCGCGGGTGCGGCCCTGGCTGTCAACGAACGTCGAGTGCGCGGCGTCTCGCACAAAACCGGCCTGGCCGGGGATGACCAGCGAAATCGGTACATCCAGATTGTTGGTGAGCCAGATGACGATTGTGGTATCTACCACACCGAGCAGGTTCGGTCCCACGGTTAGGGTCGGTCCCGGAACCGAGGCCGGCGCGTTGTTTAAGCCGAAGCCCCACATTTCGACCGGCTTGCCATTGAAGTTCTTGGTGAACTTGTCGGCGTGCAGATTGAATTGTATGCCCCAACTGCTCGTTGCGGCGAGCACGCAGGTCCCGCACAGGACCGCCGAAGCCATTCCTTGCCCCAAACCTTAGCCTTGTGAACAGGAAAGGCATCAATTGGTGAGGAAGGTATTGACACA
>MTKZ01001275.1_pt1 | contig 15269 bp, 8 predicted proteins | sample 1042781 | NCBI WGS metagenome assembly MTKZ01 (sample SAMN06212207, study PRJNA360539) | anaerobic digester metagenome | biome: Wastewater treatment plant; material: sludge; isolation source: anaerobic digester fed with sludge from wastewater treatment plant | place: Denmark: WWTP Viborg ...
CGACAGTCCAAACGACCCCCTAGAGCGCGACCTGACCATCATCGGCCTGGTGGCCATGATCGACCCGCCCCGGCCGGAGGTCAAGACGGCCGTCGCCACGGCCAAGGCCGCCGGCATCCGTCCCATCATGATCACCGGCGACCATCCGCTGACCGCCCGCTTCATCGCCTACGACCTGGGCATCACCGACAACGCCCGCGTGATGACGGGTCTGATGCTCGATGAACTGTCGGCCGCGGAGCTGGCGCAGGTGGTCGATGAGGTTTCGGTCTACGCGCGCGTGACGCCGGCCAACAAGCTGAAGATCGTCGAGACGCTGCAGGGCAAGGGGCACATCGTGGCCATGACCGGCGACGGCGTCAACGACTCGCCAGCGCTCAAGCGGGCCGATATTGGCGTGGCAATGGGCATTACCGGCACGGACGTGTCCAAAGAGGCGTCGGATATGGTATTGCTGGACGACAACTTCGCCACGATCGTCGCCGCTGTTCAAGAGGGGCGCGTCATCTACGACAACATCCGCCGCTTTATGAAGTTCTCCATCGCCGGCAATATCGGCAAGGTCGCGGTCATGCTGCTGGCCCCGCTGCTGCTGGGGCGGGAGGCGGCCGTGGCCCTCTTGCCGCTGCAACTGCTGTGGCTGAATCTGCTGACCGACGGGTTGCTGGGTCTGGGCCTGGGCGTGGAGCCGGCCGAGCGCAACACCATGCGCCGGTTGCCGCGCGACCCCCGGGCGGGCATCTTCAGCGAGGGGCCGGGCGTGCACGTGCTCTGGGTGGGCGCGCTTGTCGGCGGGGTGGCACTGCTGGCCGGCTGGCTGTCGTTCGACCGGGCCAATCCCGCTGACAAGACATGGCAGACGATGATGTTCACAACCCTGGCCTTCCTGCAGATTGGCCAGGCGCTGGCGTCGCGTTCCAGCCGCGAATCGTTCTTCACGCTGGGTCTGCGCACGAACGTGACCCTGCTGGGTCTGGCCGCGGGCGTGCTGGCGCTGCAACTGGTGGTGCTCTATGCGCCGCCGCTGGAACGCTTCTTCGGCATCGTGCCCCTGGGCAACACCGAGTTGCTGACAGCCGCGGGGCTGGGCACTATCGCCTTCCTGGCCATCGAGGTCGAGAAGTGGATGCTGCGGCGGCGGGCCTAGGGACTGCTGTTGCCGGCGGTTAAGACTGCGCCGCGCCGGCCGGCCCCCGCCGGGCCACCGTGCTGGCCGGCGCGGCCAGAACTTCGGCCGCGAGGTCTGCGTCGGCGCGGTTCACATCTGCTGGCGCGTCTCCGGGCGCGGCGAAGGTCATCTCGCCGCGCCCAGTTGTGATCGGCCCGGTCTCGGCGTCCGCGGCAACCAGAAACACGAAGGCCAGCGCCGGCGGCTCAGCGCCGGCGGCGATGAGCCGCAAGGCCGGGACGAGGGCGGAGTCAAGACCAAGTGAGCGTTGCAACGCGGCGGCAGTCTGCCACGGCGCGTCGCCGGGGGCCACGGGCCGCGCGGGCAAGCGCCAAAGGTCGGTGGCGGCCGCTCGTGTCCACAGTATGCAGCCTCCAGCGGCGGCGATCAGCCGCGCCGTTGCCACCCACTCCACTCCCGGCCCGTCCTTCGCGCGCGCCGGGCCGATGCCCAGTCGCGCCGCCAGCCCTTCGGCGGCCCGCGCCAGACGGGCTGGCCCGCCCTCGTGGTGGAGGGCGTCATCGAGTTGGCGCGCCTGGGCGGTGCTGAGGCCGCGGGGCGGCGGCTGGGCATCGAAGAAGCCGGCCGGCGGCTGCCCCCCGGGCGGGGCCAGTTCGCTGCCGCGCAGTGTACAACGGTAGCTGAGGGTCAGCTCGTCATTCCGCGCGTAGTAGACGCCCACCAGCCGGATCGGTAGGACAAAATACCCAGTCGCCGCGTGGAAGGCTCTGGCCAGCGTGGTCGTTGGCTCTTCGCCTGCCTGTAAGGCGCAGGTAACGGGTTCCAGAGAGCGAGTGCTCGACCGTCGCAAGAGAACACGGCCTTTATAATCGGTAAGGTAACCGGCAAGTGTAACGCGCAATGTAATACTTCTCCGATACAGTGTGATGCGTGGCCCTTTTCTGAGTGATTTGTGTGTTGCCGTAATCCAGCAAAGCGCCACGTTATCCGAAACAGGAGTAGCAAACAGACGGTATCGGGGCCGTCGTCGCCCATATCTCCTCTAACCATTGCCTTCAACGGGCGTTGGCTACTCTATTCTATCACCGGTGTTGACCAACACATCGGCACTTGTAGGCTACCCAATCGCAGATTTGGGCAGGCAGTACAGCAGTACTGCGCTAGGCGGCGATTCTCCCTAGCGTTCTCACGCGTCGCCGCAATCGGGGAGAATACTGGAGATGAGAGCACAAAGCATGAAACAACTTGTCGCCCTGCTGGCTTTGTTCCTGGTTTTGTCGGCCGGGACGGCGCTGGCTGATGACGGACAAGCAACTTCGTTTGCGCCGGCGGTGCTCAGCCCCGCCTCGTGCACAACTGTGGTCCAACCGGGAGAAAGTATCCAGAAGGCGATTAGCCCGGCCCGCAGCGGGGCAGTGATCTGCGTCCGTGGCGGCATCTATGTTGAGGCGCTCAAAATCGCTCCGGCCAATGCCGGCATCACTCTGATGGCCTATCCCGGCGAGCAGCCGATCCTGGACGGCGAGAACCGGTTGCCGGTGATTACTGCCAAAAACCGCTTCGCGCCACTGCTACTGGTTAAGGCGAAGAACGTCATTGTAGATGGTCTGGAGATCAACCGTTCGACCATGCGCGGTGTCACGGTTAGCCAGGGGGATGTGATCCTCCGCAACCTGACCGTTCGAGACAGCAACGAAGTCGGCATCGTCGTGACCGGTTCCTCTAAGGTCCCCTTGCGCAATGTCCTGGTGGAGAACAGCACCGTCTACAACAACCTGCTGAAGAATGCCGGTGGCGCGGCCGGTGGCAGCGCGTTGACGTTTATCAATGTGCAGGACAGCACGGCGCGCGGCAACGTGGTCTATCACAACTACGGTGAGGGTCTGGTGGCCGGCCGGTGGACGCGCGGCATAATCCTGGAAGGCAATGTCAGCTACGACAACCGCGGGGCCAATATCTACCTGGTCAATACGACCAACACGACTGTTCGCGGAAACTTCGTCTTCTGCACCGACGATCCCATCTCGTGGCGCGGCAAGAACAGCCTGTCTCGCCCCGGTCCCGGCCTCCAGGTGCGCGATGAGAACTTCAAAGCGCCCCAGCCGCCGCCCAGCTCGGGCCAGGTTATTGTCAACAACATCGTCGTCGGCTGTGGTATCAACTTCGGCGTGGCCACACAGATCGCCGGTGGTGGTTTGAACAACGCCATCGTCGCCCACAACACATTCGTGAACGCGCGTGGGGCTAGTGGTGAAGGGGTCAACAACATCGAGATCAGCGGCAACGCATCGATGCAAAACACGCGCTTCGTCAATAACGTCATCGTGCAGACGGTGCCGGGGACGATCACGCGCATCCTGAACGCGATGGGTACGCCGAACCTATCCGGATTTACGATCAGCAACAACCTCTACAGCAGCGCGCCGGGCAACGGCTGGATGAGCACGGAGCCGGGCCGCATTGTGGCCGACGCGCGGCTGGTGAATGTGGTTCAGCCACTATTGGCCAACTTGCCGAATCCGGCGAACTTCGCCCTGACGGCCGCGTCTCCGGCCGTCGATGCTGGCGCCGACGGCACCGGCATTAGTGAGGACTTCTTCGGCGATGAGCGTGCCGACGCGGCCGATATCGGCGCGGATGAGCTGGGTGGCAGCACGCAGTTCGGCTTTCCCGGCAGCCTGGCGCTTCTGGGGCTGGGTGAGTAACCTGTAGTCACGGCAACATATCCCGCAGATTGAACAGTTCGTTTTGCGACGGGTCAGGCGGCCAGGCTGTCTGACCCGTTGCGCGTTTACACCAAACCCTCTCTGTAATGCGCTTCGTAAGCTGGCGCGCCTAGGCTCATACTAGCCCAATTTTCGCCTGGATGTGGACGCCCATGAACGTAAAAGTGAAGGTTGCCGTTCTCCTGATGGTTGTGTTGGCCGTCATCGTGTTGCCCCCGTGGGCCGAGGCGCGGAGCCGTCAGGTAGAAGTGGGCGCGGCGGCCGCCGTGACCACTCTCGACCCGGCCGACTGTCAGATGATCGTCGATCCCGGCAGCTCCATCCAGGCGGCCGTTAATGCCGCGACCAACGGCAGCGTCATCTGTGTCCACGGCGGCGTCTATAACGAGACCGTCACCGTTCCCGCCGCCAAGTCGGGACTGACGCTGAGCGCCTATCCGGGGGAGCAGCCCATTATCGACGGCAACAAGCGCATCCCTGGCGGCCTGCCCGGCGCGCGCTTTCGGGCGCTGGTAGAGATCTACGGCCCCGGCACGGTTTTCGATGGCTTCGAGGTGCGCTACTCCAGCGCCCGCGGCCTGGAGGTCAACGCCAACGATGTCGTCGTGCGCAATACCTCCGTCCACGACAACTGGACATCCGGTCTCACCGTCCGCAACGCTGGCGATACTGGCATGGTGTCGGGCGTGCTTATCGAGAATAACCGCGTCTTCAGCAATCTACGCAAAGTGCGCCACATCCCGGTGATCTACCGCGGGCTGCGCACCGGCAGCGGCCCAACCAACTGGCTATTTGATCCCGATGAGATATGGGACAACCCGTTCTGGTCGGGCAAGGATGCCGATTTGCCGGAAGGCGCTCTGAACGCGCTGTCGATGACGTTCAATGACGATGGCCAGACGACGCGCATTTACGCCGGGTCCGTGCGGACAACCCGCGAGGGCCATATTGGCGCGGCGTTCAGCGCCGGCGGCGTGCCCATCGACTATACCGGGCGCGATCTGCTGTTTTTTGATCCGGCGACGCAGAAGTGGACGCTTTACTTCAATGGCGCGGCGCTGGGCGTGCCCTTGCCGGCAGTCATCGACGCTTTCCAGATTGACGGCAGCATCCCGGCGGAGAACCTGCCCTGTCCGCAGTGTGCGCCCATCGTCATGAGTTTCGATACGACCGTCAACAATCTGATGGTTGACGGCGTGCCAACGTCCATTGGTCCCAGCGACCTGGTGCGCTTCCAGCCCACGGCCGTCAGCGCGGACGATGTCATCACTGCCGGGGCGTTCACACTGGAGCGGACGGCGGCGAGCATGGGCTTGCCGGCCGGGGCCAATATCGACGCCCTCGACCGCACGCCCGACAACCGCCAACTCATGAGCTTCGCCGGCGACATCACCCTGAACGGGCAGACCTTCTCCAACGAAGACCTGATCGCCTTTGACCTGCCCGATGTCTGGACGCTCTACTTCGACGGCAGCGTCATTCCCTTCAACCCCTTCGCCGATGACCTGACCGCCGTCTGGCTCGACCGCAACGGCCACATCTACATCAGTGGCGATCCTATCGGCGGCAGCGGTCTGACCTTTGTCTATGCCAAAGACAGCATCGCCCGCGGCAATATCGTCTACAACAACTATGGCGAAGGGCTGGTGGCCGGGCGCTATACCAGCCACATCACGTTGGAAGACAATATCAGCTACGACAATGACCATGCCAACGTCTACCTGAACGATACGGCCGACGTGCTGGTGCAACGCAATATCGTCTACTGCACCGACGACCGCGAGTTCTGGCGCAAGGCGCATGCCGCCGAGTACCGGCCCGGCACGGGTCTGCAGATCCGCGACGAGGACTTTAACCCCATGCCACCGCCCAGCACGGGCCAGGTGATCATCAACAACATCGTCGCCGGTTGCAGTACCAACTTTGGCGTGGGCACACAGCAGGCCGGCGGCGGGTTGAACAACGGCCTTGTGGCCAACAACGTCTTCATCAACGGCCGGGCCGACACGCCTTTGGCCGTCGATAATGTGGTCTTCAGCGGCGGCGCGTCCTACGTCAACTCGCGTTTCGTCAACAATATGATCGTCCAGACCGTGCCCGGCGATCTGGCGCTCATCCAGGGCACGGCCGACTTCTCGACGATGACAGTGGCCAACAATCTGTACACGGCCGTTCCGCCGAACTGGTTTCCCAACGAGGCCGGCCGCGTCATCGGCCCGCCCGCCTTCGTCAACGGCAGCCCGCCTTTGCCGACCGTCGCCAACCCGCCCCAGGCCGCCGACTACCTTGTCGGCTACAATTCGCCCGCCTTCGACAGCGGCCAGACGGTGGCCGAAGTCATGGCCGACTACTTCGGCAACAGTCGCCTCGACACCGGCTTGCCCGACATCGGCATCCAGGAACTGCTCTACCAGGGCCAAATCATCATCGTGCAGCAGACCATCCCCGCGAGCGCGGCTCAGCCGTTCGATTACACGGCGACCTTCTCGCCGGCCGTCTTCCAGTTGTCCGGCGGCCAGCAGGTGGCCTCCGGCGTGCTGATGGCCGGCGTCTACAGCGTCACCGTTGGCGAAGTGGCCGGTTGGACGACGACGACGAACTGCGACGACGGCTCGACCGCCGGCGCCATCGCGCTCAACGCCGGCGAGACGGTGACCTGCACCTTTGTCAGCGAGCGCGCGCCCCAACTGACGGTGCGCAACGATTTGCAGCCGGCGACGGATGGGCAACTGTTCGATTTCGACCTGGACGGGACGGCGTTCCAGCTGGGCCATGAGAGCCGCGTCTTTGTGGTGACACCGGGCGAGGCCCACGCCGTCAGCGCCGCCCTGCCCGACGGCTGGGAGCGCACCGGGGCCACGTGCGACAACGGTGATGCGCCCGCTGCCGTGACGCTGGCCGTGGGCGAACAGGTCACCTGCACCTTCAGCCACCACAAGCTCGGCCGCGTCGTCATCGAGAAACAGACGCTGCCCGACGGCGCAACCGAGACCTTCGCCTTCACCGCCAGTTACGATGGCGACGGCTTCCGCCTGGGCGACGGGCAACAGGATCAATCTAGCCTGCTGTCGCCGGGCAACTATTCTGTCGTCGAGGCGCTGCCGGCCGGCTGGGCGCAGACCAGCGCCAGCTGTGAAGACGGTTCAGCGCCCGGCGCGATCGCCCTGGATGCCGGTGAGACAGTCACGTGCGTGTTCGTCAACGCACAAGTGGGCCTGGCCCTGAGCAAGACGCCGGCGCCCACCAGGGTCACCGCACCTGGCGGCGACGTGATCTTTGCCGTCCAGGTCAGCAACACCGGCGCGGTGGCGCTGCAACTGACCGCGCTGAGCGACTCCGTCTTCGGCGATGTGGCTGACGCTGGCAACCCGGCGCTGGTGACGACCACTTGCGCCTTGCCGCAGAGCCTGGCCGCGGGCAGCGAGTACAGTTGCGCCTTCACTGCCACCGTTGGCGGCGCGGCCGGCCAGACCCACCACAACACACTGACGGCCACGGCCGGCGCGTTGGCCAGCGCCACGGCCGAGGCGGCCGTGGCCATCGAAGCCCCTGCGCCGGGGCACATCGTCGTCGTCAAGCAGACCGACCCGCCCAACATGTCCGGCCAGTTCAACTTTTCGGCCAGCTACGACGCCGATGGCTTCGCTTTGGGGCACGGCCAGAGCAACGACTCCGGCCCGCTGCCGTCGGGCGCGACCTACAGCGTCGGCGAGAACGTGCCCGCCGGCTGGACGCTGGCCGCTGCCACGTGCAGCGACGGCTCCGCGCCCAACCAGATCGCCCTGGACGCGGGCGAGACAGTGACATGCACCTTCACCAACCAGCGCACGACCTCTGGACCGACGGCGACCATCTATCTGACGACGGCCGGCACAGGTACGGTGGGCGGCGTAGCCTATGCCATTGGCGACATCGTTGCCTACGACGGCCTGACCGGCGCGTGGTCGCTCGTGTTCGACGGCTCCGACGTTGGCTGGAAGAAGGCCATCGGCGATTTCGAATTCCTGCCCGATGGCTCGCTGCTACTGACCACTAGCGCCCGTCAGAAGTTGGGCAGTCTGACGTTGCAAGTGCAAGACATCGCCCGCTTTGTGCCCACGTCGCTGGGCGACACGACCGCGGGCACATTCGCGCTCTACTTCGACGGCTCCGATGTGGCCCTGAGCACGGCTACCGAACGCATCGATGCTCTGGCGCGCAAGCCCGACGGCACGCTGCTTATCAGCACTGCCGGCCGGGCCACGGTCAAGAACGGCAAGGTGTCCATCGTGGCCCAAGACGAGGACCTGTTGGCCTTTCACCCAACGCAGCTGGGCGCGAGCACCAGTGGCACGTGGAACCTGACGCCCGACGGCTTCGACGGCTCGCTGTTGGGCGGCATGGCCACGGAAAACGTCACCAGCGCCTGGTACGACGGGACGACGGACAACCTCTACCTCACGGTCGTCAATGCCTTTACTGTTGCCGGCGTCAGCGGCAACCAACGGACGATCCTGCAAGTGACGCCGGCCAGGGCCGTGTCGACCTACTGGACTGCCAGCGCCTACGGCGGCATCGATGGCCTGAGCATCGCGCCGTAGGGCACCGGCCGCATGGTTTGCCGCAGTCTTTTACCCTCGTCCGTTGACCATCTCGCGGGCGAGGGCGTTGTGACGGCGCAAGTGTGGCGGCAGTTCGACGGTCGTCAATTGGCCGTCCTGGACGACGACGCGGCCGTTGATGACCGACAGGTCAATGTGAGACACGTGGCAGAAGACGAGGGCGGCTACCGGATCGTGCCATGCCCCGGCGTAGTCAAGCCGGTTAAGGTTCAGGGCGATGAAGTCGGCGCTCATGCCGGGAGCCAGTTGGCCGATGTCGTCGCGCCCCAACACGGCCGCGCCGCCGCGCGTGCCGATCTCCAGTGCCTCACGGGCCGACATGGCCCCGGCCCGGCCGGCGAAACCACCCCGTCCGCCCGGCGCTTCGCTCAGATAGCGGTCTGGGGCCACGCGCTGCAAGAGCATCGCCTGGCGTGCCTCGCCCAACAGGTGGCCGGCGTCGTTGCTGGCCGAACCGTCTACCCCCAGCCCCACCGGAGCGCCGGCGGCGCGCAAGGCGAGCACAGGGGCGATGCCGCTGGCCAGGCGCATATTGCTGTGCGGGCAGTGGGCCACGCCCGTGCCCGTGCGGCCGAACAGGCCTATCTCGCCTGCGCTCATGTGGACGCAGTGGGCATGCCAAACGTCGTCGCCCGTCCAGCCCAGAGATTCGACATAGGGTACTGGCCGCGCGCCAAACGTCTCCAGGCAGAAGGCTTCCTCCTCGATCGTTTCCGCCAGATGGGTGTGCAGCCGGACGCCATAGGCGCGAGCCAGCGCGGCCGATTCGCGCATCAGGTCGGGTGTGACGGAGAAGGGCGAGCACGGGGCCAGCACAACGCGGGTCATGGCGTGGCGTTGGGCATCGTGATAGGTCTCGATCAGCCGGCGGCTGTCGCGCAAGATGGCTGCCTCGTCCTCGGTGACGCGGTCGGGGGGCAGACCGCCCTGGCTTTCGCCGAGCGACATGGAGCCGCGGGCGGCGTGGAAGCGCACGCCGATGTCGGCCGCGGCGCGAATCTGGCTGTCCAGCGTGCAGTCGTTGGGGAAGACGTAGAGGTGGTCGCTGCTGGTCGTGCAGCCGGACAGGGCCAACTCGGCCAGGCCGGTGATGGTGCTGACGTAGATCGCCTCGTCGGTCAGATTAGCCCAGATGGGATAAAGGGTCTTCAGCCAGGTGAACAGGTCGGCGTCCTGGGCGATGACGCGCGTCAGGCTCTGGTAGAGGTGATGATGGGTGTTGACCAGGCCGGGCAAGATGACGTGGTCGCGCAGGTCGAGGACGGTGTCGGCCGTTGCCGGCAGCTCGGCCGTCGGCCCNNCGGCCCGACGGCCTCAATGACATTGTCGCGCACAAACAGGCCGCCGCCGGCGATCTCGCGCCGCGCGTCGTCCATTGTGACCAAAACGAGGGCATTCTTGACCAGTAGGGTGCTCATTAGCAGGCTCCTTGTCATTCTGGCGCGCAGGCGAGGCTGCGCGAAGGTTACATTTTGTGGCTTTTGGCAAGCAAACGTTGCCTGAGCTATAATATCACAATGCCCTGCCGGGGATGTGGCGGAATTGGCAGACGCGCATGACTTAGAATCATGTGTCGCAAGGCGTGTGGGTTCGAGTCCCTCCATCCCCATTTTCAACCCAAAGCGTTGCGCGGCAGCAACGCTTTTTCTTTCAAGAGGTAAGCCCTGTGACCCTGATCATTCAAACCGCTGAAGACGAAGAGCGGCAACTGACTCTGACCATTGAAGTCGAGGAAGAGCGTGTGCAGAAGGCCATGCGCCAGAAGGCCCGCGAACTCAGCCGCGAGATCAACCTGCCCGGCTTCCGGCCTGGCAAGGCCCCCTACGATGTCGTCGTCCGGCGCATCGGCGAAGACACGCTGCGTGGCGAGACCATCGAAGGTCTCGTCGAGTCGGTCTTCGAGGAGGCGCTGATCGAGTCCGACATCGCCCCCTATGCCCAGGCGACGCTGGAAAACATCCAGGCCAAGCCGCTGACCTTTACTTTCTCCGTGCCTCTGTCGCCGACCGTGACATTGGGGGACTACCGCGAGAAGCGGCAAGAACTGGAAGCCGTCAACGTGAGCGACGAGGCCGTACAGGAGGCGCTGGAGCACATTCAGGCCCATCACCAGGTGATTGAGGTGGTCGAACGCCCGGCGGCCGAAGGCGACGTCGTGACGTTGAGCGGCCGCGGCTATCTGGTCGCCGCCGCGCCGACGGCTGAGGACGATACGGCTGAGGACGACACGGCCGCGGACGATGCCGCTGAGGATGCTGCTGCTGAGGACGCTATTGACGAGGATGAGGCTCCTGACGACGAGGCCGCCGACGAGACGCTGTTCGATGAGGAGCGCCTCGACATTCTGCTGGACCCCGCGAACCTCTTCCCCGATACGTCGTTCGTGGAGAACCTCGTCGGCCTGTCGGTCGGCGATGAGAAGCAGTTCAGTATCACCTTCCCCGACCCATATGAGGCGGAGCCGGAACACGCCGGCCGCGGGGCGCGCTTCGATGTGACCATCCTGGAAGTCAAGAAGCGTGAATTGCCGCCTATCGACGATGAACTGGCCAAGCTGGACGGCCGGCGCGAGACGCTGGACGAACTGCGCGAGACGTTGCGCGTCCAGCTGACCCGCGAGGCTGAGGACACCGAGAAAGAGCGCGTCATCGAGGAGATGATCGAGCATCTGATGGAAGACGCGCAGATGGTCTATCCGCCCGCGGCCGTCGAAGCCCAACTGGACGACATGCTCGAGGACTTCAAGAATCGCCTGTCGCGCAGTGGCTGGGAAATGAAGGACTACCTGAGCTTGCAGAGCATGACGGAAGAATCACTGCGCGAGGACTTCCGCGAGAACGCCGAGCGCCAACTGCGCCATCAACTGGCGTTGCGACAGTTCATCCTCGATGAACGCATTCGCGTGCGGGCGGCCGACCTGGAGCCAATGATCGAAGAGCGGCTGGCCGCCTTCGATAACGAAGGTCTGCGCGAGAGCCTACGCAACTACTATCGTAGCGGCCAGGGACTGGACGCCATCAGTGGCGCGGTACTCAGCAACAAGGTCTACGACCGCATTCGCGCCATTTTGAGCGGCGAAGCGCCTGACCTGGCGACGTTGGAGGCCGAGGATGCTGAGGACGAAGAGGAATAGCGTCGCGCCGCGCTCGACAATGGGAATCTAACATCCGCCGTCTATGCTCTTCGCTGAGCACGGCGTCGATTTACTGTTCAGCCGCCGGCGGCCGCCGGCGGCGTCAGGCTTGAGGAGAAGCAGCTATGTTCGACATTCCAACCTCTCTCGTCCCGATGGTCGTCGAATCGACCGGTCGGGGAGAACGGGCCTATGACATTTTCTCGCTTCTGTTGAAGGAGCGGATCATCATCCTCGGCACGCCGATCAACGACCAAATTGCTAATCTGATCGTCGCCCAACTCCTGTGGCTGGCCAGCGAGGATGACTCGAAGCCCATCCGCATGTACATCAACTCGCCCGGCGGCCAGGTCTATGCCGGTATGGCCATCTATGACACAATGCAGCAAGTTGCTTGCCCCCTCTCCACGGTGGCCGTTGGCTTTACGGCCAGCTTCGGCACTATCCTGCTGACGGCCGGCACTAAGGGCATGCGCTACGCTCTGCCCAATGCCACCATCCACCTGCACCAGCCGCTCGGCGGCGCGCGTGGCCAAGCATCCGACATCGCCATCCAGGCTCAGGAGATCCTGCGCCTGCGCACCGATCTGAACAAGATCCTCAGTTACCACACCGGCCAGACCGTCGAGCGCATCCAAAAGGACACCGACCGCGACCTGTACATGACCGCCGCCCAGGCGCGTGACTATGGCTTGGTCGACGAAGTCCTGCGTAGCGCCATCCCCGAAAACGGCAACAGTTAGAGAGATAGCGACGTCACTTGACCAGAACAGCCGGCCCCCGCCGGCTGTTTTTATCCCTCGGCGCGGCTCGATTTGCCCACCTACCCCTCTGGCCCTATAATCCATCTGTTCCGGTGGCCCCAATATGGCCGGCCCGGACGGTAATGAGGCACATGATCAAACGCTTCGCACGGGCGCGGTTTGGGCACATCTTCCTGATCCTGCTGGGCATCATGGTCGGATTGGCATATCTCGGCGCGCCGAGCCATCCCCCGACCGTCGGCGCTATCCCCGCGCAACAGACCTTGCCTCAGATCGGCTTTGCCCAGGCCATCTACACGTTTTCGGAGAACGCCGGCACGGTTGCCATCTCGGTGACCATTAACCAGGCCCCGGCCGCGGGCGTAGAAAACAACGTTGTCGTGGCCTACTCAACCCTGCCCGGCACAGCTCAGCCCAATATCGATTACACCCCCACCGGCGGCACGCTGACATTCAGCAGTTCCTCGCAGACGACCCAGACCTTCAACGTCACTCTGCTGAACAACGCCGTCTCTACCGGCGAACGACGGCTGAACCTGGTCTTGCGGCTGAGTACACCGGCTACGGCCACGCTGGCGCGGGACAGCGCCGAGTTGGTCATCACCGAAGACGACCCGACAGCGACGCCCACCGTGCGGCCGACGGCGGCCACGGGCACGCCCATCTTCGTCGACCTGACCGAGCCGAACGACAGCTTGGAACGGGCCTACGAGGTTCAGCCCGACGCCAACGCCATTTGCCAGCTGACCCTCTGGCCGCCGGGCGACCTGGACTTCTACACCTTTGCCGTGAAGGCCGGCACCTATTACCAGCTGACCACCAGCCAACTCTCGCCGGGCATCGACACTGTGTTGACCGTCTTCAACCAGCGCGGTCAGGCTATCGCCGAGAACGACGACTTCGGCCTGGCCGGCGATCTGTCTTCGCAGCTGGTCGTCCAGGCCGATACGACGGGCATGTTCTTCGCCCGCGTGGTCAACAAAAGCCCGGCCGACGCCGCCAACCGCACCTACTGCTTTGGCATTGACGCCATGGAGCAGCCCACGCCCACAGCCACGGCGACGCTCTTCCCAACCCGCACCGGCTCCGACACGTGCGAGCCGAACGGCCGGCTGGATATCGCCTGCCTCTTCGGCGACAACCAGTCGCAGCAGTTTAACTTCGTGCCGCCGTTTAACGAAGGCCCCGATCAGGATTTCTACCGTATCTGGGTGAAGCCGGGGGTCACCATCACCTGTGAGACAAACGAGCTTTCGGCCGTTGCCGACACCAACATCATCATGCTCGGCCCCAACGGCGAGGACTTCAACCCGCAGCTGGGTAACGATGACAAAGCGCCGGGCGACCGGGGCAGCCGGCTGACCTTTACCTCGTTCTACACCGGCTGGCTGCATGTGCTCGTCGGGCCGGTCAACCCCGTGCCGGTCAGCCAGGCCGCGCAATTCACCTACACACTGGCCTGCACTTCGACTGTGCCGCCGACGGCCACGCCGACGACGCCGTTCGTCGCGCCGCCGACGGGTGGCGGGGGCGGCATCATCGCCCCGACCATCACGCCTTTCCCGACGCTGACGCCGTTCGATTTGTCGCAACTGCTAACGCCGTCGCCGGTTGTTATCCCGCAGGTGACCATCCAACCGTTGCCGACGGCCACGCCCTCGACTGGCGCGCTGGGCACGGCTACGGTCAACGTCACCGTGTTCTACGATAGCAACTTCAACTTCACGCCGGAGATCAACGAGGGCATTCAGGACGTGGCCGTGGCGCTGTATGACAACACCAACGGCCGCCTGCTGGCCTTTGGCTATACCAACCAGACGGGCGTGGTGCGCTTCGACGCCATTCCCAGCAGCGGGGCCGTCCGCGTCGAGGTGCCCTTGCTGAATTACACCCAGATCGTGGGCACGGGCGAGTCCAACATCAGCGTGCGTGTCGCGCCGCTGCCGCTGCCCATCGGTATCCCCTAAGGAGCGGAACCCGGACCGCGTTTCCGGCGTCTTAGCTGTAAGAAAACCATGTCGGCCGACTCGCAACCCCCCACCCGCAGCCCTGTCCAGCGCCTGACGGCCAATCCGGCGCTGCTTTTACTGGCCATCGTCGCCATCGTGGCCCTGTTGGCGGCCTGCATCCTGGGCTTCCTGCTGTTGCGGCCGACGCTCGGCGGCAACCAGGCGGCGAGTGGCGCAACCACCGGCGCGCCGACGCCCTTCGCCAACGCCACCACGGCCCCGTCCCAGGGCCAGCCGGTTATCGTCGGCATCAGTGACACCGGCACCTTCACCGTCACCCTCGACATGCCCGCCACGCTGGGCGTAGTCGATCAGCAACGCCCCGTCCAGCCGGAGAGCATCGGCGTAGACGGCCTGTGGAACCCGCAGATCGATGACGCCAATGTCGCCTGGGTGGTTGGCACAGTGGTCAACTACGTCTTCGGCTTGCCCGATACGGAGGCCAACCGCACGCTGCTGGAATCGCTGGCCCCGGGCAACGAGATGACCGTGACGACGCGCGGCGGAACGGTGCACAGCTTCGCCTTCGACAGCCGCAGCCGCGTGCCCAGCGACGACCGTAGCGTCTTCAGCCAGCTATCGCCGGGCATTTCGCTGATCCTGTTGGGTGGCGACGCGGCCGACCGGCTGGTGGTGCGCGGGCGCTACGAGGTGGCGGCGGCTGGCTCTGGCGCCGCCAGCAACGTCATCCAGCTAGGCGAGACGGCCCAATTGGGCGACGCCCAAATCACCGTGCAGGCCAACTCCTTCCTGACCAACCGGCCCGAAGCGCCCACTGGGTTTGGTTTCTTCCTGATCGACTTCGTGCTCCAGAACGTGGGCCTGACGGCCATCGACACGAGCGCCTATCGCTTCACACTGTCGGACGAGCTGGGCAATCAGTACGCTCTCAATCCCATCGCCAGCC
>MTKZ01066269.1_pt1 | contig 15258 bp, 18 predicted proteins | sample 1042781 | NCBI WGS metagenome assembly MTKZ01 (sample SAMN06212207, study PRJNA360539) | anaerobic digester metagenome | biome: Wastewater treatment plant; material: sludge; isolation source: anaerobic digester fed with sludge from wastewater treatment plant | place: Denmark: WWTP Viborg ...
GGGTGCTGTGCATTCGCTTTGCACTCGATCAACAGTTTTGAGCCGTGTCCTATAGTTTAGTGCTGTTAAATCTCTGGGCACTCACTCAATAGTCCGAGTGCCGGAAGGAATGTTTGAGTGCCACGCACGGGGCGCCTGGGCAGACCGCCTTCAGTCTCTGAGACCTCCGGCGACGGCGCCCTGCCCATACGCCCCTGAGCTTTCCCATTGCAGAAGGCTTTAGCGTTAAAGAGGAAAATACTTACACCTCCTGAAATACTATTACCCGGGGTAAATTCTTCTCCCTGAATAAATCTGTTACACGTTGGGGGAATCGTTTCAATGCCCTTACTTAAATGGATTCCAGATGAAATTACCCGTCATTGGGCGTCAAAAGCACCCCTGCCCCTGGGCCCGGTAAAGCATCCTCAATTTGACGGCACTGGCAAAAAAATGTGTGAAAGCTCATGGGTAAAGCATATATTGAAAAACTCTTTCCCTTCTGTATGCCGTCATAAGGATCAACCCGGATGCCTGTCTTACAGCCCCGAATCAATAATAAGCTGCTTTAAAGACGGTAACTATCTTGAGGCATTGGCACTCGTGGTGCGCTGGGGAGCAATGACCCGGACAAAAAATTCCATCTACAGAGAAGATCTTACCCTGGAGAGGATATTCTCCACATTCGAGACCAGCCGGCATTCAATCCTGTCTACTGACAGCATTGAAGCTTCCTGGCCCCTGTTCACAGATTCCTCTGGCGGTCTTGGCTGGAGCAAAGTCATTACATCCAAGTCCCTTCATTTTTTCGCTCGCTCATTGGGTTATGAGAATCCACCCGTGCCGATTGATAATAAAGTGATTATCAATGTAGTGTGGCCCACCTTTTTAAAGATGATAAAAGAAAACCGGCGCTGGGGCGATCCCGCTCTGCCTCTCGACTGGCAGGACAATTCCTGGAAAAGCTTTAACCGTTATATGACGGCAATTGAATGCTGGGCATCACACATGGGTTGGTCTTTTACCGCTCTGGAAAACACTTTATTCTCAGTTTACTATCCAAAGTGATCTTCGGGATAATCAGGAGAATTATAACTGCGCCATTGTCGCAATCTGCCAGCTTCGCCTCTTGTCTATATGACCTTATATGTTCCCCGTTTCAATCTTTGAAAGAGCGCTTTGCCCGATATCTGGCATTGACTGCAGGCTCCTTTCGGGACGTGGTTGCTGCAATGATCCGAAGGCTGCATAAAACGCACATCTAATTCCGGATATGGAATTGACAATCCCATCATTTCCTGATATATTAAGTTTAACAGAGTTAAACCCGAAGGTGATTACAAATGTCAAGAATGACGAAAGTCATAGGTTTTTCCGTCCCTCCCGAGATATTTTGTGTAATACAAAGTCTCGCAGACTCCGAAGGAAAGTCCAAAAGTGAGCTTTTCCGGGAAATGATACGGGTCTATTTGTTATTCCGGGACAGGAGGCTACGTGACGAGACGCACTGGATTGATGAGATCATTGAGCAGGCCCGCGAAGAGAAGCGCCAAAAAGGATTTATTCTCAATGAAGAACAGAAGGAATTGAAAAGGCTCCAGCGTTACGGAGCATTGAAGGCAAAGCAGCTTGGCATTAAATCAGACAAGGATATTGAAAGGATGATGCATGAGGCAAAAGGCATTGATGAGAATTGTGTTTGATTCCAATATTTACATTTCTGCCCTCCTGCGGCCTTCAGGCAGAGCAGCCAAAGCTTTTGAATTCGCTCAGAAAGGCCATTTCCTTCTGTTTTGCTCCCCGGAAATTGTGAAGGAAGTAGCTGGCAAGCTTCGCTCGAAATTTCTATGGGAAGAGATGCAAACACAAAGCGCAGTCAAGAGAATCGTCAAGGCTTCTGACGAAATCCTGCAATCTCAGGTAAGAGTGACATTGATTGAGTCTGACGATTCCGATAACCGCATTCTGGAATGCGCCAGATCTGCTAAAGCTGATCTCATCGTCTCACAGGATCATCATCTTCTTTATCTGAAGCACTTTGAGGGAATTCCAATCGTCCAGCTTGTAGATTTTCTCAGGACAATAGGCGAGTAGGGTTCTCCTTCCGGGACGCTGCGTTTCCGAGAGGGGAATGGAAGAAGTTGTGGGGGAGGTGAAAGAATGGATGAAGTGAAATACGATCTTGTGAAACCAACACCCTTTGAATATAATAAACTTGAAGAGATAATAAGGATAAAGCCTTTGTGGTGGCGCGTTGTTTTGGGATTGTCCATTCCAGGTTATGCATGGTATGGACTCTTTTCCTGGATAAAGTCTTTTTATTCTTCATCACATAAGACACTGGAATTACAAAAGGAAATGGCAATCGCGTTAATAAAGGAGGGGGCTGACAGGGGTGTAAAGCGTATGAGAGTGAAGATAGATAAAAGTATTGGGGTGAATATCGGGAGCGACATTGAAGGTATCCCTGTGAAATTGAACATTGGGACTGACGGAACTATGGAAATTGAAGTGGAGTACAAATAAACAGGGGCATTGAATCAACTATGAATGATCTCCCGAGAGTTATGGACTGCCTAATAGGCGAATGTATCTCTCCCTGGAAGAAGTGAAGGCTCAATGTGCAGAGCCGGAACTCAGCTGAGACAAGCATAAATGAAGCGGGCAGAAAAGAGGACTTTCTGTTATAGCACTTTATGCAGAAGCTGGACTGGATATGATAACACAAGGACTGGTGAAAGAATGTGTGAAAAGATTTTTCTCGATACGTGCGTAATCTCTTCTCTTCGTGGTGATAATGATCCGCAAAAGCAGGCAGCAGAAAGACTCATATCCAAAATAGAGCAAGGACAATTTAAGGCATATACTTCAAGTTCAATCATAGAAGAATTATTAGAAACTCCTGAGCCGGCTAAAAGCGAATTAATGGGGATTTTCGATAAACTCAAGGAAAGAGCTATCCTGAATGAAATCATACCGGATGAAGAACAGATGCGCCGTAGAGAAATATTACGATGTTCCTATAGGGGAGACGAAGAAATTATGAAGGAAGCGGAAGACGTTCTGGTGGTAAGTTTAACAGATCATATGCCAGGTAGGTGCTTCAGAACAAATCGGAAGGGAATAGTCTTGATGGATAGGGACGATGATAATATAGCCTATGCGGTGGTCGAAGGATGCAAATTTGTCACTTGGGATGAGCATTTGTTGACGGATAGATTCATAAATACGTTAAATGACATAAACAGGAGAGAAAGGGAAGCGCCAATAGAATTTTGCAGGCCAAGCGAACTTTGACTTTCGCGTGCGATGCAGGATAAGAACCGCGATAGAGTTGTCACTGATCGCCTGAAATGCTCCATCCGATGATATCTTAAAAGATCCGCGCGATACGGGTTCAATGGTCGTCTTTCCGTGGAGCAAGCACACGCTCGCCGTAATCCCGAAGGCTTCCGTCAGCGCCCACATAGCGATAGAGTGTGGCGCGAGTAATCCAGAGCTCTGCGCAGAGTTCACTTACCCGAGTCTCCTTTTTCCCCATAGCGGATTGAGCGAGGCGGACCTGTGCCTTTGTCAAGCCGAATCTCCTCCCCCCCTTGCGCCCCCGCGCCCGAGCCGATTCAAGGCCCGCTTTCGTACGCTCCCGTATGAGCTCCCGCTCAAATTCTGCCAGGGCAGCAAATATTCCGAAAATGAACTTGCCGCCGGCGGCNNAAACCCGATCCCCCGCTCCGAAAGATCCTGAACAGTGTTGACCAGGTGGCGCAAATCGCGGCCCAGCCGGTCAAGCTTCCAGACTACCAGCACATCACCCTTCCTGAGCGCCTTTGGGGTCCCCCCCCGGAATGCTGCATTTTCGGGCGCGATTGGATAATTTTCACAAAGCCATCGATCTTACCCGAGACCATAAATCTTTATTATAGAGCGCTTCTTATTTCTTGACAATGAAAACGATCTTTATCTGTTGAAACTTTTAACGAATGAATAGGGCTGAAATTCATATGACAAAAGGATAAAATAGAAATGCTTTTTTCGGGTTTTTGTTAAATTATGTTCTCTATCCGGGCCCCCAAAGCCATTCCCCAAGAATGGCTTATCCATACCGATTTACAGGATTCGCGCCCGGAAACTCAGCGATCCGAGGGGAACCCCAACAATCCCACAACCTCACCCCCGTAACCCTCAATCGCAAAAGTTCTTCCCTTAGAACCTTCTTCACTTTCCTTCACGAGAGAGGCCATCTCAAGAACAATCTTGCCGCCTCTCTCCCTTCCGCCAACTGAATCTCCCCCATCACCGCCAGGTGCCACCACTTGGGTGCTGTGCATTCGCTTTGCACTCGATCAACAGTTTTGAGCCGTGTCCTATAGTTTAGTGCTGTTAAATCTCTGGGCACTCACTCAATAGTCCGAGTGCCGGAAGGAATGTTTGAGTGCCACGCACGGGGCGCCTGGGCAGACCGCCTTCAGTCTCTGAGACCTCCGGCGACGGCGCCCTGCCCAGACGCCCCTGAGCTTGCCCATTGCAGAAGGCTTTAGCGTTAAAGAGGAAATTGCTTACACCTTCTGAAATACTATAATCTGGAGGAGGAGAAGATAAAAATCTTGAACAACTTTGTTGTAACGATGGGCTTCTGCCGTTTAGCATCTTTGTGGGGGTGAGTTTATGGAAACAACAATTTTGGTAATTACAGCCTTCTGTAGTCTTGGAACCCTGTGTGCATTGATATGGCTAATCAGGAAATTATCATCTATCGTAGTCAATTCATTACAGCGAACACCAGTTGCTTTGGACAGTATTATTAAGCAAGAACGGTGTATCGCATCAATCGAAAAGAAAGATTCTGAAGTTTCTATTCTTAAGGTTGATGCGAGTCAAAATATCGTCATAGGGGATCCTACAATGCCTTTGATTGAAATTCAAATGTCTCGGCCCGCTGCTATAAGATCAAAGCAGGAACTGCCATCTGACTCTCCTATATACAAACAAGTTAAGGGTTTTATTGGACAACTCTTGGGGCGAGCCAGCGGCACCATACTTATGGCCGGTAATAGCTATACATTGATCTTTTCCCCAGAGGTGGCTCGCGGCATTGAAAATGGAACTTATAAGCTGATTCAGGTTTTTAAAGGTGCCCGCGCCTGGGCTGTTGATGCAAAAACAGGAAAATTTATTGAACATGGTGTTCTTCAACACGCATTTAATTCACCTGTATTTATTGCAACTATGGTCTGGAGTATTCTTGCTGCTGTTACAGCTCAGAAGTTTCTCAAGGACATCTCTAAACAGCTTAGTCAGATTCAGTCTCGTCTTGACAGTATATCGGGCTGGCTTGAAGCCGAGGAGGCTGGGGAGCTTCTAGGTAATTATTTTTATCTAAGGAATTTAGCGAGTACCATTGGCATGCAGAATTATATTTCAGAAGATGTTCCAATATTTCTTGTACAACTTGAGAATATTGATAGAGACTGTTTAAAACTTAGCAATCGAGCAATTTATCGTATAAATATGCTAAAAGAAATGTTGATTTTGCACAAATCAAGCGCAAATGAGGTCAATCCTGCTATCGAAGATCTGTGCAGATTATCACAGGAAATCGAGACTGCACTGCGCTCTTTCCATGCATCTCAGCACATAAGAACTATTGCCTGCCAATTGAGGGTAGCATTGAGTTCTGAGCCTTATCATCAACTACAAAAGGAACAAGATATAAGCGAAGGTCTGGTAAGATTAGAAGAATTATGTAACGATCTTATTATCAAGCTTGCAGAACCAATACCCAGAGAACAATTTAGCCATATATTAAACATCGGAAAAGCAGTTGAGAATTACGCTTCTCAAGCAAAGCAGATGTCAGATAATATTTCATCCATTCATAAATTGTGGAATTCCGAAATTGAAGGGCATTTATCTAATCTCCGGCGGATAATTGAGGAGCAAAGAGATAGTGCCGCCATCCCACTTCGCCTAGAAGTTGGTCTTGATGAAAGTCTAAATGTAAAGTCAATTGCACGTATTTAATGGATTATCCGAAACATAGCAGTTACGCGTTTCTGTCGTCGAATTTTTCCTTCCCCCAGATAGTCCACAAAACGAATGAACCTAAGTGAGGTAAAATATGACTGATACAATAACGAAAATTCGGGAGAAATTCAAGAAAAGTAATCGTTATGCCAATTTTGGGGATGTCCTGATGGGAATGACTGTAAGAGGTTTCAGGGGGCATAAGGATACAATTATTGAAATCAAAAACCCAATAACAGCTTTCTCTGGTTTGAATGGAACTGGAAAATCGACTTTGCTACAGCTGTCCGCAATCGCATTTTCTCGAATTGATGAAAGAGATAGGGATTACAATGTTGAGGATTTTTTCCATCATACACCCGTTGATATACCATTTGCTAAGAATGCAAGTATAAAGTATAGATTTTCGCAAAATGTAGAAAAAGATGAAGACTCTGATAGTATTGTCGCCATATCTTATGAGGATGGAAAGAGGTGGAGTGGCTATGATCAAAGGCCGAAAAGATTTGTATTTTTTGCTGGGGTGAGTTTCTATCTTCCCAAGAATGAAGAGAGAGATAATAAATTTAGATACGATTATGGATATGGCTATACTGATTCTATGGATGTTAAAGAAAGAGTCAGGGTTTATACTTCAAGGATTCTGAGTCATAATTTTTCAGAGGCCAAACAAAATGAGCTCAATGATGGATCGGCCACACCTCTTCTAGTTGAATCCATTCTATCATTAAAGAGGAGCGAGGCGGTTTATTCTGAGGCGAACATGGGGTTTGGAGAGGGACGCACTTTTAAACTGATCAAGGCAATTGAAGAACTTCCGCAAAAAAGCCTGATCTTGCTCGAAGAACCTGAAGCCTCATTGCATCCAAGTGCTCAGTATAAATTTGCAAAATACCTGATCGATGTCTCAATCGAAAAAGGACATCAGATAATACTTGCAACCCATAGTGAATATATTCTCGATGCTCTTCCATCTGAATCGAGGATCTTCCTACATAAACCAGATGATGGCGTTGTTGTGATTCCAGGGATAACGTCGTCTCAAGCGATCAGTTTAATGACGGAGGGGAGGAAGAAATCTTTGCATATACTCGTGGAAGATGAATGTGCGAAGGAAATATTATGTGAAATAATAAGGAGAGAGGATCCACAGTTTCTTGAGGCGGTTGGTATCTTCATAGGAGGCGATAAAATTAATATTGAAAGAGCGATGAAAGCCATAAGTGAAACCAAGCTTCCAATTGTCGCTGTCAGAGATGCTGATACAGGAGGCGATCTCAGTTCCAATATTTTAAAGTTACCCGGATCCCAGGCACCAGAGAAGGAATTATTCGAGAATCTGGAAGTCAGGGATTACATATCTAAAACCTATAAAATTAATTTTGATGATTTTGCGTGCCTTTATTCAGATCATCATGAATGGCCCAAGCAACTGGCTTTTAAGGTAAGTGAGAATGAAACCGCTCTGATTGGAGAACTATCGAGAGTCTATGCTGCGAGCATTAATGAGACTGAACTCGTTAAGAGCTTGAAAAAGGCAATGCGAACACCCTAGACGGCACATAAAATCGATCTACGAAAAGGGGCATAGACCCTTCGAAACCCTTTAACAGGGGGAATCCCCCTGAAATTTTTACAGCCGCCAGGGTCCATTTCCCCCTTCTCATAAACCCTCGTATGTGAGAAGGGATTTTGCCCGAGGAAGATTTTACGATTTTAATGGGTTCCAGCCTTCTCGATTTATATTTTCGAAATTGGAATTGGGCTCTGACACCGAAGAGACGAGTTTTGAGAATTTCAGCCACCTATTTTCTTGACTATTGACATGAAATTTGCTTTATGATAAAATTTATTTAGAAAATATTATCATAAAGCAAATGTTTCCTTGGAGGTGAAAAATGGCGAGAAGGACGTATCACGTTGTGTCGAGTGACAAAGGCTGGTCGGTGAAACGGGAAAACTCTCAAAGAGCATCTAGCACCCATAATATCAAACAGGATGCTATACAAAGAGGCAAAGAACTGGCCAACTCTTCTTCAGAGGGGCAATTGATAATTCACCGCAAAGATGGCAAAATCCAAACCGAATACACGTATGGAAACGATCCTGAACGGTATCCCGGTTAGACAACTACAAATATAGAAACGAGCTCTACCAACAGACGGAACAAGAGATCAATGCCTTTCTCACCGAATTTCATACTATTGTTTCCGCGACCGGAGTCATCCTGATCCCTCGAGCCAAGACCATACAATGTTTATTCACTCTGAGAATGACAAGAGAAGAGGCACTTGACGAAATAATGAATCTGACTTATCAAGACTATTCATCGGGTCCGGAAGCTGATTCAGACCCTACATACGGCGGTGATGTATGGATATTCGGAAAGCACATTGGGAGCAATTTGGTCTATATCAAGCTCAAAATCGATGTGGTTGACGGCAATAAAGTAGCTAAGTGTCTGAGCTTCCATTGCGCAGAATATCTCTTACAGTTCCCCTTCAGGATATAACGAAAGGTTGAGATGAAAATGGAGAAAAATGCAATATGTCCCAATTGTGGCAAGAAAGAAGCAAAGGTAGTCCAGCGGATGGAAGATTTCGACATTCGGGGTGATAAAATCTCCGTTGAGGTGACTTTCTCCACCTGCACCGCTTGCGGCGCAGAGTGGGAGAATCTTGCCGAGGGGCCGGATTATCTGTCCGCCGTCTATCGTGCGTATCGGGAGAAGCATCATATGCTACAACCCGAGGAAATCAAAGCGTTGAGGAAAAAGTACGCCCTCACCCAAGGGGAACTTACAAAACTCCTGGGGTGGGGGCAGGTGACCCTTACTCGCTATGAAAAAGGGGCACTTCAGGACCAGGCACACGACAATGCATTGCAATTGCTTAAGGAGCCTCAGAATTTGCTCGTTCTAATGCGGCGTCATCCGGAGGCTCTTGAACCGGAAAAATATGTCCAACTTGAATCGTTGCTTAGAGATCTTATTGACAAAGACAAGGAAAAAATATTTCTTTTAGATCATATCTTCAATTATGCTACCGATATATTCAGCGGTCATACCCCCTTTTCATTCGAAAAATGTTTGAACATTATTCTCTTCTTCTGTAAGGAGTCCATATTCAAGACAAAGCTGAATAAGCTGATGTTTTATGCCGATTTCAAGCATTTTAAAAACTTCAATAAGAGCATTACCGGATTGCAATATAAGCATTTGCCCTACGGACCCGTCCCTGAAGCCTATGAACTCCTGACCGGAGCACTTATCAAAAGGCGAGAGATAATCGTGCAGGAAATTTCTTGTGGCTGCAAACCGGATGGAATCGAGATTATGGGTGATGAATATACGTCTGCCACTGGGCCCAATCTTTCCGTTTTCGACGATCAAGAGCTTGAAACTCTGCTTTCAGTCAAAAAATTTTTCGCAGGCTTTGGCAGCAAAAAAATAAGCGAGTTTTCTCATAAAGAGCGCGCATACACCGATACCCTCGATTTTGACGCTATTTCCTACCAGTACGCATATGAGCTTAATATTTAAAATCAAGCCAATCAATCATTGTAAGAAAGAGGCTTTGCTAATGAGCCAGTGTCACGCGATGGGGGTAAGAATGTGAGTATGGATGCAGCGCCGGTCACCCATGTATATCCAGAGGGAGAAAAGAAAGGTCTTAGTATCGAGTTATCTCCTGAAAGAACTGACAAGAAATGGTATATCTTTTGGCTAGTATCTGAACTGTTCGCTCTTATACTATGGTGTCACGTATTTTTTAAATCGTATATTCATTATAGCTTCCCTTTTTTGCCCCACTTCAAGTTCAATATCTATCCCTGGATATACATTGTAATCGTACTCTCATATCAATTTATTGCATTTCGCCTCTTTGGCTTTTGGAAATCATTACGTATCTTGAGCAAAGTTTCGTTTTATCCACTTTATTTTGTCGGTTGGAGATTGCCCAAAATCATTCTAGGATTCATTTCTCGCCTGAAGCGCTCCCTCTTAGGTTTTAGAGGGATATTTTCCCTCGCATTATTGATAGCTGTCTCAGCATTTCTGAGCATCGGGATAGATCCAATGCAAAAAGCTTATATAGAATATTCAGCATTCGCGTTATCACTTTCATCCATTCTAGTGATGATGCTATTTATATCGTGGATCATCTCTCCTGTAAAACCAATAAAGGAACTCGTTTTCGGGATGACGCAAAATTACTATTTCGATGTTGAGAAAGAGCTCCGAAAAAAAAGCGAAAGCAAAGATCCGACTAAAATTCAGGATGACATGATTGATTATTTAGGTAGCACATACAGCATCATAGCGTTTCTTAAGAAAAAGCTCACAGAATCCGGGTCGATGTTCACAATCAAGAGCTTAGTTTTTTTCTTGTTTATCGGAGGATTTATATTCTGCTTCATAATTTCCACGTCATGTTACGCAACTGCCTATTGGGGACTCCATAGGACCGACGCCGCAATCTTTCCCGAAATTAAATCATATTTCGACTCCTTTTTTTATACTCTTCTCATCTTTTTTGGCTATTGCAATGTTTTTTCAGCTAATGTATGGGGAAAGTTTGTCATAGTATCACAGATCTTGACTTCCATATTTTACATTGCGATAACAATCGGTGCTTTTCAGATCATATCCTTTGAAAGCACTGAGAATACTATCGCTGATATCAAAAAAAGATTTGAAGAATGTTTGAGCATAATCGAAAGACTCGGCACGATTAATAATATTTCGATTGACGCAATAAGAGTCGCAAGCAAGAAAACGAAAAACGACCCGGGTGCAATTTTTCCTTTATTTAAGCGGCTCTTTGCATTGATAAGAAAAGACAAATCAAAATTAAAACACAATTCTATAATCTATTCAAGCGGGGGGCACGACGAGTATTTTGATGCTGATAATAACAAATGGACCCCCGCTATGATAATGAAATCTCAACCGGAATGGAAAGAGATACCACCAGCGTCTTACATTGGGGTTGAACAAATAAATGTAGATGCAAAGAGTGGACGTAAAATTAACTTACGTAGAGCCCTCTATGTCCCCCCAGGAACTCAAATTATTTCTGCAAAGCTTGAATCATCGGCGGTTGATGAATGCGAGTTTATCTTCAATGTGAAGTATCCTCTTTCTGTTAAAGGTTATACCGACATCACGAATCACGCTATAGAAACTTTTCTTGAGCCGGGACATAATTCGGTTACGATGTTGCTCCAGGGTTCGAAAACCGATGATTCCAAAGATAAAAGCACTATAGGGGTTTCCTATAAAATTTCAATCGAATTTGAAGCCTGAAATTGGGATTATAACCGCGCTTCGTGTCCGTTGAAGAAGCGTCAGTAAAATAAAGAAAGAAAGAAGGGTATTCATATGTCAGATCGATAAAATCGATACCCAGCCTGCTTCTGCTCTATTCATAGTAACCACCATATTCTGATCTCATTATTTGTTCATATTCATCGGCCTGCATCGCCATCCATTCTTTTTTGTTGTCCAACTCTATAGAGATACATTCGCCTATTCCAAAAAGTAATGAATGGACTTTATCTATTATTTCTGAAAAATTTCTTATATTTACGATTTCATGCCCAGTGGCTATGCTGGGCTCTTTTTTTATATCTTCTGGGTACCTAAAGACAAATGAACCAGAATCTTTGACATCGAGTTCCCTAGTTATTTCTTCCGTAATATCAATTATTTCTTTGCCGCTTTCATTTAAACCTATGGTATCTCCCAAATCTAAGATGACCTTTCTTGCGAGCACCCACAGCCTTCCTAATTCATGCGTTATTGGAAAGTCAATATCATTTTCCAATAACACATTCCCGTCACGGATTATCATTTTAAGCGTCAATTCAAGCCATTGTCTATAATTAAATACAATTGGGTAAATCAATAAATCTTGATGCCGGCTATTTTCTATGACATATCTAACCAAAATATCGCCTGCAATTTTGTATCCTTCAGAGTATGCACCCCATCCCTTTTCTGGCCCATAGTGACCTATGACGGCATTGTAATGCCAATCCTCACAATCCTCTCTGAATAATTTATCCCCTTTTTCTGGATATCGTATTTGATCACTGTCCTCACCGGCTGCCCACTTCATGTAGTTTTTTCCTCTTTTATGATCTCTTAATTGGTGCTAATGTTTGAGAGATTTTTGGCGTGCATAACCGCATGAATTCTCCGCATGTCACTGGTGGTTATCTCCTATATTCTCGGAAATCTAATCAGGGTAATCCTGTGATCTTAATTGAATTATCCAGCTTCCGGTGAATAAAAGATATCATTGCAAATATATCCAGCGCATCTTGTTCGGTCATTATCCATGAGATTTTGGGTGCATGCGCAGTAGGGTTCCTCACAGCACCGAACATTCCAATTAGAAGATTGGTGAATCCCTTTTGTTCACTCTCCTCAGTATCTGACGTCAGCTTATTTATTGCGAGAATCGGTGCCTTTATGCCGAACGAGGCATTCACGAGTTCTGCCCCGTCTGAAGCTAGGCCGGATAGGTTTCTTATTCGGTCTGCAACACCCTTCATCGCCTCCAGCACTGCATGAAAGTAGTTCTCTTCCAAGAGTTCAGCCCGACAATAATTGAAAATTTCGGAGTGAGCCCCTCTTTCTTCAAGTTTGGCTCTCAGAGCCCCAGCCCGGGCCCGCGCGCCTTTCAATGNNTCAATGTTGTCTCTTTCGTGGAGCGTGTTATTTTTCCGTCTTCTCGGACACTATAGCCTGAGAATGATAGAACGACGTTGATCTCATTTCGTCTCCATTCAAACTTATCTCTGTCCCTTGCATATTTCACTGGGTTAAGTGCCCGAGTAATAAACATGATCAGATGATTACCAACATGATGTTTATTTTGGGCTTCGGCAAGTGCATTAAAGAGTCGTTTCCATTTGGTTGCGCCTGGAGCGACATCAAGCACTCCACAATCCGCGAGAAGATATTCGATCTCTGAACCTGTAAGACCATACTCCGTATGCCCCAGAACACGGCAGGCCGCTTCTAATTGTTGTGCGTTGAAAAGCGGAATTATTTCCATTGTTTTAGGTTGTACCCCTTCTGGATAGATTTTCGTCTCCAGATCAATCCACTTCACCATCTTCATAGGCACCAAGAAAATCGTTGATCTTGGGAAGAGCCTTATGATTTCAAGAGTTTTGAGGATCTTGGTGCGATGTTGAGAGCGCAATCAGAGCTATAAGGGGGCATAATTTTATTTAAACTCAATATCTTTAGCCTCTTTCTCTATTTTTTTCCTATGCTCTTCCGACTGCTGCCTTTTTCTTTCCTCCCTCATAGTCTGTTCTCGCCAGTAGTCCGTTTCTTTCTTATTAGATTCTTCTACACATAGCTCTAAGGTTTCCTTATGATATTTTTTCACTTCGTCAATAGTAGTACCATCTAAGATAATTCTATCTCCAACTATCGAAGCAATTTTCGGCCTATGCATTTGTGTGGACCGTTTTGGGTGACTCCATTCATTGAGAAAAATGTCAGTCCATACGTCCGAAGGCATTCTGTTCAATTTGAAAGGAATTTCGTAAAGTGCCGAGCCGCGAGTACCGTCCGCTCGAGGTTCGGTTACCTCTTCAGTAATAATTCTTTGTATTCTGATAGGCTCGTCAATTGGATTATTGTTCATTATGTTCTCCTCCTCTGATATGAATCCATTTAAGACCGAGGGCTGAGCCCTTTTCTTTTTCCAGATTACACATGACTTAGAAAATATGGAGACTTATGTTCGCTTGACCGGGCCTCCACTCCACAGCGTGGACCTGCAGCAGTCCCCTTATCAAAATCAGACGCTTGTTTCAATTACATCACATATTGTATGCCAAAGCGCGTCAATGAATTCACTATATGTATACTTATGCAAATTTGGTGTTGGTGAGTTGAATAAACTGAGATCTTGAAATTCTATAATAAAAGAATCCTTTTCCTTATCCCATTCAATTTTCCCCCAACCATTTGAAGTATTCCATTGGTTTGATGATATTGAACCTCTTGTTCCGTGAAATGAAATTGTGGTATCACCGCCAATGCCACCCATACAGACATTCAAAGAATAAACGGCTTTTCCATTATGCGTAATCCTGATGCCCTTCCGACTTTTGCTGTCCTCAATATCTGAGAAATAAAATCCGTCGCTTTCAATTTCTGAACATCTCTCTTTTATAGAATTTGCCAATAAATCAATAAACTTAAGCGTTTCATTATAAGGATCAAAAGCCCTTTTCTTAATACTGGGCTTTCTGAAATCACCTCCGGTCGTTTTATATACACTTGGTTCCATAGAGATTGAATAAGTGCTCAGAATAAGAATCAGGAGTTTTGCGGCGTTACTCGCAGCATACTGACGCCATGCACCTTCACCAATCGAATCTGAGTGAATTTTGTCGACGGAATGGTCAGAAATGCCGCGGATCAAGATGCTTCGTGCATCAGGGTTTCTGCTTTGAAGTGCAGTTAAAGCGCCTGCCGCTTCAGTCTCTACGGCAAAGAGATATCGGCTCAAACCGGAAAGCATTTGCCGCATTTTTTCGGAATCGATCGTGGCACTGCCAGAGGCGATATCTTCGATGTGAAGTACTGGAGCATCGCTAGTCAATGCCGTTGGTTTTCCTTTCAGNNATATAATTCCATATCGGACTTTAAAAGATTCGCTATGCCCGCACCCCATTTGGCACTGGGTGCAGGAGTGAGTGCATAGTCGGTCTCTAAGTTGTCGCCAGTTCCTTCCTTTTCTTTACGCTTAGAGTCCCAGTGGAGGATGTGTCTGCCGATAACCACATCGCCTAAATGAACCTTTGTGCTCAGTTGTCCTGCAATTCCTATCATAGCAAAACACTGAGGCGACCATCTGTTAAGGGCGAGGTGTGTGACATTCATAGTGTAATACCAAACATTGTTTCTTCGATTTCAGGGGGACTTTTTCTGTGATTAAATAATCCATGCACTATGGGGCGGATTCTTTTACGCTGCAGTTTTTCTCATAGATTAAAAAATCTATTCATTTCCTCTTTCGAGTTCTCTTGAAATTGAAAGGGTATTGATGAGCCAGATCAATACCCACTTGCGTAAACCATACGCAGATACAAATCTACATCAAAAGTATAACAGAATATTACGTTCAGGTAAAGACCCGCAGCTACAAAATTCCATCCTTCAAAGAACGCTGTCCCATATGCGGAAGAGCCAATTGTGCCTGTTTTCTCTGTTATTACACC